>Ga0207433_10011708_pt1 | contig 13302 bp, 15 predicted proteins | sample YelNatPaOPGAMG01_FD_187559 | JGI IMG/M metagenome (GOLD analysis project Ga0207433, IMG submission 187559) | Hot spring thermophilic microbial communities from Obsidian Pool, Yellowstone National Park, USA - OP-RAMG-01 (SPAdes) (version 3) | ecosystem: Environmental > Aquatic > Thermal springs... | reverse complement strand
TCACTGCATTCCTTGCAACTTCCATTATCCTTTTATCCATCTCTTCCATGTTTATTCGTACCTCCTTGTTTAGTGTTCAGAAGAGGTATGTCTCCTGGTTCAAGAGATTTACTTCTCTTGTTCCAGGATTCACTTACACATAATTCGTGACACTACGTCGATTTTCAATTTGACGTCAATTATGATGAAATTATAGCGCCTTAGTCTTGATGTTAAACTGTATTGTTCTTTGTAATCTGTCAGGAGGTCATAAAGTTTCTCTATTTGTCTACACCCTTCCTAGAAATAAGAGTGCAGCAGATTTATCTGCATTAATCATGAGATTATAGAAAAGGTTCTGATTGGGGTTTTCGAAAAACCAATTTTTGCAGCTCTTTCTCCCATTTAAAATTAAAGTAACTGGTACCTGCTGCTTCTTTAAACCATCTTCCACCAAAAGTAGGACCAAATGTAGAACCAATATAATCACCTATTTTATAATCAATGATGGCAACCTTTTCATTCTTCAAACTTATCCTAAAAGAGAGATCTACGTCCTCTGTTACATTTATATATGTTTCATCAAAGATGTTTCCGTCTGCTTGCTTCACAAATTCATAGCTCAATATTAGAAAATCACCTGCTTGCGTAAAGTAATATCCCTTTCTCGGAAAAGAAAAAATCAGGGTATATTTAGATTTCATAAATATGAACCTAATCTCAAATTTTTTATATAGTTCTACTCTAGTTCTCCCGGCATAATTATTTTTCATCAGTTGGAATAAATTATAAAAAAAATTATTCTTTATAATCCTAAATGGGACCGAGTGATATTTAGAAGGCTTTGTAAAGACAGCGTTATAATTTTTCTCGTCAATAGTTTTGAGCTGTCTCGCAAGAACATCAACATCATCTATCTTGTACATATCATCATTCGAGAGAACGATCCATTTTGGATTATATTCCATTGCCTTTTTTATACCCAAATTGCAGTTGTGCGCATAGTTGAAATAAAAGTCATCTCTACCGCCGCTTTCAACAAATATAATGTGAAAACCCTTGAAGATGTTTTCTCTGCATTCCTTGGCATACTTACCATTAAAGTCCGCTGTGGGTATTACAACAACGATGTCCTTGTCTCCCTCAACCTCGTGAATGTACGATGCACCTTTTGGCCTTTCCCTCATCCACTCTATGAGCTCATCACGGTTCTCGAATCCGTTATAGAATTCCATGATCTTTTTCGGATCATTGCTAGTGAATAGGTTGTTGCGGTAATCAACGAGGCTAAAGAACAGATTTGGCGAATTCCTTTGAAGTGCACATATTAGCTTATTTGTCGACCTCATTGTCATTTACAGTTCACTTGCTGAATAAGAAATTATTTGTCTTTCTGTCACACCCTCGATTTTTGAATAATCATTATAATATGTTTTATACCATTCAATAGTTACTTTCAGGGTTTTATCAATATCGTATTTTGGAAAAAATCCCAACTCTCTCTTTGCTTTGTTTATATCGAGGCTAAGGAAATGGGCTTCCTTTTTAGCTGAACTACTTTCAACTTTGTATTTACCTCTACCCCAGAGTTCAATCACTTTATCAACAATTTCCCTTACAGTTACCTCCCTTTTATTATCAGGGCCAAAATTCCATGCACCAGAAAATCTAGTACTACCGAACATCTTTTGGGCAAGTAAGAGCATTCCATACACAGGTTCAAGAACATGCTGCCATGGCCTTACTGATTTTGGATTTCGAATGATGATGGGATGTCCATCAACTATTCCTCTCACTGTGTCAGGAACCAATCTGTTTTTAGCCCAGTCACCACCTCCAATAACATTTCCAGCCCTAACAGATGACAAAGCGACACCAGAGTCGGAAAAGTAGCTTTCCTTGAATGATTGTACTACAATATCTTGGCACGATTTGCTGGCACTGTAGGGATCCCTTCCTCCCAACTCATCCGTTTCCCTGTATGGGTAGACCCACTCATTGTTCCGGTATGATTTGTCACTTGTGACAACCACTATTGCCTTCACAATGTCCACTTTCCTGAGTTCATTGAGAAGATTTACAGTCCCAATAACGTTCGTATCGAATGTTTCCAAAGGGTTATCATATGACTCCAAGACAATCGGCTGTGCGGCGAGATGAAAGACTATTTCAGGCTGAAAATCAAGGATTGTCTTTCTTAATAATTCAGTATTCCTAATATCCCCACGTATATCTTTCGAAACCTTCCATGCAAGATTCAAAGTTTCAAAGAGATTTGGTTTTGTCGGAGGATCGAGTGCATATCCATAGACCTCAGCATCCAGCATAGTTAGCCACTCTGTGAGCCAGGAACCAATGAACCCGGTATGTCCCGTTATTAAAATTCTTTTGTTTTTGTAAAAATTTTCATGTTGCCTATAAGACATAATTCCCAGCCTCATTCTACATTTTGAAAGGAGACTTAAACTCATTGAATCCTTGAAGTGCCAAGTCTCTGTCCGATAATATTGGTTTGCTGACATTCCATTCATATCCAAATGAGTCATATTTTATACCGCTGTCATATTCTGGTACGTAGGGTGAATCCATCATATATAACACTATACTTTTGTCTGCTAATGAAAGAAAGCCATGGGCGATCCCTTTCGGTATATAAATCATTAATCCCTCATTGTCTGTTAATTTTACACTTGCAAATTTACCATAAGACCCCGAATTAACTCTCAAGTCAAGCAGTACATCTATAATCTCTCCGGAAATAACTGTCACAAGTTTGGACTGCGCAAATGGGGGAAGCTGAAAATGCATCCCTCGGATAACGTTTTTGAACGACAAGGAATATAGTATTTCCTTGACGTCCATCTTGATTCCTACTTCCTTCAGGCTTTCTTCGGAGTACGGCTGAAAAGATATCCCACGCATATCTTTATGAGTAATACCATGCAATAAGTATGTCCCTTTTATCAACACTTCTTCAATTCTCATCTTTTTTCCTTCCATAATAGGCTATAGTATTTCTAAGACCGTCATAGATATTAAATCTTGGTCTCCATTTCAAAATTTTCTCTGCTTGTTCAGTATCTACCAAGTAATTCCTACTTAGATCTAATTCCTCGGCTTTCATAACACCCCAATCTACTTCTATGCGGGATCCAAACAATTCTTCCATCACTGTGACTATCTCCCTGATACTGTATGATTCCTTATTTGCGATATTAAACCTTAAATTGGGTTCCTGGAAGTCCGTCAAATCTATTGCCTTTACGAATGCATCTGCAATATCTTCTACGTATACTAAATTTAGTCTTTGGAACCCTTGAGTAAGATATACCTTGTTTCCGGACAATTTTTGTCTGATTATATAGGGGATTAGCCTTTCCTCATGATCCATTTCCCCATATGGTGTGAATATTATTAATTCTGCAGTTTTGACGTTTTCATATTTTGAATAATAACGCATTATTTCGCCTAAGGCGCTTTTTGTAGAGGAGTAAAGACTCCTTGCAACTGAGAACCTGTAATCAGAAAGCACAGCATCGTCATGACTATACTGGAAATACGATCCCGCAGTTACAAACAAACGGATATTACTCAACTTACACAATTCTAGGAGGCGTATGGGGAGCTTTACATTGACGTCTATCAATTCGTCAATATCGGAAATTGACGCATATTTTTTGTAGCTAACAGCTAGGTTTATTACTCCGTCTATTTTTTCCTTTCTGAACACCTGTTCAATTGAAACCTTGTCAATATCGTACGTAATCACATTATCTATAAACTCTTTAATTCTCCAAATGTTGGAAAAACTTCTCTTTAGGATTATTGGCATGTCCCCAACCTCAATGAGCCGTTTAACAACCCTGCTGCCTATAAATCCCGTTCCGCCAGTTACCAAAATTTTCCTATTCATCCCATATCCTCCAGGGGGCTTTGCCTGAATTCCATAATTCATCCAGTTGCCTCTTATCAGTCATAGTATCCATAGCCCTCCAAAACCCGTAATGCTTATATGCATTTACCTCTCTTTCTTGAACGAGTTTCCTGATCGGCTCTCCTTCCAGTGCTGTTTCATCACCCTCAATATAGTTAAGAACAGCCTTATTCATAACATAGAAGCCCCCGTTAACCCACATGCCATCACCAGGAGGTTTCTCTGTAAAATCTGTGACCTCATTGTTCACAATAGTAAGAACCCCGAACCTGCCTTTCGGCTGCACTGCGGTGAGAGTTAATAACTTACCGCTTTTGTGATGGGATTCAAGCAACTTATGAAAATCTACATCTGAAAGGCCATCGCCATATGTTACCATAAACTCGTCTTCGTCTATATATCTCTGGACCCGCTTTATTCTCCCTCCTGTCATCGTTAACAAACCTGTGTCGATTATCTTAATATTCCAGTTTACTCGGTGTTCATTAAGAATTTTCATTTCATTCTTCTGCAAGTTAACTTCAACGTCAACGTGGTTTGTCAAATATGAGATAAAGTAGTCTTTTATCGTGTTCTGCTTGTACCCCGCGCAAATTATGAAATCGTTGAATCCCTGTGTGGAGTAGATCTTCATTATATGCCAAAGTATAGGTTCTGGGCCTATCTCAACCATAGGTTTTGGTTTTACAATTGTTTCTTCACTCAATCTAGTGCCCAATCCACCTGCTAGTATAACGACTTTCATTACTCATCCACCAGCTGAATTTCTTTTAAATAAGGGATAAACACATAAATTGAAGGTCTGTAATCAAGGATATCAGTTAAATAAGAAATGATCTCCCTAACCAAATTCCAGGAGAATATTATGATCATGCTTGGCTTTAACAAATTGATCATATTTGGACTGACAACTTTTATGTCTGTCCCGGGAATGTATTTTTCTTGCTTCAACGGGTTTGCGTCTGCGATGAATAATATTGAAGAGCTATCTAAACCACAGAAATTTATCATTGTTGTTGCCTTAGCGGATGCTGCGTAACCTGCGACTGTCTTACCCTGTGCCCTTTGGTTTTTAATAAAGTACAGAATTTCGTCCCTGAGTTTGTACACATTCCTCGAAAAATGATAATAATTATTTATAATATCGTCAGTCTCTCCCTCATTAGAGAGAAATTTTCCAACAGAGGTTCGTATCACTCTTTCACCCTTTTTGCATATCCATACCCTCAGTGACCCACCCTGGGCACCAGTTAACTCTACATCAAATGCATCTAAACCTATTGATCGCAGCATTTCTATGAAGTTGCGAAGAGTGAAGTAGCTAATGTGTTCGTGGTATATCTGGTCAAATGCAAGATTTTCCATTAATTTGGGAAAATAGTAGAACTCAGCCACTATTATACCCTTATCATCTAATAAAGACTTTGCGTTCAGAAGCATATCCTTGGGATTCTTCACGTGCGTCAAAACATTCGCCATTGTAATGGCGTCAACAAGGCCAAATTCATTTCGAATCTTGTTAGCAAGATCTGGTGTAAAGAATGCATTTATTGTTGGAATACCATTGCTATTTGCCATTTCCGATACATTCTTAGACGGCTCCACCCCCAAAATTTCGAAATTTTTAATTTTAAAAAATTTTAAAAGCGTACCATCGTTGGAACCAATATCAATAATTTTAAATCTTCTATTGTTTGTACGTCTTAGTTCTTTAATTACCTTTGCACTAAACTCTTCGAAATGTGACACCGTCTCCTTACTAACGCTGGTTAAGTACGTGTAATTAATGAATAACTTTTCAGGATCTACGATTTCACTTAATCTAGCATATCCGCATTTATTACAAAAGATCAAGCCTAGCTTAAATTTTTCTGCCTTAACGGATTCCTCTTTGCTATCTATAAGGCTGTTGGCCGCAGGTGATAACCCTAGATCAAGCAACTCAAAAAAATCTCTTCCTCCACATACCGGACACTGAATTTCCTGAAGCACATTTAATAATACCCTTTTTACCTATATTTTTTTCTATCTAATGGTTAACATAGCACACTAATGAGAATGAGAGAAACTCGATCCACTGACCCGATCGATTATAGATCTAGAATACTATGATGGATCTGTTTACTGATCTGCTCTACCAGAATTTAGAACAAATTTCCTCAATTTTCATTTTTCAGATCTTCCCTCATCTTATCATACTGCTCCTTAGTTATCTCTCCCCTTGCATACCTCTCCCTTAATATTTCCAGTGCTTCATCATGATCCCACCATGTCCATCTGTTGCGTGAGGAATATCTATAACTCCTGGACATCCATCCTATGGATCTTGCAAACCACACTATTATCCATATGAATGTGAAGAGGAAGAGTAGACCTATCAACGTTCCAATTATTCCCCATGCAATTCCAACCCATCCTCCTGTGTAGTTTATCATATAAAGGGGATTCATTATAGCACCAATAACAGCAGCAATCCCTATGAGTATGAATAGCACCACTAGACCTATTACGAATATCCTTGCTGGGTTACTGTTCATTCCTCAAGCACTTCCTCAATCTCTTTCAATTTCTCAGCCACTTTTCTTCCCTTGTCTGTCAGGGAGATCATGTTGCGGGGAGGATAAGTAGAATTATCCACTCTCGTGTTTGCCAGCCCGTATTCCCTGAGTAAGGAAGAACTTTTCTTGACAATGCTGTAGTATAAATCAGTGTTATCGGTAATCTTCTGAATGCTAACTTCTCCATTATCGAGTAGGTAAACAAGAATGCGCAATATCCCTTTTTGACCCTCTAGATTTTTAAGGTTCATACTTTCTTACTGATAATGCATTATTTATCCTGTAATTAAAGATTTGTGTAGTAAACAGTAACGTTTCAAATGTATTATACATTACAATGCATAAAGTATAAATACATTATAATTAATAACGTATAGGTGATTATGTATGAATAAAATCACAATGTCATACGCTGATGAGGGGAAGGAGTGGATTGATCGGTATCGGGAAATTAATAGGGCTGTTCTTTTTAGGAAATTTATTGACCCCCGAAGAGAGAATGGCCCTAGCTTAATAAAAAGGACGAGGCATCACAAATTTAAACTAGGGCTCCAAAAAGACCTAAAAAGATTAAAGTGGAGGAAAAAGAATGATCTTCCCTGAAGATCACGAAATCAGGGAATTCACCTCATACGCAATAAGGGCAAGGAAGATCATCATAGAGGAATTCAGTAAACTGGAAGGGAGACCTCCAAATGAAATGGAGATTCAAGATCTCCTGAGGATGGTTGTTGTACCATTTGGTATACTGAAACAGCAGAACGGCAGTTCCCATTTCCAGAATGTGCATTCACAGTCATTGAAACAGAATCAGGAGAACGGGAAGAGGGATGCTGATTCCGTAATGGACATAGTGAAAGAACACTCCGAACTCTCAGTAGAGGGGGAGAGAGTAGTGATGAAGAAGAAGATTGAGCCCGTGGATGTTTTCTATGCAGTGAGGGATGAAATGGAGATGAGGGGGTGGAAGTATATAAGGCCAAAACAGATAGGAGGGGATAAATGGGAACCAGGGTTCTTTGAGATGGACAGAGCGGGTGCATAATGTCCAAAAAGGTCATTCAGACTAAGAAGCCGATATGTTACCAGAGTAAAAGTCGGTTTATCTTTCCTTATTTCTGGGGATTACACCGGAAAATCTAACCACAAATAGCCGCTCACGAAATAGACCAAATCGCATCCCTGTAATGATGTGTTGCATATTGATGTATAGCCCCTGCTACGTTTAAGCAATATTACCGACTGCAAGTATTGCACCAGATTATCGGTAATATTCCGGGAAGAAACCATAACCAATACATTTCTTTAGGAGATAATCGGACACATTCGACTATCTTAAGGGTGTTAAGGGTCTCATGGAGGGCGGTACCGGTATCGATCTAATGCAATTTTGATGCAATAAAAATGCAAAAATAATTCAATAAAAATTCAATAAAGATGCAATTTAATGTGGAAAAGATGCAATCCAACGTCAAGTCTATAGTTCATCTTAGAAATGAGAAGGAGATTTGATTGCACCATAGCTGGAAATACCCTTCGAATAGTGAAACCGAGCGATGGAACCATTAAAAAGGGCGTTCAGTTTGCTAAATATGAATACTTTCGCAAGTTCTAGCGAGATTTAGCTATAACGATATATATTAAATACCTAATTTTAATACATATCACAATGCCTAAAAAAGACAAAATCCGAAGAAGGAATGTCAGGGGAAAGGCGTACAACAAGGAGAGGATAATGGAACTCTTTGATGAAGGATACAGCTACGAACAGATTGCGAAAAAGCTTCATATCAAATCGTTGCAGAGTTTGCGGCATTCCGTTGAGGAAGAGGTAGGAAAGAGAGCAGAGAGACTCCTTGAAGCTCAGAGGGAAATGCAGATCAAAGAGCAGCAGAGAAAGGAACAGATGCGTTTGGAAGAATTGAAAAGAAGGGAGGAAGAGAGGGTCAAGAGGGAGAATGCTAAAAAAAGGACGGAGCCGCAGTTAACAGGTATGATGGATATATACTGTGATGATACAACCTTGGAACTGTTCAAGGAGATCTGCGACAATCTTGGATTTGTGTATAGATTTGAGGATGGAGTTTTTAAGATATACATCCCCCTAGAGATTCCAATAAATATAGAACAGATTACTGAAGGCCCATACTGGCTGTACTTTTTTATAATGGCTCAGATGGATATGAAATATCCACCTATTCGATCCCCGAGGAAACAGTTTGAGGAATTCCTATTTGCACTGGGGTTCTACCTTAAGCTGGAGAAGGGGAGGTGTGACGGGAAAAGAGTAAACATTTACGCTTCCCATCGCTACAATGAGGAAGGTTTCGATGAGGAAACTGTGGTGAATGGGTTCATTCATATTGAACCCGGGGAATATGCCGCCTCAGTAAAGCAGTCTCTAGCAGACCTTTTCACATCTGGCAAGGTGAGTCTCGACGATTTCAATGATATAGAATTCAGAGAATTTGATGGGGATTTCCAGAAAGCGAGGAGGAGACTGAGGAAAGAGGGATATTACCTAAGACTTTGCTATGACCCCCTTTTATACATGAGGGAGAGGAACAAGTCCTACATTTTGCAAAGCAACTATCTTCTTGTCCTGGATAAGAGGAGCTATCAGGAGCTTATATCAGAATATGATTCCCTTGGGGCATCCTCCTTTGATGAGGTAATGGTTGGCATGGTTGAGATGGGAACCCTGGCCCTTATGATAAAAGAAGTAAACAAAGAACTTGGTGACAGTAAAATCACTCCTGAACAGGTGACAGTACCCCTGATAAACAGCTGGAAGAAAAAAGGATTTTCCAGGGTGTTTTGGTCGCTTAATCCTTTCCTCCTACCCATAACGGGGGACGAAGAGATGCTTGAAGCAAATCAGGATAGGGAAATGGCGGATGCTTTAGAGAAGATTTTTGAATTTGTGGAGGGGAAAATTCCAATTATTCCTGGGAATTGGTCCACAGAAATAAGATCCATACTTTTGCAGAAATCGCAATAAAATATTTCCGGCGAGACATACAGTTTCTTCAATCCCTCTTGCGTTATATCAATGAAAATATTCTTATTCGTTTTGGAGACGCAATGTCCCTATAATCTTTGATAATGACTGTTAGCCTTTCTCTTCCAATTTCTTTTCAAAATCTGATCTGATGACTCTTACCAGTATCAATCCTTCATCCATAGATTTTAGCTCCCACTGCAGCTCATCTCCCTCCTTTAATTTCATCACCCTCACGATGGATGACGGGACCGTGGTTCTCAGAGAATCAGTTTCTCTTTTCGCAGAGACGAGCTTTGTAATGTCTCCCTTTGTCCTTGCCATGTTATTCTGTTAATACATTTCGTTCTATAACTCTTCCTATTGGTAGATTATCTCCTGAATATATGGGAGTAATAATCGACATACTTATATATCTTATTACAATAGGTAGATTAAGAGGAGTAGTAATATGATACCAAACGAGGAAGACATCAGAGAATATGCGAAATATGCAGTAAGGGTTAGGGAGATAGTGCAGGAGGAAATGAGTAAGTCAACGGAGAAAATAGATCCCAATTTGCTCGGTGAAATATCAAGGTCAGCCGCTCTGCCCATAGGCATATGGACTGAGCAGAAAGCACGCCAACTTAACCATAACGGTATTCATATGAGCGCTGATGAATCAAAGGTGGAATTGGAGAAGCTGTTTGCAAGATTTGACCTGGTTGAGAACGGAGGATATGTGAGACCGAGAAAGAGTCTGAGCCAGGATGATTTCATCCTGCTGAAGAACAAGTTTTCTGAACTGGGATATGAATATCAACAGGGGAAGGGATTCGTCAAGGGGAAGGATACGCAAGTTAAGTAGGCAGCTTGCAATGTTGGGACCAGTTTATTATCTAGAATCATTTCAAGAACATTGATTATTTTTTAATGCTGATTCGCGACACTACGATATCTGAAAGAATAAATCAACTCCCTTGTGAAAAGAGTTAGTGAGTTTTTATAAAGATCGCTACAATCTCTGTCGAAGGCAACTTAGGGATAAACTCAGTAAAGAATGACAGCATGTTAAGGAGGGGGCTGAGAATTAAATTTAAGATTTTTAGATTATATTTGTAATATACTGAACAAAGTTTTGAGGTATAAAAATAAGTATATGGTTTTATCATTTCAGTTCTCAATCCTCTTGTTTCAAATAGAGATTTTAGTTGCTCTAAAGTAAAGTGCCTTAGGTGACCAATATTTTTATCAAATACCTCTCCAAAAAATTTTGGGTAATCATAAGTCGGAACGGAGACGACGAGTCTCCCGCCTAATTTAAGCTTTCTTATAACTTGCTCGACGGCATTGTTTAGATTAATCACATGTTCGAAAACATCAATAACCATTATTTGCTCAAAAGATTCATCCTCAAATGAATTGAGGGATTCAGCGTCATCCTTAATTATTTTAATATTTTGAAATCGATAATCGCTTTCCTTTATATGCATGGCTTCGTTGAATTCAATTTCTGTATATGGCGACAATGTTATGTCTTGGAGACCATTTATAGCTAGTGAAAAACTAAGGTAACCAGTCCCACCCCCCACATCTAGTGTCTTCAAGTTTTTGATTTGAGACTTTATACACCTATATCGGATATGAGAATGTAGGTCCGGAGTTCCAAATAATAGAAAATATAACGATTTAAGAGTTGATTTTATTGAGCTGATTGTATTTAGATTCTGTGGGTTTTTAACTTTATACATATAATATCCAAAAGAAAAAGACTTCATAGCATCATCTTTTTTAATTCAATATTTTGATATTGATTTAGTGCTTGTTTAAATTGCTCTATAAGGATCTTTGTTTGATCAGTCCAATTAAATTTAGATGATGTTTTAAATCCATTTTCAATTAATTTTTGCCTTAATTCTTCATTTTCTATTAATAGCATTATTTTATTAGCCAACATTTCTATATTATTAGGCTCAACAATCAATGCATTAAGGCCATCAACTGCGTAGTCCTCTGTTCCATAAGGTGTAGTAATAACTGCGGAACCACAAGCCATTGCTTCTAATGGGGGAAGTGGAAAACTTTCAGCGATTGAAAACGTAATCTGTATATCAGAATCTGAATAGAGCTCAGCAAGCTGGTCATCGCTTAAATCTTTGTGAAAAACCGTTTCTTTATTATCAAATTGCATACCCTGCGTTGGTTTATGACCAAAGAAATGAAGAATAATTTTTTTATCAGGAAGCTTCGACCTGACCAAATTTACTGCATCATATATTCCTACTGCATTTTTCCAGCCACCCTTCCCTAACGCTACTATGTTTATATATCTACCATCTCGTTGATGACCATTTCTCTGATAAAAAATATCGTGCTCTATCGCTGGATTAACAATGGGATATTCATTACCTGTCAATAAAAGTAATTTCTTTTGAAGCCATTTTGAATTTGCTACTTTATAAATTGGAAGGGAGTATGTGTCTGATACAAATTTTTTCATAAGAGGATTAGAAAAGAATATAGTCTCAAAGTGTTGCATATGATAGAAAGGAATTGATCCATCCACGCTTTTCCAGCTTGCCACATAAGCTGTAGGAGAAAAAGTTGCAACATTAATGTCAACCCTCGGTATCATATCGTGCAGTTTCTTCAGATAGTCTAGATAATATAGCAGTTCATTTCTTTCTAATATTCTATACCTTCCGTAAATCAAGTATTTATTAAAACGAGTCTTTTTTGATATTATTTTTATATCCTCTGACAGTGGAAACCAGTCATCATAAAAAATTGTTGTTAATGAAATCTCATATCCATTTTTTACTAGTTCGTTCATAAAGTTAAATAGTACACGGATTCCGCCTGATCGTCCTGTTTCATACATTATATAATTTATCTTTAAAGATTCCATCATCTACCAACCTCTGATCTTTCAGCATCAGAAACAGCCCTGTAAACCATATCCGTGTTCCAGTAATGCCAGGAACCCCATCTTCCAACTGATATGATATTGTTTTCATTTAATATGTGCATCGCCTCATCTCTAACATGATTGTGATCCAGCGTATATATCGGATATCCGTATTTATTTACCCAAGTTTTCGTAAAGATTACGTCATTCTCATCCTCTATGACACCGATATTGGCTAGATTTTTTATTGTCTCTAACTCTATTCTATTTGGATCAATTGCTTCCCCTTTTGGAATAGTAATTTCAGCTATAAGATTGCTTTTATTAGGATCCGATGGGGGACTCAACGAGCTCATCCACGTGTATCTATGAAATATAATATTTGAATCTGGAATATAGATTGCGGTCTGATCAGGAGTTTTTGAATTAAGTGCAACTCCTACTATTACAACACTATTATAATCAAATTTACTTGCTAAATTCTGATTTTGTCCATGTTTATCCAATAATGATAGAATTTCTGGCAACGGTATTGTATTTACAAGTTTTCTTGTCTCAATTTTTCCATTTATAGAAAAATTACCATTCAAAAGTCTATCAATATTTGTTATCCTTTCATTATCGACAATCTCCGCACCATCTTTTATTATTTTATCAAGTAGCGAATTGTATAGTGACTGAATGCCACCTCTTTTAGGGTAATAAAAATGTGCCTGTTCTTCATATCCAATATTTTGGATACCCGCTGCCGATTTTATCATTGCCTCAAGATCAGGAAATGGTAGTCTGCCCGGTGTAAAAACCCAATCGACCGCCATTTTCTCTAATGGCCTTTTCCAGATTTTCTTGTTATATGGTATTAGATACTCATCCGCCATATAATCTCCAAAAAAGCCTGTAATCCAGTCAAGGAATGTTTCAGGTTTCCATTCCTTGTTTT
>Ga0207433_10011707_pt1 | contig 13302 bp, 15 predicted proteins | sample YelNatPaOPGAMG01_FD_187559 | JGI IMG/M metagenome (GOLD analysis project Ga0207433, IMG submission 187559) | Hot spring thermophilic microbial communities from Obsidian Pool, Yellowstone National Park, USA - OP-RAMG-01 (SPAdes) (version 3) | ecosystem: Environmental > Aquatic > Thermal springs... | reverse complement strand
TAATACCTCCAAATCCAAACCCAATCACAGAAATTGATCTTAAAAAAGAACTTGAAAAGATACCAAAAAATGAGAGAAAATATATTAAAATTGTCGATAAAAAATATCTGAAATCTAAATTTTCTCCACACAAAATTCCAATAAAAATCAAGGTCGATGATAAACTAATGAGACTGCTTGGCTATTACATTGCTGATGGCTGGCTTCATGAAACAAAAGGAAATAGTTGGAAAATAGAATTCGAGATAAATGCTTCTGATAAAAAAACAATCCAGGATCTTCAAAAAATAGTTCATGCTATATTTAAAATAAAAGTAAATGTAAAAAAGAGAAGAGATTCAAACTCTTGTAGAATCTCAGTAGATGATAAAATTGTTTTCTTGATTTTCAAATACATATTGAGAGTTGGGATGAATGCAGAAACAAAAAAAATCCCAGAAATAGTTTTTAACGTTTCACCAAAATTACAAAAAGAATTCATAAAAGCTTTTGTAAAAGGTGATTATGGTGTTATCATATCCAAAATGTTAATGTCTGACTTACTTTATCTATTTACCTTGAATGGTGTAATTGCTTCTTTCAGTAAACGCAAAAAAGAAGGAATGATTAAATTTCCGGGTGGGCGCACAAGCTATGTAAATGGGTATGTTTTCGAATTGAAATCACCAAAACCTATAAAAATTTTGTCGAAGATGCTGAATAATTCTGGGCTACATTCAAGAGTCCCAATCAAACTAGTTGAAGGGCTTGGTATAGATTTATCCAAAAGTGGTTACAGTAGAATATCTCCTTCAGCTTATAGATTTATTTTTTCGAAGAACAGAAAAATGTTGTATGAAAGGTTAAAAGTAATGGAAAATGGTATAGATGCCAAATCATTAAGTAAAATCATTAAAAGAAATTTAAAAAGTACCCAACAATATTTGAATTCACTCGTAAAGAAGGGGTTAGTCGAAAAGTACAAAGTAAACGGCAACAATGCATATAAACTTACTGTGATTGGAAAAAGATTGATTTCAAAATTAGATTTAATCCAAAAACTTAAAGATTCTCATTTAGGATTCGTGCGAGTGAAAAAGATTGAAATAGAAAATCCCGCCAATAAATACGTTTATGATTTTTCAGTAGATGGTAAAGAAAACTTTATTGCAGGATTTGGTGGTGTGTGTTGCCACAATACAGGTGCCGGACTTACGGCTACCGTGGTAAGAGATGAAGAATTCTTGGGAGGCTGGGTTCTTGAAGCCGGAGCTTTGGTTATGTGCAATAGAAGTTTAATAGCTATCGATGAATTTGAAAAAATTGAGAAGACTGATCAAATTGCCTTACACGAAGCGATGGAACAAAACACAATTTCAATAGCTAAAGCAAGCATAGTTGCAACTTTGCCTGCACAAACTTCGATTCTTGCAGGTGGTAACCCGAAGCTTGGAAGATTTGATCCTTATATACCTATAAAAGAACAGATAGATGTTCCGGAAACTTTGCTTTCAAGATTTGATTTGAAGTTCGCCTTGCGAGACATACCAAATCCTGAGCTTGATGCAAAAGTTGCTGAGCACATTCTTAAATCAAGGCATTACGGTGAGGAAGAAATAAAACCAGCCATAGAAGCTGATCTGTTAAAGAAATATGTTGCATACGCGAGGAAGAATTGTCACCCAAAACTTTCAAAAGAAGCTGGTGAAGAAATAAAGAATTTCTTCCTAAGCTTGAGAGAAAAAGTTGGTGTGGAAGAAGCCGCTGTCCCAATAACTTTAAGACAGTACGAAGCTTTAATAAGGCTTGCCGAAGCTTCAGCAAAAGTTCAGTTAAGAGATACAGTAACAAGGGAAGACGCAATAAGGGCGATAAATTTAATGAAAGCTTCACTTAGAGAGTTTGGATTTGAAGCTGAAACTGGAAGGTTTGATGTGGACAGGCTTGAAGGTAGAATAACTGCTTCTGAAAGAGGTAAAATTAGAACTGTTCTTGACATAATAGAGGAATTGACAAAAACTGTAGGAAACATTATTCCAAAAGAAGATGTGATTAAAGCCGCTAAAGATAAAGGAATTAAAGAATTTGACGTGGAAAAAATTTTGAATGAGTTAAAGAACAAAGGAGACATCTTTGAGCCTAAAGTAGGATTTTTGCAAAAGATGTAAAGGATATTTAAATTAACAACTAATTTTAATCGTGGAAAAGAAAAGGGCTGTTGCAAAAAAGGTCAGAATTTTTGATTTAGTTAATGGTGTATTCTTCCATGGCAGCAAACTCGACATGAGACCAAACTATTTGATAACACCTTATGGGGAAAAAATTTCAAGAGTGAATTTAATTGGTACTGTGATTGATGTGTTTATTTCAGAAGATGAAAATTATGGAAGTCTTACTTTAGACGATGGTAGTGCTTCAATAAGGGCAAAAGTTTTTGGCGATGGGGTGAAGCTTGTGAAAAAGATTTCTAATGGTGATTTGGCACTTGTTGTGGGTAAGTTGAAAGAGTACAATGGGGAAATTTATGTGGCTGCTGAAGTTGTAAGGAAGCTTGATGATTTGAATCATGAGATTTTAAGGAAGATAGAAATTTTGAAAGATTTAAAAGAAAGAAAAAAAATTATGGAAGAAATTAGAAATTTGATTGACCAAATGTCTGAAGAAGAGCTAAAAGAATATGTTGAAAAAAAGTATGGCTTGAATGAAGAATGTTTGAATGTTGTGAGAGCGAATTTAAAAGTTGGGAAAGAAATAGATTATAAACCAAAAATACTTGAGATAATAGCAAGCATGGATAAGGGAGAAGGGGTAGAAATAAGTAAAATTTTCGAGCTCATAGATTTGCCCGAAAGGATAATCGAGAATGTGATAGATGAACTTTTGTCTTCTGGGGAATTGTTTGAACCTAAGCCTGGATTTTTTAAAAGGGTGAAAACATGAATTACGAAGAATTGTTGAAAAAGGCAATGGAAAAATTGCCAAAAAAAACTGAAGATAAGAAAAGGTTTAGTGTGCCTGAAGTAGAGCTCGAATTCAGTGGGACTAGAACAATTTTTAAAAATTTTTTAACCATAGCCAACATCCTAAGAAGAAATCCTACACACTTATCAAAATACCTTTTGAAAGAATTGGCAACACCTGGAGCAATTGAAGGAAGTAGCTTAATTTTTCAAAGGAAACTACCAAGCGGTTTATTGCAAGAAAAGTTAAACTCCTACATAAAAAAATTTGTCTATTGTAAAGTTTGTGGCGAGCCTGACACTAAGCTTGTGAAAGAAGATAGAATAAGTTTTTTGGTTTGTGAAGCTTGTGGAGCAAAATATCCTGTAGAAAATGTTTAGGAGGATTGAAATGGGTTGTGGAAAGCCTAAGAAGAAGTGATTGAATGTTTTGGTGCAATGTTTTTTTGGACAAGAAAGATATAGTGGTAGTTATATGTGACGAAGAGCTTTTGGGGAAAAAGCTCAGGATGAAAGAAAAAAAGATAACAATAGAAATAAGTAAAAAATTCTATGGTGGAAAACTGATTGATGAAGAAACAGCATTAAAGCTTTTGGATAAAGCCACCATAGGGAACTTGATGGGTAAAAACATAGTTGAGTTGGCAAGCAAAAACGGTTTTATTGTTAAGGAAAATGTAATTTTAATTGATGGCGTACCACATGCACAATTCGTTAAGCTCTAGATTTCTATGCCTTTTTCTACAGCCTCCCTAACGATGCTCACCCTTTTTGCTAATCTCCTAAACTCTTTTTTGCTCAAACAAATGAAATCTATTGGTACATCCAATTTCCAGTTAGAATAAAGCAATATGGAGTTTTTATATGGGCCTAATTTTCTCAGGTAGTCGCTGACAACTATCAAATCAATATCGTTAAATTTTTTAAATTTTGTTCTCGCGGCAGAACCAAAAACTATTGTTTTCTCTACACCAAATTTCTTTTTTAACTTTCTTTTAAATTTCTTCAACTCTTCTACTATTTCAATTTCTTTTTTGCCCATTTTATTACCTCTTCAGCTGTCTTGATAAAATCTTCAACTTCTCTCGATGTATAAATCTCTTCTACGTCAGGATATCTTGTAACAACATATGCCCTACTCAAAGGCATACATTTCTTTAAAAGATTGGGAGGAATTCCAACTTTTTTTCCAATTAAAACAAGATCATGCGCCTTTATTAATTTTCCGAATTTTTTTATGTAAACAGCTTTAAGCGCTTTTTCAGCCGCTTGTTGAGAAAAAAATGCTGCAACATAAAATTTTTTCCACTTAAAATTAAAGGTAGCAACTTCCAAATCACTCAGACTTTTTCTTAACCATATTTTTTCAACTTTCATTTTACCTTTATAAGATTTATTCTTAGTTTTATTAATATTTATTCATGGCATGTAGCATGCACAATTCATTAAGCTCTAAAAAAGCTCAGTTTTTCCTACTTTCAGCTTTTGCCATAATCGTGATAATTTTTTCTGTCAGCCAATGGATTGAGCCTTACACTATAACTGACACCTCTTCAATAGCTATGGCAGAAGATTTCTTCATCTTCAACAACATAGTTGAAAAAGCAAACGAAACTGTGAATTTGAGCAAAGATTGTGAAGACTTGAAATTCAATTTAGAAGAATATAAAACATTTGTTGAAGATTTTGCCTTAAGAAAAACTTTAAGCTTAAATTTCAACTACAGAATAGATAATTGTAATCCTTCTTCTGCACAAGTTTTTTTCAACATAAGTTTAATCTCACCATCTTCCCAAATTAAAAAAACTTTTGTTGCAAGCAAATCATTCCAATAAAGATATCAAATCTTCTTTTCCTACTCCTAGAGAAGTGGCAAAATTATTCAGAATTTTTTTATCTTTCATAATAATTTTAAAGAAAGGTAAATATTCTGACTTTATTTTTCTTCGGGAAGCATGCAACTCTTTCGATAATTTTGATAAAATTTCACTTTCAGACTTCCTTGAAAATTTTGTGACACCAAGAAGCATTATATTGCTTGGGTATTGATATTTTGTGAATTTGTGGTACATTTCTTTTTTTGCAGTGGCAATACCTGCTGTCATTAAATCAATCATGTAAGCTTTAAAGACCCAATCTTGTCTTAAAGTTACCCTTCTCCTGAAAAGGTCTGCTTTGCTTAGCAACTCGAAAGCTTTGGCTATTTCTTCTGGCTTCTCATATTCTTTAGTTATGTTGTTTTCTATCCACCAGAAGATTTCTTCAGGATCTTTATCAACTTCAGCTATAGAAAGCTTTGCCGCTAAAGCTGTTTTAGTCTTGAATATCATTTTCAAAGCATCAAAAATGTTTTTTTCTCTTTCTCTGTATCCCAAAAATTCAAGGTCCTCTAAGCCAATTTCTTTTTTTCCACTTGAAATGGTTTCTAAATCATTTATGGCTGCCCTTAAATCTCCTTCAGCTCTTTTTGCAATTTGCCTCAAAACTTCTTCATCATATTTTATTTTTTCTTTTTCACAAATTTTCTTAAGTCTTTTTTCTATATCAAAAACTGGAATTTTCTTGAATTCAACCAACTCACAATATTCTCTCAAGCTCCTGAGTTTTGGCTCGTAAGGATCATTCGCTGTCAAGACTACTGGAAATCTTGACTCTTTTATTATCTTGATTATCGCAGCAACACCACCTAAATCTTCTCTTCCTGCTAGACCGTCTATCTCATCAATTAAGAAAATTTTTCCTTTCTTGAAAAGAGATGCTTGCTTCATTGATTGCCCTAAAACTTCCTGAATTTGGGAAGCACTCCTCCAATCGCTTGCATTCATTTCAATCAATTCCAAATTTTTCTCTTTTGCAAAGGCATGGAGCAAAGCTGTCTTGCCTGTGCCTGGAGGACCATAGAAAAGTAAAGCTTTACTTCCAGGCTTCCATTTTTTAATCCAATTCAAAAATTTTTCTAAAGCTTCTTTTTGGTTCACAAATTCGGAAAGACTATTTGGTTTGTATTTTTCTGTAAACGGCATTCACTCACTTTTTTGAAAAAAGCAAGAATTGAGCTAAAAAGGCTTCAAGTTGAATTAAGTCATCCCCACCTTCTGAAATCCTGAATTCATATTCACCACATTTTTCAACAAGCTGGACTTTAGCTTCTTCTGTTAAGGGGAGAGAATAAATTTGCTTGTGAATTTCCCTTATTACATCCCTACCAGATAAGCCTTGTTTTAAGAGCATGTCTTGTAATTTCTTCCTAGCTTCTTCAAATTTCCCTTTCAAAGTAAGCTCAAGCATTTCTCTCACATCAGTAGGCTTTGCTTGAGAAGCAACTTCATAAACAACATCTTCAGTTATTTTTTCTCCCAGAGCTGAAGAAGCTTGCAACAAGTTAGCAACTTTCCTTAAATCTCCTTCTGATATTTCAATTATCGCTTTAATTCCGTCTTCTGTGATTTTAAGTTTTTCTCCTTCTACAATTCTTTGAATGTATTTCCTTACATCAGCTTCGGCTAAGGCCTTAAATCTAAAAACAGCACATCTACTCTGGATGGGTTCGATGATCTTGCTTGAAAAGTTACAAATTAAGCAAAACCTTGTTACATTCGTGAAATTTTCCATAGTTCGTCTTAAGGCTTGTTGAGCTTCGGGTGTCAATGCATCTGCTTCGTCGAGGATTACAAGCTTGTAGGGAACTTCGCCAATAGCTCTTGTTCGAGCAAAATCTTTAATTGCCCCTCTTATCACATCTATGCCTCTTTCGTCGCTCGCATTTTTTTCCAAAACATTTTGCCTCCATTCTTTACCGTAAAGTTCATGAGCAATACAAAGTGCAACTGTAGTTTTCCCGGTGCCCGCCGGGCCTGCAAAAAGCATGTTAGGTATATTCTTCTCTTTCACGAAAGCCTTTATCCTTTCGACAACATGCTTTTGATTTATCACTTCTGAAAGTTTTTGTGGCCTGTATTTTTCAGCCCAAACAGGTATTTCCACCAAGCTCTCACCTTTTTATATTATTTAAATTTCACTTAAATATTCTCACGTTGCTGTGTAATAAAAATATTTTGTTCCTTTTCTCCCTTTATCGTCAATAATTGTAAGTTGTACAAGGTATCTTTCCCCAGGATAAAAACAAGCAGTGAGGAAAGCTTGAAATTCAACATTCGAAAAATTTGTAGAGTTTGTTGTGGTTATGCCTTCTGCTGAGATGAAAGCTTTGCCTGAATTTATGGGATTGCCAGAAATGTCTATAGCTTTACCTTTTATTGAAATGGTTTTTTGTAAACATTCTTTCCTTGCTTCAGCTGAAACAACTTCAAATTCGTCAGAACAAAAGAACTCGCTGCTTGAGCTGTTTGCAAAAACACTCACAGTATATTTCCCAGCATCAAGATATTGGTTGAAAATTGAATAATAGATACCAGAAGAATCAGAAGTTGTGGTTTGAGAAGCTATCAAACTTCCTGATTTTGTTATGTTTATTGTTATATTGGTTTCATTGCTTGTCTCACCAAAAACATTTCCTGCTACAAGAACTGTTGAAGCAAAAGAGTAAGGACCGCCTGCTTCACAATTTAAACCCTTTGCTACATAAATGAAAGGATTTGAGCAAGAAGAATTCCAGTTGTTGCTAGTATCGTTAGCATAGACACACCACCTTATTGTACAGCCTACAGTTGAATTTATCACTACAGTAAAATTACTCCAAGCTGATGCTCCTGATAGACTCATTCCTGTTATGTTTTGTAAACTGCCAGTACAATTATCAAGGCTAAAGATGGCATAGCTTAAGCCAACATCGTCCTGCCAGTATAGGTTGTGGCTTACTGCTGCTCCTGCCAAAGTTGAGTTTGTTGAGTTAAGAGAATAGGTTGGTGGAGTTATGTCTATGACGTTTATGTAATATGTAGCGCCAGTTGCATTAGCAGTATAATTGGCATTTCCTGATATGTTTCCCTTGTAGCTGTGTTCACCCCAAGACAAAACTGTAGTTCTTGGGTTTGAAACAAGATTTCCATCTTCATATAAAGCAACCGTTCCAGAATTTGGATAAACAGCAGTAACATTTACTGTTGTTTGCTGGCCAAAAATTACTGTTATGTTTTGATTCTTGTAAGTGCCTGTGGAATTGGTTAGATAGATGTCGATTGGGTTAGTACTCTGGTTGACAGTGTAACTATCGCTTAAAGAAGCCCATGTGTTTTGGGTGTCGTTGACGTACCATTTGTAGTTGTAGGTGCCTGCTGCCAAATCTGTTTTGGTTGTTGTGTAATTCCTACAAGTTGTGTTGTGAGCAACATAGTTAGTAACTGTGATATTTGCTCCGCCATTCCACTCGAATAAAACTGCTGAAATGTCAACTGCTCCGTTTATGTCACAAGCTGTTATATTGAAATGATAAGTTGCTCCTGGAGAATATGTTGCTGGGTCTGTTGGTGATTCCCACACGTAAGATAAAGTTGGGGGTTGGTTTATTTCTTCTTCTCCAACGCTTGTTGTTGGTTCTGGCGGAATGTATTTACGGACTCTGAAATTATCATATCTTATATCTTCATAATAAGCCCCGAATCCCAACCTTCCTGTATTAACAGTGGTTGTTTGAGTTCCAGAATTTTCTCCAAGTGAAGTATTTCCACTCCAAAATTGTAGAACATGAGAAGTTCCACTCATTTTCCATACCATTTTATACCAGTTGTTTCTATTCGGTGCCGCCATATTTACATCTGCTATATTCGTACCTCTCAGTTCTAATTGTTGCTCATAGTAATTGTAAACGCCTCTCAAGCCATCCCCTTCGGTAGTGCCAGTGTATCTACCTAACAATCCTATCCATGAATTTAATCCAGTCACCGAATAAAGGTCAATTTCTAAAGCCATATCTTGAAGACTTAGAGTTTTGTGAAGAACACCCATGGTTCCGTAAGTACTATAAGTCTTAATAAGTATCCACTGGTTCGTGGAATCCCAACTCCATGTTGGAGAGTAATACCAGTTATAAAAGTCGTATCGAGTTGAAGGATCTGTTGAAAAATCGTCAAAGAAAATAAATGTAGCACTTCCATTACTTGCTGAACTCACACTCGGATTTCCGTAATAAACATAAATTGTTTTTGTTGAACTTGCTGGAATATTCGTAACATTAACCCAAATTTTTGTTGAAGTAGTATTGCAGCCAGATTCTATCCAATAGCTTAATAGAGTATCTCCATCGCTGTCAGTAAATCTTGTATCATTGCAATAAGGTTGCATCTTTCCTGCTGAAATTAGGCTTTGAGTGTCCACATCAACTAAAACTTGGTAATTTGTCAAAATGTTGGAATTTTGGGTATTGTTTATTGTTATATTTTTTCTGTACTGCCAACCAGAAAGCCATGCATGTGCAGGCTGAATTATAAAAGAAAAAATGAGAAAAAATATTGCTATAAACCAGTAATTTTTCATTTTTCACACCCTGAATGTAATTTCAGCCCACGATTTCCTTCCTTGTAGGTCTTCAACTTGAATTATCGCAGTATACCTTTGATCTGAAATCAAGCATGTTGTAAAGCTTAAGCTCCATTTTCCTGAATCAAAACTTTTTGAGAATTCATCACCAGTTTCTTTAATCAAAACTTTAACAATTCCAGAAATTGGTTGCCCAGTTAAAAAATCTCTTGCCAAGCCTGTTAAACTTATGTTCTTCATCTCACAACCAAGCAAACTTTCCTTTATCTCAAATTCATCACTTGCTTCACAAACAGAAGAAGAATTGTTTGCGGTTAGGTTGGCAGTGTAATTTCCTTTGTCCAAACCTTCGAATTCAGCATAGAACTTGCCTTCAGAAGAAGCCACAAGCTCTTTTGTTGTTTTGAGAAAGCTTCCTTCATAAATTTTAATTGTAACATTTGCATTTGAACTTACATTGCCAGCAACCAAAACTTTTGGTAAACTTGATGTTTTGACGTAAGGGCCTCCTGCTTCTAAAAAGCAAGATTGAGACAAGGCGAAATTGATTGAAAAGAGAAGAAAAATAAACACAAGCAAGAACCAAACTCTTTTCATAAGTTATTATTGTTTGTCTTAAGTTAAGTTTTTATAGTTCTAACACTCATTTAATTTAGAAGAAAAATGAAAAATTCAAAAACTCTGATTATAATAATTGCAACAATTTTATTTGTAGTTATCATACTTTTTGGTTTAGGCTATGTTTCTTTTTCTCTCAGTTTGCCAAAGGGTGAAGTGAGCAAAAAAATAAAAAGTTTGTATGAGCTTGCAAATCCTGGCACGAATGTTGAGGTTTTGAGCTTGAATGAAGAAAGCGGTCTTTACAAGGCTTTAATAAAAGTTGTTTCACCAACAGGAACAAACTATGCAGAAGTTTATGTTACTAAGGATGGAAAGCTTTTAATACAAAATGTAATCTTTGTGGAACAAGCAACAGAGCAGATAAAGAAGTTGAAAGATTTTGTTGATTGCTTGGATAGCAAAAAGCTAAAAATTTATGGCGTGCTAAACCAAACTGAAAATCCACAAGGTGCTACTGCAACTCTTTTGCAACTGAACATCTTGGGAGTTTATTCTTCCAAGCTTTATGTCTCTTGTGATGGAAGGTTTGTCCAAAATTGCATTTCAGCTGGAGTGACGCAAGTTCCTTCAGTTGTTTTTGCTGGTAGGATTGAACCTGGGGTTAAAACAATAGAATGGTTTGAATCTGCCACAGGGTGCAAATTTTAAGTCAAACTTTATATTTTAAAAATAATAAATTAATATAAGATAGAAATGCAGATAGATGAAAAAATACTATTCTGTTTGATTGTACTGCTTGGAATAGCGAGTCTTGCTAGTATGAGCATGGGACAAATGGAGAAAACAGGACCAATAAATGCAAGCATCTCACAGCCCATTTACATAAATGTGAGTGGTAATTTAACAGCAGGTATTTTCTTCACAAATGGTACAACCATAGGAGTACAGTATCCGATAACAAATGTCACAACAGAGAACAATGCCACTGCCAATTACTGGGGGCCTAGTTATGGCACAGAATATTATGTTGGCTCACAAGGGAACACTGTGAATATCACAATAGGTTTTACGGCATGTGAAAACTTGTATAACTCCACACTAAATGCTTACATATACTTAACTTACGATAGTGGCGATGGAGGACAAGGAGCTTTCTTCGGTAATAGTACTACAGGTCCAACAGCTCCAAGTTTAACTACTAATTCGAATTATGCATTTAAAGTTGATGATTGGACCTATCCTGGACCATTGATAAAACCGGGTGAGATCTTATACCTGAGGTTCTGGCTTGACCCATGGCCAAACAACGCACCATCAGGTATTTATAATACAACATACAAAATTAGAGCAGTAGAATACAACACAAGCCTTGGAAGTGCAGCTTGCTAAAAGGAGAAGTGATATGAAGAAACTCGCGATATTTGTAGTGGCTAGTTTATTCCTTTTTTTCCTACCTTTTCCTTCTTATGCCCAGGTTGGTGTGGGAATAACTTCTTACAGCATACCTTTGCGGGGAAATGTTGGCGACATCTATTATATTAGTTTTGGAATTATGAACCCAAGCAGCTATACAACAAAAGTAAGTGTTTATCCTGAATGCGATAATTGTGTTAATGAGGTTAAACTTTTTGGCTTTAAGCTTTTTGACGATGAAGAAATTTTGGACGAATATTTCAAGCTTGATAAAGATGTTGTAGATGTGCCACCACTAACAACACAACAAAATGCTGTGCCTGTAACAATAAAGTTTGCCCCTAAACTTGTGATAAAGAAAAACTTGGTATTCTACACTCCAGAGTGGCTTAACTTTTTCATTAGGTATGCCAACAAAGGCTATGTGGGGAGCTTTAAGATTCCTTATTTCACCCTACTTGTGGGAACAAGAGATTTTAAAGGCAGAATTGTGGCTGAGATCCTAAGCTATGATGGGATGAAGCCTGGAGTTATACCTTCCGTAGCTTCTACGCTTGAAGTTCATGTAAGAGGAATGCCTTTCGAGAGCTTTGTCTTTCTTGTTTTGATGGTAATTTTGATTGTAGTTGTTGTTTTGAGGAAAATCGGTGTTCGCAGAATTTATAGGCTTGTGAAAAGAAAGAAAAGCTAAAACTTTTCATATTCTTCATAAATTTTCTTGTTGTAAAGGTAATAGACAAAAGAAGCTATAAGAAGCAAGACCAAAATTGTTAGCATGAAAAACAGCTTACTTATGCCAAAGAAATTAAGGAAAATGCCACTTACAAGAGAAATTTCTATTGGAGTTGAAATTGTTGAAGCTACAACCCTGTAATCAAACTTTTCTACATCGAAATGGAATGTGTAGATAGGAATCTTTACTTCTTTTCCGAAGAATGATGTTTTGAAAATTCCTTTTAAGAATAAAGGATTGGAAAATTTCACCAAAATCCTTTGCTCTGTCATAGGTTTAAGTGTTATTTTGCTTGGGAAAACCTTAGCATCTAGCTCATAGGTTAAAGTCCCAACTTTATTTTCAAAAAACTTAACATCCCTTTCACAATTCCTACAATAGACTTCAACCTTAAGGTTAACCTCTCTTTGGCTTGGGTTGAAAATTGTTACATCTGTGAAAGTGTTTTTGAGGAAAGGGGCGTTAATTTCAATTTTTGCTGGGAAGATGCCTATGCCTGCTTGGCCATAAGCAGAGCTAAAGAAAAGCAGGAAGAAAGTTGTAATTGAAGCTATTTTTTTAAACACAGCTTTCGCCCGCATACACAAGCCTTATTTGATAGGTTGTGTTGTAGTTAAAGGCTGGAGTTGCTGGAGGCAAATCAAGCCAATACCTTAAGTATATTATAGTATTGTTTTGTGTATTTTTAGAGACTTTGTTGTTGTTATCGAAGCCTATTACAAAAGGTTTTGCGTTGCTTAAGCTTGGGTTGTTTTGATCGTTTTGCAAAGAAGAGCTCCACTTTGCATTGCTTATGTTTATTTGAAAATTGTTCGGGCCTGAACAGTTTGGTGTTGAGCAAAGATGGTTAGTGGCACCATGGCAAATGTCGCCTTGTACATTGCCCATGAAAGCTATCCAGTATTCTGTTTGATATGATTTGTTGTAGTTCCAAACCGCATTGTTATTAGTTGAGCCGGGAAGCAAAGGATATTGAACATTTTGCATCGCTCCTGTCTCGTTTGTGTATAAAATTCCTTCAAAAAGTTTATCACTTATGATGATGTAGTAATATGGAATTTGAGAGATTGAAGCATTTATTATCGAGACTTGAGCTTCAATCTTAGTTTGAGAAATGAGAAAAAACAAAAGCAGGAAAAATGAGAGCAAAATTAAGAATTTCATCTTTCTCACTTTTTAAGGGAGATTTATAAATAATAATTATGTGGTTTGATAAGAAAT
>Ga0207433_10011703_pt1 | contig 13307 bp, 10 predicted proteins | sample YelNatPaOPGAMG01_FD_187559 | JGI IMG/M metagenome (GOLD analysis project Ga0207433, IMG submission 187559) | Hot spring thermophilic microbial communities from Obsidian Pool, Yellowstone National Park, USA - OP-RAMG-01 (SPAdes) (version 3) | ecosystem: Environmental > Aquatic > Thermal springs... | reverse complement strand
ATCCCAAAAAATGGAATCTTTTTTCTCTTGCAAACCTTATCGCCTTAATCTTTCCTTCTATCCCCCTCGACCCAAATCCACCCGGTACAAGAATACCAGAGACATTATCCATAAATCTATCAGGACCATCATGTTCTATATCCTCTGAATCAATCTTTTTTACATCCACCTTTGTATCATTGGCTACTCCTCCATGCCTTAAGGCCTCATATATAGACTTATAGGCATCATTAAGCTCTATATATTTTCCAACTACTGCTATAGTAATCCTATTCGAAGGATGCAGGGCCTTTTTTACAACATTATTCTCCCACTCACGGAGGTCTGCCTCTTTACATCTTAACTCCAGGAGCCTGTTTATGATGCGGTCTAATCCTTGCTGTTTAAATATAAGCGGTATCTCATAAATATCTTTCACGTCTGGCGCCTCTATTACAGCATCCTCGTCTACATTGCAAAACAATGCTATCTTCTCTTTTACCTTTTTCGAAAGAGGGTATTCTGTCCTGCATATGAGTATCTCTGGTTGTATGCCTATCTCTCTCAATTTGCCTACGCTGTGCTGGGTAGGTTTTGTCTTGACCTCTTCGGCTGCCTTCAAATATGGCACAAGCGTAACATGTATATTTATTACACTCCCTTTAGGCAGATGCTGTTTAAACTGTCTTATGGCCTCTAAAAAAGGTAGACTCTCTATGTCTCCTACAGTTCCACCAATCTCGCAGATAACAATATCTATATCCTTACCACTTGAAAGATTCTTTATATGCGAGATTATCTCATTAGTAATATGAGGCACCACCTGAACTGTAGCACCTAAATAGTCGCCCCTCCGTTCCTTTGTTATGACTGAATAATATATCTTTCCTGTAGTAAAATTGTTATCCTTGGTCATAATAGCGCTTGTAAAACGTTCATAGTGACCAAGGTCAAGGTCTGTCTCTGCCCCATCTTCAGTCACATAGACCTCGCCGTGTTGAAAAGGATTCATTGTGCCAGGGTCGACATTAATATATGGGTCGCATTTCTGGATGCTGACTTTAAGGCCTTCTGCCTCAAGGATTTTTCCTATGGAGGCAGATGTTATACCCTTACCCAAACTTGAAACAACCCCACCAGTTACAAATATATACTTTGGCATAGTAATGACCTCTGACGCAGCCTTCCCACCTTCGTTTAAATAGTTTTATACTTATAAGTTCGGTGGACAAGTCGGCCGCTACTCCATTCGCATATGGGGAATTAACTCTTTAGGGTTTCATCATGCAAACTGCGACCTTGCCAGATGCGGGTTTTGGCAATTTGCTAAAACCCGCATCTTTATATTGACACATAGTGCCTAACCTAATCAAACAACATCTTTATATAAAACTAAGCTGCCTAGCGCCTTTTATAATATCTATTGCCTTCACCAAATCTTCAGGCGTATCTATCCCAACAGTATCGTATTTTGTCTCCACAACTTTAATCCTATAACCATTCTCTAACACCCTGAGCTGCTCTAATCTTTCAGCCTTCTCAAGCCTTGATTCAGGCAAGCTCTTAAATGTAAAAAGAAAATCCTTTGTGTAGGCGTAAATCCCTATGTGCTTATAATGGAATTCAGTATCTTTGTATTTTTCTATATCTTTTTTTCTATCGGAGAGGTCTTGATGAAAACCCTGTCTATAAGGAATTGGATAGCGTGAAAAATACAGCGCAAAACCATTTCTATCAAATACTACCTTTACTATGTTTGGGTCATCTAGTTCGTTTTTATCGCTAATCTTGTGACAGAGTGTGACCATATATAATGAACTATCCTTTTCGAGAGGGAGAACTACATCGTCTATCATAGTGGGATGCAATAGTGGCTCATCTGCCTGTATATTAACAATTATCCTTGCGTCGATTGAACTCACAACCTCTGTAATTCTATCAGAACCGCTTCTATGTGCCCTGGATGTATATACCACCTTTGCCCCAAACCCTCTGGCTACGTTGTAGATGCGTTTATCATCAGTCGCTATAATAAGTTCGTCAAGGGATTTCGACTTCTTGGCATTCTCCCAGGTATGTTGCAAGACAGGCTTTCCACAAAGATCTGCCAAAAGCTTTCCTTCAAATCTTGTTGAACCATATCTTGCTGGAATTATCCCTATTCTATCCATACCAAAACCCCATCAACAAATATTATAGCCCACTCAATCCTGACGTCTGACTATAAAACTACCTATCTATGCTTTTTAATCCTTTCCAACAATTCTTCCTTCGTGGCAACTGCTATCCCAATCTTACCCACCACAATCCCTGCCGCAATATTTGAAATATGCGCAGCATCTATCATATTAGCGCCTGCTGCAAGTGCCAATGTAAACGCGGCTATCACAGTATCGCCAGCCCCTGATACATCAAAAACCTCTTGTGCCACAGTAGGTATATGCGTTATATTTCCATCCTTTTCAAAAAGCTGCATGCCATTCTCTCCTAAGGTAATCAAGATAGATTCGCATCTCAATCTATTAAGCAAAATTTTGCCTATCTTTGTAACGTCCTCAAGGCCCTTTATCTTCAAACCTGCTGCATTGGCTGCCTCGTGGTGATTGGGCGTTAGAGATGTCACGCCTTTATAATATAAGAAATGTTCCTCTTTAGGGTCAACTGTTATTATCTTTTTGTAATGTTTTGCGAGTTTTAAAACCTCCTCCAGAAGACCAGGAACTATAACACCTTTTCCATAATCCTCTATTATAATTGCATCCATCTTATTGATAATCTCTCTCACATAGTCAATGATCTGACCAATAAAAACCCCATCCAATGGCTCTACCATCTCTTTATCGATTCTAACCACCTGTTGATGATGGGCTACAACACGGGTCTTTAATGTAGTTGGCCTTTTGCCATCAACTATTACACCCTCTGTATCAATACCTTTCTTTTTTATCTCCTCTGTAAGAATCCTGCCGTTTTCATCCATACCTACAACACCTGCTAAATAAACCTTTCCTTGCAAGGCATGAATATTATTTGCTACATTCGCAGCCCCTCCTGGCATAAAAGATTCTGACCTGACCCATACAACCGGGACAGGCGCCTCTGGAGAAATCCTGGAGACATCCCCCCATACAAATTGATCAAGTATCAAATCCCCTATCACCAAAATATTGCATTTTGAAAATCTGGAGATTATAGAATTAAACCTATTGGGTTTTTTCATATGGTTTTATCTTACTATGAGATGTCCAATCTCTCAATAATGGCCTGCGCCAACAAAGGCACCATAATCTCATGATGACCTATAATTGAATAACCATTCCCCCCTGAAGAGATAGGTCTTCTGACTACATTTTCATAGGGCCTGTAGTGCGTTATCATATCAAAATTACAGGCACTAAAATTCTTTACTTTATAACCAAGGTTTCTTGCCACATTCAACGCCTTCAAAAAGACCTCTGGAAGGACCACGGCTGAACCTATATTCAATACCACACCACCATTACCAAGCCTTGCAACTGTCTCTATTAGATTATGAAAATCCTTAAGGGATGATTGCCCTGTATCTGCACCATCGCAGCTCGGGTGCTGATGTATAATATCTGTCCCTATTGCAATGTGCACAGTGGCTTTTATGCCCTTCTTTACGCAATTATAAAGTATGCTTAAATCCTTAAAAGGAAGCCTTTCCTCTTCTATAACCCTGCCTATTGCCTCGCCTGCGCCTATATCTTTTTCAACTGCCTCCTTAAGCGCACCATTGATATAAAGCGCTGTTTCATTTGCCATACCAAAGCTTCCGTCTTTAATAGCAGTTTCCACATCTTCTGAGGTCTTGCCAATAAGGGCTATCTCAAAATCATGTATACCACCTGCACCATTCATTGCAACAGCGCTAATAACATCTCTATTAATAAGTTCAATTATGACAGGGCTCAACCCGCATTTAATAAGATGAGCGCCCATCATTAATAGGACAGGTCTTTTGTTATTTTTTGCAGCAATAATGGCATCTACTATGTGTCTGAGATTACTTCCTGCCAAAATATTTGGTAATGAATTATAAAAATCGCAGAAACTAATACCCTTTGATGGAGGTCTTGCAAAATCTTTATGGTCAACCTTGCTCTTTCTCCTGGATATAGGATAGGTTTTAATGCGAGAGAGTTCTATCTTTGGATTAGTTTTCGACATATAATTGATATGATTTTATCATTATTAATAATATGTGTCAATATAAAGCCACCATAATTATGGGGAATTAACCACCTCTTTTTTAGCAAAATGGTCTAACTAAAGGTTTCATCACGCGCAAGCACGGCCTAAAGGCTAGGAGTAGCACCCGAGAGGGTGCGTTATACCTGACGCAGCCTTTCGGCTGCTACTCCAGCGCAGTATGGGGAATTAACCCTTTAGGGTTTCATCACTTACTCTACACTCACGCAATCCTGTAATAAACTTAAAGATACTCTATCTTTTGAAGCGTTATTGTAATAGTTCCTACAAATGGTATTCCACTCGTCACTATCAATAAAGGCACCCTATCATCATCCGCGGAAAACCAGATAGTGGCCTTTGCCCGTCTTTGAATCTTACCCTGAAACCATGGCAAAGGTTCTACCATAAACGCCTCCCACTCACCAACTCCATCAATACTTATAATGCCTTTTTTTAGTATCTTTGCCTCAAGAAGATAGTTCTTATCTTTTACATTTATCTCTGCGAATACAGACCTCCCAATATCCACATCCTGCAACCTGAAATAATAGATGCAGCTTAAAGGGTCGTGAACCCTACTTGGTATAGGATATTCTTTTCTGCTATTATTGAGTCTGGAAAAATAATATGCCATTCCATTCTCATGGTCAAAATCAACATAGTCATCGGCCCTGTAATTACCCTCTCTTTGCTTTTTCTCAAATCTAAGAGGATAAAGTTTTTCTACATCCAGATAGGTAGATATCTCATCCTCAACCCTGTAGACCTTTGAAATCAAAGGCGTTGTCTCAGCCCTTGCCTGGATATGATAAACCTGTCTACCGTTCATCTCTTTTATCTCTTTAACCATGATATATGCTATGCCAACATCTATACCCATCCACTCTGCTTTATATGTAAACTTCTCGCCTACCTTAAGCTTTTTTTGCGGGGATTCTATCTCAATCTTCCTAATAACATCTTCTTTTCGTATGATAGAATATCTGGTCCTTATACCGCAACCAGCCACTAAAACCAGTAAAAAAATAAAAAAGACTTTCTTCATGATGCATCTCCACTCAATAACCTGATTGCCTTATCAGCCACCTCTTCCGGCGTAATAGACCTGAGACACAAAAAATCCCTTTTACAGTTATGTGCAAGGCATCTAACACAACCGACCTCCTTATGGACTACTATAGATTTATCAATAAGCGGCCTCCATCTCACAGGGCTCAGGCCCATATCATTTCTCCCAAATATAGAAATAACAGGGGTCCCAACACCAGCTGCTATATGGACAGGCCCGGAATCATTCGAGATAACAAGTTGCATCCTTTTAAATAATGCCGCCAATTCTTTCAAAGACTTACCATAAAATAAAAAAACATCCTTATCATTATCTATCATTAAAATCTTAAGCCGCTCCCCCAATTCTTTCTGGTCTGGAGCAGTATTAATAATTATCTTCACTCCAAAATCCTTTCTAAGGATATCACCAAGTCTTGCAAAGTTCTCCACAGGCCACATCTTCGATTTACAACTTGCACCTGGATGTAAGAGCACCTTTTTATCAGATTTTCCAAGATTGTATTTACTTAAAAAAGAATCTATTCTTACCTCATCTTCTTTCTTTACTACTATAAATGGCAAGGAAAACTCAGCATCTATGCCAACCGACCTTAAGACATCAAGTGTATATTCTGCCTCATGCTTCTCACCCAATCGCTTTTTATATTCAAGGCCATGACTCAAAAGAAAATCCATCTTGCCCCTTTTATATCCCACCCTTATTGGGATCCCTGCCAAAAAAGTTATAATGTTGACCCTGACCGTGGTGTGTAAGATAAATGCTATGCCAAATCTTTTCAGTCTGAGCCACAGGATAAAACCCAATGTCTTTAATACCCCTCTATGTCTTGAGGTCTTATCATAAACTATCACCTCATTAATATAAGGATTATCAATAACAATATCCTTTGTTATAGGAGAGACCATTATAGCAATATACGAATCTGGAAATGCCTTTCTCAAAGCAGTAATAGCAGGGATAGAAAGGACGACATCACCTATTCTATCAGTCCTTACTACAAGTATTCTTTTGATATTGGAAGTTTTTATACGTTCCATATGTATCAGATCTATACATCTTCCATTATAATTTTGTAAGGATACCCTTTATTGCCTCTAATACATTATCAGGTTCAATAAGTCTCATGCATTCATTATTAAAACTACACCTCGCCTTATTGCAAGGGGAGCACCTAAGGTCCTTGCGCACTACTATATCACAATTGCCTGTAGGTCCATAACTAACTGGATCGGTTGGTCCAAATATTGCCACCACCCTCACGCCTAAATCACACGCAATATGTAAAGGTGCGCTATCACATGTAACTAAAAGCTTTGTTCTTTCTATTAAGGCAAAAAGCATATTTAAATCAGTCTTGCCTGTTAAATCCAAAAGCCTTGGGTCCTGAATAGCACTCACTATCTTTTGAGAAATCTCAACCTGATTGGAATCGCCTATTAAAACAATCTTATAATCTCCTTGCTTTAAAATTGCCTTTATTACTTCTATAAAACCGTCTGTATGCCATTGTTTTAGTAAACTACGACAGGCAGGACTCATCCCTATAAGAATATCATTCTTTTCAACGCTATTCTCCTCTAACAATTCATTAATTAACTTTCTCTCATTATCATCTATATAAATATTTTTTTTGGGTATATCCGTAATAGATATACCAAGGCCCTTTAATCTATTTAAATGAACCAATCTCTTATGGCATCTTTTTATCCTACCAAAGGCCATAAAGTTTGTATATCTTTTAGCGCCTATCAAAATCGGCATAAGGCTTGTCCTCATATCAACTGCGAGGTCATATCGTTCAGAACGCAACTCTTTTATAAAATCTATCTTTTTTCTAAATGCGATATTCTTATCATACACAAAAAGTTTATTCACACGTGGATCCTTTATAAAAACATCTTTCGCCCTCGGTCCAACCACTACATCTATCTTCGCATCCTTAAAATTAGTTCTTAATAAGGAAAATGCAGGCAGTGTCAGAATTACATCTCCAATATTACTAAGTGTAATAAAGATTATCTTCATCTCAGGACCTTGAATACATCTTTTACTTTAATTGCTTTCATACATCTATTGTCCTTACACCTAAGATTATAACAAGGTATCTTACACCCCACATCTTTTCTTAAAATTGTGGCCTTGCCTTTCCCATAAGGACCTGTTATCTCAGGGGATGTTGGACCAAATAGTGCCACAACCTCAGCGCCAACACCTGCAGCAATATGCATAGGACCTGAATCATTTGAGACTACCTTCCTTGCCTTTTCAAAAACACCTGCAAGCACCTTCAGGCTTGTCTTACCACATAGAAGTATTGGCTTATGAGATGATAAATTACCAATCCTTCTGCAGAGTTCAATATCTCTTTCAGAACCAGTCAGGACTACCTTTATCTTAAAGGCCGAGGATATCTCGTCTATGAGTAGCGCAAAATTTTCTTCAGACCATCTCTTTAATTCCCAATTACCCCCAGGATTCAAAACAATAAACTCTTCATCATTTTCTATTCCTTCTTTTTTTAACAATGACCTTGCCTCGTCCCTATCTCTATCAGTTAAAAAAAATTGGTACCTCGTATCCTCTGGTTCTATACCAATGCCCCTTGCTAATCCTAAAAAATATTCTACCCTGTGAATATCTTTTCCCGGAGGCGCAATCTTCTTTGTAAGCAAGAATCCAGACTTTTTATTGTCATAACCTATCCGTTCAGGTATCTTTGAAAAAAATAATAACATCGCCCTGCTCAAAGACCTGCGCAACATAAAAACCATATCAAATCTTTTAGCCCTCAACTGGGATATAAGCGAAAACTTTCCTATAAGTCCTCTATGACGATTTTTATCGTAGATTATTATCTCGTCAATATAAGGATTGCCTTCAAGGACCTCTCTGCAACGTGGATGGGTAAAAATCGCAAGATATGAATCAGGATAGTGTTGTCTTATTGCCTTAATAAGAGGGCCAGCGAAGATTGTGTCCCCAAGCCAGTTGACATTCACTATGAGTATATTCATTATACACACGCCCCTAATCTAACTTATAATTATTTTAATCTTCATCCCTATGTTCTTTTATCCATGTATAAAAACCAGAGGTCTCTATAAAAAAAACCGCCATATTGTCCGATGTCTTTGATATACGAAGTCGTTTCATAGCATAGATGTCATGTTTTGGATAGGTCCTCCCAGGATTTGTACCAACTGCAATTTTATAACCTGCCTGCCTCACCCTCTCTCTAACATGCTCATCAAAACCACCTGTAGGATAAGAAAATGCATACACAGGCCTTTTTATATGGCTTTCTATGGAACGTTTTGAATCATCTATCTCTATACGAAGTCTCTGTTCAGGCAGTCCTGGAAGATATGCATGTGTCATAGAATGGCTCCCTATAGAGATTATACCGCTTTCTGACATCTCTATAATCTGGTCCCAGGTAAGATAACCTTCCCTACCTACAAGCATAGGCACTATAAAGATAGTTGCTGGTAGACCTAACTCCTTTAATACCGGATAGGCATGGGTATAATTATTTTCATAACCGTCGTCGAAGGTAATGCTAATTGTCTTGGGAGGAAAATGATTCTTTTGAACCAGTTCAGGCATATCTTCAAGTCTAATCACATTATAGTTATGCCTCTTTAAAAAATACATCTGTCTTTTGAAACTCTCAGGAGAAACGCTCAGCCTTGAGATGGCGTCATTTTTATCAATGCTATGATACATAATAATAGGCACCACATACTGAGACCTCGCGTACAAAAATCCTGCTATCAAAAAAACTAAAAGTCCTATTAAAAGTATATACCTTAATCCGCTTAATTTCTTATACATATCACACCACCAGATCTTCAAGATTTATCGGAGAGAGGTTCCCCCATCTGGGGAATTAACCCTTTAGGGTTTCATCACTTAATTTACCCCGACCCACACCTGCAATTGCCAATAGCCGGCATTACATTGGCAACTAAAACTATACCTTTCTACCTTTAAGAAGGCATATCTCTTTATACACAGCCTCAACCTTATCCACTACGCCATCTATAGAAAATTTTTGAACCACTGTCTCTCTACAGGCCTGCGACATCCTGCGATAAAGCTCCTTATCCTCTAAAAGTTTTAATATGGGTTCCACAAGAAGCTCTGGCCTGCAAGGTTGAACCAGGAAACCATTAAAAGAATTTTTAACGATACTTGATATGCCGCCAACATCTGTAGCCACAACAGGCTTTCCACTTGCCATCGCCTCCAATAACACCAGGCCAAGCCCCTCTCTTCTTTTTGGCGCAAATATAAAAACATCCATAACAGATAATACCTCTATTGTATGAATCTGAGGTTTTATAAAAATAACCTTTTCTGTAAGACCAAATCGTTCTGCCATATCCACAATCTTATGATACTGACTTCCATCGCCTACAAAGATAAGCATTGTAGCAGGTCTCTTTTTTAAAATCATATAAAACGCTGAAAGTATCACATCCTGTCCTTTATCAGGCGTAAATCTTCCTATGGTGCCCAAAACAGCACAGTCCTTTTTTATCCCAAACCTATCCTTAAGCAAAGACCTTTCTTCCGAAGAAAAATCCCTTAAAAATTTCCGGATATTTATCCCATTATATATAAGAGAAATTTTATCAGGTGCAACTTTAAAGTCTTCTATAAGATGCTTATACACTGCTTCACTTATTGCAATTACACGATCCCCCCATGCAGGCAATAAACATCTATCTAGATTTTTTCTAAAAAATCCATGGCACGTGCTTATAAAACCAATTTTACAAAAAAGTGCCACAAAAAACCCTACCACCTGCGTGACCCTGGTCTGGGCATGTATAATATCTATATCCATCTTTTTAACAAAATTATAGATTTCAAAAAAGGCAACTAAAACTTTTGGGCTCAATACAGATTTTGTATTTATGTTTATGTTAATATGAGAGACTCCATCTTTCACCAACTCAGGTACCATCACCCCTCCGCTCGATGCCACAAAGACCTCGTGGTTTTTCTCCTTTAGGGCCTTCGCTAAAGATATGGTATAACTTGTTATGCCTCCGATATTGAGATGTGTCGTAAACAACAAAATACGCATAAATATATCCTGGATTGATTAATATAATTGCCTAATAAATACTAACTACTTATTTTTTCCATAACTATTTTAAAGACCTCATCCACTGTAATCTTTTTCATACAAATCATTTTTTTACAATCTGACTTATAACAAGGGCCACAACGTACATCTTTATATATAACTGTGCCTTTATTGGTGGGTTCAAAATGCCTCTTAGGGTCAGTGGGACCAAAAAGTGCTATAAAATCCACACCCATTGCTGAGGCGATATGCATTGGCGCACTATCACTGGTTATAAAGACCTTGCATCTTTTTATCAATGCTGCAAGCTGAAGAATCGTTGTTTCTCCTATTGCGTTAATAACCCTGGAATTTGTCATATCAATAAGTTCTTCCCCAAGCCCAATCTCTTCCTCTGAACCTGTAATAACTGTCCTGATGTCTTTAGAAGATAGCATATCTATCAATCTGGCAAAATATTTTAATGGCCAACGTTTTGTCTGCCAGCTTGCCCCAATATTAATCCCGACGAGTTTTTGGCTTTCGCTTATCCATTCATCCTTCAAGAAATCATCTACATACAAAAAATCCTCTTTTGACGGCCACAGCTCAAGGGATTTGGACATCCCTATGGTATTTATGCCTGCCTTTCTAAGTATCTTGAATTGCTCCTCAACTGGACCAAGATTCATCTTCACGTATCTTAGTTTGTTATTCAATAAAAACCCAAGTCTCCTATTTGAATAGCCATAACGTTTTGGAACGCATCCAAGCCATGCAATGATATGGCTCGTTTTATTGTTTTGAAAATCCAGAGAGATATCAAAACCTTTTCGCCTTACGGTCCCGGCTATCTTCAAAAGCCCTTTTATCCCACGATGCCTATACCTCCTATCATAAGGTATTATCTCGTCTATATAAGGGCACCTTTTCAAGATAGCCCTTGAGGCCATCCCTGAAAGCACAGTTATATATGCCTCTGGAAAATTATTTCTTATGACCCTGAGGCTTGGGATAGCCAATATTACATCGCCTATTGCGCCTATCTTTATAACAAGAATCCTTTTTCTCCTTGCCTCCTCATAAACTTTTAAAGTCGCCTCAACCATTTTGGTAAGAGTATATTCCTTTTCAATCCTCTTTCTTGCCTCAAGGGCAAGGCCTTTTGCAAATTCCCTATCCTGAAGCAATCTCAATATCGCCTCCATCATCTGCATAATATTATTTGGTTCCACCAGAAGCCCTGTCTTTTCATGTTCAATTATATCTATTGCCCCACCTATACGAGTTGCCACTATAGGCACGCCACTTGCGCCTGCCTCTACAATAACCCTCCCAAACGCCTCCTGTCCTAAAGACGGAAAAACCACTATATCAAGGTCTGACATAATCTTGGGCATGTCGTAACGAGTCCCTAAAAATTCAACAATATTTTGTATCCTGAGTTGATTGGCTAGGCTAAGCAGTCTTTCTTTATATTCGGGTTTATCCTTAGGTGGGTCACCCACTATCCATATCCTGACCATTGGAAATAACTTTACAACCCTTGCAACTGACTGCAAAAAAAACGCATGGCCTTTTATAGGCGTGATTCTTCCAATAATGCCTATCTTATATTCTGACTTCTGGCGTGAAGGGTCAATAGGATTAAATCTGAATCTCTCAAGATCAACCCCTCTCGGGATAAATCTTATCCTCTCCCTCGGTACGTCAAAATTTTCTATCATATATCTACCTATAACGCTCGATGGCACTATGACATACTTACCCCATCCCATCACACGGCTAAATAGATGGGATGAGTAATATCCATGTGCAGTTGTAATAAAATCTGCCTCTGTGCCTCTTGTCGCAAAAAATCCTATAATAGCAGGGACTCTTGAACGCGCATGGACAATATGCACATCTTCCTTTTCTATGATATCCCTGAGCTGTCTTATCATCGCAATGATTGTAAATAAGGATTTTTTATAGACAGGGAGTGTTATATGCCTGACACCTCCAGATTCAAGTTCTTTAACGAGCCTTCCTCCTCCAGAGACAACAATAACTCTATGTCCAAGTTTAACAAGTTCCCGTGATATCTCCAGGGTCCCTGTCTCTACGCCGCCTACTTCCATCATTGGAACTATTTGAATTATATTCATATCTATCGCAAGCCAATCTCTAAATCAACGACTTCAATGCCTCAATGACTATCTCTTTATCTTTTATCTCTTTCAAAGGGGGTGGGTTTAGAAAGATATTTTTTAATGTTTTATATATACTGGCTGAGTCTACTGTCACTATATATGTCCTTTCCTCTAACCCCTTAATAAATCTGGCATATTTTGTTCTTTTAAAAGTGGTATCTTTATCATCATTAAACACTACCACATATCTACCAGAACTTACCGCCTCTGAAATCATAGATACAGACTCTGGCGAAATAACTACAACCTTACTCTGTCTTAATATATCATCAACCGCGCCTTCTTTATTATTCTCATTTGCTATTACAAGCATCTTACAGAACGGGGTACTGGCAAAGGCCTCCTTTATTAGAGCATCTATCTCTCTGGATGTCCTCCTTGAACTTGAAACAAATAATCCCAGGCCCATCTCTTTACTGATTTTTAAAACCCCTTCTAAAACATCCTTTACCACATCCTTTTTTAAAACAAAATTTTTTGCATCACCACCAATAAGAAGACCTATGCCAGCAGCGTTTCTGTCTTTTATATCTTTTCTTACTAAAATCCTATTCGGCGCAATATCTGTCACTACTATGTTCCCACCCAATCTAACTGGAGCATCATGCCTTTGTAAAATCACTTTATCAAACCTCTTACCTCTACCCAAGCCAGGCTTCATAAGTACAACTGCCTTAGCATTATTCTCGTATTTCAAAAAAACGCCTGCACCAACTGTCTGGGCACCACAACATATAACTATATCAGCATAGCCCTTAAGCTCTTCAAAACA
>Ga0207433_10011701_pt1 | contig 13308 bp, 14 predicted proteins | sample YelNatPaOPGAMG01_FD_187559 | JGI IMG/M metagenome (GOLD analysis project Ga0207433, IMG submission 187559) | Hot spring thermophilic microbial communities from Obsidian Pool, Yellowstone National Park, USA - OP-RAMG-01 (SPAdes) (version 3) | ecosystem: Environmental > Aquatic > Thermal springs... | reverse complement strand
AGGACCGGGTGAGCACGTTTGCGGAGTCGCTGAAGCCTTTGTTGGAGAATCACTTGCAGAAGGTGAAGGTGCTGCACGAGCAGGATTTGGCGGCTGGGTACGGGGCGGTGTATCTGCCCTGTGCCTTGGAGCGGAAGTATCCCAACGCGAATCGGGACTGGGGCTGGCAGTGGGTATATCCGGCACGGGATTTGTCCACCGATCCGCGGACGGGGGTGGTGCGGCGGCATCACGTGGACCCCGGGGTGGTGAACAAGGCAATCAAGGCAGCGGCACGGCGGGCGGGGTTGACCAAGGCGGTCAGCGCGCACACCTTGCGGCACAGTTTTGCGACGCATCTGCTGCAACGGGGCACGGACATCCGGACGATCCAAGCGCTTCTTGGGCACGAGGAAGTATCCACGACGATGATTTAGACGCACATCTTGCAGCAGGGCGGGCAGGGGTGCGCAGCCCGCTCGACGATCTGGCGGGTTGAGACGGGCGGGCGGCGGGCGCGCGGGCACCCATCATTCCGGGCGTGTCTCCGGTGAGGGTGGCCGGGGGCGGCCGGCGGAAGCGTCCGGGCGGGCCCGCCAGGCGCAGACCAAGTCTGGGAAACGGCAGGAAGCGCAGAGGGCCTTCGTCTGCCGGCCCAGATGGCGCAGGATTTTCCAGCAGGCCCTGCTGGGCGTCGATGCCGCGCGGTGACCCCGCGGACGCGTTGCCCTGCACGCGCGCGCCGCCTGGCGGTGTTGCAGGTGATTGGCCGAGCAGGTAGGTGTCCTCTGCCACCAGAGGGGTTCAACAAGATTGTCAATCGTCAAGGGCTGACCCCGAAGTGAAGGCTTCACGGGTTCCTTCTCCTCAAAAGCCCTGAGGGGGTGGTATAGGCCTCAAATTCGGGGTCAGCCCATGAAATTTGACATTTTACCTCTTCGCGCTGATTTTTCGCGCGTTTCCAGTTTGCTGCTTAGCCGTTCCACCCGCCCCCTCAAGTCCGCATCCTCCGCCATGCGTTGACGCAGGCGCTGGGTTTGATGCGAAACCGCCGTCCCAGTTCCCATGCATGTCGTGCTTGAGAGTGGGTGGCTGAGCTCATGGCGCAGCCGGGGCAAAACCTGGCCCCATCGATCCACCGCAAGGTTGCCAAGGGCGCAGAGCTAGGGCACTCCGAGGTCTCTTCGCATTTTTGCGGTATGCTCGGCTGGTGGATCACTCACCCGCGATACTGGCCCCGTGGACCTAGATTCGAGGCACCCGTAAGCGCACTACCGCAACGGCGACTTGACGGCGGCGTGCTGCGCTCCCTGCGGGCAACAGGGTGTGTCTATTCGCCGGGTGGGACCAGCAGCACGAACTCACAGCGCCGGTTCTTGGCCCAGGCCGCTTCGTTATGGCCGGGGTCAGCCGGGCGTTCCTCACCGTAGCTGATGGTGACGATGAGGGCTGGGTTCATGCCTTTCATGACGAGGTATTCGCGCGCGGCCAAGGCACGGCGTTCGCCCAAGGCCTGGTTGTAGGCTTCAGTGCCGCGCTCATCGCAGTGGCCCTCGATTTTGAGCGCTTTGCCGGGCAGGGTCTGCATGACGGCAAAGATGGCGTCCAGCTTGTGCCGCTGGTCGGGTCGGATGTTGGACTTGTCGAAGTCAAAATAGACAGTCTCAGCCTTGAACCGGTCGCGGTCCTCGCGGTATTTGGAGAAGTCGCCCGCTGCCGGTGGGATACCGGTCTCGGGCACGATGGTTACGGGTGCAGCGCGGGTGCCGGTTTCGACGGGCACCGTGGGTGCGGGAGGTAAGACCGGGCCGGTGGGTGTCTCAGCGCCGGTCACCGGCGGTGCGCCCGGCTTGGGCAGGGGCGTGACCCCTTGCGGTTTCTTTTTGCATCCGGAAACAGCCACAGACAAACACAGCGCGACAGCTAACCAGGCAAGCAGACGTGTATGTTTCATAAAAGTCCGTTCAAGTCTTGCTGAGCGGGTTTACCAGCGGCACCAAGCCGGCTGCGACTCGCTCTCCAGAACTCGGGGCAAATCCTTGCGGTGCCTAGTGGGCACGTCAAGCAAAGACAAGCGCTTCGCCCCAGCGGGGCCATGGGCATAAATCAGGGCGCGTGAGTTGGGTGCCCAGGAGGGGTCCTCGCCCGCCACCAGCCAAGTGACCTTGCCACCGGTGGCTGGGACCAAGCAGACGTAAAACTCGCGCGTCAGGGCGGTAAACGCGATCCATTTGCCGTCGGGCGACCAGTCCGGCTCAGTGGGAGTCGGTGCCCCGACGGTGGCCAACCGTTGCGGGCTGCCGCCCTCGGCTGAAATGGTGTAAAGCGCGGCCACCCCGCTCACGCGCGACACGAAGCAGATGGTTTTGCTGTCGGGGGCCCAGCAAGGCGAAGATTCTTCCTGCGGGGTGCGCGTGAGCCGGCGCAGGTTGGTGCCGTTGATGTCCGCCACATACAGTTCCGGGTTCCCATCCTTACTCAAGATCAAGGCCAACCGTTTGCCGTCCGGCGACACCGCCGGGCTGGTATTGAGCCCTGGGTGAGCGGCCACCGGTTGGCGGTTACCGGTGGGCAAGTGGTGAGCAAAGACTTGGGGTCGGCCTGGTTTGTAGGAGCAGTAATAGAGCGTGGCCACCCCGGCCCAACACGGTGCCACATTGAGTGAACCGTCCTGAGTGGCCGCCCGCGCGTTAAAGCCGTCGTAGTCCGCCACGTAGATCTCGCTCTGCCCTCGGCGAGTTCCCGAGCGGAAGGCAATCTTGGTCTGCGCAATGCCTGGCCGACCGGTCAGGGCCAAAGCGATGTCGTCGGCAAAAGCATGCGCCTGAGCCCGCGAGCTACCGCCGGTGTAGGCCTTGGCCAGCTTCACAGCGCGGGTGATCCGGTCCACCACGCGCCCTTCCAGGCTGGTGGAATTGTTGCCGGTGATGAGGTATTGAGCTTGGTCAGCGTTGGTATGGCGGAAGCCCATAAACGCCAGGTCGCTTTTGAGTACTGACTCGACGTCGCCCGTGAACCCACTGACCGCGACGGCAATGGCCGGCGGGAACCCCAAAGGGTCAGTGTAGCGGTAAATGTCGATGTCACGATCCGTCTGAGCTGCGAGCCAGCTGGCTCCTAGCAGCAAGCTGAACAGGCCAATCCAAGGTTTCATCCGATGCGTTGTTTGGACTTGAGATTAAAGTTGATGGTGTAAGTGCGTTGTTGTTCTTTGGCGCCCTCGGGGAACGGGGCGATAAACTTCACTTCGCGCAGCGCTTGGCGCACCGAGTTGTCTAGGACCGGGTTGCCCGAGGGCGCCACAATGGTAGCCGAAAGCACCTCGCCGGACCGGGCGATGGTCACGCGCACCTTGCAGGTGGCTTCCTCGTCGGTCAGGCCGTCTGGGATACGCCAGGCATTGTCATAGACCGCCTGCACAAATGCGTCGTAGCTGGCATAAGCCTCACCGCCTGGCCCCCAAGCTTCCACGACCGTACCGGAGGCAAAGCCCTGGCGCACTTGGCCCCAAGCTTGGCGCGCTTCTTCGATCGCCCGGCGTGCGGCTGCCGCAGCACCAGCCCCCGCCGCGGCGTCGGCTTGATGCCGACTACCCGTCTGGGCCCGTCCGATGGTCGCGCTACTAGCCGGCTTTAGCCAGTCGGGAAGCACCAGTCTGTCGGATCGGGCTGAATCTTTGACTGGTGGTTTGTCGGGCCGGGCCGAAGCGACTTTCTTGGCCGGGGTAGCCTCCGCGCGCTCAGTCTGGGCCGGGTGGACCGGCCGGGGCGCAGGGGGTTGGACAGCTCGACTAGGTGCCGGTGGTGGCGGGGCAGGTGGCCGGAGCAAAGTTTGGCCTTTGACTTGGGCGTCGGAGGGCTGGAGCCTTGGGTTGCCGCCGCCACCAGCCAGGGCCTCGTCAATCAGGCGGGTGGGGACCACGGTAAGTCGGGGCAAAGGTATGCGGGTGGCAGGCCGCGGCGGAAAAAAGGCCGAGGCCACCACCAGCAGCGCGATCAGCAGCGCATGCATGGCGGCTGACGCCAGCAAACACTGTTTTTCCAGCCGGCTCATCGTTCACCTGGGCAGCTCGGTGCGGATGGACACCCGCTCGATACCAATCCGCTCCAGCCGATACAAAATCTCGGCCACCTGCTTATGCAGGCAGTTTTCGTCCGCCCGGATGTACACTAGCAGACGTGGATTGGCTTGAAAAGCCCGACGCAGCTCCGCCTCGATTTGGTCGGGCGACATCCGCACCCGGCCAAGCATATACACGCCTTGAGGGCTGATCTCCACCGTGCGAATGTCGCCTCGGTCCACTTGTTGATCGGGCTTGCCGCCGGTCCGGGGTAGCTTCAGGTCCAAGCCCTGCTCCAGCAGCGGGGTGGTAATCACAAAAATGATCAACAACACAAACGCCAGGTCCAGCAACGGCGTGATGTTGATATCGGAGAGGGTGACCAGGTGTTGCCGTTGGGAGAACCGGCGCATACTGAACGCTAGTTTCCAGCAAGCCCGACGCGAACCGGCGGCCTGGAGCTACCGGCGCTTGGCCGCCGCCAACGCCCCGGGGCGCTTCGGCAGCGCGATTGGAGCTCAGGTGTCGTCTTCATCTTCGAGGAACTCGGTCTCGATTTTGGAGACCAGCTCTTGAGCGAAGTTGTCCAGCTCGACGGTCATAGCACGTAGATTATGGACCAACCAGTTGTAGCTAAACATCGATGGGATGGCCACCAACAAGCCCGCCACGGTAGTAATCAGCGCCGCGGAGACCCCAGGAGCCATAGCCGCTAGGTCAGCTCGACCTGCCTGGCCGATCCCGGCAAAAGTGCTCATCACACCCCACACCGTGCCCAGCAACCCCAAAAACGGCGCGCCGCTAACGGCTATGGCCAACAGGATTAAGCCCGACTCCAAGCGCAGCGATTCGCGCGCCACGGCATTCTCCAAAGCGCGCTTGACGTGTTCCATGGTTTTGAGGGTGACCCGCGGTTTGCGCCCTTCCCTGGCGCCGGACCGGAGGCGTGCGTCCAGCTCACGGCAGCCTTCCTGATAGACCATAAACAGGGGGCAATCCGGCACATTCAATTGCCGATCGTACAGGCCCAGCACATGGGTCTGAACCCGGAATTCAGCCTCGAAGAACCGGTTCAGTTTCCTGGCCCGGCCCATCTGCAGCGCCTTAGCGACCATCACCGACCATGCAAACACCGAGAAGATCAGCAGTACAAAGATGATGGCCTTCCCCTCTGGGGTAGCATGCGTCCAGATGTACACCAGCTCGCTCTGCTGCGTTCGGGTAGGCCAGCCAGCTATCCCTGCTGCGGCCAGCCACCCAGGCAGCAGCGCGTTGAGTGCCCACGCACAGTTCGGAAGGTCCATCGCCAGTGTCGATCCAGCTTCGCCGGTTGGCGCTGGGTCTAGCGTCGGGGCCCTGGTCGGTCAAACACATTCAGCGTGGGCGACGTAAGTTTCAGCTTTGGCTGCAGAGCGGCCCATGTCAGTCCGGTTCGGTGGCTGGCAGGCAAGCAGCCGGGCCTGGGGCGAGGCCTGGGGATAATGTTGGCGGTTGACGTAAAGCGCAGGCGCGGAGACCATGGGGATCGGCTTGGCGGTCCGCACCCAGTTGCGACCTGGTAGTGTGCCCGGGGCGGCTGGTGGACGGCTTTGGGCTATGCCACATCGGGTCTTTAGCGTGGACGAAGTGGCCCGCTACCTGCATTTGAGCCGGCAAGATGTCGAACGGCTGGTGCAGGCGGGTGAAATCCCGTTTCAAAAACGGGGCCGGCGGATTGTCTTTGTGCGGGGTGAGATTGACGCCTGGGCCTCCAAACGCATACTAGGGTTGGCGCAGGCGCCGCTGGCCGAGTACCACGAACGCACCTCGGCTGGCACGCGCGAGCTGTTTCCGAATCGGGCCGTTATCCCGGCACTGTTACGGCCTGAATACATCCAGGCCAGCCTGGCGGCCAAGACCAAGGCTTCGGTGTTGCGCGAGATGGTGCACCTAGCTGAGCGCACCGGCCTGGTATGCGATCCACGCGAGTTGCTGGCCAGCTTAGAAGCGCGAGAGGCGCTGTGCTCGACTGGGCTCGCCGGTGGCTTGGCCCTGTTGCATCCGCGACATCATCAACCTTACATGTTCGAGGCCTCGTTCATGGTCGTGGGCCGGTCCACTCAACAAATCCCCTTCGGCGCGGTGGATGGCCAGCCGAGCGACCTGTTTTTCTTGATCTGCTGTCAGGACGACCGGATTCACCTCCACACCCTGGCCCGGCTTTGCACTGTGGCACAACGGACCGATGTATTGAATGAATTGCGGGCGGCGCCAGATGCCGAGGCCATGTTCAATGCGTTGGTGGCCGCCGAGATCAAGGTGCTACCGAAAGCCTGAGCAAAAAGCCAGCCGGCGGCCGGGGTATCGCAGGCCCGCTGACAAGCCTGGCCGCAGACCTTTGAGGCGCGGTTGGCCTGGTAGGGTGCTGCGGGTTGCAGGGCCGGTGGCCAGCAGCCCTGGCGTTTCCCACGCCCCGCAAGCAGCGCGTGGAGGGCGCATACTTTTGCTTGCGTTTAGACGGGCTAGACCCATTATTGAAGCGCCGGCTGGCCTCAGCCCGGCGTCACTGGGCAAGGGTGGGCCGGTCAATTGGGTGCACGCGTAGCTCAACTGGATAGAGCGACGGCCTCCGGAGCCGTAGGTTGTGGGTTCGACTCCCGCCGCGCGCACCATTGTTGTTTATGAACGGCTCGACAAGGCGGGGTAAAACCAGGTTTGATGGGCTGAACAGACGATGAACCTGCAAACGAAATGTCTGGTCACCGGCGCAGCGGGCTTTATCGGGAGCCATTTAGTGGATGCTCTGCTGGCCCGAGGCGCCACGGTGATCGGACTGGACAACTTGAAGTTGGGCCGCCGCTCCAATCTGGCTCAGGCCCTGGCCCACAGCCGATTTCAATTCTTCCAGGTGGACCTCAACGACCTGGAAGCGTGCCGCAACATCCTAGCTCAAGTTCGCCAAGACGGCCCGGTGCAGATGGTCTGGCATCTGGCTGCTAACTCGGATATCCGAGCTGGGGTGGCTGATCCGGACGTGGACCTGCGGGACACGTTTCTGACCACCTACCACGTGCTGAAGCTGATGCGCGAGGAGGACATTCGGCGGATCGCCTTTGCCTCCACCTCGGCCATTTACGGCGTGCACGCAGGCCCGCTGCGGGAAGACACCGGCCCGCTGTGGCCCATCTCCAATTACGGCGCCATGAAGCTGGCCTCCGAAGCCATTATCTCGGCTGGCTTGGAATCGTTCTTGCAGCAGGCTTGGATTTTCCGGTTCCCCAACGTGGTCGGCTCCCGCGCCACGCATGGTGCCTTGTATGATTTTGTGCTGAAGCTGAAGCAGAACCCGAGCGAGTTGGAGGTGTTGGGTGACGGCACGCAGGCCAAACCCTATTGCCACGTCGGCGAGCTGGTCGATGCGATGCTGTTTATTGTCCAGCGCGCTGACCAACGCCTGAACTGCTTCAATATCGGCACAGCCGACAGTGTGACGCCGGTCAGCTACATAGCCGAAGCGGTGGTGCGCCGCATGGCTCCAGGGGCCCGCATCCGTTACACCGGCGGCACCAAAGGGTGGGTGGGTGACGTGCCGCACTTCAACTACTCGATTGACAAACTCAAGCAACTGGGCTGGAGCCCGCGTCTCACGTCCAATCAAGCGGTGGACCGTGCGGTGGAAGAGCTGGTGGCTGAACTGACTGCTGCACCGTGAGCCGGCAGTGCGTCATTCTGGCCGGCGGCGCGGGCCGCCGGCTGCGGGCGCGGCTGGGGGACCTGGCCAAGCCGATGATCCCTGTGGGGGGCAAACCGCTATTGGACCACCAACTTGAGCTGGTGCGCCGCTATGGGTTTACCGAGGTGGTGCTGCTGGTGCACTATCGGGCCGAGATCATTGCGCAGCATGTGGGCAACGGCGAGCGTTGGGGACTGCGGGTGCAGGTGGTGACCGAGCCACGCCCGCTGGGCACCGCTGGTGCAGTGCTGGCGGCCTTGGACCAATTGGCTGATCAGTTCCTGGTCTTGTATGGCGACACGATGGTCAACGTGGATTTGGACCGGCTCTGGCAGGCCCATCACCGCTCCGGCGCAGCCGCCACGCTGTTGCTGCATCCCAACGACCATCCTTGGGACTCGGACTTGGTCGAGATCGACTCGGGAGGCCGCATTGTAGCGTTCCACAACCGGCCACATCCCGAAGGGGTCTGGCGGCAAAACCTCGTCAACGCCGGCCTGTATGTGCTATCCAAAGCGGCCTTGATGGCTGTGCCGCAACCGCCCAGGCAGGCGGACCGAACCGAGGGGTTGGACTTCGGACGCGATCTGTTCCCCGCTTTGCTGCGGGCGGGCGTGCGACTGCAGGGTTACCTCAGCCCCGAATACATCAAGGACATCGGCACCCCGGAGCGCTACGACCGGGTGTGCGCCGAATATGCCGCCGGGGTGGTGGCCCGCAGCAGCTTGGCCGTGCCGCAACCGGCGGTTTTTTTGGACCGCGACGGCACGCTGGTCGAGGAAGTGGGCGGGCACGGGATTAGCTCGCCTGAACAACTCCGGTTGTTGCCCGGAGCAGCCGAGGCCATCAGCCAACTCAACCACGCGGGCCTGCGAGCGGTGCTGGTCAGTAACCAAGCTGTGGTGGCTAAAGGCATGTGTTCCGAAGCCCAGTTGCGCCTGATCCACAATAAACTGGAAACCTTGCTGGGCCGGCAGCACGCGTTTTTGGACCGCAGCTATTATTGCCCGCACCATCCCGAGAAAGGTTTCCCGGGAGAACGCCCGGAGCTGAAGATTGACTGCACCTGTCGCAAGCCCAAGACCGGCCTGATCCAACAGGCTGTCCAGGAACTGAACATCGACCTGGGCCAAAGTTGGCTGGTGGGGGACAGCACTGTGGATGTGCAGACCGCCCGCAATGCCGGCGTGCGCGCTGTGCTGGTGCGGACCGGCTACGGCGGCCGAGACGGTCGGTACCCTGCCCAACCCGATTTCACCTTCGATACCCTGGCACTTGCAGTCCAATTCATCCTGCGGCAGGCTGGGCTGGCCTGACTCATGATTATCAGTCGGACCCCGTTACGGATGAGTTTTGTGGGTGGGGGCAGCGACCTGCCTGCCTTTTACCGGCGGTACGGTGGCGCGGTGGTCTCCACAGCGATCAACCAGTTCGTTTACATCACGGTCAACAAGAAATTCGACGACCAAATCCGCGTCTCTTACTCGCGCACTGAAGAGGTGCGTTCGGTGGATAAGATCCGCCATCCGCTGGTCCGGGAAGCGCTCAAGCTGGTGGGCATCGCCGGCGGCATCGAGATCACCTCCATTGCCGATATCCCAGCGCGCGGTACCGGCCTTGGATCCTCCAGCGCCTTTACCGTCGGCCTGCTCCATGCCCTCTACGCTTATACCGGGCGCTATGCCAGCGCCGAGCAACTGGCCCGGCAAGCTTGCGAAATTGAAATCGAACGTTGCGGCGAACCCATCGGCCGCCAGGACCAATACGCCGCCGCTTACGGCGGCTTGAACTTCCTGCAGTTTCATCCCGACGACACCGTCAGCGTCGAGCCGATTATCTGTCGGCCTGAGACACTGCAAATGCTGCAAAATAACCTGCTGATTTTCTACACCGGCATCACCCGACGCGCCGGAGGCATTCTGCGCCAGCAACAGCACGCTGTGGCAACCCAAAAAGCCAAACAGCGTGTCTTGCGCCGCATGGTCGAGCTGGCCTACCAGTTGCGTGCCGAGCTGCAACGCAACAACGCCGATGCCTTCGGCGAACTGATCCATGAAAACTGGCTGCTGAAAAAGAGCTTGGCTGAGGGCATCTCCAACCCGCGCATCGATGCCTGGTACGAGAAGGCCCGCCGCGCCGGTGCACTAGGCGGCAAGTTGCTGGGAGCCGGTTGGGGCGGGTTCCTGCTGTTCTACGCACGGCCAGACCGGCACGAGGCTGTCACCCAAGCGTTGCGTGAGCTGCGGCGAATGCATTTCCGATTCGAGCCGCGCGGTAGCCAGATCATTTTCGTGCATTACTAACTGGCCTGTCCGGCTGCCTTGGGTCCGCCAGGTTGACCAGGCCTTTTGCCCGCCGGTTTGTCCGTAAGCCGCCGGCTCAATGAGGCGATTCTTCAGGCGCAAGCCGGCGGGGAGCGGATCAAGAAGCTGATGTTGCCCGACCCTGATCCCCACTTTCGCATGCCACCGCTGTTACCGCTGCCGAATCGGGCAAACCAGGACGCCCCGCTACACCCGAGCAAGCAGTCGGCCCGCAGGTAGCGCACGATTGTGGCGCATGGTGGGTATGAGCATGGGGCATGGAGCATGGAGTGAGGTTTCGGCGGGCCGCCGAAACCGACCGGCCAGCGGCCGGTGCTCCCCGTGCTGCGCCGCCCCAATGGGGCGGCGGCAGCTCAGCCCAAGGCAAGCGCAGCGCCGCCCTGGGTAGGCAAGCGACCCACACAATTTCCGAACATCCTCCCACTCACCAAACGTGGCCCAACCCCACCGAAATACCCACAGCCCAACAGGCCCAATCCAAACCGGCGGCAAAGCCGCCGCAGTCCAAATGGTGGCGCGCTCTAGAGCGCCGGGCCATGGAGCGCGGAGCATGGGGCATGGAGCCAGGTGTTGGGAGCTGTGAGTGCAGGCTCGCAGCTCGGGAAAATGGTTTCGGCGAGCCGCCGAAACCGACCGGCCAGCGGCGGGTGCGCCCCAGGGCCATCGCTGCTGAAAGCCAGGCCGGTCGAGTCTGACGAGCTTGAAGGGCCGAGGTGGAAGTCGGCCCTCCAAATGGATATCGTGGCCCAAGGCCAAGCCAGCGCGGTTCGCTGGCTACGGTGTGCCCAGACTGCCCGATCGTGTGGCCGTTTTGAACTTTGGCCTTTTGCCGCTTTGAGTTTGTTTCGGATTTCGGATTTGGGCGGCTAAAGCCGAGGCACTCTGCAGCCACCACCGAGGTCCCAAAAGCCCAGAGATAGGCAACCTTGAGATCGGTTCGCGTGGGGCGCGTATTTCGCGCGTTGACGGTTGTAGGAGCTGAGCTGGTGGTTTCGGCGCGCCACCGAACCTGGCTGGGCATTCGGCGCGGGTCGAATGCCGATCTGCCGCGCTGTTGAGCCGGCGCAGCCCACAGGTGGCGCGGCAGCTTCGGAGCTGCGCAACCGCATGTCAGCATCCAAGCCAAGCCCAGCCCCCAGAGTGCGCGACCTGCCCTTCGGGCGCATCGCTTGGCCCCAGGCCGGCTGCGTCTCCGAGCCAGCCCTAGGAGTCTTTCGGACTTAGCTCACGGCTCCGGTGAGGTAGGACTTTTCAGCGATTCAGACAGTTGGGATTAACCAATGTCGGGAGCCGGGCAGCCTGATCAACACGGCAGTTCCGGCTGCCTCACCGAGGCGTTCGGCGGCCAAAGGCCTAAGAGTTCAGTCCGCCCCCCGCTTTTTTCGGCCCGCCCAGGCCAGGCTCAACCCAGCCCTCAACCGATGCAGCCGATTCAGATTGTAGGCCAGGCACACCAAGGCCCATTCCCCACCGACTTTCTTCAGGCCCCAAAGCAGCAATTGCCCAAACCCCAGCACCGCCTTCATCACCCCAAACACCGGCTCCACCGTGCAGACCCGCCTCCGGTAAAGCGCTCGACCCTCAGGACTCTTCAGTTTCTCGGCCATCGCCACCAATACCGGATCCTTCAGCCTCCGGGGGGTTCTTGACCTTGTCCAACGGTCGATACTCGTAGCGCCGCTGAGCGTGCGCGTCTTCCCGATACACACTCACATCCAGCTCCAGGCCCGGTCGCTCCCGCCCCAGTCGTTGCAAGTCCGCCTTGGCCGCATACCCGCAGTCGGCCAGCACCGCCGTGGGCTGACCCAGCTCTTGGGGTATGCTCTGCACATCCGGCTCCAACTGACCTGCGTCAGTGGCACTGTCGCTGACCCGCTGGGCCACAATCAACTGGCTGCCTTCGGCATCCACCACCACCTGCGCGTTGTAACTCTGGCTGTAGCCTTCCCGCTGGTTCTTGCGCATCAACCGCGCGTCCGGATCCGTCAGGTTGACCTGTTCCTCGGGCGCCGGCGGGCAGGAATAGTGTCCTGATCCGGGTGGGGCTCGGCGGTCAGATCGCCCCGCCAAATGTTCCGGTCGGTGGCCCGCTCGATGCGGCGGGAGCTGAAAATGCCGTTGGCATAGCAGTCAATCAGCAACGCCAACATCATGTGAGGGTGGATATTGTTCATTCCCACAGCCCTTGGAGTTGACCGCGAAGGCTGACAGCGGCAGCCGCTCCACAGCGTGGATGACGAAGTGGAGCAGATCATCCTGGGCCACCCAGTCGCGCAGGTCTGGGGGAAGCAACAAGAGGGTGTTGCGGTCGATGGTTTTGAAGCGCTGTGCCATCTTGCCTGACGGACCGTCCTGGCCCTGCGGTTGTTCAATTCACACCCATCTTCCCTCCAAAACCGACAGGCTCCTAGCCTATGCTGGGCACCCAGAACACTCCAAGCTTGGGAGCTCTTTCCAACCACATACCCGAGGCTACCCGAGCAACGGGATCGAGCGTAGAGCATGGAGCACGGGGCATGGGGCGTGGGCGACAGGCATGGGGCTTGGGGCATGGGGCATAGAGCATGGAGCCAAGGGTCAGGAAGTTGAATCGTAGCCGCCGGCGTAAGCCGGCGGACCCGGTGAGCTCGCCCGATGGTTCCGCCGACTCACGTCGGCGGCTACGCATTCTTCTGGTAGCCGCCGGCGTAAGGCGGCGGACATCAGCCCAGGGCAAGCGCAGCGCCGCCCTGGGTAAACGGAACGGCCCGGCTTATCTCTAAACATCCTCCGAAGCACCGGACCGAGCCGCCCCACACCGAAGCCCGCCCAAGACGAAGCATACCCAGGCCAAAGCGGCGTCAAAGCCGCCGCATCCCAAAACGCTACCGGGAGCTGTGAGCCCCCTTGGAGGGCCGGCTTCCACGCCGGCCTTCTCAGAGCGTCCCAAAGTGCGCCCGCCGAGCATGGAGCATGGAGTTGGAAGCTGGGAGCAACCGTAGCCGCCGTAAGGCGGCGGACATCAGCCCAGGGCAGGCGCAGCGCCGCCCTGGGTAAGCTGGACGCCCCAGTTTATCTCCTAACATCCTCCGAAGCACCGGTCCCACCCGGCCCAGACCGAAGCCCGCCCCAGAACAAGCATGCCCAGGCCAAAGCGGCGTCAAAGCCGCCGCACTCGTGCGCCTGTGAAGGCGTCCACATAGCGGGGTGCAAGTCCCCGTCAGGCCGAACGTTCACCGGCCTGTAACCGAAGG
>Ga0207433_10011700_pt1 | contig 13310 bp, 9 predicted proteins | sample YelNatPaOPGAMG01_FD_187559 | JGI IMG/M metagenome (GOLD analysis project Ga0207433, IMG submission 187559) | Hot spring thermophilic microbial communities from Obsidian Pool, Yellowstone National Park, USA - OP-RAMG-01 (SPAdes) (version 3) | ecosystem: Environmental > Aquatic > Thermal springs >... | reverse complement strand
GTTGCGGACGTCGTGAACGATTGCCCGTGTTTGGTCGCACAACCGGTCGGGGTCGGACTGCAGCCAGAGCCAAACGCGGGTATCGATGAGGTAGCGCTTCACCGATAAAAGCTTTCGAGAACATCGTTCGGCAACGGAGCGTCGAAATCTTCAGGCACGGTGTACACGCCGTGGTCGATGCGCAAGCGGCGGGTGTTCTGCGAGTGGAACGGCACAAGCTTGGCAACGGGTTCACCTCCCCGGGCAATCTCGACCTCCTGCCCGCTTACGCAATTGTGTTGGAAGGGGTCGCAGCATCATTAGGCGGCGCGAGCGGCGCAGAAGTCAGATTCGCGCGGCCTGCTCACCGACGACGAATTCGAGCGACCGCCGTGCCCGCGACCACCGTGGACACCGCCAGCGGCACCGAACCACCGGGGCCGGACCACCGAATATTCGGGCCGTTCAGCCGTTGCCATCCGGCTCAATGCACGATGTTCATGTGCTCGTCCACCCCCGCACCGGCCGGCCGTTCAGCTCGCCGGTCGAACCCGGCACCGGATGGCCCGGCGATCCGGCGAACCCGCAGACCCCGGCGGCCACCGGCGCCGCGCAGGTGGTCGCGCTGGCGGCCGGCGCCGACTCGATACCCGGGCTCGACGCGCTGATCAGTGTGTGCCGGGCCTGCCCGCGCCTGGTGAGCTGGCGCGAAGACGTCGCCGTCGCTAAACGCCGGGCGTTCGCCGACCAGCCGTACTGGGGACGCCCGGTGCCGGGCTGGGGTTCGCAGCGGCCCCGGCTGTTGATCGTGGGGCTGGCGCCCGCCGCGCACGGGGCCAACCGCACGGGGCGGATGTTCACCGGCGACCGGTCGGGCGATCAGCTGTACGCGGCCCTGTACCGCACCGGTCTGGTGAACCAGCCGACCAGTGTGGACGCCGCGGACGGGCTGCGGACCACGCACGTTCGCGTCGTCGCGCCGGTGCGCTGCGCGCCTCCGGCCAACGCCCCGACCCCGGCGGAGCGGGACACCTGCTGGCCCTGGCTGGAGGCCGAGTGGCGGCTGGCGGCCGCTCACGTCCGGGTGATCGTGGCCCTGGGCGGGTTCGGCTGGCAGGTCGCGCTGCGGCTGCCGGCCGCCGCCGGACTGCCCAAGCCGCGGTTCGGGCACGGCGTCGTCGCGGACCTGAACGCGGGCGTGCGGTTGCTCGGCTGCTACCACCCGAGCCAGCAGAACATGTTCACCGGTAGGTTGACACCGGCGATGCTCGACGACATCTTCACCGATGCAGGGAAACTGGCAGGGATCACGTGATTTTTCATGGTTAGCGTTCTGGTATCCGGCGCCGGCGTTGCGGGCACGACCGCAGCGTATTGGCTTGCCCACCAAGGCTGTTCGGTGACCGTCGTGGAGCGCTCCGCCGGGCTGCGGCCGGGCGGGCAGGCGGTCGGCGTGCGGGGCCCGGCGCTGACGGTGCTCGAACGCATGCGGTTGCTCGCCGCCGCCGACCATCTCCGGACGCGAATCCGCGGCTCGTCGGTGGTCGACCGCGACGGCGTCGAGCAGTCCCGCGACACCGAGTCCGCGCCTCCCAGCCCCGACATCGAGTTGCTGCGCGACGATCTCGTCGAATTGCTGTACGAGTCAACGAAACTGAAGGCCGAATTCCTGTTCGGTGACGGCATCGCGACCATCGACGACGACGGCACCGCGGTTGAGGTGACCTTCGAAAGCGCCGATCCGCGCGCCTTCGACCTCGTCGTCGGCGCCGACGGCCTGCACTCCACCGTGCGCAGGCTGGTCTTCGGCCCCGAGGAGCAGTTCATCGAGCGATTGGGCATGTACGCGGCCATTTTCACCGTGCCCAACTTCTTGAACCTGGACCGCTGGCAGACCTGGAACTACGGCGAGTCGGGCATGGCCGGGGTCTACAGCGCGCGCGACAACAGCGAGGTCCGGGCCATGCTGGGTTTCATGGACGCCGACCTGCGGATCGACTATCGCGACACCGCGGCCCAGTTCGCCGAGCTGGAGCGGCGGATGGCCGGCGACGGCTGGGTCCGGCCGCAGCTGCTGCAGTACATGCTGACCGCGCCGGACTTCTATTTCGACGAGATGTCGCAGATCAAGATGGATCACTGGGCCAAGGGCCGGGTGGTCCTGGTGGGCGACGCCGGCTACTGCTGCTCGCCGCTGTCGGGCCAGGGAACCAGTGTGGCGCTGCTGGGCGCCTACATCCTGGCCGGGGAGCTCGCCGCCTGCGGTGGCGACTATGACAAGGGCTTCGGCAACTACCAGAAGGAGTTCGCCGACTACGTCAAGCGCAACCAGTGGCTGGTCGTCGACAACATCCCCGGCGGCGCGCCGATACCGCAGGAGGTGTTCGACCGCATCGTCAACTCGATCGCGCTCAAGGACTACTGACCGCATTTTCCGCGAGCAGACGCAAAAGCCCCCGACACGCCCGGCGTGCGGGGGCTTTTGCGTCTGCTCGCCCCCGAAGGGGAACGTTCGCGGCGCCCGAAGCGTTGACGCCATCGTGCTTCTCTCCGTCCTCGACCTCGTCCCGGTGCGCACGGACCAGACGACCGCGGATGCGCTGGCGGCCACCGTCGCACTGGCGCAGGCCGCGGACCGGCTGGGGTTCACGCGCTACTGGGTCGCCGAACACCACAACATGCCGTCCGTGGGTGCCACCAGCCCGCCCGTCCTGCTCGCCTACCTGGCCGCGCAGACCTCCCGGCTGCGGCTGGGGTCGGGCGGGGTGATGCTGCCCAACCACGCGCCGCTGGCGGTGGCCGAGCAGTTCGCGTTGCTGGAAGCCGCGGCCCCGGGCCGCATCGACCTCGGCATCGGCCGCGCGCCGGGCTCCGACCCGGTGACGTCGTATGCCCTGCGCGGCACCCGCGACGACCGCGACATCGAGAACTTCCCCGACTACCTCGACGACGTGGCGGCGCTGATGAGCCCGACCGGGGTGCGGGTGCCGCTGCGCTCCGGGGACTACATCCTCAGGGCCACCCCGGCCGCCGCGACCGAACCCCGGCTGTGGCTGCTGGGTTCGTCGACGTACTCGGCGCAGCTGGCCGCCGCCAAGGGGCTGCCGTACGTGTTCGCCCACCACTTCTCCGGCATGGGCACCGAGGAGGCGCTGGCGATCTACCGTTCCAGGTTCCGGCCCAGCGACCTGGCCGCCGAACCCGTGACGTTTTTGACCGTGAACGCCGCGGTGGCCGAAACACGCGAGGAGGCAACGGCATTGGTGTTGCCCAGCCTGCAGGTGATGGCGCGGCTGCGGACGGGCCAGGCCCTTGGGCCGATGCCCCTCGTCGAAGAGGCCCTGGCCGCGGAGCTGACGCCGGAGCAGCAACGCATCGTCGACAGCGGGCTGCGGCGCGCCGTGGTCGGCGCGCCCGCCGAAGCCGCCGGACAGCTGCGGGCCCTTGCCACACGGTTCGGGGTCGACGAGGTGATGGTCAATCCGGTCGCGTCGGCCCGCTGCGGCACCGGTCCGGCCGCCGCACCCGCGCGGGTGACGACCCTCGAGCTGCTGGCCAAGGAGCTCTTCTAGGATTCCGCGGGTCTAGGACTTCGCCGGCTGCCGGACCACGCGTGTGGCCGCGGCGTGGTCGGCGATCCAGCACCGCAGCTCGTCGGCCGGCAGGGGCCGACTGTGCACGAAGCCCTGCGTGATCGTGCAGCCGTAGCGCCGCAGCGCGCCCAGCGTGATCTCGTCTTCGACTCCCTCGGCGACGAGGTCGGCGCCCAGGCTGTCGGCCAGGGCCACCGTGGACCGCACGATCGCCACCGATCGCGGGTCGTGGGCGAGGCGCGCCACGAACACCCGGTCGAGTTTGAGCTCGTCGACCGAGACGTCCTGCAGGCGCGCCAGCGACGACCATCCGGTGCCGTAGTCGTCCAGCGAGATGCGAATGCCCAGGCGTTGCAGCGCGGCGACGGTGTGGCGCGATCGCACGGAGTCGATCAGGGTGCTCTCGGTGATCTCGATGATCAGGGCCTCGGCGGGCACGCCGTGGGTGCGCAGCAGCCGTTCGATCGTGCCGACCAGGTCCAGGTCGAGCAGGTTCGTGGTGGACAGATTGACCGCGACCGTCAGCGCGAGGCCCTGCGCCCGCCAGGACCGCATCTGGTCGAGGACGAGGTTCAGCGTGCGGTCGGCGACCTTGCGCATCAGCCCGGCGCGTTCGGCCGCCGGTACGAATTCGGCCGGCAGCAGCAGACCGCGGTTGGGATGCTGCCAGCGCAGCAGCGCCTCGACGCTGTGAACGCTGCCGTCGAGGTTGATCTTGGGCTGGTAGTGACACGACAGTTCGTCACCGTCGTTCAGCGCGGCGCGCAGTTCCTCGATGAGGTTGGGGTCGTTGTCGCGATACAGCTCGAAGGCCGATTCGTAGACGGCGATCTTGCTGACAGCCGACCTGGCGTGGGTGATCGCCGCCTCGGCGAGGTTGAGGAGCTCCTGGGGACGCTCGCAGTGGTCGGGGCACAGCGCGATGGCGATGCAGGCGTCGACCCGCACGGTGATCGGGTCCAGCGCGAACGGCTCGCTGAAAGACTCGAGCAGGCGGCCGGACTGGGCGCGCGCGGCGATGAGGTCGGTGCCCTCGGCCAGCAGGATCGCGAATCGGCTGTCACCCACGCGCGCGAAAAGGTCGTCACGGCGGATGGTCTTGCCCAGTCGATTCGCGATGCGGCACAACAGCTCGTCGACGAACGCGGCGCCGATCGAGCCGTTGATCTCGTGAAACTCGTACAGTTCCAACAGCAGCAGCGCGCGACGCGATACGACCCGGGTCGCCGGCGCGGGCTGCGGGGCCGGTATCTCGGTCAGGACCGTGACCAGGGAGCGGCGATTGGGCAGCCCGGTCAGCCTGTCAGTCATGGCGCGATTGTGGTTCTCGGCCAGCACGCTGACGTCCCGGAATGTCACCGCGAAGCGGGCGGCGACCACCACCAGGCTCGAGGCGGCCAGCGCCGTGGCCAGTTGTGACGCGTGACCCAACACGGCCACCGCCAGCGCCACGACGGTGCACGAGACGGGCACGGCGTAGGGGCCCAGCCCGCGCTTCCCGGCGGGGGCCTCCTTCGACGATCGCGCCCAGGCCGCCGCCGCCACCAGCAGCGACGACGCGGGCCAGCACGCATCGAGCGCCGTCCCGACGCGGTACGCCCGCGCGGAGGTCTCGAACAGATACACCGTGTCCGCCGCCGCGAACAGGACGACGCCGGCGACCAGCAGAGCCCAGCGGAACGCGTTTTTCCGGCCCAGGATCGGCAACATGCTCGCCGCCAGCGCCAACAGCAGCAGATCGCCCCACGGATAGAGCAGGCCGGCCAGCACTGTCGACGGTGCGCGGGCGGCGGCGGTGCGGACGGGGCCCGCGCACAGCGCGGTGACCACCGCGGCCATCGCCAACCCGCAGATCAGGGCGTCGAGCCGGACCGCGACGGGCACCCGCTTGAGCCGCGCCCGCATGAGCAGCAGCAGCCCGGCGTAGACCAGCGGGTAGAACGCCAGGTATTCGGGGTCCGCCACCGACGGTGACTGGCCGTCGGGGACCCATGCCGCGTAGACGATGTCACCGATCGCCGACACCGCCATGCCCGCCGCGATCAGCGTCCAGGCAAAACGGTTTGCCGTCACGCGAAAAGCGCGGGCGGCCACCAGCGCGGCCGCCGACAGGTTCAGCGCCGCGTAGAGGCCCGCGACGAAGGCGGCGTCGGGGCGGCCCGCGCGGTTGAGAGCGCTCAACGCGGTGAAGGCGACGATGCCGATCGCCAGGGCCCCGATGGCGATCCGGACCGCCGTCGGTGGCCACCGGATACCCTCGGGGGGGTCGTTCGGCTGTTCCCGCGCCGACGCCGCCGCGGCTCCCGGGTCGGGGGTCGCCTCCGACAGCTCACGGGCCTGGCGGGGCCGGGGGACCTCGACGGCCGACACCACCGGTCCGACGGCCGCCGGCGATGCGGCCGTGAGGGGCAGATCGGGCACGAAGCTGTGGACGCGCTGGCCGCCTTGACGTTTGGCGGCGTACATGGCCAGGTCCGCGTGGCGGAGCAGGTCGTCGACGGTGCAACCCGACGAGGCGGGAGCCACGGTGAAGCCGATGCTCGGCCGAACGTCCAACGGAACCCCGTCGATGAGAATCTCGCGGCGGAAGGCGTCCAGGACCCGGTGCGCCGCGGCCTGCGACTCCTCGACGGACGCTTCGATGAGCACCGCGAATTCGTCACCGCCGAGCCGGGCAACAGTGGCCGATTCGTCCACCGCCGAGGTGAGCCGCTCGGCGACCCGGACGAGCAGCTCGTCGCCGGCCGGATGCCCCAAGGCGTCGTTGACCTGCTTGAAGTTGTCGAGGTCGAGGCACAGCACCGCGATCGGCGTCTCACCCGGCGCGCCGCGGGCGATGGCCTCGTCGAGTCGCTGGACGAACCGGGCGCGATTGGCCAGGCCGGTCAGGCTGTCCCGGAACGCTTCCCGGGCGACCTCGGCCAGCAGGCGCTGGTTCTCGACGAGCACCACGAACTGCCGCGCCAGCACGGCGGTGACGAGGATCGCCAGTGCGGCGAGCAGCGGTCCGTGTTCCATCTGGCCCAGGGCGCGACCCAGCTCGACCGCGGCGGCCAGCAGCAGCGGCAGGTACGGCAGCCACAACCGGGTGCGATAGACGGCGTCGTCCGGCGAGGGCGGCGCCGGGGCGTTGCGGACAGCGGCCAGCGCCGCCCACGTCAACAGACCCAGTCCGGCGACGCGCGCCACATCACCCACGTCGCCGGTGTGATAGGAGCCGGTCCCGGTGCCGAACATCACGGCGATGTCGGCGAGGCCGACCGTCCCGATACCGGCGGGGACCAGGATGCGCCGGGGCCCGTCGGTCGCGGTGACCCGCGACAAGGTCAAGATCGCGATCGTCACGAGGATGATGTCGCTGAACACCTCCGCGAGCGTGGCGAGCCGCGAGACCCGTTCCTCGCGGAGCTGTTGCTCGACGACGAACACCCAGGAGATCACGAACAGCGACGTCGCCAGGATGAGGCCGTCCAGCACGAGCCGTGGGGGCGTTTTGCGCGACAAGCGAGAGAACGCCAGCAGCGCCGCCGTGGCCCCGATCGGATACACCAGGAGCACCGCTTCGGCTGCCGCGGGGTGAGTGGCGTGGTCGAGATCCGGCCGCACGTCAAACGCTGGCCGCAGGACTTCCTCCGCCGCCCTGCCCAGCAGGGCCGCGACCAGGGCCAGCCACCCGAATCGGTTACGGCCCGTCGCGCGGCGGGCCGCGTTGGCGGCGCAGGCCACCGTGCACAACCGGCACGCCATCGTGACCATCTCGTCGACCGGCCGGGTCCCGTACGGGCCCCGCCATCCCCAGATCCACGAGGCCGCGACCAGCGCCTCGGCGCCGCCGTAGGCGGCCACGAGCAGCCAACCGACCCGCGCAGGCAGGACCAAACGCTCCCACGGCCTGCCGGTCCCCGGCTGCATCAGCTACGTCACCTCACTTCGTACCGCGAGACTTCGTACCGCAAGGAAGCCCTGGCGGCGCTTGGCCGCGCGATACACGACAATAGAACGTCCCGGCGGCTCACCGGGCGTTTCCGCAGTTATCGACCGGAGTTATCGACCGGTCAGAACGACGATCGGGATGGGCCCGGGGCCTTTGTTATCGGGCTGTCAGTTATAGGGCTCTCAGTCCTGCCGGCTCGCCTCGATGCGGGCCAGGGACTCCCGCAGGATCCGGCCGGTGGCTTCCCGGTCGGGATCGCGGCGCAGCAGCATCCCCCTGGCGACCGAGAACTTGTCGCCGTCGCGGCGGGGCAGGACGTGCAGGTGGATGTGGAACACGGTCTGGAACGCGGCGCGCCCGTCGTTGATCGCCATGTTGGTCGCGTCCGCCAATGCGGTGGCGCGGGCCGCGCGCGCGATCCGCTGGCCCAGGGTGGCCATGCCGGCCAGGGTTTCCGGCGGCGTGTCGGTGAGGTCGACGCTGTGGCGTTTGGGCAGCACCAGCGTGTGGCCCCGGGTGAACGGGCGGATGTCGAGGATCGCCAGGTAGTCGTCGTCTTCGTGGATTCGGATGGCCGGGGATTCGCCGGCGACGATGGCACAGAACACGCAGGACATCTCGCCCACGCTACCGGCCGGCTCAGGCGCGCAGCGCGCCGGCGATGGCGTCGATGGCCCGGTCCAGGAGCGCGCGGGTGGTCGCGAAGTTCAGCCGGGCGAACCCGGAGCCCACCGAGGCGCCGAACGGGATGCCGGGGGACAGCGCCACTTTGGCCTCGGCGAGTAGGTATTCCGCCGGTTCCGACGGCAGGCCCAGCGCGCGGAAGTCCACCCACGAGAGGTAAGTGCCCTCCGGGGCGGTGACCGTCACCCCGGGAACCCGCTCCGGCAGCGTCTGAGCCAGATGGTCGCGGTTGGCGCGCAGGTAGGGCAGCAGGTCGTCCAGCCACGGCGCGCCGTCCCGGTACGCGGCGATGTTCGCGCGGATGCCGACGGTCGAGGCGCCCATCCGGTGCAGCATGTTGACCCGGTCCCAGTCGTCGGCGTCGCGGGGATCGGACAGGATCGCCTGCGCGCACATCAGTCCGGGCAGGTTCCATCCCTTGGAGGCCGACGCCAGCGTGACCACGGTCCGCGCCGCCGCCTCCGACACCGAGGCCGCGGGAACGTGGCGCCGGCCGTAGACGAGGGGCCCCCAGATCTCGTCCGCGATCACCCGGGCGCCGTGCGCCGCCGCGATGTCGACGACCGCGCGCAGCTCGTCTCCGGTGAAGGCCGTGCCGAGCGGGTTGTTCGGATTGCACAGGATCACCGATCCGGCGCCGCGGACGAATGCGGCGTCGAGCGCCGCCAGATCCGGCAGGTAGCGTCCGGAATCCTGGCGCACCATGGGGATTTCGATCCGCTGGCGGCCGGTGACCTGCAGGACGTCGAAGAACGGCATGTAGGCCGGCACGGGCAGCACCACCGGGCTCTCGGGCCGGGTGAGGAAGTTGACGACGACCTCCATCCCCTTGAGGACATCGGGGACGACGCGCACCCAGTCGGGCCGCACCTGCCAGTCGTAACGCTGCCGGCACCAGTCGGCGGTCGCCCTCGGCAGGGTGTCCTCGGTGAACGGGGGGTAGCCGAACTCCTCGTTCTCCACACACCGCCGCACCCCGTCGCGCACCGCGGGTGCGGTGGGGTAGTCCATCTCGGCCACCCACAGCGGCAGCACGTCCGGCGCGAAATAGTTCCACTTGATCGTGTTGCGGCTCCGGAGTTGTTCCTCGGTCAACGAGTCGAAGAGTTGATCCTGCATGGGCCGAATATGCACCACGCCGCCGCGCCCGGCGCCGCCGGTCTCTCGGATCGGCCCGATATGCTGCCGCAATGGACGCTCGCGAGCTCGCCTTCGCCGGCGCGGCCGCTCAGGCGCGGATGCTGGCCGATGGCGACCTGACCGCCCCGGAGCTGCTCGAGGTCTACCTCGACCGGATCGCACGCCTGGACAGCGAGCTGCGCTGCTATCGCGTGGTGCTGGCCGACAGCGCGCGTGACGAGGCGGCCGTCGCGCAGGAGCGGCTCGACGCGGGCGAGCGGCTGCCGCTGCTGGGCGTGCCGATCGCGGTCAAGGACGACGTGGACGTCGCCGGGGAGGTGACGGCGTACGGCAGCGGCGGCCACGGCCCGGCCGTGACGAACGACGCCGAGATGGTCCGTCGCCTGCGCGCCGCGGGCGCGGTCATCCTCGGCAAGACCAACGTGCCCGAGCTGATGATGTTTCCCTACACCGAGTCGCTGACCTTCGGGGCCACGCGGAACCCCTGGAACCTCATGCGCACGCCGGGGGGCAGCAGCGGCGGCAGCGCGGCGGCGGTGGCCGCCGGGCTGGCCCCGTTGGCGACGGGATCCGACGGCGGCGGCTCCGTCCGCATCCCGGCGATCTGGTGCGGCCTGTTCGGTCTCAAACCGCAACGGGACCGGATCTCCCTGGAACCGCACGACAACGCCTGGTACGGGTTGAGCGTCAACGGACCGCTGGCCCGCTCGGTGCTGGACGCGGCCGTGTTCCTCGATGCGACGGCCACCGAGTCCGCGGCGCCCGGGCCCGAGGGGGAGTTCGTGGCCGCGGCGGGGCGCGACCCCGGCAGGCTGCGAATCGCCCTGAGCACCAAGGCGCCGACGCCACTGCCCGTGCGGGTCGGGAAGGCCCAGCTGGCGGCGGTCGAGCAGGCCGGCGCGCTGCTGCGCGAGCTGGGCCACGAGGTCGTCCGGCGCGATCCCGAGTACCCGGCCTCGGCGATCCTGGCGAACTACCTGCCCCGCTATCTGCGCGGGATCAGCGACGACGCGGACGCGCTCGCCCACCCGGAGCGCATGGAGGCCCGCACCCGCAACATCGCGCGCCTGGGGTCGTTTTTCTCCGACCGGCGGATGGCCGCCCTCGCTGCCGCGGAACCGGCACTGGGTGCCCGGATCCAGTCGATCTTCGACGACGTCGACGTCGTCGTGACGCCGGGCAACGCGGCGGGCCCGTCGCGCATCGGCGCGTACCAACACCGGGGCGCGGTGTCGACGCTGCTGCTGGTGGCGCAGCGGGTTCCCTACCAGCAGATCTGGAATCTGACCGGGCAACCGGTGGCGGCCGTGCCGTGGGACTTCGACGGCGACCGGCTGCCACTCTCGGTGCAGCTCGTCGGCCGGCCCTACGCCGAGGCCACGCTGCTGTCGTTGTCCGCGCAGATCGAAACGGCACGGCCGTGGGCCCACCGGCGGCCGCCGCTGTCATGAAGGGGCGGCACGATGGCGCCGACCCGCTTCGCCCGGCTGCGCCGCACTCGCGATCGACGCGACAGCCCGCCAAGCAGTCAGCTTGACGTCCGGCCGCACGGCATGCGCGGGGCTGGTCGACGGCAGCCGTTCGTAGTGCAGGCGTCCGGCGGTAGGCGCCAGCCTGCGGTAGAGCCCGGCCGCCTTGGCGCCGTTGAAGTACACTCGCTCCACGGTCGGGTGCTCGGCGAGGAACTCGCCGAAATCGTTGACCACCAAGCTTTGCGGATCGATCGCCGCGTCCGCGCTGCCGACGCGGCGGCACGCGTGCAGCACGTCCCACAGGGCGACCCCATGGGATCGCAGGACGGCCAGCCGTGCCTCGTACGGCGCCGCGGGGTCGAAGTTGAAAATCCGACTCATGATGGGCCAGAAGGCATTTCGTGGGTTGCCGTAGTACTGGCCCGCCGTCAGCGACAGCGCACTCGGGAACGAGCCCAGGATCAGGACGGCGGGTCGGTCGCCGACGACCGGGGGCAATCCGTGCAGAATTGGTGAGACCATTGTGGGCTGTATCTTTGTCGATAACAGCCGCCTTCGTCGGAAGACCAAGCAGTGCAGTCCGCAAACTTCACTCGCCGTATCACGATTCCCGTATCGGTCCTGCCGTGACCGCGGGCCGGGGGGAACGGCTCGCGATTCGCGCCGGCGTGATGTTCGACGGGTACCGGTTTCACGATGGCTTTCACGGCGGCCCGGTGACCGTCGTGGTCGAGGACGGCCGGATCGGCGCGGTCGATTTCGCGGGCACCGGCTGCCCGCCGGACCTGCCGCTGGTCGACCTGGGCGGGGCGGCGTTGTTGCCGGGGCTGGTGGACGCGCATACGCACCTGTGCTGGGACCCCGACGGCGATCCCGAAGACCTGGCCCGCGAGCCCCGCGACGCGCTGGTGGAACGGGCGCGCCGGCACGCCGCGGCCGCGTTGAGCGCGGGGATCACCACGCTGCGCGACCTCGGTGACCGCGACTTCGTGACCCTCACGCTGCGCGAGGACTACACGCGGGGCGCGGAGGCGGGCCCGGAGCTGCTGGTTTCCGGGCCACCGCTGACCCGCCGCGGCGGGCACTGCTGGTACCTGGGCGGGGAGGCCGAGGACACCGGGGCGCTCGTCGACGCGGTGCGGGAGCGGGCCGCGCGCGGCGTGGACTGGGTCAAGATCATGGCGACCGGCGGTTTCATGACGGCCGGGACCGATCCGTGGCGGCCGCAGTACAGCGCCGACGAACTGGCCGCGGTCGTCGACGCCGCACATCGGGCGGGGTTACCGGTGACCGCGCACGCCCACGCCACCGCCGGCATCGCGGCCGCGGTCGCCGCGGGGGTCGACGGAATCGAGCACTGCACGTTTCTGACCGAGGCCGGTGTCGCCGCCAGCCCGGCGGTCGTCGAGGAGATCGTCGCCCGGGGCGTGTGGTGCGGGATCACGATCGGCCGCGTGCTGCCCGAGACACCGGAGGAGATCAGGGCGCTGATGGAGGGCGTGCGGCGAAGCATCCGCCGGCTCGTCGACGCCGGCGCGCACGTCGCTTTTTCGACCGACGCCGGTATCGAGCCCGCCAAACGCCATGACGTGCTGCCCGACGACCTGGCGGACCTGTCCCGCCACGGCTTCACCGGCACCGAGGTGCTGGCCGGTGCCACGTCCGCGGCCGCCGCCAGCTGCGGACTGGGGCACCGGAAAGGCCGTATCGCAACAGGTTACGACGCCGACCTGATCGCTGTCCCCGCCGCCGTGCGGCACGACCTCGCCGCGCTCCGCGACGTCGAAGCTGTCTGGCGCGGCGGACGGAGGGTGGCCCGGCGCGGGTGAGGACCACACCGCCGACGACCGCACCCCCGACCCGCATGGGCAGGCCCGGGCGACGCTAGGGGCGTGCAACTCCGTCATGCGCGGGTGCTACGCGGCCGACTGTATACCCCGACGTCCGGCTCTTTGATTTGGTCGCTTCCGGGCCTGCTTCACTCCCGAAAATACGCCGTCGCCGCGCCGAGATCAACGATTTTCCCAGGTCTGAGGCGCGGGTTCGCCGGAGTTCCGCCGACGGCGAACGTCGTTCCATCATCTCTGCGACGATGTAATCATGTAATCATGAGATCACCGCACACACACCACCGGCACGGTCGCGCGGGCGGCTGGCAGCAGTCCCGGCAGCCGGACGCGAGCGACGCTGCGGAATGGTTTGCCGGGCGCATGCCCGGCGGGTGGTTCGATGGCGATCCCACGGTCACCGTCGACCGCGAGGAAATCACGGTCGTCGGGAAGCTGCCCGAACCCGAGGGCTCCGGCAGCGAGGAGAGCGAGGCCCGCGCGGCCGGCCGGGCGTCGCGCTTCCGGGAGGAAACCCGTTCGGAGCGGATGCGTATCGCCGAGGAGGCGCAGGATCGCTACGGGCGCAAGGTTTCCTGGGGTGTCGAGGTCGTCTCCAAGGTAGGTACTGAGCGAATCCTGTTCACGCACATAGCCGTTCCGGTGATGACGCGTCTGAAGC
>Ga0207433_10011697_pt1 | contig 13312 bp, 13 predicted proteins | sample YelNatPaOPGAMG01_FD_187559 | JGI IMG/M metagenome (GOLD analysis project Ga0207433, IMG submission 187559) | Hot spring thermophilic microbial communities from Obsidian Pool, Yellowstone National Park, USA - OP-RAMG-01 (SPAdes) (version 3) | ecosystem: Environmental > Aquatic > Thermal springs... | reverse complement strand
CAAGTTGGAAAGAAACAAACAGGCTAAAGCTTTTAGTTGTATTAGATGAAACAAGACTTTTGAAAGCGAAAAATCTTGTTTACTGCATAAACGAATTAGGAAAACGTGGAGTTGGCTTTCTTCTAATAACTCAATATTCAACAAGTATTCCCGCTGAAATTAGGAATGTAGGAACCTATTTCATAATGTCTGCAATGAGTGAAACAGAAATCCAAAGGTTTAAAGAAATAACGTTGCATCCTTCCAGCAAACTGATAACGAGATTGCCAAAAGCAATGAGCTATATTTTCAGCCCTTATTGGTATCCTGAACCATTTTTCGTGAAACATAGAAAAGTTGAATTGCGAACTTAAAATAACATCAATTGTATTTGCTTATCTTCTATCTTATATATTTCCAAATCGTCATGCAAATCCCTAACCCAAGAGTCAAAGTCGAAATCTTTTGTTTCTTTAACCGAAAGAACATACTGAACTGCGTATTTATCCTTGAACTCCTTGATTAACTCAAAGAATGATTTCAGATTCGTGGAATCAAGATTATTTGCAACTTCATCGATCAAAACAGGCGTCTGGAAATAATGAGCTAAGGCCGTAAGTATCGCAAGAGTGAAAAAGGCTTTTTCTGAGCCAGCTGGATGGCTTATAAACTTTCCTTTATATTTCACAACGCTCCTAATTTGTTGTGGTTTCACTTCACTTATGGCTCTTATCAAGTTTCTTTCCTGCATAACTTTTATTATGTCCATATAAGTGGAGGCAATTTTTTCTTTAAGTTTTTGTTCGTCAAAGCATTTTTGTAGAATCTTTTCTAAAATATTAATCATCTCGTCTGCAAGAGGAGGCATTTCACTATAATCCTGATATTCCTCACTTTTTTGTTGCCATCCTTGTTTTTTCTCCTGCAACATTTTTGCCAGTTCCTTTAATTGAGGTAAATTTTCAATTTGTTTGCTTACTTGTTTCAAAACAATCTGCATTTTTCTCGCTTTCAGTTCTTTAATCTGTGGAAGATCTAGTTGTTTTAATGTTGTATTCACTTTCTGTAAATAACGCTTCTCAGCTAAAACAACGTATTCATCGACTTTTTCAATGAAATTCTGAACATCCTTACTTTCTTTTAATTTTCTTGGTCTAATCTTTTTCCCTGTAAATGAACTTGAGAGTGTTGCAAGGTCTTCGCTCCAATTTTTAATTTCCTCTTTAATCTTTTCAATCGTTTTTTCCAGACTTGCCTCTAATTTGCTGAGACTTGGCAGGTCGTTTTTAACAAATTTTTCAAATAATGTTTGCTTATCTTGTAAGTGTTCCTCTATAGATTTAAGTCTGCTGATCTTTGATTGAAGTAATTTCAGATATTTTTTCTTTTCAGAAACTTTTCCTTTGGGTATAGGATGTTTGCTTATATCGGCTAGAGATGAATCTTTCATCAGGAGTTCGGCATCTATTACAGTGTAAACTTTTTCACCTATTTTTGTTATTGAGGCGGCAATTTCTCTGCCGACTTTAATCTCTTTTTTCAGCAACAGCGCAACTTTTGATAGCTCTCTAATGGATTCTTGCACATCTTCAGGCTTTATTTTTTCTTTACGTGCCAAATTCAAAGCTTGTTCATAATGTTTTCTGGCGTCTGTAAAGTCCTTAAAAACTTGGTCAACTCTTTTCTGAAGATTTTTGTCGATAAATTTGGGAGGAGTTTTTATGCGACTTTCCACATCTTTAACTTGAGATGCTAATCTTATCCATCTTTTCAAGCATCTTAAATCAGAATCTGTGTTTTTCAACTTTGTCAATTTGTTTGAAATTTCAGTCTGTCTGGTGATTAACCTATTTATTCGGTCACGCTCTTTAGCCTTCTCAACCATCACCTGAATATCTTTTAACAGACCTTCTTCTTCAAGCTTCGTAATAACCTTTGAAACTTTCAGTTCTAAACTCTCTAAATTATGCAATACCTCATCAGCTTTAAATGGAAGTAGTTTTTGATACTCTTTCCAGTCGGAAACTATTGGACATAATTCAAGAATATTTTTGCAAAAATCGGAGTAAGAACTCTCAATCTTTTTTATCTCAGCTTCGGCGCATGATTTTAATCTGTTAAACCTAGAAATGAAACATTTAACTAACCAGCGTAAATTTGTTATTTCTCTAAAAAACTCTCCAACTGATTTGTCAATATTCCCGCTATATAACTGTCGAAACCCACCAACTATTTCTGGAGCAAACAAAGCATCTAACAGGCTCACCTTTAGCTTATTTTTCAGAAAGTTCGGAATATCGATTTTCTGAGAGGGAGATTTAAACGGATATAGTTCCGGTTCTTCCCTTCTTCCGCCATTTAAAATTTTCCTTTCAAGCACATAGAGAACATTATTGTGTTCGAAAAGTACTTTGATCGTTCCCTTATCATTAAAAACCAATTCTCCTCTGGTTGGAAGTGCCCATTCATCATATTCTTTTTTAGGTTTCCTCGAACCTTTAACTTCCCTCAAAAAGGCGTAACGTATAGCGTTTATAATGTTAGTTTTGCCTTGCTGATTAGCGCCATAAAGAACAACTACTTTATTTTCCGGGAAGTGGATTATGCCTTTTAACTCCATTAAGCCGTCTAATTGAACTTCTTTAAACTTTAAAGTCATTTAGGTCACCCCTTTGAAAATTCCCATGCTCGTTGCACAAAACCTGGAGAAACTTTCCTTCCTTTTGCCAATAGTTCTAACAATTTCTTAAAAGCATCTCTTTCGTCGGGATTTAGACTTTGAAGAAGTTGTGGAGTGAAAATTTCGTTAAAGATTTTTCTGACAATATTCGCCTGATTCTTTTCTAATGTCGATAAAAGTTTATCAATTAATTCATCTCTGGTAAATGCAACTTCTCCGAACTCTTCTTCAATTTTTGGTACAGGAACACGTAAAACTTCCGGTCTCTCACTTTCTATTTCTAACGTTTTAATATGAGGGTACTTTGAAACTTGAGGCCATATAATCCTTTCAACAGTTATTTTGTCTGCGTTTGTTTTTATCCATACTCGTAATTTTTCCCTATCCTCCCTTTCTTCTAGCAAATTGTATATTTCCTTTATACCTGCAAGAAAGTCGTCAACAGATTTTCCAATAAGCTCCATCAACACTATTGTTTGAAGAGGGTCGTATCTCTTGAATTTTACATTATTTCCGTCAAGTATAATGTAACCAAACGGGCTTTCCTGTCTTTCGCTTTCTATTTTTCCGTTTTCGAATCGATATTTTAACATCCAGTTATTCTTTATTCTCCTAGAGGGAATAAAAGCGGGGACATTGTACAAATTAGGAATGCCGAGAACTTTTTCTGCGTAAAAATGCATGTGTCCATTGAACACGAATTTGAATACTTTGCATATTCTTTCAAGGTTTTCTTTGGATAATCCTAAGATGTTACCCATCGAAATACTTTCATGCATAAACAGCACATTTCCGTCTTTTGGAATTTCGTCAAGAGGAATTTCGTAATTTCCGGCTACATAATGGGTGTTAAGAAAAAAGAGTCGTAAATCTCCAAAGGGAATTACTTGATTACTAACATAAGTAAATACATTCCCCAAAGCGTTTTCCAAACTTTTTAAAACTGGTTCTGAATCATGGTTGCCTCGTAACGCATAAATCTTGCAACCATTTTTTGTAAGCTCTTTCAATATGCTTCTGACAACGGGCATGTATTTCTCAGCTTCACGATGAGCAACCCTTTGACCGCTCTGAGTTCTTGTATCAAACATATCACCAACGAATACTACCGCATCTGGAGATTCAGAAATCACTTTTTCCATCGCCATTTTGAAATTATCGAGAACCTCTCTTGCCTCTTCATTTAAGACTTTTTCATCTTCTATCCACTCAGCTTGGTAGAGGAGATGCGCGTCTCCAAGAATACAAATTCGTGGCATATCATTCCCAAATAAATAATGTAGCAAAATAATTTTATCTTTAACTAGCAAAAGACGGAAACGGAATTTTTTCTTTCAGTAACCATCTTTAGATTTTTCTGTTAAGTAATTTTCGATGCCTTACAAAATTGAAATTTTCATTGGAAGTGATAATAATACCAGGAAAATAGGCAAGAACTATCTAGAAAGAATTAGAAAATGGGCTAATAAAGTCTTTCCTAATGGCTATACTCTGTTAAGAAGCGAGGGTTTTTATAACGGAGTAAGCGAGGATTCGGTTATAATCAGCGTTCTTTCCGATAAGGATTTGGCTCTGGAACGAGACATCAAGCAATTAAGAAATGAGCTCAAGCAGGATTCTGTTTTGCTTGCGAAATATTTTGTTGATTTGGAGGTGTTTTGATGAGATGTGTTGCGTGCGGTAGAAGAATTAAGAAGAATGAAAGCGCTTATGTTGGTGATGATGGAACTTTTTATGAGGGTAAAACTCTTTGTGAAAGTTGTTATCTTGAGAGTGAACCTTGTGCTATTGTTTTTTACAGCAAGGATGAACATCCTTATGAAATAAGTGAAACAAGAAACGAAACAGGAGGGGACTTTAGGCTTAAATGGCATAGCATAGACCCTTGGCGTGGTTATTACGAGCTTGAAAGTGGAAAGTATGTTTTGATCAACTCAGCTGAAATTTTGGCTTATCATGAAAGCGAGAAGATGCTTAAGCAGTTTGACAAAAGGATAAGGGAAGTTTTTGACGAGTTTGGCATAAAATATGCAAGAGTTTTTACAAGAACATCAAACGTTTTCTGCCAAAACTATGACCTTTACGTTAAAGGAGAAGATGCTTTTCTAGCTGCAATCTTAGTTGAGAAAGTTAAAGCTGAAGTTGATTATAACAACCCAAAATGGTATCGTAACATAATTTTTAGCGAAGATATTCTAAACTTGCTAACACAGCTTTTCCCTGAAAGAAGAATAGTAACTGATTATGATGCTGTCAAATTAATCGAAGAGCTTGGCGATGATGTGCTAAATGAGTTAAAGAAAAGGTTGAACAAGGAGGTGGAAAATGGAAGAAAATAAAGAAATCGTGAAAAATCTTGTTTACATGTTTGCAAGAGCTAGGCCAAATAAAATTTCACTAGAACTTGATTTGGAAAAGGAGTTTTCAGTTATTAGCATTTACATAAACGAGCTTAAACTTGTTAGTATTCAGCCAAAACGCATAGATTTTACCTCATTTGCCATGGGAGTTATAGAAGCTTACGAAAAAGTTTACGGAAAATTAGAAGTTGTTCCAGTAAGTTTCAGAGAGGAAATTTACAAGAATGACAAAGTTTCGATAGACCTTTACCCTACTGGAAGCGAAGGAATATTTGACATTTTTATAAATTACAACGTAAAACGAGACCAAGATTCTAAAACTAGATGAAAAGTGGTTATATGGTTTTAATATATGAGTTTTGGCGTTATGACATCCCAACAGAAATAGCAAAAGACCTTCTGGAAGACCTGGGAATTCCTTATAAGGAGAAAATCAAGAAAAGAAAGAGAAATTGCTTGTACGGCCAACAATATGATGAATGGAGCAAAATTTACGTGAAAGAAAAAGATTTGATTAAATGGTTGAAAAGAGAAATTGATAGGAAGATATTAAACTATGGTTAATTACATGCCAAACAAATCTGAGATTATCAAATAGTTTCTAATGGTATCATCGCTTTTTAAAATAAAAGCATAAACGACAAGATGATTAAATAACTTCTTTATACATCCCATTCAAATCTGCCTTCATTAACTTCTTGTATAAATTTCAACAGTTCCTTCATTTCTTTCAATTTTCCTAATCGCACAAAACAACCACAGATTTTACCTGCATATTCTCCATGTGTTGGATTCTCTCTAAAATATTCTTTCCATCCTTCGAAAATTCCTTTAAGTTTTGCAGACTCTATTCTTCTAGCTTTTTCAGGTTCTCCAAGAACCTCTTTATAATCTTTGATAACAAGATCCAGTTCCTCTTTAAGAAACTTTTCACATTCATTTGGAAGTTCTTTTACACCATCTTCAAAATAATCTCTGAAAACTTCACCGCCCGGCGCTAACGAGGCTTGATTAATTAAGTCCTGAATTTCTGGTGGCAACCTGTAAGTCCCGAAAATATTCTTAAGCCCAATTTCGTCCATGATTTATCCCGTTAAAAATAGTAAAAGTTGTTAATATTAAAAATTTAGGAAAAAAGAGATATTCATGCCGATAAAACATTTTAACCTTGAAGAGGAGAAATTAAAGAGGGTATTTAATGAATAGTATAGAAGGTTACACAATTAAAAATTGGGAGAACTTCAAAAGGAAAATGGAGGATCTTGGTTATCAAGAAGTTGGATCTTCAGTTGTGCCCTACCAAGCTTACAAGTATGCTAAAAAAGGTCCTCAGCAAACAGCTTTCTCTAAAATGATAAACAAAGAAGTTAATATACCATACGTTTTTGAGAAAAAGGAAACGAAGATAAAAAGGATTGATAGGATTGTTGTTTTTATAGAAAAGGGAAAAATTGATCAAATAAGGTTAAAGTTTGAAATTGAAGACTGGCCTCATCAAACAAACTTAAACATCCTTTACCCTGAACATAGGAAAGCATTACCTTCAGATTTGGAAAGTCTGGCCAAAGAGATTGAAGAGGAAATAAAATTAGCTTTAACTTAACTTTTTTGCAATTTTAACGACATCACAAGTTTTAAATACTTATTAGCACATATTTATACGTATGAAGAAGGCAAAATACGATCCTAAAGAGAAATTAACAACAACCATTGATGCTGAAATTTTGAATAAAGCTAGAAAAAAATGTGAGGAAAAGCATCTTACTATTGCAGGAGTCCTAGAGAATTTCCTTAGCTTTTTCACAAATCCCTGGGTTTACTGTTTTAGTTGTGGAGAGAAATTCTACGTTAACGAAGGTCAACTTTGCCCGAAGTGTGGTTGGATTAAGTGTCCTAAATGTGGTTCTTGTCGTTGTGGTTTGGATGAGAAAGTTGCAGAAGCTATTTTTCACATGAGAAGGGTTTACGAAGACCTTTTATCTGGTAGGGTGAAAGGATGAAGATTACGCTTGAATATTCGATGAAATTGAATCCAAGGCTTAATCCAGAACTTTTTCTCCCAGATCCAAAACAGGTTTTGAAAAAAATTGATGAAACACCTGTAAAGGATTGGTTGGAGTTTATTTCAAAAGAATACAAGATTCAAAAAGTAAAGAATTTGATTTTGATTCCATGCTCTTTCTACAAACCTTATTGCCCTCCACATGACGAATTTTACAGAAGAATCAATGAGTTGAGGAAAAAAGTCAAGGATACTAAATTTATCACAGTTTCAGTTCCATTAGCCCTAGAACCAGAAGAATATTGGAGTTTTCAATGGAAAGGTTACAACTTAATTTATGATTGCCCATTCTTTCCTTGGATTGAGAATTTTGGTTATAAATGGGATAAGAAGGTTGAAAAGAAAGTTTTTGTGAAGTTAGAATCGGTTATCAACAGATTTTTTGAAAGGAATCGGGAAAACTTTGAAGAAGTTTATGCATTCTTTGTTCCAAGTTCATTCGAGGCTGGATTAATTAAGGATCATGTTGACCATTTCGTTTTGAACGAAGACCCTAAGATTGAAGTTTCTTACGATAATAACACTTCTGAAGTTTATTGTCATCCTAAAGTTTGGAAAAAGTTTGAAGAGTTTTTAAGAGGTAATGGGATATGTTAGTTTGGTTGTATTGGGTCATTAGCTTAACAATTGTAACTTATGTTAGTGCTTACATTGTTAAAAAGTATAAAGAATGGGGATTTGCAGCTTTAACTTCTTTTTACACAATTTATCTCGGGGCTTCGCAAATACTTGCAAGTAGAGCTATAAACTTTGACCTAGGTTTTTATCAGTTCTATGCTCCAACTGCTGTTTTTATCTATCCATTTATCGCGCAAGCAATAGATATGATAAACGAAGTTTATGGTAGAAAGAAAACTCACTTAGCGATTTTTATAGCTTTCATAACGCAAATTCTTTTGGTTATTTTTATCGCTATGGTTAATACTTTAAGCCCAGCGCCATTCTTCAAATTTGAGGAAGCTTGGCAAAACCTATTTGGATTAAGCATCAGAATAACGGCTGCAAGTTGGATAGCCTTCCTAATTTGCTCAAACTTGGATGCTTTAGTTTTTGCCAAATTAAAGCAAAAATTCTTGGATAAAGAGAACAAGTTTAAACTTGATACTTCTCTAAATCCTTATGTTTGGCTTAGGTCTTCTGTTTCGGACATAATTGATCTCACCTTAGATTCAGTAATATTCGTTACCTTGGCCTTCTATGGGGTGATGCCAGTAATCCCATTAATAATTGGACAAATAGTTTCAAAAAATATAATTGGTTTTATTGACAATCCCTGGTTTGTTTGGTATAAAAGAATGCTAAGGGTTGAGAAATAACGGATAATATATGCTTTTACTGCATAATACTTTTCAGTTTGTTTATTTGTTCAAGAATCTCACTAGGGGTCCATTCTTTTGTTAAAAAATATGATTGCAACTCATACAATTTTTCAAAGTATGCATGAGTTGATAATTTCATTGCACCACTGGATTTTAAATATTCTAAAAGTTGGTTAATTTCGTCAGCAGAAAAAACTTTGTCATAACCCGCGTCAAGCAAATTCTCGACCCATTCTTTTTTCCAATTCCCATCTACTATCGCTACGTGGACTAAATTCCCTCGTAATACCCATCTATCGTTTTTCCACTCTACATAAAACTGTAGTGAGTGGCCTGCCATTCTTCTAGCTTCGTATGATTGCGGGGATGCTCGACATTGGATTGCAATGCAGGTACCACGTTCTGTTGGAACAACGAAATCCTCTCCTCTTTTTTCAACTCTTGAACCATTAGAAGAGGATATAGAACACTTGAGACCAACTTCGTTTAACATACTCCGCAAATATACATCGCCCTGTTTTTCTGGAGTTCCTAAGAAGATGAGTTTTGCTTGAGAGAGTCCGGCAAACACAATCTCTTCTAACACATTGATTCTTGAATTTCTCTTAATTTGCTGAATTCTTTTTTTAAGAATTTCTTCGGATATTGTTTCCCAGTTATGATAGAGAACCCTACGTTCATTTAAAAACCTACTTATAGATTCCTTAACTGAAGTTGATAAATTTCTATCACCCCTTAAAAAGGCCCAAATACCGGTACTAGCAACAGCGGTTTCTGTAATGTTTCTGACAGTCGTAGAACTTTCACCCACAGCGCAAATGGCGACTTCAAAAAATATTCTAATCCCATTTTCATCAGCTTTTTCAATCACTTCCATCAATTTGTCTGTCCCCCATACTTGCATTAATTCACTCCAAGCATTAGCAACAGACCCCTCTCGATACTCCTTATTTAAAAATAAGACATAAGGATCAAAAAGATCCGTTCTCGTAGTTAAATTGTGAAGAAATAAATACCAATCTTGATCAACCTCAATACTCACTTTGACTTGGATTCTACCCGAATCTTCCGAAATTAACTTATTTTTACTTAAAACTGAGAGGAGATCAGATAGTATTTTCTCTCTCCTCTTTATAAGGCTCTTTCTATTCTTTAAAATGTTATAAAGGGCTCTAAGTGTAGGTTTAGAAACTTTCAAATCATATTCGCCAAATTTGCCATTACTTTCTTGAATTTGTCCATAAATAGTATCTAATATTTTGTCAATACCATCTGACAGTAAATGAACGTCCTTAACTTTTTGCAATACCTGAAGCTGAGCCTTACTTAATTTAGGTAGGATTGGTTTGTAAGCGAACTCCACAATTAGATCATCTCTGGTACATTGAGTGCCTTTCATGTTTTCAATATTTTTTACAAGTACTGCGATAATTTCCGGATTTACTTCAAGGAAAGAGTTTTTATCAAGGAGAATTCGTCTGCAGACAAGAGAATCGCAAGCCGTCTTTGCAAGGTTTTCGTCGTCATAAAACTTTCTTAGAACCTCAATTATTTCGCTTCTTTTAACGCTTCTAAAAAGCAAAACGTAGAGATAAGCAGTAGCTTCCAGTATTCCTGTTTTATGAACCATAGTTGAAATTTCTCTGGCAGAATCGAGTGGCCTTGATAGTTTTTGTATTTCGCTGTAAAATTGAGTTACGAACTCATTATTCTTAAACTCTTGAATAGAGAGATTTTTCTTCAAACTATTATAAATTTTTAGTATACGAGAGTAATAAGATTCATTCTCTCCGTTAATCTCCGCCCCATTCAACGCTTTGCGTGCAATTTCTTTAATAGAATCAGGAGATAAACCTTTATTTAGCATATCCTGAACTATCGCATCAATATCTTCGGTTTCAGATACGATAAGTCTTTTCTTCGCACAATCTTCAATATTTTTAGAATTCGTAAATGTAAAGTTTAGTATATTGTCACCACGCAGGTCTCCTATAAAAAATGTATAGTCAAAGAAGAGGAGGGATGCGGGAAATATCCAATCTTTCCATCCCCTCTTGTTACCCAAGATTACAAATATACATAGAGAATTAGGATCTCTTTTGCGCACTTGGCGCACTTCATCGACAAGACCCCAAAAGTACGTATGTGAATTATCCGATTTCGCACGATGTGAAACCCAAAGGCATATAAGTTTTTTATCCAATTCTCTTATAAATGAAAAATCAAGAATGAAATTCCCTGAAAATGCTTCTTCCTCATCTTCTTTATTTTCTACACTCTCAACCTCTACCACAGGTTCTTCACTTTCGAGATTGCTAATTGTACCTTTTTTGACATTCAATTCGAGGACAGCTTTGACAATTGTTTGACAGATGTTGCCAACGAGGACAGCTTTACTTTGCTCTTTTGCTAGCGCTCCTTTCATATTTTTTAAGGTCTTGTCACGATATAATGTTTGTTACTCAAGAAAAATGGACTAAGTCTATTTGCTAAACCTCTTTTTCTTCAACAATTTTCTTGAAGAAATCTAAGATTTTTCTTCCCTTTTCAGTCAATTCGTATTCTACAACAGGAGGTTTCCGTTTCTCATCAACTTTTCTGATAATAAGATTATATTTTTCTAAATCAGATAACCGCTTGGCTAGTGTTGAATGTGTAAACTTTCTTTTTAAGTCTTTGAATCGCTTACAACCACTCTCCAATTCTTTTAGAATTTCATAGGAATTTTTCATTCTAAGAACCGAGATGAGTTCCTCATTTTTGGACTTTATTTTATTCATATGACTAAATCCGAGTAGTTAAATATTTATAAGTAACTCTATATTTAATTATTATATCCAGAAAAATGGACTAAGTCTATGAAAGAGAAAATAAGCTTTTTTGCAAAATGGGCTACACGAGGTGGTGAATATTCGTATGCTAAATTTTGGAAAGAGGGTATTCTAAATAGAGTTCTGGTAAGTGCTATATATGCTAAAGAACGTAACCAAAATCTCAGAGAATTCATGAATGCGGATAAAAATGTTGTGATATTCCTTGACAGCGGTGGTTTTACTATTCTAAGGAAAAAACTTATGTTTGATCCCGTTGAGATTTTGCGATTTCAGGAAAATAGTGATGTAAACATTGCATCCACTCTCGATTACCCTCTATCTCCTTCAATGTCATATCATGAGAAACTAAGAAGAGTCCAAAAAACAATTGATAACGCCATATTAATGCTAAAAGCTAAAAGAAATGATGATTTGAAGTTGTATGCCTCAATTCATGCCTGGGATTTCAGAAGCGCAAAAATTATTACAAGTAAATTATCAAATCACGAATTCGATGGTTTAGCAATAGGATCTCTTGTTCCAATAAGGAGTAACTATAGTAAAATAGTAGAAATTATTTGTAGCGTAAAGTCTTATTTAAAGAAACTCCATGACGATAAAAAAATACATTGCTTTGGTTTTAGTGGCATTGACGGAATATTTATGGCAGGACTTTTAGGAGTAGATTCTTTTGATAGCACAACATATCTGACCTATGCAAAATACAGACACTATATTCTACCTCAAACTGGTCAAAGAATTTGCTTAGGTCTGAACGTTAAAACTGAGAAAAGATATATATTAGATGAACTACCATGTAATTGCCCTATTTGCAAAAAATACAGTGCGGAGGATTTCATTCAAAATACTAGTAAAGCTGTAGGTTTATTATCACTTCATAATTTGTATGTATTAACTTCTTATGTTAAACTAATCAATAATGCATTGAAGAACAGATTTTTTGGTGAGATATTTGAACGACGACTGAGCCTATCTCCAAGACTGAGAAACGCGTGGGTAACCTTTCAAAAATTAAATAAGGATCTCCCGAGTATCCGGAAAATAGATGATTATTTATCTTAAGTCAAAATAATTTTAGTGTGAGAACGATGAAATATTTTATCCCTGAATGGGACGATCGTGTTGATCCAAAGTACGACTTTATTAACGATTCTCATTCCCCAGAGCATGAGAAGGATCCGATAAGGAACGATTTCTATATATGGGATATTTTTGGAATCAACAATGTCCCATTAGACGGAGTTCTCATCTCTAGAATTATAATTATGGAAAATAAGAAAAAGTATGAATGGGCACTCAAAGAAGGCATCCACAAAGTTTTGCGATTGCCTCAAGCTTTTGAGATAATGGGAGATTGCGGAGCTTTCGGTTACGTCGAAGAAAAAGTTCCGCCTTACGATCCCGTTGAAACTTTAAAATATTATAGAGACCTAGGTTTCAATTATGGCGTTACCGTAGATCATCTTGTTGTTCCGCAATTTGAGAAGGACAAAGATTTTAGGATGCGTCTAACATTCGAGAATGGGATAAAGGCATTCGAAGAATGGTCAAAAAATTACAGGAAAGATTTTCAATTGATTGTAGCTGTTCAAGGATGGGAGATCAAAGATTACATAAAAATGTACGAAGATTACCTTAAACATGGAATAAGGCATTTTGGTTTTGGGGGTTTGGTACGCTCTCCAACAAGTTTTATTTTGGAATTGCTCAACCAACTTATCAAAAAAATTAAGGAGACTAAAATTTTCCCTGAATATTTGCACTTTTTTGGCCTAGCTAGATTCGTACTATTTCCCAAATTTAAGGAACTTGAAGAAATGGGTATTCAGGTAGGATTTGATTCAGCCTCTTTCTTGAGGAAAGCTTGGTTATCTTCGCCCGACGCGCAATTGAATTACTTGAGTTTGGATGGCAAGGGTTATGCAGCTATCAGGATACCCTTCGTGAGTCGGCAATCTAAAGAAAGGGAAACAACATTAATTGAAAAACCTTCTGAAAACTTAGCAATGCTTGAGAAGGAATGTCTTGAAAAATTGAGAATGTATGATAAAGACCAAATAGATTTGGAATCGGTGCTT
>Ga0207433_10011690_pt1 | contig 13315 bp, 17 predicted proteins | sample YelNatPaOPGAMG01_FD_187559 | JGI IMG/M metagenome (GOLD analysis project Ga0207433, IMG submission 187559) | Hot spring thermophilic microbial communities from Obsidian Pool, Yellowstone National Park, USA - OP-RAMG-01 (SPAdes) (version 3) | ecosystem: Environmental > Aquatic > Thermal springs... | reverse complement strand
CAGAGATTTTAAAAGATAGACGTATGAATGATGGATGCCCAAGATGTGGAAGAAAGTTGTTAGCCTTACAAGATAAATATGTAATATGTTTAAATCCAGGTTGTGATTGGAAGATTGAAGCAAAAAGGATGGAAGATTTTAAACTTCCTAAAGCAGTTGAGGTTAAAAAATTGTGGGAATAAAAAAGAGCAAAAAAACAAGAATGGATTTTGTTTGTGTAAATTGTAGAGTTCATACCGTTCAGTTTAGAGATGGAAAAAGGTGGATTTGTTCTCAATGTGGAACTCCACAACCTATTAGAATGAAAGGAGGGAAAAATGTTTGAGAAAATTCGTGAGTGGTTAGCAGGCAAAAAAACTTACATCACGGGGATTATCACTATTTTAGGTTGTATTGTTGCTTGGATTGATGGCGGAGAGCTTAACTGGAATTTGATAGTGACTGCTTTGATGGGTATGTTTATTAGGGCAGGTATCTCAAAAAACTTGTCCTCGGGGTCTTCAAAGTAGTTAGAGCATTTACGGTATATAAACTTCAAATTCAAATAGGCTACTGCGAGACCCCAGAATGGGCAGGTTCTCAAAAGTATTGGGGATTTAAGGTATCTTGGAGGTGGTGATGAATTCCCAAACTAAAGATAACCTTAACGGGATAGGTATAATTTTAAGATTTATTACTCCTATCCTTATAACTTTAATTTTATACATTATTTCAGGTATTAAAGAAGATATTAAAGACTTGAAAGTTGATATGAAAAATCATCTATGCCATCATCAAGAATTAGAGGTAAATTTAGAAAAGAGATTAAGCACGATAGAAGCGATTTTAAAGCAAAAATAAGGAGATAAATATGCCACTTTATGTAAAGCCATTCATACAAATTGTAGAAGATGTAATGTTAGAAATGAGAGAGTCTTCTACGGAAGAATCTGTAAAAAGAAAATATAAACGCAGAGTTAATGATATTTATACTAAAGATATTCCTTCTCGGTTTGAATGGGATTGGCTAAGAAAAACAGGAACTATTGTTTTATCCGCTTCTTATAATACTGGGACAGTATCAGTAACTAAAGGTTCTTCTACAATAATAGGTTCTGGAACTAATTGGACTTCTTCTCATACAGGTATGAAGTTTACTATTCCTTCAACTCACGAAATTTATACATTCACTTATGTATCTTCTACACAAGGTTCTATAACTCCTTCTTATATGGGGAATACTGCTTCTGGATTATCTTATTTATTATTTCAAGATACTTATACTTTGGCAAATGATTTTTCAAGACCTACTAACGAACCTGGATTTTATTATGATTATTCTCAAGGAAGACAAAGATTAAAATGGGTAGATGATTATAATTGGTATAGATATTATACTACACAGCCTGCGGATTTTCCAGTTTATTGGAGAGAATGCCCTGATAAAACTTCTTTAGGATTATATCAAGTTCAATTTATGCCACCGGTAAATACTTCAAGGATTATTTCTTATGAATATATTAAAGCATTACCAGAAATGATTGATTTTACTTCTGGAACTGCTACTACTACTGCGGGTTCTGCTACAGTCACTTTATCAAGTGATTATTCTTCCTATATTTCTATAGGACAATATTTTAGAGTTGATGATGATGGGACTTGGAAAAAAATTATTTCTATTTCTGGAAATACTTTGACTTTAGATAGCGTTTATCCTTCAAGTAATACTAATAAAAATTATACGATTTGCGATGCTCCAGATATGCCTTATCAATTTCAAGAGGCTTTATTTTATGGTGCTTGTTATTTATCTGCTTTAGAACAAGGAGAAAATGTTCAAGGATATTTAATGGCGTATTTAAGAGCGTTAGATTTAGATATGGCAAGGAGAGCGAGAAAAAGATTTGGACGACAATATATGAGACATTATACACATATTTTAGGAAGGTATTAAAGAAATGATTAGACCAGAACGAATAGGATTTTTAACGGATTTTTCTGGAGGATTAAATACAAAAGCAGGTCCTTTAAATATTGCAGATAATGAAACTCCTTGCTGTATTAATGTTCATACTAATATTTTTAAAACTTTAAAAAAACGCAGAGGTTTTGTTCCTTTAAATAATACTCCTCTAAGTCAACTAAACGGAAATGGTCTTTATGATTTTGCAGTATCTTCTACATTAAGAAAATTAGTTGGTTGCTTTGGGACATCAATTTATAAAATGGATAATCTTGATGGAGAATGGGACTTATTAAAAACAGGTATGAGTGATTCCATTTATCAATTTGATAATTTTGTAGATTCTTCTGGGAATAGTCATTTAATCATTTGTAATTGGGCTAAAGACCAACCGCAAATTTGGGATGGTTCTTCTTCTACTACTTCAGCAATTCCTAATGCTCCTGCAGGAACTGCTCCTAAAGTTTATCAAAATAGAGTTTTTATTTTAGGATACTTATCTTCAAGAATATATGTTTCTGATGCTGGTTCTTATACTTCATATAACACTTATTATGATGAACCTACTCCTGATGGAGATTATTTTGTAGGTTGGGGAGAGTTAAAAGGAATTCTATATGCTTTTAAAAGATATTCAATATTTAGACTTTCTTATACTGGGTCTTCACCTTTATATACAAGAAAAAAAGTTGCTAATATAGGAACTATTGCACCAAGAAGTATTTGTAATATAACCGTTCCTGATAGAGGAGAAGTTTTAGCATTTTTAGGTCCTGATGCAAGAATTTATATTTTTGATGGTTCTGACGCTTATCCTATTTCTACAAAAATAGAGGAAGATAATGGTATTGCTCCAGTATCTTTAGGAACTATTGATAAAGATATTAATATTTTAAAATACGCTTGGGCTTTAAATTATGAGCCTTATTACTGGTATATTTTATGTTTAGCAAATAGAAACTCTTCAAAAAATAATGTTTGGATTATTTGGGATTATGCTTCTAATAGTTTTTGGGCTTTTTCTAATATGTATAACTTATCTGGAACATTAGTAGTAGATAATTTAGGACAAAAAAGAATTTATACTGCTAATTATGATGGAACTGCTTATTTACAAGATTATGGGAACTCTGATAACGGAGAAAATATAGAATCTTATTGGTTAAGTAAGAGATTTGATATTCAGCAATACCCTGTTCTTAAAAAAGGGTCTGAAGTTTGGGTTACGGTTAAAACAATAGGGAATTTCCCTTTAAATTTCTATTATAGAAAAAATTGGGAATCTACTTGGACTTCTACAGAAAATATTACACAATATACTGATGAAAGTTTATTGGGTTCTACATTTATTTTAGGTCAGTCAAAATTAGGCGGGAAAGAAGCATTGACTAAAGTTTTTAATCTTCCAAAATTAGCGAATCTTTTACAATTTAAAGTTAGTGATAATTCTAAAAGTCCTGCTTGGAATCTTTTAAGAATAGATGTTCCTGTAGAGTATTTAGCAGTTAGTAAAGGGGCGTGAAATGAGAATTCAAGAGTATAACATTATTAGAAAACCACAAGAATTAGAAGATTTGTTAAACGAAGTTAGAGACCTTTTAAATTTAGGGCTTTATCAAGAATCAATTTTAAATCAAATACCTGGATTTAGTGCTCAAGAAGGTGAAGGATTAATTTATTTTTCATCTAATGATAAAAGACTTTATAGATTTATAAATGGTAATTGGTATTATACTCCTTTAAGAAATGAGCAATTTGGTTGGGGATATTTTACTGAAGCAAGTTCTCCTTATGTAAGTCAAGCAGTAAGTTTTAATGAACAATTTTCTTCCGTTCCTTTAGTTTTTATAAATTATATAGGTTCGCGTAAAATTTCTGATGGAACTCCTAATGGACCTGCTTGGTTTACAGGAGCATTAACTTTAAGGTCAGTTATTTGTTATGGAATTACTACTACTGGATTTACAGCAACTTTATTTTCTACTACAGGTGGAAATTTAGATTCTACTTATTATTCAGGTTTTTGTTGGAGGGCAGTGTTATTGTAATGGAGTATATTGTTAAATTAAACGAAGAACAAGAAAAATTTTTAAAATTATATTTTAAAGTTAGACCTTTAAGACCAGAACATAAACCAGAGGATTATCCTAATCTTGTGGTGAATAACTGGATTAACTCTTTAATGAAAAATAAAGAATATTTTTTACAAATGCATAAAGAATTTTTTGGAGAAGATTATAAGGAGGAATAATGCCTTTTGTGTGGACTAAAACTTGGACATCAAGTGATGATGGTTCCGTATTAAGTGCTGTAGATTTGGCTAATCTTCAAGGAGATTTAAATTCTCAATGTGTGACTTTGGGCGGAACTCAAACTATAACTGGATTAAAAACATTTTCTCAAGCACCTAAAGTTGATACTTTAGGAGGATATATTAAATATCAAATACTTTCAATAACAAAAACTTATGCTGATTTTTCTACTAATAATACTACAAATACAATAAATTTAATAACAATTCCTGCAGATACTATAATTTTAGACGCTTTTTGTTATTTAACTACAACTTTTAGTGGAGGGTCAATCACAAGTTATTACATACAGGTTGGAGATGATAATGATATCGACGGAATTTTAGATGATAATGATACTACTAATGGAATAAATGTTTTTACGGGAGCAACTACAGGATACCGTTGTAAATCTGCAAACCAAAAAGGTGCTTATTTTGAAGCGGGAGGGACATATATAATATCAAGTTCTACTATAATTAAAGCAAAAGCAACTGCTTCTCATAATTTAAATACTGCTACACAAGGAGAAATAACTTTTTTCTTTGTTGTAGTAGAAGATATTAGATAAGAGGTGATTTTTTATGGCTATAAATTGGACAAAGCGTTGGAGTGCTTCGGATGACGGGACTATTTTATATGGTGCTGATTTAGGACAACTACAATCCGATATTGATAATGGAGTAGTGACTATCCCTGATGCACAGACTATTACTGGAAATAAAGCTTTTTCGGGTGCAGTGACTTTTTATAATATTCCTACTTTACCCGCTTCTGACCCAACTTCTGATAATCAGGCAGTAAGGAAAGCATATGTAGATACTCAAGATAATACTAAACTCTCTAAAACTACCGCAGGCGAAATCAATGCTTTAACTGAAAAAACTACTCTTTCTGATAATGATATATTTTTAATAGAAGATAGCGAAGCAAGTTATGCAAAGAAGAAGGTAAAAAGTAGTTTAGTTTCAAGTTGGAGAACAATAAGTAGACTCTCACTTACGAATGCTACTAGCATAACTTTTTCCAATTTAAGTCCAGATAAACATTATGCGATAGAATATAATCTTTTACAAAATACAACTGATGGTTATATATATGTTAGATTTAATAATGATAGCGGAAACAATTATTGGTGGAGTGCGTATATAGTCATTCATAATGGTAATAGCGTTGGCGTAGGAGGGAGTTCAACTAATGCGATTAGTATAGACATTTCTAATTATTCAACAAAAGTAGGTTATCCCCGTTTTGGGTTTTTTAAGTTTTCTACTGTTCCAACAAATGCAGTTGGAGCATTTTTGTATGGTGAATTTTTACATTGGAGATATGATGATTATCTTGAAACTCTTTTTCACGGCGGAAGATATGCAGGGAGTTCTTCTATTTCAAGTATAACAATTTATGTCTCTGCGGGGAGTGTGACTGGAAAAGTGTATCTATTAGAACTTAAGGAGTGATAATATGGGAAAACATTATATTTTTGATTTAAAAACAGGCGAAACACGGATTGAGGAAAGAGAAAATGAAGAAATTGTTTTGCCTAATGTTGATGATGTGTTAAACAAAAAAGAACAATTAAAGCAATCCGCAATCACAAAACTTAAAACTTTAGGTTTAACTGATGAGGAGATAGAGGCGATAATAAAATGAAATTAAATAAAGAAGAGATTTTATGTGGGTTTTTGTATGGAAGTTCTACTTGGCCTTTAATTAGTTGGTTAGCGGTTATACCAGGTATTATTTGTGCTTTTTTATGGGCAATAGGTGGTGCAGGGAAGAAATTATTTAGAAGATTAGGTGTTCCTTTAGTTGTAGGGATTAGTTTATCTTTTATAAATATTTGGCTATTTTTAGTTATTCCTTTTCTTTGTGGGGTAGTTTCTATTGGCTATGGTATGCCAGATAAAACCGATAAAGGTTCAGCATTAGGAAGATTTTATCTTAAGTTTTTGCCTTATAAATCCGCAAATTGGGCTACAAGATTGACGATATTTGTTTTGTTTAATTTAGTTATGATAATTGCTTTAGTTTTATTAGGAATATGAAAGAGTTTTCTATTAACGATTTAATACTTTTTACTATAAAACATTGTAAAAATATAGAGCCATATCCTTTAGATGAGTTTTATAGTTATTTGAAGAATTTAATGGATAAAAAGCAAGTTATAGTTTATTCTAATAATGGTTCTATTGATGGATATTTAACTTATTATAAAATTACTGAAAATGATATTGAAGAAATTTTAAAACTTTATCAAACTTGGGAATTGCCTAAAAATTATACTGATGGGGATTTGGTATATATAGATTTGTTAGTTAAAAATAATAATTGTAAGATAAGTGATTTAGTAAGAAAACTTGAAATGAAAGAAAAAGATATAGATTTAGGGCTTTGGATAAATAAAAGAAATCAATTTAAAATTTCAAAAAGGAGGTATAATGAAATGAAAAACAATTGCGGAATTTTGGCTTTTGACCAGTTAGTAGGAAGTCTTAATGGAAGAACTAACAAAATATCTTTAGATACTTTATGTAAGATAGCGCAAGATAATGAATTTTTGTTGTATCCTATGAGAATTCCTAAAACAGAACTAAATAAATTACCATTTCCTTATATTATTCACTATAATCACCATTTTGAAGTCTGGGAAGATGAAAATGGAGTTGATTTATCAATTTTACCAGATGAGGTTTATGTTTTATCACCTACTTTAATTCCTGAATATGTAATAACTGATAGTGAAGCAAAAAAAGTTAAAGGCGGGAAAAGAGCAAGACAAATTATCAGACCTTTAGCTACTATTGCATCGGCAATACCGGGACCTTGGCAATTACCTGCTTTAGCAACTGCAGTAGGAACTACTGCAAGAGCAGTGCAAAGAGGGGAAGCTCAACCTTCAGAAATAGCATTAGCGGCGTTACCTTATGCAGGAAGTAGATTTATAAGTGGTTTTGGCGCTGCAGGTCAAGGCGCGACTTTAGGTCAAAGAATAGGTTCAGGTATTAGTAATATTTTTAGAATAACTCCGCGAGGAGAATTTTTAGGAGGTCTTTTAGGAACTACTGCGGGAGCGAGAGGTTTAGCAGGTGCTTCCGGATTAGGGACACAAGTCACTTTCGGTGGAGTTCCTTATACAATTACTGGAGGGGCAGGAGGTTTAACCGCAACTCCAGTGGCGACTGGTTTAGGTGCTATGTCTACAGGGGCAACTACAGCAGGAGCGGGAATTTTATCAGGTTTAAGAGGAGCACTACCTGGATTAGCAATTAGTGGAATGGGTGCTTTACTTCCTACTCCACAATTTAAAATGCCGGAAGAATTATCACAAACTTTACAAACTGTAAGACAAGGATATTTAACTCCGATTGGTCAAACTGCTCAAAAAGAACTTCAAAGAATTTTAACTTCTCCATTTGGTCAAGTTTATCCTGATGTCACTTCTGACCCTTATATACAATCAGTTTTAAGGCAAATGGATGAAGCGGCAGAAGAAGGAAGAAAACGGATAACTGATTATTATACTCAATTTGGCTCTCCTTATTCTTCTGAACATTTACAAGCATTAAGAGATTGGGAAGAACAAATTCAAAAAGATAAAGAAGATTTTCTTGCGCAATTTGGAGTTCAAAGAAGAACTGAAGAAATTAATACGCGTTTAATGGCATTACAACAAGCAACAGGAATAGACCAAAATACTTTACAAGAATTGGTAGGTTTAACTGGTCTTTCTGTAGAACAAGCGGCAATGAAATATGGAGTTGATGTTGCTAATGTTCAATCTTTAAGACAACTTTTTGGAACTGCTGGTTTAGGACTTATGTTAGCAGGAACTGGAGCATTAAGTCCTGTTGCTGGTGGTAGATTATTATTTTAAAGGAGGACAAATATGGATGGACAAATTAGTAGAGGATTTTTAACCGGTTATCAAACCGGAGGAAGATTTTCTCCTTTAAATGATGTTTTAACTAATTTTTTAAATTATACTTTGGCAAGAAGACAACAACAGGAACAATATTTAAGACAACTTCAGATGGGAATGATGGGTTCTATGATTAGTGCTGGATATCAACCTCCCGCTGGATTTTTACAACAAATAGGTTTAGGTGAATGGACAAAACCTACTACATCTTTAGAACAATTGAAAGATATTATTCAAAGTGGACAATATAAAGTTTCTTATAAAGTTGATGAACAAGGAAGGGTTTCTACTACAATAGAACCTATAACTCCTAAAGAAACTATAGACCCTTGGGCTAAAGCAGTAGAAACTTATCAAAGATTATATGGAGGAGTTGGTAAAGGAGGAAAAGCAATACCTGTAGAAAAATTAGCAGAAAGACAAATAGAAAGTAGATTTCCCTTATTTCAAAGATTAATGGGTATATTTACACATCCTTCCAGAGAAGAAATTTTATCAGAAATTTCAAGAGCGACTGGAGTTCCATATCCAACTGCAGGTTCTGGCGTTATACCTGCACAACAAATTAATCCTCAATTGCAAGAATTTGTAAGAAAAGCGAAAGCAGAAGGTTGGTCTGATGACGAAATTATAGCTTATCTACAAAAGAAAGGGTGGTAAAAATGCCACAAAGGTCATTAGATGATATATATAACGAAACAATAGGTTTAACTCCTAAAATTACAAGTGAAAGGCGTTCTTTAGATAATATTTGGAATGAAACTGTAGAACAACCATTAGACCCTTGGCGTTTAGCAATAATGGGAGCAGAATCTTTAGCAGAACTTTATCCTCGTTGGTTAAGAAAAGGTTTATACTGGACTATGGCTGGTCCTGCAGTTAGACGACCTGGAGAAACAAGAGAACAATATGCAGAAAGAATTTTAAGAGAAGCGGAGGCAGAAAAACCTAAAACTTTACCTGAATATTTAACCGTAGGTCTTACACAAGCAGGAAGAGATTTACCTTTTATTGCTGGAGGAATTGGTGCATTAAGAGCTTTAGGTTTAAGACCTATTATATCAGGAATGTTAGGAATCGGAGGCTATACTCAACTTAGAGGAACTTTAGAAGGGCATCCTATACAAACTTTACCATCTGCTTTACTTTCTGGGGCTACTTATCCTTTATGGCACGCTGGTGCAAGAATTGGTAGATTAGCACCTACTCAATGGTTAGCAAGACCGATGACTGCAGCAGGAATGGGGGCAGTAGCAGGAACGACGGCGCAAATTCCAAAACTTTTTGGAGAAACTCCTCCTAAAGAAGAAACTATTTCACAAACTTTAATTGGAGCAGGCTTAGGAGGATTATATCCCGAAAGACCTTTAACTAAATCAGAGTTAGCAACCGCAGAACGTGCTCCTTACGTTGGAGAAAGGCCAATGGGAAAAATAGAAACTTATACAAGGTCTTTTATAAAAAATTTAGAAAAATATCCTAAAAATATTTTTAGTATGATTGCGCAATTTGCTTCAAGAATGCCAAAAGAAGATATTGATACTACTTATGAATTTGGAATAGAAAATGTTGATACTCCTATAAATAGAAATCCACAAACTGCAAGAAAAATAATTCCTAATATATTAGAAACTTTACAAAAAACAAAGACTGAATTAGGAGAAAGAGTTTCTAAAATTTTAGACCAATTTAGACAAGAACCTATTGATGTTAGACCTTTAGCTGAAAATTTACAAACAAACTTAGAAGCAGTAGGATTATTATCTCCAGTAGAAATAGCACAGTTAAGAAAAGTAGCACAAGCGGCAGAAAGACCTTTATCACAAAGAGAATTATCAAAACTTTTTAAGATTGATTTAGATGAAGAAGCTACTACAAGTATAACAAAATATTTAATGAGAACTTTTGATAGATTAGTAAATATTAAAAATATTAATCAAGCTAAACTTACGATGGAATCTATCGCTAATAAATTAGAAAGTCATCGTGGTGAAGATATATCAAGATATGAGAATATGCTATGGGATATTTATAATTCTTTAGGAAATCTTATTACGCAAGCAATTTCTGCAAAAAGTCCAAGATTAGCACAACAATATCAACAAGCCAAAAGAAATTATCACGAGTTTATGAAAGATTCTAATTTAATTAGGAAAAATATTGTGACTAATCCTACAAGAAAAGGTTATTGGGAAGCAGTAGGGGCTGATGAATTAGTAAAAAGATTAAGAAATATTATAGAGCCTGGTTCTATTTTAAGACAGAGATTAGAAAATACTGACCCGGAATTATTTAATGATATTAGAAAATTTTTAGCAGCACAATCTTGGAGACTTACAGACCCACATATATTTAGAGGTCGTGCTTTAAATATGTTAGCATCTATGATATTTGGCACAAGTTTAGCTGGTCCTTTAGGTGGCGGTATAATGGTTTTAGGAACTTTACCAGCAACTTATAAAACTTTATTAAGAACGGCGGGATTATTAAGATATCCTTGGCAACAATTAACTACAATAAGACCAACGGAAGAACAAGTTATTAGATATTTACAAAAAAGAGAATGAGTTCTTTAACCGCTTCAATATTTCTTTTTATGGTTTTTCTTTTTTTCCTTTTAACTGAAGAAAATGAAAAGGATAAAGAAGAAGGATACGAGGAAGACGAATGAAATTTTTAGTTTTAGATTTAGGATTATTCGTTGAAGAAGCAAACGCTTTAAGTGATAACGGTAAAAATAAAGTCTATTATTACACTCCTTGGCAAACCGCTTTTCCTAAATTCCAAGATTATGCCATTGGTAAAGATTTTGAACATTTAGAAAAGATTTTATATTTTTTTGACTATATCGAAGAAGCTGATTGTATAGTAAATTTCGATGTTCATTTTAACGATTTAATTGTCTTTTTAAAAAAACAATATCCTGATAAATCTATTTTTGGTTCTGGTATTGGAGAAATGCTTGAGAATGAGAGATGGTCTTTAAAACAAATGCTTAGTGAAATAAATCTTCCTGTTCAAGAGACGGTTAAAATTACTGGTTTATCCGCTTTAAAAGAATATATTAAAGAAAATCCTAATAAATATATAAAATTTGATATATTTAGACACGATATTTCCTCATTTCACGCTAAAGATTATAAATCTTCAGAATTATTGTTTGACGAAATTGCTTCGATGTTAGGTCCTTTTAAAGAAGATTATGATTTTATCGTTGAAGATTATATAGATACCGATGTAGAGCCTGGAGTTGATACTTTCTTCTGGGGAGAAGATTATGTTTCTCCCATTATATACGGTTATGAATATTCAAAGGCGTGCTACTTAGGAAAAGTCTGTGAAAAATTTGAAGATTTACCTTATCCTTTAAAAGAGACTTTAGAAAAATTAAGACCAGTCTTAAAAGAAATGGATTATAGAGGCGCTTTATCTACTGAAGAAAAAGTTTTATCAGAAAAAGAACATTATTTTTTAGATTTTTGTGCAAGGCTTCCTAATCCTTTAGGTCATTTATATCCAGTTATTATAAAAAATTGGCCAGAAGTAATATATAAAATTGGTTTAAAACAATCTGTTAAGTTAGATATTCCTTATAAATATGTAGGTGCAGTTCCTATCCATTGTTCTCACGCTGAGAAAAACTGGGTCAAATTGATAGTCGATAAAAAAGATAGAGAATATATTAGATTTATATCAGTTGCGGGTTCTTCTAACAAAGAATATTTTGCGGTTAAAGGAAACCCTACGGTAGCAGTTGTAGTTTATGGCGGGAATTCAATAGAAGAAGTTGTTGATAATTTAGAGAAGTATTCCGAAAAAATATCTGGATATGGATTAGAAACTGATACTATCAACGGACTAATTAAAATAAAAGAGATTATTGAGAAAGGTAAAAAGGTAGGAATAAATTTTTAATCTATAATAACTAAAAATCTTGTATAAATTTCGCACATTCCAATATTACATACCGATTCTTTCCCTATTTCTAAAGGCACTCTTTCTACAAAAATAATTTTATGATTGGGATTTATTACTCTTTCGTTTTCATTTTTTTCATCTCTTTTCATAGGCACTTCAATCCGAAATTGTTCTAATTTTGATAATAATTTTGTAATAGGATATACTTCACCGTGAAAAACTATAGGGTCAAAAAATCCTTCAAAATCATAAGTAAGATAAATTTCTAATCTTTTCATATTTTTTCCAACTTCCCGTAAGTCTTCTTTGTCTAAATAATACGGAAAATAAAAAGCATATTCTTTAAATCTGTATTTTTCATTTTTATAAACATAAATTCCTGTATCCCATTTTATTTTTTCAACTCCTAAAGGAATACTATTATAACCTTTTAAAATTTCTTTTTTGATTTTGTTAATGTTCATTTTGACCTCCTTTAAACAAGTAAAAGTAAAATTCCTAAAAAAATTCTTAGCAATCTACCCATCTGCCAAAGAAATCTGGGCTCAAAAGCAAAAAGAATACTTAAAATTCCATCTAAAATTATAATTATTCCAATGATTTTAATCATCTTGTTAACTTCTTAATAGTTTTATTGCTTTCTTCCTATTTTTTATTCTTTTTTTACATATTGTATTTTGCTAACTCTCAATCCCGACTTTATAGTCAATTCTAATGCGTTAAGTAAAGTTTGCGCTATTGCTTTTCTACATTTAGAATTTGTAGAATTTTCTTCTTTAAAATCACACTCATCGTATTCAGCATACAACTTTCCGTCAATAACTGCAAATACACCTAAAATGTCTATGCCATCTCTAACCTTTAAATTAATATCTCGCATTTTTTACTCACCTGTCTTTTTATTTATAACTTTTATATATATTTCATTTTCAGTCTCAATAACTTTTATGTCTTGCGGATTTATATATAAAACCATTTTAGACCGTTCAATCCTACTCACAAGTGGAGAAGTAGGGTCTATGATAAAGATATACTTTTTTGAAGGGTCAAGTTTTATTATAACTCCGTCTGTTTTATCCATTTTATGCCCCCTCTATAAGTTTTTTGATTTTGAAAAGACAATCATAAAATCCTTCTATCCGTTCCCATTCTTTTGTTCCTTCTTTATAGAGATTTTCTTTACTCGGCAACTTCTCCAATAATTCCTTCTTCCATTCTTCTTTTCTCTTTTGAAATTCGGCT
>Ga0207433_10011687_pt1 | contig 13315 bp, 14 predicted proteins | sample YelNatPaOPGAMG01_FD_187559 | JGI IMG/M metagenome (GOLD analysis project Ga0207433, IMG submission 187559) | Hot spring thermophilic microbial communities from Obsidian Pool, Yellowstone National Park, USA - OP-RAMG-01 (SPAdes) (version 3) | ecosystem: Environmental > Aquatic > Thermal springs... | reverse complement strand
GCTGCCCAGGTAGGAGCCGGCCTTCTGCACCGAATCGTAGTCCATGTTGGTTTCTAGCATGATCGCCGCCGGCAGCACCGGCATCGACGATCCGCCGGGGATCACCGCTTTCAGCTTGTGGCCGTTGCGCACGCCGCCGGCCATCGCCAGCAGGTCGCGGAACGGGGTGCCGAGGGGCACCTCGAAATTGCCCGGCTTGTTCACGTGGCCGGACACCGAAAACAGCTTGGTGCCGCCGCTGTTCGGCACCCCGAGCTCGGCGAACTTCTGCCCGCCCTCGCGGATGATGTAGGGAATGCTGGACAGGGTCTCGGTGTTGTTGATGGTGGTCGGCTTGCCGTACAGGCCGTAGCTGGCCGGGAACGGCGGCTTGAAGCGCGGCTGCCCCTTCTTGCCCTCGATCGATTCGAGCAGCGCGGTCTCCTCGCCGCACACGTAGGCGCCATAGCCCAGGTGGTTGTGCAGATCGAACTCGAAGTCGAAACCCATGATGTTCTTGCCCAGATAGCCGGCGCGGCGCGCCACTTCGCAAGCCTCTTCCATGCGCTCGTAGGCCTCGAAGATTTCGCCGTGGACATAGTTGTAACCGGTCTTCACGCCCATCGCATAGGCGGCGATCGCCATCCCCTCGATCAGCGCATGCGGGTTGTACAGCAGGATGTACCAGTCCTTGGCGGTGCCCGGCTCGCCTTCGTCGGAATTGCATACCAAGTACTTCTCGCCCTGGTAATTCTTCGGCATGAAGCTCCACTTGAGGCCGGTGGGAAAACCCGCGCCGCCGCGGCCGCGCAAGCCGGAGGTCTTGACCTCGGCGATGATCGCCTCGGGCGACATCTTGTTTTCCAGCACCTTGCGCAGTGCCTGGTAGCCGCCGACCTTGAGGTAGTTTTCCAGCAGCCACGGCTGGTCGAAATCCAGCGTGTTGTATATGACCGGGCCCTTCATTTGTCCAACTCCGCAAGTATCTGGTCGATTTTGTCCGTGGTCAGGCGCGAACAGATGCGCTTGTTGTTCACCGTCAGCAGCGGCGCTTCTACGCAGGCACCCATGCATTCTGCCTCGCGCAGGCTGAACTTGCCGTCGGCGCTCACCTGATTGAGGCCGATGCCGAGCTTCTGCTCGAGATAGGCCAGCACCTCGCTGGAGCCGCACAGCTGGCACGACAGGTTGGTGCACACGGTCAGCGTGTACTTGCCCATCGGCTTCAGGTTGTACATGTGATAGAAGGTCGCCACCTCGTACACCGCCATCTGCGGCATGCCGAGATAGTTGGCAATCTCGCTCATATCGTCGTCCGAGATCCAGCCCTTTTCGTCCTGCACGAAGCGCAGTGCCGCCATCACCGCGGACTGCTTCTGATCCGCCGGATATTTCTTCAGCTCGCGATTGATTCTTTCCTGAATTTGTTCGGACAGCATCAGCGGTCTACCTCTCCAAAAACGATGTCCTGCGTGCCGATGATCGCCACCACGTCGGCGATCATGTGGCCGCGCGTCATCTCATCCAGCGATGACAGGTGGGCGAAACCCGGTGCACGGATCTTCATGCGGTAGGGCTTGTTGGCGCCGTCCGATACCAGATAGATGCCGAACTCGCCCTTGGGGTGCTCCACCGCCGAATACACTTCGCCGGATGGCACGTGCATGCCCTCGGTGAACAGCTTGAAGTGGTGGATCAGTTCCTCCATGTTGCCCTTCATCGCCTCGCGCCGGGGCGGCGCCACCTTAAAATCGTCGACCGTCACCGGGCCGGGATTGTTGCGCAGCCAGGCGATGCACTGCTTGATGATGCGATTGGACTGGCGCATCTCCTCGACGCGCACCAGATAGCGGTCGTAGCAGTCGCCCTCGACGCCGACCGGGATGTCGAATTCCATCCGGTCATACACCTCATACGGCTGCTTCTTGCGCAGGTCCCATTCGACACCCGAACCGCGCAGCATGGGGCCGGTGAAGCCCAGCGCCAGCGCGCGCTCCGGCGATACCACGCCGATGCCGACGGTGCGCTGCTTCCAGATGCGGTTATCGGTCAGCAGCGTCTCGTATTCATCAACGTGTTTGGGAAAACGATTGGTGAAGTCCTCCAGGAAATCGAGCAGCGACCCCTGGCGGTTTTCGTTCATGCGCTTGACCATGGCCGCGCTGTGCACCTTGCTCGGTTCGTACTGTGCCATCGAATCCGGCAGGTCGCGGTAGACGCCGCCGGGACGGTAGTAGGCCGCATGCATGCGCGCCCCAGACACTGCCTCATAGACGTCGAGCAGGTCTTCGCGCTCGCGGAACGTATAGAAGAACATAGTCATCGCACCGAGGTCGATGCCGGACGCGCCCAGCCACAGCAAATGGTTCAGGATGCGCGTGATCTCGTCGAACATCACGCGGATGTATTGCGCACGCAGCGGCACCTCCAGCCCCAGCAGCTTCTCGATCGCCATCACATAGGCGTGCTCGTTGCACATCATCGACACATAGTCGAGACGGTCCATGTAGGGGACGTTCTGCAGGAAGGTCTTGTGCTCGGCCAGCTTCTCGGTGGCGCGGTGCAGCAGGCCGATGTGCGGGTCGGCGCGTTCCACCGTCTCGCCGTCCAGCTCCAGCACCAGGCGCAGCACGCCATGCGCCGCCGGGTGCTGCGGACCGAAGTTGATGGTGTAGTTCTTAATTTCAGCCATTCAGCCTACCTCTGCTCAATCAACGGTGACCATAGTCTTCTTCGCGCACGATGCGCGGGGTGATCTCGCGCGGCTCGACCGTGACCGGCTGGTAAACCACGCGCTGCTGCTCAGGGTCGTAGCGCATCTCCACATTGCCCGACAGCGGGAAATCCTTGCGGAACGGGTTGCCGACAAAACCGTAGTCGGTGAGGATGCGGCGCAGGTCGGGATGGCCGGTGAACACGATGCCGTACAGGTCGAACGCCTCGCGCTCGTACCAGTTGGCGCAAGGCCAGATGTCGGCCACCGAGGCCAGCACCGGGAAGCCGTCGTCTTCGGCAAACACGCGCACGCGCAGGCGCACATTGTTGGAAACCGACAGCAACTGGTACACCGCCGCAAAGCGGAACGGAAATACGGCGGGCGCCGCGTCGGACCTGAAATAGGCGCCCCCTTCGGAAACGTCGCTGCCGTAGGTGGAATAGTCCATGCCGCACAGGTCGCTCAACTGCTCGAAGCGCAGCTCCGCATCGTCGCGCAGGCGGGTCAGCACCTCGATCTGGTCGGCAGCGCGCACCGTCAGCGTCAGTTCATGCAGCCTAAGGGCCAGGCTGACCACCTTGCCGCCGAGCAGCCGGGCCAGCTTTTCCTGCAATATGTTCAAATCAGCAGCCATGTCTCAACCCTCGCGCGCAATGGTGTTGGTGCGCTTGATCTTGTTCTGCAGCTGGATCACCCCGTACAGCAGCGCTTCCGCCGTCGGCGGGCAGCCCGGCACGTAGATGTCCACCGGCACGATGCGGTCGCAGCCACGCACCACCGAATAGGAATAATGGTAGTAGCCGCCGCCGTTGGCGCACGACCCCATGGAGATCACCCAGCGCGGTTCGGCCATCTGGTCGTACACCTTGCGCAATGCGGGCGCCATCTTGTTGCACAGCGTGCCGGCCACGATCATTACGTCGGACTGGCGCGGGCTGGGGCGGAATGCGCCGGCGCCGAAACGGTCCAGGTCATAACGCGGCAAAGCCGCATGCATCATCTCCACCGCACAACAGGCAAGGCCGAACGTCATCGGCCACAGTGAACCGGTGCGCGCGTAGTTGATCACCGTATCCACGGAGGTGACGACGAACCCCTTTTCGAGCATGCCTTCAATGCCCATGGCATGCCCCCTGCGCCGCGCATTGCGGCAGCACTCGCGGACGGTCACATCCCGGCTGCGCGGGGCCCCTGCCCCCTGCTCGCACCGCTATTCCCATTCCAACGCCCCCTTCATCCATTCGTAGATAAAGCCAACCACGAGGATGGCCAGAAAAACCATCATGGAAACGAAACCGAACGTGCCGATTTGCTTGAGCACGATGGCCCATGGAAACAGGAACGCGATTTCCAGATCGAACAGAATGAACAGGATGGCCACGAGGTAATAACGCACGTCGAACTTCATGCGCGCATCCTCGAACGCCTCGAAACCGCATTCGTACGGCGACAGCTTGGCACTGTCCGGGCGATGCGGCCCCAACAGACGGCCGAGCACCAGCGGCGCAACCCCCGCCGCCAGCCCGACCGCAATGAACAGCAATACCGGGAAATAATTTTCCAGCAACTCAGCCTCCCCCTCCGCCGGACACCTGCCTTCAGGCGTTCCGTGCGTACTTTAGCTCGAAAAATTAGCCAAGACCCACGTCCTGGCTCGATTTGGTGCCGATGAGCAGACTCGAACTGCTACGGCTTTCGCCACTACCCCCTCAAGATAGCGTGTCTACCAATTTCACCACATCGGCTTTATGTTTTATTTATTTGGGTATTTCTTTCGACTTCGAATCGGGCGCCGGATTGTCGGTTGATGCCGGCGCCTGCTGCACCGCCTTACTCACATCCACCCGCTCCATCACGCCCCGCCCCGCGGACGGATGCGCATACAGATATGTCAACGTCAAGCTGGTAATGAAGAAGATCGTCGCCGCCACCGCCGTGCTGCGGCTCAGGAAATTGGCCGAACCGCTGGAACCGAACAGACTGCCGGCCGAACCCGTACCGAAGGCAGCCCCCATATCCGCACCCTTGCCATGCTGCATCAGCACCAGGCCGACCAGCACCACCGCGGTCAGAACATGCACAACCCAAACCAAAGTTTCCACAATCTCTCCAGACTACAAATCACTTGTTCCCGGCACGACAGATCGCCAGGAATTCCTCGGCCACCAGCGACGCGCCGCCGATCAGCCCACCGTCGATATCCGGCATGGCAAACAGTTCCGCCGCATTGCCGGCCTTGACGCTACCGCCGTAAAGTATACACAAGCCCTGCGCAATCTGCGCATCATGCCCGGCCACCCGCTGGCGGATGAAAGCATGCACCGCCTGCGCCTGTGCCGGCGTGGCGGTCTTCCCGGTGCCGATCGCCCATACCGGCTCATAGGCGACTACCGCCTGGCGCAGGCATTGCACGCCCAGCAGCGAGATCACCGCATCCAGTTGTTCGGCCACCACGGCTTCCATGGCCTCGGCCTCACGCTGCTCCAGCGTCTCGCCGACACATAATATGGGCAGCATGCCGGCCTGCTGCACTGCCGCAAACTTTTCCGCCACCAGCTGGCTGCTTTCGCCATACAGGCTGCGCCGCTCGGAATGGCCGACGATCACGTAACGGCAGCCGAAATCGCCCAGCATGGCCGCCGCCACTTCCCCGGTGTAGGCACCCTTTTCCAGTTGATGCGCATCCTGCGCGCCCCACTGCACCGGCGTTCCAGCCAGCCTCTGCTGCGCCTGGAACAGATAGGGGAAAGGAACGCATACCGCACAATCGACGCCGGAAAGCTGCCGCATCCCGCCGACCACCGCATCCAGCAATGCCTCGTTCTGCGCCAGCGACCCATGCATTTTCCAATTTCCAGCCACCAACTTACGGCGCATGCAAGCCATCCCCCGAGCCAACGAAAGGGGGCAATCCTACCTGCGAAAGCCAAAATGGTCAACGATGCCGCTAGGGTACTTGTTACAGCTCCACCCATCCGGATGAATATATAAAAATTAGCCCATTCTTCGGTTAAACCGGCCCTGCCGCAATATTGTCAGAGCATGTAATAATTGTGTAATAAACTCTCACTATGATGCATCTCGCTGACAAACGGCAAACACTCAAACAAACCCCAACTTTCTGGAGAGACCATGAACAAACTGAATCGCCTCTTCCTCAGCGTCGGCCTCGCCGCTTCGCTGTTGTCCGCGGGCAGCGCTTTCGCGACCGACATTACCGGCGCCGGATCGACCTTCATTTATCCGATTGCAGCCAAATGGGCTGACGCCTACAAAACCCATACCGGTATCGGCCTGAATTACCAATCCATCGGTTCCGGTGGCGGCATCAAGCAGATCGAAGCCGGCACCGTGGACTTCGGCGCCTCTGACATGCCACTGAAGCTGGAAGATATGGAGAAGAACGGCTTGATGCAATTCCCGGCGATCAATGGCGGCGTGGTTCCGGTCGTCAATATTGACGGCATCCAGGCCGGATCGCTGAAGCTTGATGGCAAGACCCTGGCCGACATCTACCTGGGCAAGATCACCAAGTGGAACGATCCCGCGATCGCCGCCCTGAACAAGGGTATCAAGCTGCCCGATACCGACATTAACGTGGTACACCGTTCCGACGGCTCCGGCACCAGCTTCATCTTCACCAACTACCTGTCCAAGGTCAGCCCGGAGTGGAAGGGTGCTGTCGGTGAAGGCACCGCGGTTTCCTGGAAGGTGGGCACTGGCGGCAAAGGCAATGAGGGTGTCGCTTCCTATGTGCAGCGCATCACGGGTTCCATCGGCTATGTAGAGTTCGCTTATGCGCTGCAGAACAAAATGACCCACGTGCAAATGAAGAACCACGACGGCAATTTCATTCAGCCGAATATCGCCTCCTTCAAGGCTGCTGCTGCCGGCGCCCACTGGGACAAGGCTCCGGGATTCTATGAAATCCTGACCAATGAGCCCGGCAAGGACAGCTGGCCCATCACCGGTTCCACCTTCGTGCTGATGCATACCGCACAGGAAAAGCCCGAAAACGCCAAAGAAGTGCTGAAGTTCTTCGACTGGGCATACAAGAACGGAGCCCAAATGGCCGAATCGCTGGACTATGTGCCGATGCCTGAGTCAGTAGTCAAGGTAATCGAGGCAGCCTGGAAAAAAGAGATCAAGGACAGCCACGGCAACGCAGTATGGAAATAGTAACCGCCGAAACGCGCTGAACAATGCGCGTTCCTCGGATATAATTGGAAGGGGGCGCAAGCCCCCTTCAATTTTAAGAATCACAACATCGCCATGCAGAATTTATTAAGCAAAGCGCGCCTCAAGCACCAGAACTGGCTTGACGTCCTGTTCCGCGGCATTACGCGCCTATCCGCCCTGACCGTGCTTGCTTTGCTCGCCGCCATCACCGGCTCATTGGTAATTGGCAGTCTGCCCGCCATCCATGCGTTCGGCATCCATTTCCTGGTCAGCGCACAATGGGACCCCGTGACAGACGAATTCGGGGCGCTCGTCCCCATTCTGGGAACACTGGCTACTGCCGTCATTGCGCTGCTGATCGGCATCCCGGTCAGCTTCGGTATCGCGCTGTTCCTCACCGAATTATCGCCGCGCTGGATGCGCAGGCCGCTCGGCATCGCCATCGAACTGCTGGCCGGGATTCCCAGCATCATTTACGGCATGTGGGGCCTGTTCGTGTTTGCCCCGCTGTTCGCCGACCATGTCGAACCGTGGCTTACCCGCCATATCGGAACGCTACCGCTCATCGGCCCTTTCTTCACCGGCCCGCCCATGGGCATCGGCGTACTCACCGCCGGCATCATTCTCGCCATCATGGTCATCCCGTTCATTGCCTCGGTGATGCGCGACGTGTTCGAGGTGGTGCCCATCATGCTCAAGGAATCCGCCTACGGCCTCGGCTCCACCACCTGGGAGGTCATGTGGAAAGTGGTGCTGCCATACACCAAGATCGGCGTGGTCGGCGGCATCATGCTCGGGCTGGGACGCGCGCTGGGGGAGACCATGGCGATCACCTTCGTCATCGGCAACGCCCATGATCTCAACAAGTCGCTGCTGATGCCCGGCAACAGCATCTCCTCGGCACTGGCCAACGAATTCACCGAGGCGGTGGGCGATCTCTATACCTCGTCGCTGATCGAACTCGGCCTGATCCTGTTCTTCATCACTTTCGTCGTACTTTCGCTGGCGCGCTATCTGCTGTTCATGCTCGCCCGCCGCGAAGGACACATCACCTGATCATGATGACTCTCTATTTCCGCCGCCGCCTGCTCAATATCGCCACGTTAAGCATTGCGATACTGGCCATGCTGTTCGGCCTGTTCTGGCTGGGCTGGATTCTGCTAACGCTGCTGGCGCACGGCCTGCCCGGGCTGTCCATGAGCGTATTTACGCAAATGACCCCGCCGCCGGGCGACAATGGCGGCCTGCTCAACGCCATCGTCGGCAGCCTGCTGATGACCTTGTTCGGCACCCTGATCGGCACCCCGATCGGTATCCTGGCCGGCACCTATCTGGCCGAATTCGGCCAGCGCGGTTGGCTGTCGCCGGTCACCCGCTTCATCAACGACGTATTGCTGTCGGCGCCATCCATCGTGATCGGCCTGTTCATCTATGAAGTCTATGTCATCCGCATCAAGCATTTTTCAGGCTGGGGCGGTGCCTTTGCGCTGGCCATCCTGGTGATCCCGGTGGTCATCCGCACCACCGAGAACATGCTGCGCCTGGTGCCCCACACCCTGCGCGAGGCAGCGGCCGCGCTGGGTGCGCCGCAATGGAAAGTGGTCAACTTCGTCACGCTGCGCGCAGCACGCGCCGGCATCGTCACCGGCGTGCTGCTGGCGGTGGCGCGCATCAGCGGCGAGACTGCACCGCTGTTGTTCACCGCACTGAACAACCAGTTCTGGAGCAGCAACATGAACAAACCCATGGCCAACCTGCCGACAGTCATTTTCCAGTTTGCCATGAGCCCCTATGAGAGCTGGCATTATCTGGCCTGGGCCGGGGCGCTGCTCATCACCTTCAGCGTGCTGACGCTGAATATCGTGGCGCGCTTGCTGTTCCGCCAGAGTGCGACCACCCATTAATCCCGAGGACACAAGCAGATGAATGCCGAGAAATCTCTCACCCCGAAACTGGTCATACGCAACCTGAATTTCTACTATGGGTCCTTTCTGGCGCTGAAGAACATCAACCTCGACATCCCGGAAAAAATGGTGACCGCCTTCATCGGCCCGTCCGGCTGTGGCAAATCCACCCTGCTGCGCACCCTCAACCGCATGTACCAGCTGTATCCGAAGCAGAAGGCCACCGGCGAAATCCTGCTCGACGGCGACAACATCCTGAGTCCCAAACAGGACCTCAACATGCTGCGCGCCAAGATCGGCATGGTGTTCCAGAAGCCCACACCGTTCCCGATGTCGATCTACGACAACATTGCTTTCGGCGTGAAACTGTATGAGCGGCTCAACCGTCACGCGATGGACGACCGCGTGGAATGGGCACTCAAGAAGGCCGCGCTGTGGAACGAAGTGAAGGACAAGCTCAAGCAGAGCGGCATGGGACTGTCCGGCGGACAGCAGCAGCGTCTGTGCATTGCGCGCGCGATCGCCGTCAAACCGCAGGTGCTGCTGCTCGACGAGCCGACCTCCGCACTCGACCCGATCTCCACCGCCCACATCGAGAAACTGATCGACGAGCTGAAGGAGGATTTCACCATCGTCATCGTCACCCACAACATGCAGCAGGCCGCGCGCGTCTCCGACTACACCGCCTACATGTACCTCGGCGACCTGGTCGAATTCGGCGACACCAGCACGGTATTCACCAATCCGAAGCGCAAGGAAACGGAAGACTATATCACCGGACGATTTGGATAATCGCCCGGCGAGATGGCGGCGCAGGCTAACATGAGCACCGCGCATATTGAGCCGCATGGCGTGTTTGCCGAAGCCATTATCTCACTGCACGCAGCCCCAATAAAAAAGCCCGGTCACCCGGGCTTTTTTCTGTCGATTAACGGCATCAATCCTGATAATCGCCGCCGCGGTCTTCGCGCCGGAAATCCCTGCGCTCGCCGCGGTCCCTGCGCAAATCCCGGCCTGCGCCGTCACGGGGCGGTGCACTGCCGTCGTCCACCACATTCAGGCTGACGCCGACCTGGATCGTCCTGCCCGGCTGGTACGGCAGACGCGTCGTGATGTCGCGCCCGTTATAGCGGTAAACCACGTTATAGCCACTGATTTCCTCGCGATAGTTTTCCACCTGGCGGCAACGCTGTACTTGGCGTGCCTGCGGCACATCGGGATTGGCCACCCGGTCCCCCACGATGGAGCCGACGATCGCCCCTGCAGCAGCCGCCACATTGCGGCCGGTACCGCCACCCACCTGGCTGCCCAGCAGGCCGCCAGCTACGCCACCGATGATCGAACCGGTAGCGGAACGATCGCCGTTGTCCGGATTCGATACGCGGTCACCCGCAATGGTCCCCACCACCGCGCCCGCTGCCGTAGCCGCAGTCTGGCCGCTGCCACGGCCGACCTGGCTGCCCAGCAAGCCGCCGGCCACACCACCGACGACTGCGCCACCCATCGAGCGCTCGGGTGCAGAGGAATCGGCGGTCTCAGTCCAGCACTCCTGCCTGGGCTCGGAAACACGTTCATAAATCGGGGTGCTGGAAACCACGCGCGCAGTATCGACAAAATCCGCCGCCCAAACCGCGGCAGGAAACGCAGCCATCACCAGAACCAGAGAGCGCTTGATCATGTATCTACCCTTCTACAAATTGCCAATAATGGCGGTATCCAATAGACCAGCCAGCCCGGAATTTGTTCCTCATGCCGCCTGTTGTGCCGCCTGCTGCACGGCACGGGCAATAGTATCTGCCCATTGCCTGACCAGTTGGCTCTCCTCGCCCTCGACCATCACGCGCAGCAGCGGCTCGGTACCGGACGGGCGCAGCAGCACGCGTCCCTTGCCGTCCAGGGCGGTTGCTGCCGCAGCCACGGCAGCACGCACCCCCGCCTCGGCAGTACAATCCACGCCCTTGTTCACGCGCACGTTGACCAGCACCTGGGGATACAGCACCAGCTCGGCGGCGGCTTGCGCCAGGGATTGTCCGCTCATGCGCAACGCCTGCAGTACCTGTAGCGCGGAAACGATGCCGTCTCCGGTGGTATGCCGGTCGAGGCAAATGATATGGCCGGAATTCTCGCCCCCCAGCTGCCACCCCTGCTGCTGCAGCACTTCCATCACATAGCGGTCGCCCACCCTGGCCCGCTCGAACGGGATGCCGAGCCGCTGCATGGCATGCTCGAAAGCCAGGTTGGTCATCAGGGTGCCGGCCACCCCGCCCTTGAGTACGCCCTGGGCCTGGCGGTGCTTGGCGATGATGTACAGCAACTGGTCTCCATCGTACAGCGTTCCCCGCGCATCCACCATTACTAGGCGGTCGCCATCGCCGTCCAGGGCGATGCCGAGATCGGCCCCATGTTCCACCACGGCTCTCTGCAGGTTGCCGGGCTTGGTCGCCCCATAACCGTCATTGATGTTCTTGCCATTCGGTTCGGCACCGATACTCACCACATCCGCGCCGAGTTCATGGAACACATGCTGGGCAATGTGGTAAGCCGCACCGTGTGCACTGTCCACCACGAGCTTCATGCCGCGCAGATCCATATCGCTGGGGAAGGTGCTCTTGCAGAATTCGATATAGCGCCCGGCTGCATCGTCGATGCGCTTGGCCTTGCCGAGATGATCCGAGGAATTGGTCTGCATCGGCTTTTCCAGTTCCGCCTCGATCGCCAGCTCCACCGCATCCGGCAGTTTGCTGCCGGCTCCTGAGAAGAATTTGATGCCATTGTCCTCGAACGGATTGTGCGAAGCGGAAATCACCACCCCTGCCTGCAAGCGCAGTGCACGCGTCAGATAAGCCACCGCCGGCGTAGGAACCGGACCCGCCAGGTAAACGTCGATACCTGCCGCGATCAGCCCGGCTTCCAGTGCCGATTCCAGCATGTAACCGGATATGCGCGTATCCTTGCCGATCAGCAACGCCGGCCGCTCTCCCGGCGCATGGGCTTCCGCGGCCAGCACCTTGCCCGCTGCATACCCCAGTTGCATCACGAACTGCGGCGTGATCGGATGTTCACCCACCCTGCCGCGCACACCATCGGTACCGAAATATTTTCTGCTCACCTTGTCGCTCCATACACCGCTTGTTGATTCACGGCCTGCCACACCTTCAATGCATCCACCGTGGCGCGCACGTCGTGCACGCGCACTATCTTCGCCCCGCGCTCGACGGCGAGCAAGGCCGCCGCCACGCTCGCCGCCAGACGCTGCCCCACCGGCTGCCCGGTAAGCTCACCCAGCATCGACTTGCGCGACAGCCCCGCCAGCACCGGCACACCGAGATCGGCGAAGGCGCCCAGGCCATGCAGCAAGGCGACATTATGCGCCAACGTCTTGCCGAAGCCAAAACCGGGGTCGAGCACAATGCGTTCGCGCGCAATCCCGGCCGCCTGCACCATCGCCATGCGCATGCGCAAAAAAGTCATCACCTCGCTCAGCACGTCCCGGTAATGCGGCTCGAACTGCATGCTCTGCGGGTCGCCCTGCATGTGCATCAGACACACCGCCGCACCGCTTCTCGCCACGGCCGCCAGCGCCTCCGGTTCGCGCAGTGCATTGACGTCGTTGATCATGTCGGCGCCGGCAGTCAGGGCGGCACGCATCACTTGCGGTTTGCGCGTATCCACCGACAGCGGCACCGCCGCGCCGCGCAATCCCTCCAGCACCGGCAACACGCGATCCAGTTCCTCTTGCACGCCTATGGCAGCCGCACCGGGACGCGTCGACTCGCCGCCGATATCCAGCAGGTCGGCACCCTCCTCGATCAGCTGCCGGGCATGTGCCAGCGCCGCGTCGCGTTGCAGATGGCGGCCGCCATCGGAAAAGGAATCGGGGGTGACGTTGACGATGCCCATCACCAGCGGACGGGACAGGTCGAGTTGGAATTTACCGCAATGCAGCATATGGAAAGCAGAGAGCGAAGCTTGATGCTTCGCTCTCGGTGGATCAGGTTTCCTGGGCCGGCTGGGTGGGGGTGGTCGCCGGCGCCGTGGGTGCCGCATCCTGCGGTGGAGGCTGGTTCGCCGACGGACTTGGCTTGGGCGGGCGCGGCGGTCTGCCGTTCATGATGTCATCGATCTGGTCGGCGTCGATGGTTTCCCATTCCAGCAATGCCTTGGTCATCGCCTCGATCTTGTCGCGATTCTCCTCGATCAGCTTGCGTGCCAGCGCATACTGCTGGTCGATGATGCGACGGATCTCGGCATCCACCTGCTGCATGGTCGCCTCGGAGATGTTCTTGTGCGTAGTCACCGAACGACCGAGGAACACCTCGCCCTCGTTTTCGCCGTATACCATCGGACCCAGCGCATCGGACATGCCCCACTGCGTCACCATGCGCCGCGCCATGTCGGTGGCGCGCTCGAAATCGTTGGAGGCGCCGGTGGTCATCTGGTGCATGAAGATTTCCTCGGCGATGCGGCCGCCGAACAGCACCGCGATGTTCTGCAGGATCTGTTCGCGATCCATGCTGTAGCGGTCCTCGGTCGGCAG
>Ga0207433_10011682_pt1 | contig 13317 bp, 10 predicted proteins | sample YelNatPaOPGAMG01_FD_187559 | JGI IMG/M metagenome (GOLD analysis project Ga0207433, IMG submission 187559) | Hot spring thermophilic microbial communities from Obsidian Pool, Yellowstone National Park, USA - OP-RAMG-01 (SPAdes) (version 3) | ecosystem: Environmental > Aquatic > Thermal springs... | reverse complement strand
TGGAGATAAGCGTCAAGATGGGTGGAGAAGTTAGCAAGGTTGCCGAGCTGAACAGCGCTTTGAGCGACCTGGGGGAAAAGGTCTCTTTCTTAAAAGATTACTCACCTACCCTCTCCGCTCTCGCTTTGGGATATTTGAGGAAATTAGAAGAGGTTTACGAGAAAGGGAATAAGCTGTTATCTGCGGGTGATTTCGCCAGTGTTGAGGGGACTTTGAAGGAGGGAAAGGAGATTTCCAAGAATTTATCAAATGCGCTTTGGAGGATGAAGGAAAGCGAGGAAAGGGACAGGTTATTGATGCAGATGCTCGGGATTTCCCTCCAAACATTCAATCAAGGGTTAAAAATCGGCTTCAGTCTGTCAATTCCCGATTCTATTTCCCTGAAATCCGCCAGCGTTTCGGTTAATGATATTGAGGAAGGATGGAATATAGTGGGAAAAAGGGAATATGCTTTTAAGGGGAAGGGAAATCCAATCAAAGGAGAATTTGAGGCTAAGTGGACGGGCAAGTATTTCCCTCTGGGAGGGACAATTGGCTCTATCATAGCGGAATTGGAGTTCGCTCCCGAAAGAAAATTGAGGATAAGAGAGAAGTGGCCGATGGATTGCTCCTATGTTCAGGCTTTTCGCCTCTTTGGGGTTTATGACAACACGAACAATCAAGGGATGGAAAGAGCTTATCCAGCAGAGGGATGGATTGGTAAGGGAATCCCGAGCCAGATACAGGGAGTGGAGGAAAAGCGAAGCATTTGGGAGGTGCCCAAATTTGATTTAGCGAGTGGTTCGGCGCCTGTCTATATTGATTTATTAGGACACTTCGGGAAAAGAAGCAATGTTGTGGCTTATGCATTCACATATGTGTATTCGCCGGAGGAGATTGACGCGCAAATCCTTTTAGGTAGCGATGATGGCTGTGTCCTCTGGGTGAACGGGCAAAAAGTCCACGCCTATCTCGCTCCCCGCGTGGCGAGACCCGATGAGGACAAAGTCCCAATTCACCTAAAGAAGGGCTGGAACGAGATTGTCTTAAAGGTTGGTCAATTGGGTGGAGATTGGGGCTTCTATATGAGAATTCTTGGTAAAGATGGCAAACCTATTTCGGGACTCTTGAACTGGTATGAGCCTATGTGAAATCACATCATCCCAATGCCGAGCGTGGAGTAAAGGATTAAGGAGATGGTTCTTCCAAGATAGTGTCCGACAATCAGACCTATGAAGAAGGGGGTAGCTTTATTGAAGGCTCTGAGTCCTCCCCAGCGGAGGAGAGCCAGTTTGACGAGCCAGGCGAAGAAGGCGCCGAGGTAAACAGCATAGAGGGTAAAGGAGGAAGCGATTGCCAAGCCAATGGGATGAATCGGCCACCAGACTAAGCGAAGATGAAGGAAAGTAAAGAGAATCATCATCACCGCTCCACCCAAAGCCCAGAGGAAATAATCCGTCTTGAATCCGAAGGGATTTCTTATCTGACTAAGCACTTGCCCATAAGTGCTTGGTCCCCAGCTCTTGAAAATCCAAGTGTTCCAAGTGAGGGTGCCCTGCTTATAACCCGTGTAGATGATGAAGAGGGGAGCGACTATCAAGCCGACGCCAGCGGTTAGTAGGAGAGCTAAGGAGAAGTGCCACCCTTTTACCTTTCTCCTATCCCAAAGCCTTGCTCCCTCGCTTGCGAAAACGGAGAAGACATCTTGGGTATCGCCGTGCCAGGAATAGGATAGCCCGAGGGAGACCATCCCTTTATGACCGATGAACTTGCTTCCGAATCCGAAAATGCAGATATTTTGGGCGATTACCGGTGGGACAATATAGAAGATTCCCGATTGGCAGACGATGCGTGCGAGTCCAATGTAGATGAGGAGAACGAATATCAAGAAGAAAAAAGCGATGAGAAGGGACATTCCTGAGCGATGGAGCCATAGAAGAAGATAGAAGAAGGATAAAAGGAGTAGAGGAAGTATTAAGCGGGGAGGTATGAGCTCGTCATCTCTGATATCCTTTTTAAAAGCGCTTAGAAGGAGGTTGAGGATGTGGCGTCTGGCGAGGAGGATGGAGGAGATGGTGAAGACGAGGAAGGCGCCGAGCGATTGCCAGGCAATGGCTGCGTTCCCCCAGACGAACATACCACCAGAGCCCAAGGCTATGGCGAAGCGATGGAAAAGCGCCTCCTCAATGAGAGTGAGGACATAGAAGAACCAAATCCCGCAGAGCACATCCGTTGGGACGAAGAAGCCGACGCCGAAGGCGAGGAAGTTGAAACAGAGAAGCGGTTGACTGCGGACGGGCGTCCAACCCCAATCAAGGCAACCGATATGGTCAACTGGCAGGGAGGGAAGGGCGGGTAGGAAAAGATGAAGGGCTTGCTCAGCCATAATAAGGAAAGGAATGCTCGCTCCTATGAAGAAAAGAGGCTTGCGGAAGAATCCCTCTTTTCCCCTTTCAACGAGAAATAGGGGAACTTGCATCAGGGGATAGGAGAGCTTCTCGTTTTCCATCCAATACTTCCTGAAGAGGATGATGACTATGTAGGAGCAGAGGAAGAGAACGAAGAAAAAGGGAAGCCAATTGGAAAGTGGTGTGAGCCAGGCTTTGAAGGGAATCTTCTCCCCATAAGGCAGACCTTCAAAGAACCATTTAGCGGCTAATTTGTCGTTGAGGAATAGATTAGGCTTTATATAGGGAATGAGGTCCTTATGCCATTTATTCTCGGGGGAGGCGAAATAGAGTGGAGAGGCGATTGCGGAGAGGAACATATAGATGAGGAAAATGGGAGTGGAATTCGCCACGAGCCCCATCGCGAAGATAACGAGGAGCTCGCCAGAGGTCAACGAGAATCTTAGCTTAATGCGAGAGAGGATGAAGTTGAAAAAGAGGAGGAAGAGGAAGGGAATGACTGCTCCTTCGGGTAGATAGCTCCAGGAGAAATTGCTGAAAGCCCTGCTCTCCGTTAAGGGAGAGAGGGTGTTGACGAAGATGCTGAAGCAGATTCCAATGAAAACAGCCCTAAAGGTTATAGCCTTTTTAAGCTCCAACTTTTACATTGTGGAGAAGTCTATTCCCTCATCGTCAGTTGAAGTCGGCGTTGAGCTTGGCTGGCTCTTTGCGGGAGGCTTTGTTTCCCCCTTTTGTTGTTTTTGAGCTTGAGGTGGCTGGGCTTCCTTCTTTTCGGGTTTTACCTCCTCTATCTTCTCTATTTTCCCCTCCTTGCTTATCGTTATCCTCTGCTCAGAGGTCGTCTCGTTCCTCGCGAAATCCTTCGCCTTTATCTTAATTGCCACCTGCGAAGGATTGCCCTGGGGAATCGTCGCCGAAATCGTGAAGGGCTCGGAGGTAGTGGAGAAAATCCCCTTGCCAGGAGTAGCGGAGTAGAAGATATCGCCTCCCACGCTGTAAACTACCTCCGTTATCGGGCTGAGGCTATCCTCCGCAATTCCCTCAAGATAAATCTTCCCTCCTTCTATCTTGGCGCTTTCCTTGAAGATGGTGATGCGAGGTGGCGTGTTATCAATTATAACTTCCACCGTTTTCTCCGTTGAAAGTGCCGTGGAGGGTGGATTGCTTCCCGCGTCCGATACAACGAGCTTGAGCAGATATTTTCCATCCTTTTTATCCTTCGTATTGAATTGAAATTGATTTTTCTCCGCAACTTCTCCGATTTTCTGCCAATCCTTTCCATTTTCCGAAAGATAAATCGTCGTTATCAGGCTGTCGTTATTGGGGTCGCTTGCCGACCACTTAATATCAGCGGTGCCGGAGAGGATATCTCCCCAATTTGGGGAGGAAATCGTTAGTGAAGGGGGAAGATTCTGGGGAAGTAGATAGACAGTAACCCTACGAAGGGAAGGTGATTGAGAAGGGTTGGTTGTGGAGAGTTTAGCCCTATATTGGAGATAGCGAGCGGGAGGGCTGAGGATTTCCCCTTGAGGACCGAGCGGAGTCCAAAGGCTCCATCCCTCATCGGGTAGAGGGGAGTTTCCGCTCCTCGTTTCAATCTCCAATTTACAGGCACTGGGAACATCGGCATCCACAACTACCCTTCCCCATTGGCAGGTGATAGCGCCATCAAACACGGATGAAGTGAAGGTCCCCTCTTCTGAATAGGATGAAGTTGAGAGGAAAATAGTGGGAGGATTGCTTCCCAATGCGATTATTCCCTTATCGGTCTTGAGAAAACCGGTTATATCGGAGCTATCAGCTTGGAAGGCGGAGCCCCATCTATCCTGCTGAGAGGGGTCAATCAAGTAAATCCTTCCTCTATCTCCCGTTCCCGCGAGGAGATAATTTGAGCCTCCTGTTAGGCTATACACCGCTCGCTCCTTCGTATCCGCTATTTCTGAAATCCCCTTGCTATTTATCTTTAAAATCCTCCCTCCCGGAGCGCAACCAATATATACATCGCCATTTATATAAGCGATAGCGCTGACGGTTTGGCTATTGGAGGAATAAAAGGAGCTCCCGCTTTCCTTATAGAAAATCACCAGTCCTTGAGGCGATGTTCCCAAAATCAATGAATCCTCTTTCTCCCCAATTTTCACTATATGTTGGTCGGGAGCGATATATAGCAGGGTTGCTTTTCCATCCGGAGAAAGGGAATAGAGAAAGCCTTTTTCTCCTCCGGTAGCCAATAAAAGCCTATCCCCTTTGGGAAGGAAATCCCATATATAATCAACAGGCAAGTTAGCAAAAGTGGAAAGGCTACGGTTGGATATGTCAACGGTATAAATATTGCCCCCGGGGAAGGAAATGGCGAGAGTTTTACCTTGCCAATTGAGCAATTTAAGCCCTACTTCCTTTGTCTTGATGACCTGCTCCACTTTACCATCCTGCGAAATCTTGTAGATGGCGCCTGTGCCAAGCGTGGAGGCGAGGTAATAATCTCCCTCATCTAACACGGATAGGAGAAGGGAACCGGGAAGGGTAGCGATTCTTTTCCATTTAGGTGCGAGGATTATCTCGCCACTATGAGTTACCACCGTGTTGTTTGTATCGCCCTGGGAGAAATCCTCATATTTTGATTGTATCCATATCCTCTTTGACGGCTTTGAGGGTGGAGAGGGCGGGGTTGGAGGCATCTGGGGCGCTTCGGAAGGTGGCTGAGTGGGAGGTTGAGGAGTTTGGGCTTGTTGCTGGGGAGTGGCTGTCTTCAATAGAGAGGAAAGGAAGGTGGAAACCTTTGTGAAGAAGAAAGCCCCTTCTTCCTCTTCCGATGATACCCCGCCTGCCGGCTGTGCCTCGGGCTGGGGAGCTTCCGGTGAAGGGGCAAAGGCGGGCGCCTTGCCCGTCTTGGAGATTAATATGCTTATTCTCTGAACGCCCATCACAAACCACTCCGTATCAATTGTGGAAACGGAGACATAAGGGACACGGCGGAGAGCGGTTTCCTTGCTCGTAGTTATCATCTCCTCAATTCCCGATGGCAAAGGGGAGAGGAGCTTATCCTCCAACTGAATGCGGGAGCTGGGCATAACGAGCGAAACGACGATTTGGTTGTTTTGGGGTATATCCTCAATGAATTTCAATAGGTCCGAGAGGTCCGTGGGAGATTTAAATCCCATTACTTGGGGAGAGATATAATTTCCACCGCCCACATAGATGTTTGCCCTTCCCTCCGGAGCTTGATAGGGAATGGTCAGGGAGATGGGCATAGTTATTTGCTCATCGCTTCCATACTTCTTCAAGTAAACGGTAAGGGAGAGGGTCTCTCCCGGTTTAACGATGTTTTTATCAACCGCTAGCTTTTCAATCCTCGCTACCTTCCTCCCTTTCTCCACGCTTATTTGCACATTCACTCTTTCCGGATAGACTGCTTGAAACACATTATCGCTTAAAAGGGATAGAATGTCCTCAATGAAGAAGCTGGGGTCGGTTTCCGCCCCTCTTGGAGAATAAAATACATCCTTTTTGCTTAGATGCTTGCCACCCTCAAATTGTATATCAAACGAGACCTTCGTCATAACATCAACTGGGTCGGGGCAGGTGAGAAAGACCGCGTTTGAAACCGCCGTTCCAATGAGTGAATTAGTGAGGGAAGGATGTTTAGCCACCTCCACATTGAATTTCTGATTTTTATCGCCGTTTAACACGGTGATGGAAACGGGAACCATTTTCGGAGACATCCCGATTTTCCCGCTTATCGCGAAATATCCATCGTGGGTAAGGGAACCGACCATCTCGGCTGGCGAGCCGAGTTTCGTGGAGAAATCCACGCTTGGGATAACATCATGGATGTAGGCTGTGACAGCGGGAAGCTGGGCATCGCCCATATCCATCATAGAGTGCCCAAATGCGAGCCATTCCCCATTTTCATCTATATATGTGAGGGTTCCTATGCCAGTTATCTGCATATCTCCACTCATCAGCTGACAGCCAAAGGCGGCGCCGGGAACCAATGGGACTTTGACATTCATCTTTCCCCCACCGGGAGATTGCATAAAAATGAAGCCCTTTTCCCGGAAGAAGGCGGAGGCTTTCTCCAAAACTTTGGGATGAAAACCAGAGGCAATCAAGGGGATGGCAATCGGCACCATTGTTATGGAATCCCCATCACCCAAATTCTTCAACCCCATACTCCTCAATGTTGAGCTCTTGATTGTCACCGGAGCTCCGCCGATTGGCACAATCTTGTTCGCAGAGGCAATCATATTCTCTATGGGAGTTATTCCCGCGAGGGGCTCAAGGGAGTAGCGCCAGGTTAGGGCAACCGCTCCTATGAGCTTGCCATTGATGTAGACGGGGCTTCCGCTCATCCCCGCAATCACCTTGGCGTTTCTTTGAGTTATCGGACCGCCAGATAAGCGAGCGAGGATGATATCCCCCGTTATGTTATCCTTAGGCAGGACGCCGAGGATTTCCACATTGAACTTCTCTATCTTCGTCCCCTTGAACACGGTTAAGCCATATCCTTTCATCCCCGGCTTTATATCCTTCACCCGCATCATAGTCTGAGAGTTGAAGGTAAGGGCAAAACAGGTCAGTGATAAAAAAATCAAGGCAAAAATCTTGAAAGTTGTCCTTCTCAAATTCTCTTCCTCCTTTTCATCAATCTTTTAAATAATTTTAAAGGAAATCGTCATCTTTTGCAAAGGAGATTATTATCGCTTTTTGAATGGGGAAATTGACATAACGCGGGAAAGGCATTGATTGGAATGATAGTCATAGTATAATATAAATGTGCTTACCGAAAGATTAACCCTGGCACGATTTCTTGCCTTTATGACAATCCTCTGGATTCTTCCCCATTTCGCTGAGGGGAAAACTGCGCTTCAATTCCTCCAAGAAGCCCCCAAGCCGAAGTTTCGCCCCGGACATACCCTTCCACCTCTCACCAGATGGGGTTGGGAGATGCCTTTTGAGGTGAGGGTTGAGCTTGCAGAGAACTGGGGCTATGCCCTTGAGTTCGGCTCCGCGAGTCCAGATGCGGTTCGCCAATTGGATGACCCAAACACTATGCAATCTCGCCTCGTCGCTCTATCCGCTTCCAATCCCAAGAAGTATCCCCTCTTCGTCATCCTCCATCGTCCCTTTTTCGACAAGGATTTCACCGATAGCTTGCCTAAAGAGACTTGGAGCGTGGGCGAAAATGGGGAGAAAATCTGGAGTCCTGAAGCACCCGATGAGGTCTATGAAAAGGCGGGAAAGCTCGCGGTTGAACCCCTGAAGAAGATTTTGGAGAAGAAAGCTCACATTGCTGTAATCTTGAATGGCGGGGAATATGCCCTTACGGTTTATGGATTCGGAGGGAAAATCTGGGAATCGGATGAGAGGGTGCTCAAGGCGAAGGATGGGAAAAGCTGGTTTGATTATATCTCTCAAAGAAAGGCGCATCAGGAATCAATCTTCGCTGATATCGTTCGCAAGGGCGTTCCCAAAGCCCTTTACATCTATTACAGCAACGGAGTCCTAAATAGAAATAGCTATCCTGAGTGGTGGCATTGGTGTTTTGACTACAAATATATGCGCAAGGTTTCCGACCTGCCGAGCAGTTCCCTCTATTTTAGGGATTTCAACAGCGGTTGGAGCGGTGATAACGACCTCCTCACCCAATTCCTCAACGCGGTTGCCCTGCAGATAAGTTTCGGCGATAAACTCTCCTATAATTGGGTGAATGGAGGATGGGAGAGGGAGCAATTGGGAGAATCAGCTTTCAGCGACATTGAGCATTATATGGGTTTCCTGAAATGCTGCTATACAGCGGGGATGATTGGCGCTGTCGCTGGCTATTTCGCCTATCCCAAGGGAGGTTTCGGAGGGGATTTGGGGGATGAACCACCCCATTGGCTGAAACAAATGATGGCTTTATCCTATGTCCACGCGCTTTTCTCCTATCTTGATGATTTCCTCCGCTCGGGCGATTTGCTTCCCGGACCGAATAAACATCGCTGGTCAAAGGATTTGCCCGCCTACGAATTTCCCACCGGCGTTCCCGATTCCCGAGTTTTGGTGAGGAAGCACCGCCGGAGGGATGAGTGGCTTATAACCGCTTGGTCAACGGATGACAAGGATAAGGAAGTGAGCGTGGAGATACCGAAGCTGGGGAAAGTCAGGCTATTGGCGCGAAAGTGCGGAAGCGTTTACAGGGCGAAGTTGGTCAAGGGCAAACCCTTTGTAAGATTAGTTGATATTGATGGTATGTATCCCTCGGTTTATCCTAAAAAGGGAAGGTGAGAGGAGATGAGGAGGTTTATATTTTTGCTTGCTGGTCTATTGAGCTTTTGTCTTGCCCAACAGAAGCCAGCTGTTCTTTTCCTCCAGACGGGTTTGGAGGATAGGATTGTGGCGAGGAATCTTATTGAGGCGGGTTTTGAATTTGATTTCCGTTGGGATTTCCCCGATGAAAGCTATATCAGGCAGTTCAATGTGGTTGTTTTGCAAAGGGGAGGAGCATATTTGGGTGATAAGGAAAGGGACATCCTCCTTCGCTTTGTTAAGGATGGCGGAGGTCTGTTCATAAGCCTGTGGAAAGGGGAGCATTTGGAGGATTGGGATGGTCAATTTCGCCTTTTGGACCAGATAAATGCGCGCCTTCGCCCCGAGGCGGTGCACGATAGGGAAAGAGAGAGGGATGGCGGAACGCCATGGGGAATAGTCTTCGCCTCAACGAGCAACATCTTGCCATCGCCCGTGAGCGATGGCGTTCATCTCATCTGGTATCCAGTGAGCGAGGGAGCGGGAGGAGCTTCATCCACTTTAACTTTTGATGTTGGGAATGAATGGCAAATCGTGGTAAGGGGAGAGGCTTCCGCGAAGAGCATTCTATGGGAGAGCAATGCCAGGGGGCTTCCCCAGGAAAGGATACCTAAGGAAGGATTATCCGCTCCTCCCATCTTCGCTATCCGTTCCTTGGGAGAGGGAAGGATAGCCCTATGTTCAATAAATTCCTCCTATCATTTTTGGGGTGGATACGCAACAGCTTTAAGGGGAATAGTTATGGAGACCGGGCTAAATAATCAGCGGAGCGATTTCCTCCGACTCCTTCTCAACACCCTCAACTGGCTCGCTGAACCATCTTTGAAGAGCGGGAAATTAGGCGGAGCGAAAACTCCTTCCCAACTGCTTCAAGAGCCGAAGCTTCCCCAAATCCCTCCTTGGGATTGGAGCAATCCCCAATTCCCTTCGCCTCCGAAGGTTTTCAAGGGAATAGTGGGAGTGCAAACGGAGCTATCGGGAGGAAAGGGGAAGGTTGAGGACTATGCGAGGATTGCCCGCTCCTTGGGGCTTGATTTCATCGTGTTTTTGGAGGATTTCGCCAATCTTCCAAGGGAGAGATGGGAGGAGCTCGTTAAGGAGTGCGAAGCGGTATCGGGCAAGGATTTCTTGGCTGTTCCGGGATTTCGCTTTGAAGATGGCTATGGAAATCACTATTTCTCCTGTGGATTTCGCACTCGCTATCCCGACGATTACCTCCTTGATGAAAAGAGACGCTTCGCCACAACCCATCCCGATATAAAGCAACCTGGTCAAGCTGGGCTAGTCATCCTGGATTGGATGCATAACCTTAACCGAATGAACCTCACGATAGGCTCTTGGCTGCATTCCCAAAATCCCTGCCCCTATTACGAGTTCAGGTCATATGATTCTGTCGCCATTTTCACTACTGATTTCAGAGGAGAAAAGGCGAAGCTCTTGGATGAGCTCGTTGAGGGTTATAAGCATCTGCAAAATAGAGGGGAATCGCTCTGGCCTTTCGCCATCAGCCTGATAAATGAGCCGAAACAATTGGAAAAGGCGCTGAAGGAAGGGTATGTGAATTATTTTGAGGCTTCCGATTTAAACGATTTGAGGGAGCAGTTTTCCAGTTGGCATGCCTCTATGCCTCCTTATTGCCATCTTCGTTATGTCTCAAATGGTCCACGCATATTGGAATGGCGATTCATCGGTCCAAGAGATTATGAAAATTACGATTGGTTTGATTGGACGCATTGGCGTTGGAGATTGAGGCTCGTTGCGGAATCGGGTGTCGGCTTGCAGGAGATTATGGTTTATGATGGAGAGGATTTGATAAGGCACTTCTATCCGAAGGGACAAAAACGCTTCCTATGGGAGGAGGATTTCAACCACGGTCAGCAACACAATCTTTTCGTTATCGTAAAGGATGTGAAGGGAAGGCAAGCCATATCAATGGAGCTGTTCGACCGCCCCCAGCCTCTATTAGAAGAATTTATGTGCGGTGATAGGGAGAACCAGCTTTCATATAGTATGCAGAGAAGGGAAGATGGGACGGGAGCGCAAAGCGGATTTGTCTGGGGAATGACGCCGAACAAGGGACCCTGGAATGGAGCTGGTCAAATATCTCCTTCCTCAACTTATAAGCCGGATAATCGCCTCGGCGGGATGATTCCCGGTTTTGATGGAGCACCCGGAGGCGACCCCACTCTGTGGGTAAATCCCTCCATAAAATGCGATAAGGGAGAGGAGGATTTGAGCCAGGGAAGGATTTGGACTGATAGGCTCTTGCACAGCGCAGATTTGATGATGGGCTATGGAAGAAGCGATGGCTTTTATCCCCCAGGCGTTCCCGCCCTCAATGTTTGGAACACATTGGCGCCCGCTACACCCTCAAAACTTATGTCCGCAACAATCACTCGCACCTACTTCAATATTAGACCCGGTCTTCTCTCCCCAATCCTCGTGGATTTGGAGATTAATTTCAAGGATAAGCTGAAAATTGAAAGGCTTGTTTTGGGGCAATTTCAAAAATATGGTGCGAAAAGCTGGTTCATTCGCACCTCCGATGGGCAGTTGCTCTCAAGCGAAAAGAATCCCGATGAATTGAAGGATTGGCGGAAGATAATTTTGAATAGGGATGGATATATCGCGTTTTGCGGTTCCCCGCTTGGCTCGGTTGCGGTCTTCAATTTAGGCTCCGAGCCTTTGGATGTCTATGCCCAAAAGGATAGCGGGAGCTGGGAGATTCGCTTCCCCGTGGAGGGAAAAGTCTTCAATAAGGGGGATAAAGTGAGGGCAAGGCTTTTAGTTGTAGGGACTCCTTTCACGGTTGAGCCGGATGAGAGGTGGATTGAGAAGGTGAGAAAGGATATGGGATTGGCAGGGATACCGGGATATCGCTTGGAGATAGAGGGAGGGGAGATAAGAGGACAAGGGTATATTCTTGAAATTGATGGAAAAGGGCAGGGATTCTCAGGGAAAATCAGCGCAGCGGATTTGCCCTTAGCCCTTCCGATTGTCGTTAGAGGATTGAATGAGCGTTGGAGCGTCTTCCTTTTGGAAAGGGAGAGGAAGGCGAGACCAATCGGGCAATTAAGGGATAGCGCATATGCAACAATAGACCTGCGGGAAGGCGATAAGGACATCTTCATAGGGCATCCCATCGTCTGCGATGATAAGGAAGTGTTCATAAATGTCCTTCAAACAGGAGAGAACAAGTTCACAATATATCTCCACAATCCTACTTCAAAGAAAAAGAACGTGAAAGTGAAGAGTTCACACTATTGGAGCTGGGGAAATTTGCCAGAGAGAGGGATTTCCCTCAATCCCGGGGAAGTGAAAAGGATAGAGTGGAATGTGGAGGAATAGTGGAATCCCATTAATTCTCGCTTATCTCCCTTAAAAAACTATCCGTTTTGCCTTTTTTGCCCGCTCTTATGTCTATATACGAAGGGAGAATGGAGCGCAAGTCGTCTCTAATGGAATTAGAAAGTTCCTCTTCTCGCAGGAGATGAACGGGAGTTTTTAGAAGATTTTTTAAATATTCCAATGATTCTTGTTTTATAAACAAGCAATCAGGGGCTGAAATAGCGCATTTAGAGCAAATCACTCCTCCACTTGAAGGGGAGAAGAAGATATTGCCTTCGACTTTTCTCCCGCAGATGAGGCAGTTTTCCAGCTCCGGCTTATAGCCGAGATGGGTAAGGAGCTTCAATTCCCAGGAGCGAGCGATTAGCTCCGGGTCCTTCGCTTTCTCCATAACATAAAGATGGGCGAGCAAGCTATCAAAGACATCTTTATCTGCTTCCTCTTCCTCCGTCATTCTATCAAGCAGTTCAACGATTGAGGATGCAAAGGCGAATCTCTCCATATCTTCTATTAGGGAGAGAAAGCTGCGTTTGAGCTTGCCCTGAGTGATTATAAAAAATGTTTTGCCTTTAACTAAGAGAAGATGGGAATAGGCGAATAGCTGGGTGAGGGGGGCGAGGCTGTTTTTAGGCTTTCTCGCTCCCTTTGCTAATGCCGAGATTTTTCCCCTTGCCTCAGTGTAAAGGATTACTAAGCGGTCTGCTTCCCCTTGATTAAGGCTTCTCAGGACAATCGCATTGGTGGAGAGAAATCGCATTTATCTAAGTGCCGACCATTCTCCTATATTCTTCCATTATCTGCACTGCCGAGCTCGTTCCTATTCTATCCGCTCCCGCTCCCAAGAAGGAAATCACATCGTTCAAGGTCTTTATTCCTCCCGCCGCTTTTATCCTCAGAGTCCCTCCCACAACGCTCCTTATTATCCTCACATCATCCAAGGAGCTGCCACGAGGACCGAAGCCAGTGGCGGTCTTTATGAAATCTGCTCCGCTTTCCAAGAGAAGTGTGGCGACTTGCTTTATTTCCTCTTTTGATAAGTATCCGCATTCCACTATTATCTTCGTTATGATATCCCCTCTTCTAATCGTGCGGGAGTGCATTTTGCTTGTTTCTACAATCGCGATTATCTCCTCAATGAAGTCTCTCTCCTTGCCCGATTTGAATAGACCGATATTGGAAACTATATCAAGCTCATCCGCTCCCAGGGAGATGGCGTTTTTAGCCTCCGCTATCTTCACGCTCTTCGTGTTCGTGCCAAGGGGAAAGCCAACCACCGTGCAGAGTTTAACAT
>Ga0207433_10011678_pt1 | contig 13320 bp, 19 predicted proteins | sample YelNatPaOPGAMG01_FD_187559 | JGI IMG/M metagenome (GOLD analysis project Ga0207433, IMG submission 187559) | Hot spring thermophilic microbial communities from Obsidian Pool, Yellowstone National Park, USA - OP-RAMG-01 (SPAdes) (version 3) | ecosystem: Environmental > Aquatic > Thermal springs... | reverse complement strand
TATCGCAAGGAAGGCACCTATGGGGCAACCTTTCCTTGGTCGAGGAAGGTCAAGACTCGGATATATGGTATCTTCCCCATCCAATCCAGCACTTCCTGAAAATGTAACAGCATTCCCTCAGGATGTGTTGAGGGAAATTAATATGAAAGCTTTCGGAGGAAAGTAAATAAAACTTTATTAAGAAGGAGGTATTAAAATGGCAGATTTAGTAAGATTGCCTGGTGGGCAAGAAGTTGATATTGACCGATATGGAGATTATCCGTTATGGTCAACTTGGCATGGAATAATTAGTGGTGTAGTAAATAAAATAATATGTTTTAACTACATACAAGGTGATAATATCATTGCTGGACGAGTTGCTGACCAGTTGGACACAAACCTGATGACATCTAAACAGGGTGTCGGTTATACAGAGGAAATGCTTGTTTTAGGTATTGCAATCCAACTCCCGCATAAAGTTGCAAAAGCACAAACTAATCCTGATATTGGTTTGCTATTAGACATAATTGAAATGGTGGATAAAACCTACTTCCACTTCGATGTTAATCAGAAGGTATATGCGGAAGGAACTCTGGACGCATTCCCGTTCTTTGGTGGACTCCATGTGGTTAGCAATCTTAATCAGGCGGAATATGTGAATAATGGTGAGCCATCCTCAAGTAGTGCTAAACCACTTGCTCTGCCGATAAAAATAACGGGTGCAGACTCATTTAAGGCAACTATTGAGTTTCCTAAAGGTGCTCTTACACTGAACAATGCGGGAACTGTTGCTGATAATCAGGATTACAAAATCCGTTGCTGGCTACTTGGTATTAGAAGCAGGTATGAAGGTAAGGCGAAGGTTAGTGCTTAATTAGTCTAACCTTGAACCTTAAAAATACAAACCCTTTATTTTGAGGGGTGAATTATGCCATATAGACCTATTATATTAAGCCAGCGGATTAATGTTCCCGTAGCCGTATTGGATGCATCAGGGAATACCATTCCAGGTCAAGCAGTTTCTATGCGTGAAAATTTCCAAGCACCAGAGAAAATGAAAATTGACTATGTTCTTTTCAATCTCGAAGGTATAGCAGTCGGGAGTCCAATTTGCGAAATTTCAAACATGTATGCGGAAGTAATCGATAAAAACAGGCGGTCATGGTTATACGAACCTATACCGCTTGAGAATTTCAATAATTGCATACGACAAAGAATTGAGAGAAACATAATTGGTTTAAGACATGAACAAACGATAGATGCAAGTGGAAATTGGACACCCCCTGCAGGCAAATACTTGTTATTTGCCGATTCGTCTAACTTGCAGGTTCAGATTAATACGGGAACTGTTGGTGTTCCCAGTTGGGTTGGAACTGCAGAAGCCAGTGGAATATATACTTTTGATGGCACTGAAAGATTTAGAATCCATAATGCAGATGGAACTAATTCACACAAATTATATTACATGAATATAAATCAATTCGAGGCAGGTGAGTTCTGGTTAAAACGACCATTCAGGCTTCAGAAAACACATTCTATTTCGCTTGACATAAGAAATAGAATGAATGTAACAACAGAGTTTCACCTGTCTTTTCAGGCTGTAGGTGAAGTTTCAAATCGAATATACATGCTTGAACAATTTGTTTCAGTCCCTGCAGGTTCAAGTCGGATTTTCTCTGGAATTGGAATGAATGTTACTGCGGAAGAACCAATCCTGATAAAAAGTATGCAATATTCCCGTATTGAGAATATGCAAGCATTTGACCCTCGCTTTGTGGATGTAATAATCAAGTGCAGTCAGGGTGGAGACTGGATGAATGATTATGTGCCATTGATTACACTTTCAAATGTGCGGGGTCAATATGTGAATGCTATATTTGAACCGCTGGTTGAGCAAATACTTGATTTCAACGATTATTTGATTTTTAAATTATACAACTATGACCTTAACAGTGCAAAAACCTGTCTGGTTTCAATTGTAGGTGGAAGTGTAGAATGAAAATATATACTGAAACATACACAGTGAATGTTGACCTTAAACCGACATTGATTGTGCCTGCGAAAAAGTGGAATAGAAAAGTGCTTATATATCTTGCAAATCAAGCAATTGGTGTTACTGGGCATCCGTTTGAATGTGTTATGATGGTGAAACCTAATGTGGTTTTGAATACGAACTTTTCAGGTGATTTTGCAATTGTTAGAACGGATTTAAGTCATGAAGTTAAACTTGGTTCAGGACAGGAATTGTGGGCGAAGTGGTGCTGGGAGACTCGGAATGAGTCGGATAGGATTTTAAGTGTCATAGTTGAACACTATTTGGATGAGAATTATGAACCTGCTACAAACTTTGAAAATATTGAGTCAGGTGGAGGGGCTAATAAGGAGGAATTATGCCAAACTGATAAACCTGGGTCAGATAGGACTCCTAAAGGAATCTGACCTTACAGGTTATTTCAATGTTTGTGCAGAGTTCCTTGATTATTTAGATTATTTAAAGTCGTTCTTTGAAAATGAAAAAATAAATGGGTGGACGCAAGGAATATTGAACGAAGGTTTACCGCAGTTTCCTAACTACATGGTAATACATGCAAGGAAAGATACTGCGAGAAACGACCTCGTTGATATTCAAAGCGTCAGTATTGAAAAGGCAAGGATTTTAAATGAAGGGAAATTTGATACTGATGGAATTATTGTTAATCAGATTGCACGACACTTGTTTACAAATTATCCATCAGTATTACAAAAGATTATAGACACAAATTTAGAAACTTCTTTGCAAAGAGTCCTTGAACATGCTATTGTATATGATAAGTATGTGCAAGGAAGATACAAGGAGGAAGGACGGGCGGAGTTGGTGAAAGACCCTCTACCCAACTGGGCGTGGGGGATGATGGGATTTATAGCAGGTTTACTTTTTGCAATGTTTATTGTTGCAAAAGGAATGAGCAATGATAAAGGGGATTGATATATTGAATACAAGTTTTAAGATTTTAGGTGCAATTGCCATGGGGTTGCAACCTCAAAAGGAAGTGAAAAAACCCTGTGGTGGTTGCATTGAGAAGAAAAAGAAAATAATAAAATATAATAACTTAAAGAAAGGAGTTAAATAATATGGCAGACCCTACAATTCAATTAGTAAAAAAAGGAGCAAATACAGCAACATTTTTTGTTTCGCATACAACTGGTGCTTCAGGTGGCGAGACAATAGTAATTACACATGGTCTTGGAAGAAAACCTGATTTTGTTCTTTGCGTTCCAACTGCTAAAACTGGAACATCTGATATTCCTATTCTTCATGCGAAATATTTTGGAACTATAGGCACAAATGCGGATTTGGACGGAGACACAACTGTAATAAGATTATACGCTCCACAAGCATCAACAACTTATGAATGTTTTGTCATGGTTGGAATTAGACACTCAATTGTAAAGTAAATAAGGTGTTTAAATGGCACAAGCAAAAGAAGAAATAAGAAAGTTCCAACAGGTATTAGTGAATAGTGGATATCCATTACCTCGTTATGGTGTTGATGGTAAATGGGGTAATGAAACCAAGACCGCTATGAACCAATACCTTGCAGATAGAGGTTTTCCACCTCAAGAAATACCAGATGAAATTGTGCCTACTCTTATGAACTCCGAAGAACCTATGCGGGGTGACGGAATTGTAATAAGTACTGAAAGACTAATTCAGCAAATACACGATTACTTGCAAGAAAAAGCACAAGAAGCACGAGTGCCAGTTCCAGGTGAAGTTACACCCGCTCAACCACCCGCACCTTCACCTTCACCCGCACAACCTCAAATTATTACACCTCTTATGCCAACACCTGAAAAAAAGAAATTCCCGTGGTTATGGGTTGTTTTAGGTGGAGTTTTAATTATAGGAGGTGGAATAGCAATTTATTATCTCTCCAAAAGAGAAAGTGCTTACGGAGAAATTGAAGATTTAGGGTGTGGTAGTGGTTTGTGTGATTATGGAGAGAGTAAAAGGATTAAGAAAATAAGATGGAGGTCATGACATGCCAGGAGTTCCAGTAGTTGGTTTTCCACACTTCCATGATACGATAGATGTTGTAGTAGATGCTGGTTCGACAAGGACATTTACTCATTCAATTGGACGACTAATTGATGAAGAGACTGGTCGAATTGATATAAAAATGCTTGAAGGGGATGCTCCACTTGAGGTTGTTTCCCTGACGGCAAATGATATTACTTTGAAAAATAGTGGAAGTTTACAAAACAAAAGTGAGATACATTTAAGTTATTATCATAGCATTGTAAAATAACCTTTTACCGCTGGCAAATACCAGCATTGAGGCAAAATAATGCTGGAGAGATTTCAAAAACACCTATCGGAGATAAATCATGCAATATTTGAGTGCGTTTAGTGGTATATGGCAGGATACTATCCTGAAACTTGAATCATATTTACCTGAATGGCTTACGGGCACAATCAAAATTGATGTTGAACCTACACCAGAGGGAGTCCAGAGACTTAAACAAATGTTACCTGAAATTGAAGGAAAGCAAGTTTTACTCTCCGCACGGGCACAATACACACTTTGGCGTCTTTTGAGGCAAACTGCACAAACTATTGATGACATGTTTCAGAAAAGTCTTTCAATGCCATCAGATTCAGGTGCTGAACTTCGACGAAGACTTATCGGATTAAAAGAAGAAGTAATAAGGACTGCACAGAGTCTTTACGGTGCAAATGAGACGGCACTGAATATGGGAGTCCAGCCAGCACTAAAAAGTGAATGGCTTTTAGTTGAATATCCAGAGGAAGAAAGACTTACGGCGGGTGCGGGTGCGGGTTTACTTGCAAGTCCCGGATTCTGGGCTTTGTTTGGAATTGTTATCATTGCCGTTGCAATAGTTACTACTGGCTGGCTTGTGTCAAAAATAATAAGAAACATGAGTCAGGCGGACTTGCTTTCAAAATCAATAGACAAATTCATTGAAATCGGGCGTCCTGATTTGATACCGCAACTATTACATTCAATGCCAGAATTTGCGGGCACTGAAAAGAAATTTCCATGGGGAACAGTTATAGGAACTGGCGTTGCAATTATTGCTGGATTATTATTATTCAATTGGACTCTTAAAAAATTGGAGAAATAGAGATGGAATATCCACAGGAATTTTTAGACCAGATGAAAGATTTTAAAGCCAGATATGGCTTTGAGTTCTGGTATCCAAAGGCAGGTTACTGGTCGCAAGAGTGGTTAGATGTGTTCAATTATTTGAACGGCAATTTACCTGTCCTTCTAAAAAATGCAGATTATTCTATGGAAGGTTCAGGTATTACATCAGATGGATTTGAATTAATTGCATCGGGTATTGTTTTGCCAGACGGAGGGCGACCTATTGTTGCGGTAGATGCTCGAATGCAGTTATTTATGAGTAATATCCTGAATGGCACATCGAATATGATTATTGGTCTTGCGAATCTGGCAAGTCAAATGCCAAGAGCTTCGCAAACTTTTCTGAAAGTCCATGATGATATTGCACAAATCTATAATCAAGTAGCACAGCAATTCGCAGACGCACAAAGTCGGGCAATGGCAAATAATATCCCGCTGGTTGCAGATGTTTATGGGGAAAATGCACCGCAGTTAATTGCTTCATTGCCAGTTTATGTTGTGATGGATGCTTCGACTCTCGAAAGATTTGCCAATCTTGTTTTGACAGTAACTAAAATCAATGATGACGCAAAGAAAACACTTGAAACGGGAACTCCACAGGGAGTCATGAAAGAATATCTGAAATTCATAGAACCAGAACCTTACACACCAAAAGAAGAAAGAAAGGAAAAAACAAAAGATATGGGAATGTATATTTTTATAGGAAGTATTTTAATTGTTGCGGTAGGTATGGTTATAGCAACCGTAAAAGCAAGGAGAGAGTGAAATGGCACGGAGAAGAAGAGTAAGAAAACCTTTGATGTATGAATTTTATCCATGGGAAAAATATGTTCACGAGACAATGAAACCTGCAAGTGCTTGCGAACGAGGGCAATATCGAAGCAGGATGGTTGATGGAACACAGGTTGTTATTTGTTGTCCACGGGGGACTAAAATGGACTTAAAAAAGCGTTGTTGCGTTCCTAAAAGAGGTGCAAAAGCATGTGTTACAAAACCCATGACACAATCACTCAGGCATAAAGTAGAAAAATTTAAAACAAGACATCCTGATATATGGGAAAAGTTAATAAGCACAAAACCTGACCCTGATGGGGCTCATAGATTGTATAGGAGATAAAAATGCAAAGGATAAGAAGAATAAAAAGAACTAAAAAATATCCACTTGCACCTATATCTGATTTCTGGGGAAGTAATTTTCAAATATTAACATTAGGTCAACCACCACAAGCACCTGAACAAAGGGAAACTCAACCTACGGGTGTTGTTACAGGTAGAATTGGTGGAGTTATAAGAAAACAAGACACAAGACATCCGAGAACAGAGGCAGTTCCTATTGAAATGCCGAGTCCTGGATTTACTTATGAGGCTCAACCGACAGGTGTAGTAACTGGTAGAATTGGTGCAGTAATAAGACCAATTCATTTAGATTTAAATGCCATCAGAGTTGCGTTTGACCGTTTCAGGACAATACGAACCGCAGGCATAAATTTCAGGGTTGAACCTAAAGGTGTTGATGAAACGACACCTCAAGTAATTGCACCTCCCTATGGAAAAATAGCAGTCGGGACGGGTGCGGGTGCTGTAGGTTTAGGGGTTGCGACATATTTTGCACCAGTTCCTACACCAGTGAAAGTTATCATGGGTGCAATATCAGCAATGCTTGCAGGCGGGACGGTATATTCTGCAGTGAAATACAATGAGGTCAGAAGGATTCAGGCGGGTGCTGATGTTGCGGACAAGATAACAAAGTTAAATGCTCAATGGTTATCAAGGACAAGAGAATTTGGACATTTAATTCAGAATGCGGTTGCGGGTCAAACTGAAGAAGAAAGAAAAAAACAAGTTCAGGTGGTTAATTATATAAAATATAACAAGTATTCCCAGATAGTAAAATTCAAAAATGCTTTTCAATCAACGGGTATAACTGATGAGGAAGGAAACACCGAGACAGTTGCAGAATATCCAGATTGGATTGACCAATCTAAAATAACTACAGGGAAAAATGAATGGAATGAATGGGCAAATGATTTAAAAAATAGAGTTATGCAAACCCTAATGAGAATTGCACCATTTCATGTAGTAGGTGCAAAAGAAACTTATTATTTAACAAAACAATTAAGTCCAGAAATAAAACCTGAAGATACTATTACCAGAAACAAATTTAAATATATAGGTGAAAATGATTATGGTATGCAATCAAATGACTGCTTATTTAACACTAATTATTGTAGTAATATTTTAACATGTTCTTCTATACCGCAAGTTGTTACAAGACCAGTATTTTTTCATGTGATGAGTATGTTTCATGGTGGTGCATCAGACGAGAGTTCACAATTTGCAGAAACATTTATAAACATAAACAACTATGATGAACATTACGATAGTATTGATAGATTACCTCGTGATTCAATAATAATAGGTTCACGAGTAGCAATGAATGGAACAGATACCGAATCTCTTTTTAATGTATGGAAAGGATATTCGAATATAACCTACACGGATTTAGAAAGCATGCTTCAAAAATATGAAAATTTATCTTACGGTGAGGCATGGAATTTATTTAATTCCTCTAGGCAAGAATTTGAAAACTTTTTTCATTTTTTAATCTTAACATATAGACCAGACCTATCATTTTTATCTTTACCTGCAATACCTGCGACACTTGAAGGAGATATTAAACAAATTCCTTTGCTTTTAAATAAGGCAAGCAATTTTATTCAATCTGCTTTGTTTCAACCATTTGATTTGAATTACAACTATTTATTATTTACTCTCGACCAGTTTATAGCATTTAGAAGAGAAGTTGTTTTTCGTGGTATCGAATTACCCGATAATTCCATCTGGGCAAAAATATTGAAAATTGCTTCGGTAGTAATTTCAGTTGTTTGTGCAGTTGTCATGACTGTAGCAAGTTTTGGAACGGATACAATTCCTGCATGGGCAATGGCTGTTACGGTAATTCTTTCTGTTGTTGCTTCAGGATTAAGTTTAGCATCTCAATACCTTGAGGGCGGAGTGAGTGAATTACCTGCTGGTATTGCTCAGGCTGTTGCTGGTTTGTGGAGTACTTTAAAAGGTAATCTCACGGGACTTGCGGATAAATTGAATATACACTTCAATAATTCTGCACTTGCTTTTCTGAATGGTATTGAAGAAAAAATGGGAGTGGTAATAGATAGAGTTGAACCTTACATAAACGTTATCCGTGATTCACTTGCAGATATAGGACTTAACTTGCAGGATAACTATCAATATCTTAATACTTATCTCAAGGGATTAATTCCAAACTTCCCGACTCTTGACTCAAGTATTGCAAGAGAATTACAAAACTACCTTGTGAGTAACCCAGCACTTCAAGGCACAAATCAAGCATGGATGGAAGTTCAAGAGAGAGTAAAAGCAGATATAATAAGTAAAATTACTGAGGTAGATAGTAACCTTGTAAGTCAAACTGGTAAACAAGCAATAACCAAACTTGACATTTTATATTGAGGTGGTGTGATGGATATAAAAATGCTATGTGAAATTTTAGGTTTGTTCATAGCATTACAGGGGGTGATGATTGGAGTCTATAAGTATTTTGCGAAAAGCATTGAAAAACTTATAGACGAGAAATTTAAAACTTATGAAAAATTGTTTAACAACGAACTGGCTCATATAAGACAGGAAATTGCAGACATAAAAAAAAATATAGATAGCATTGAAGAAATGCTATTCGATATTAGTATAGTGAAGAAAAAATGACAGCTAGAAAAGACATAGGAAACATAATTGGTATAGGCATTGCGGGAGCGTCTGCGGTGGGTATAGTTGCCATGCTGGTTAAAAGCAAGTATGCCATTGCAAAACCAGCCATACCTGAATGGTGGTATGGAAAAATTACGGGTTATGCAACTACTCCTGGAGACCTCTACGATGTTTATATCCAGCAAGGCGAACAAGTGTTTATATGGGCGAGGTTGAGGGGGATATGGTTCAATGAGAAAAAGGATTGGTATAAATTCCTATTTGATAACTTGCGATGGTATGGGTTACCGGTGGGCGGGGCTTTAATTGCCATAGGTCATGCCAATCAAGCGGGAGTCCATGCACTTGGACGCAAAGCACCCATGCGGGGTTTCAATTGCTGGGGCGTGAAGGCGGGGAAAGATTACAGATTGGCAGGTAAACCCTGGTGGGTAGGAGATACAAAAGAATATGATAGAGAGGCACATGTGTATGTGCCAGTTGAAGATGAAAAATGGCGGTTCTATCATTCAATTCAAGAGGCAATTGATAACTATGTGAATATTTTGCGTAGTATATATCCAATTGCTCATGCGGAGATATTTTCTGATGACCCGGACATTGAAAGATATGTTTATGGGCTTGAACACGGAGAGGGTGGAAGGCGGTATGCAACAGGTGCGTTCCAGATGGCTGATATAATTGCTTATGCGGTGCGGGAAGTCCCAGAGGAATTGGCAAAATTTGGTTACCATTTTGTTTGACATTTGCACGTAAAATGGTTTTAGGGTATATTTTGAAAGCGTAGAGGCAAAATTAATGATTTTTAATGTTTATATAGAAAACCATTACCCCCCTGTGAAACTCAAAAATTCAAGGGGGTTTTGAAAGGAATTTAAAACAAGGAGGTTAATATGGAAAAAGTATTTACAGCGTATGGGTCTCTTGGTCAAGATGAAAGAGAACCAGAAAAAAAGAAATTCAACTGGTCTGATACTGGATTTGCATTAGGAACTTTTGCGGGAACTACAGGGGTAGGTCTTGTGGCTCTGGGAATGGCAGGTGTAGAGACAAGCAAAGCAATGATTGCGTCTGCACTTCCCGGGGCGGGAGCGGGTATTATTGCTTATTTCTTACGAAAGAAATGTCCACCTTGCCAGATACCAGCAATTGAAACTCCTTCTACCAGACCACCACGATTGACAAGGCAACCAGAACAAAGACAACAGAGTCCGGTAATAGGTCTTGGTGCAATACCTACAGAAACAAGGGTTTCTATGCCAGGAAGCACGGTTCAACAAGAGAGTATGGCACAAGTAAACCTTACAAGGCAACCTGAGGTTCGAGATGACTGGGTAACTGAATCCAGTAATCTTTTGCGAACCATCGGTTACGATGTTCCCGTGCAAGACACTACAAATCAGGCTTGGCATGATGCGGTTGCGGACTTTCAAATAAGGCAAGGTTTGCAACCTACAGGATGGATAGACGCAGAAACTGCGTCAAGGATGGTAGATGAGGCTTCAAGTAGAACGGGTGAGGAAGTAATGATACCAACAATTACCCCTCAGGGAGTAGGTGTAGAGGCACATAATCAACCTGCGAAGAAAAAGTCAAGATGGGCTTGGTATGTAGCGGGCTTTGGAGTCGCAGGGCTTGCTGTAGCGGGTGTAATTGCTGGGGTGGTGTCAAAAGGAAAATAATCAGTGAGGGTTAAAATGATTATTTTGAGACGAACAAGACCTCTCGGTCAGGGTGCTATTGAAGAAATACGGGAAAGCGTGGAAAATATTGGGCAAAATGTAGAACAAGCACAAGAGTATCAGGAAAGTGCCATAGAGGCTTATCGTAGGGCTCAGCAAAATTATGAAGAAGCGAGCAGGAATTATGAACAAGCAAGGAAAAACTATGAACAAGCAGAGAAATGGAATAAAATAGGTATTTATACAGTGCTGGGTCTGGGGGTCATTGCATTGATTACAGGCATAGCAACTATTAATAAGTAGCAGAATAGAATAATTTGGAGTATAAAGTAGTCAAATGTAATACAAAGTAGTCGAAGTTTCATGGTTATTCTCCTGCCAGAGCCTCTAATCGTTTGTGGTTAGGGGCTTTGGTTTATATGGACAAATGTCATACAAAATATCCACAAAAAGTCTGAAGATTCAAAAAATTCTATTTCCATGCCCTTGACAAAACAACAGTATTACCTTAAAGTAATACTAATATTTTTAAAGAAATGTATATTTCTTTGAATAAATTTTTGAGTTGTGGGTTCTAATATAGTAGAAATCAAAAACAAAGGAGGTAAAAAATGTATAGGGAAAAAACAAAACTCTTTTTAGAGGAGATTGAATTTCCATACTTCAATCTCCTTTGTGAAGTTCTTAATGCCTGCTCCACCGGCACCGGTGGAGATAGGTGCCGGTTCTATTTTGAGAAAGAGAAATGGGGGCCTTCAGGAGGTGCGTCCCTTGAAATAGATGGACGCACAAGGGGGGTAGATTATTCTCCATCGACCGGAAGTTACTCCGGTGTCGATGGAGACGTAATAGTAAAATGGGGGACAAACTCAGGACACATATGTGTCCTGGCTTTGTCAAGGAGCGAAGATGGAGAGTGGTCGGTTGAGGAGGTAAAAATAGGAGTGGATAGAAGTGAAAGCTTCTACCCGCTCATTAGAGAGGTGTGTCAAAAATATGATATACCTCTCAGAGAAAGAGACTTTGACATTGAGGGAGAGGGCGAATAACCCTCTCCCTTTTTTTTTTATTTTTAACCATTTGGTTTCCAGGTGGTTTGTATTTGTGAACCACTTGGATAACCAGTAATCCCCCAGCATTTTGCCTCCCTGCCGGGGAGAAGATAAAACAAGGAGGCAAGAAAGGAGAAAAGAGATGATAATAAATTTAAATACAGGATTTCATAATTACCTTAGCTTGCTAATAGCTAAGGTAACTAAAGAAAAGGTAGTGCTCCTGTACCCGGAGCACACTAATAGGCAAGGGCCTGAGGGCTACATGGCCGCTCAGGCCATTAAAAAGTTCGTTCCAAGCGTGGAGATGTTTCCTCTCCACGATTTGGAGGACATAGGAGAGCTCAGAAGTAATATTGGAAACTTTTTGAATTTCATAAAGAGGTTTGACATTCCAGGGAACAGGATTTTTACAGAAAATCCTGTTCTCTTTAGTGAGATAAAAAGGGAGTTGGAAGAGCTCCATGCATTGCGCGTAGACCGCGCAATGCAATTGTGGGACGAACGTAAGTTTATAGTTGATCTCAGTGAAGTTTCTATTTCTGCGGAGGAGCTGATGGAGTTAAGAGGGGTGGAGTTCTTCTCTGCCCCGGAGAGGGAGATAAGGAGGAGTGAAGCTCCATCCTCTATTAAGTGGTTTGGCGGAATAGCAGGATGGAAGATGCAGTGGTTGAGGGTGGTGGATTGGAAGGGGAGGGAGTATGATGAACGGGTAAGGAAAAGTATGGGAATAGGGTTGTTTTCTCTGGAATTCAAAAACGGACTCCCACATTTTGTAGTATGGGCTCCCAAAATGACAAAAAATTATGAACCTTTTATGTTTGCAGGGCTCATTCTCTGCTTGGAGAAGCTATTTCCGTTTTCTAAGATGGAGATTCTCTCTCATCCCGATAACGAGGATGTTTTATTTGACCACCTCGATATCGGCGGCTATCTCAATATCAGGTGGAGAAGGTATCAAACTTTAGAAGGAAGCGAGAGGATGTTTTAAAAGTAGCTTTATTTTCCCCGGCATCCTGCCTCCGTGCCGGGGGATATGGGATATAACCAGGAGGCAAAAAAGAAAGGAAAAAAAATGGAAAAAAAAATAAGAGATTTTATGCAAAACATAGATTTTCCTTATATCGAGTTGGTCGAAGGAATTCTGACAACCATTTCCGTTTCAGAAGCCAACTGCTGGAATGTAGACTTTAGAATGGAATATATGAATACATATTGTGGAGAAACAGAATTTTGCTTCTATATCCAAAAAGGTTTGGGAGATAGAATCGATGTCATCTGGAAACCATCTATGCTGAATATTATCTATTTCCATTTTATTTTCTTTGAAAACAATTTCAAGTTGGAAAAAATCAGTATCGCAGTTGATACGGGTATTGATGGCGACATTGTAGAAGGAATTCCTACATATGAAAAATGGAAAGAAGAAGCGAAAAAACTCGGAATTAAAGTTGATGAATGCAACCTATGGGATATTGACCCTTCACGCGAAGACCAAGGAGAGTAATTTTTTATCTTTTTAAACCTTGACAATAAAGAAATATTGTTTATATTGTTGAAGCATGGAAAAAAAGAATTACCCTCCTTTAGTCCCTCCAACTGGGGGGCGTGCCATCAAAGTTGCAAAACCTGATGAAATTCCTTATGTCTATGAGGGCAGGTTTTGTGGCAAATGCAAGTTTTTCCAGGAGCCGACCAGCGGGCGTGAGT
>Ga0207433_10011677_pt1 | contig 13320 bp, 11 predicted proteins | sample YelNatPaOPGAMG01_FD_187559 | JGI IMG/M metagenome (GOLD analysis project Ga0207433, IMG submission 187559) | Hot spring thermophilic microbial communities from Obsidian Pool, Yellowstone National Park, USA - OP-RAMG-01 (SPAdes) (version 3) | ecosystem: Environmental > Aquatic > Thermal springs... | reverse complement strand
AGCAAAGGAGACGGCTGCGATGGACATCACAGAGTTCAGCATGGATTTCTTCTCGCTGAAGGGCCGCAACGCCATCGTCACTGGCGGCAACACGGGGCTCGGCCAAGCCTTTACGCTGGCGCTGGCAACGGCCGGTGCCAACGTCTTCGTGCCCAGCATCGTCGATGACGACGGCACGACAGGCGAGCTGGTGCGCGCCCGTGGCGGACGCTACGAGTTCATGAAGGCCGACATCACAGCTCCGGGCGTTCCCGCCCAGGTGATCGCGGCCTGTGTCGAGCGGCTGGGCTCACTGGATGTCCTCGTCAACAGCGCTGGCATCTGCCCGCTGGCTGAAGTGCTCGATTTCGGCCGCGAACAGTGGGACGCGACGGTAGCTGTGAATCTCACTGCTGCCTTCGAGATGAGCTATGAGGCGGCGAAGCGGATGGTCCCGCAGCGCAGCGGCAAGATCATCAACATCTGCTCGCTGTTCTCGTTCCTCGGCGGACGCTGGTCGCCGGCGTACGCAGCTACGAAACACGCTTTGGCCGGCCTCACGAAGGCCTACTGCGACGAGCTGGCCCAGTACAACATTCAAGTGAACGGCATCGCGCCGGGCTACTACGCGACCGAGATCACCAAGAAGACGCGCAGCGACCCGGAGACGAACCGGCGGGTTGTGGAGCACATCCCTGCTGGGCGGTGGGGCGAGCCGCTCGATCTCATGGGAACGGTCGTCTTCCTCGCCAGTCGGGCCTCAGACTACGTCAACGGCCACATCCTTGTCGTCGACGGCGGCTACCTCGTCCGCTGAGTGAGCAGGAGTGCGAAGTACGCTATGGCGAGGAAGTACATCATCGGCGTCGATGAAGGTTCGCAGAGCTGCAAGGTCGTCATCTACGACCTCGAAGGCAACGTAGTCAGTGAAGCACGTCAGCCGCTGCGCCCCATGAGTCGTCCGCGCAACGGTATCGTCGAGCACCCCGACGATGACTTGTGGGACGCACTCGTGGCGGCTGGCCAAGGAGCCATGGCCAGTTTTCCGGGCGATCCCGCCGATATCCTGGGAGTCGGCCTCTGCACGATTCGCTGCGAGCGTGCCTTTCTCAAGCGGGACGGCTCGCTGGCGGCTCCGGTGATGAGCTGGATGGACGTACGCGCCTACAAGCCGTACGTGCACGAAAACCCAGAAACAGCCTACGTGACGACTTCCTCGGGTTACATGACGCTGCGTCTGACCGGGCGTTTCGTCGACACGGCGGCGAACTACATCGAAGGACAGTGGCCGATCGACACGGACACGTGGCAGTGGACCCACGACGAGGCGGTGCTGCGCTATTGGAACATCCCCCGCGAGATGCTCTTTGAGCTCATCCTGCCAGGGGACATCGCCGGTCCCCTCACGGCCGAAGCGGCCGCGGCGACGGGCTTTCCAGCCGGCATCCCGGTCGTGGTCACTGCCAACGACAAGGCGGTCGAGGCGCTCGGCTCCGGATCGCTGGGCGAACGGACCGCGCTGGTCTCGTTGGGTACCTACATCGCGGCGATGGTTCACGGACGTGAAAACCGCAAGACGCCGCGCGAGTTCTGGACGAACTTCGCCTGTGTGCCCCACAAGTACCTTTACGAGAGCCACGGCATTCGGCGCGGCATGTGGACGCTGACGTGGTTCCTCGACCTCTTAGGGCCGGAGTTTGCCGCCGCGGCGGCCGCCCAGGGCATCTCGCGCGAGCAGCTCCTTGAGCGCGAAGCTGAACGGGTTCCGGCTGGGAGCGACGGCCTCATGACAGTGCTCGACTGGCTTGCTCCGGAGGACAAGCCCTTCCGCAAAGGGGTCATGGTGGGCTTCGACGCGCGGCACACCCGCGCCCACGTCTATCGCTCCATCCTCGAGGCGATCGCCTTGACGATGAAGAACCGCGTCGATGCCATGTGCGCTGAGCTGGGCATCTCTCTAGAGAACATCGTCATCTCCGGCGGCGGCGCCAGTAGTGCCCTGTTCATGCAGATCTTCGCGGACGTCTTCGGCATTCCCTCGTCGCGCGGTGTGGCTGGCGGTGGGGCAAGCTTGGGCTCCGCTATCTGCGTCGCTGTCGCCACCGGAGCTTATCCCGACTTTGCGACGGCAGTGGCGCGCATGACCAAGGACCGTGAGACCTTCGTGCCCGATCCTGCCCACGCCGACCTGTACCGCCGCATGAACGAGGCTGTGTACTGCTCCCTCACTGAAGCCACCGACCCTGTACTGCAGCGCTCCTTCCCGATCTTCCACTGAGAAGTGCTGCAGCCCCGTGACTCGAGACAAAGGACCGTCATCATGCACATGAGTCGAGAAGCGATCGTCGAAGGATTGCGGCGCCTGCTAGGGGCGGAGAGCGTCGTCACCGACGAGGAGGTGCTCAAACACGCGAGCGTCGATAACTTCCGCAAGCTGGAGGACATCTTCGGCGTCTACACCCGGCCTCTGCCGGCCGCTGTGGTCATGGCGGGCAGCACCGAAGAAGTGGTCGAGGTTCTGCGCTTTGCCGATGAGCATGGTATCAACGTCGTGCCGCGCACGGGGGGCACGGCCACTGAGGGGGGGTTGGAGACCGACGAGCCGAATTCGGTCGTCCTGGACGGCTCGCGCATGAACCAAATTATCGACATCGATACCTACAATATGCAAGCGACCGTCCAGTGCGGGGTGCCACTCCAGGTGCTGGAAGACCGCGTGCGCGAGCTGGGCATGACCACGGGACATTCGCCCCAGTCCAAGCCGGTGGCACACCTCGGTGGCCTTGTCGCGACGCGGAGCATCGGCCAGTTCTCCACTCTGTACGGCGGCATCGAAGACATGGTCGTCGGCTTGGAGGCCGTCTTTGCCGGGGGGCGCGTGGCGCGTATCAAGAACGTTCCGCGCCGGGCGGCCGGCCCCGATATCCGGCATATCGTCATCGGCAACGAGGGCGCTCTCTGCTTCATCACGGAAGTCACGGTGAAGCTCTTCCCCTATCTTCCGCAGAACAACCGATTCCTGGGGTACACCCTAAAGAGCATGAAGACGGGCTTCGAGGTGCTGCGCCAGGTCATGGTCAACGGCTACAAGCCGTCCGTGGCGCGCCTCTACGACCCGGGTGATGCGGGCTTACACTTCTCTCACTTCGCCGAGCCGGATGACTGTGTTCTCGCCTTCATGGCCGAGGGCGCGGCGGGCATTAGCGCGGCCACCGCAGCCGGCATTGAAGCCATCGTCGGCGAGTTCGCAGAGTGCCAGCCAGTCGAGGGCAAACTCATCGAGACGTGGTTCAACAACTTGTGCTGGGGCCCTGACGACATCGCCCACGAGAACGAGCGCATTTACCAAACCAAGAACGTCAACCGGACGACTGAGATATCGGCCAATTGGAGCCGTATCTACGACATTTACGAGAACGCGCTGCGCCGTATCGTCACCGAGATTCCCGATATCACCATGGCTGGCGGCCACTCTTCGCACAGCTACATCAACGGCACCAACATGTACTTCAACTACTTCTACAATGTGGTTGACTGCCCGCCAGAGCAGGAGGTCGACAAGTACTACCTGCCCATCATCAGCATCATCTGCGAGGAAACCTTGCGTGGGGGTGGCTCGATCGTGCATCACCACGGGTTGGGTAAGGCGCGGGTACCCTGGGTGAAAGAGGAGTACGGCTCCTCGTTCTTCATGCTTGAGGCACTGAAGCAGGCCTTCGATCCGCACGGCATCATGAACAAGGGGACCATCTTTCCGAGCGACGTTGTGAAGTGAACTGGTGAAGGTTCTCGTCTGCTTCAAGGTCACACCCGACTACGAGGCCCTGCGGCCGGCAGACTGGGAGCGTGTGGCAGCGGGCAGCGACGAGACGAAGTTCGTGCACCGCGTCCTGAACGTCTTCGACGAGAGCGCGCTGGAGCTTGCTCTGCGTCTCAGGGACGCGGTGCGGCAAGCGGCGGCTGGCGCGGGTCGTGCGGCAGAGTCCGGGGTTGCCTACGGTGACGTGAGGTTACGTGCACTCACCATTGGCGGTCACGACGCCGACCCGTTCCTACAGACGCTCTTAGCGCTCGGCTACGACGCAGTCGCGCGCGTGCCGGCCAACGGCGCTCTCGATTTTGCCCCCCAGCTCACGGCGTCGGTCATCGCCGCCTACGCCCGGCGCACGGAGAGTGATCTGCTCCTGCTGGGTGACCGCAGCGGTCCCGGGGACAGTGGTCTCGTGCCGTTCCTCGTAGCTGAGAGCTTAGGTTGGTCGTGCTTGAGCGGGGTCACGGAGTTGCGTGCAAGCGCTGAGGGTGCGCTGCGCCTTACCTGGGCAGCCGGCGAAGGTCAACAGCGCGCCACCCTGCGCGGCTCCGCTGTGTTGGCGGTGGGGAACGCCGTCGTGTCGTGTCTACGCGTGCCCACCCTGACTGACCGTCTGAAGACAAGAGGTCTTGGTATTGACCTCGTGCAGCTCGAAGATCTCGGCGTGCATCAGCAGGATGTGGTGGCCTCGAGCGGCCTCGCGGGCCTCGAGGTGGTCGACCGTCGGCGGGCTGGGGTCATCCTTGACGGTCGCCCGCCGGCTACTTTGGCACGCACCCTGCTGGACGACTATTTGGCTCCCTTGCTCGAGACGTCGTGAGAGCGTTGGCCGTCATCGATGGTACGGCGAGCGATGCCCCTCAGCAGGCACGCGCCTTGGCTAGCTTCCTGCGAGCGGGGGAGCACAGTGCGGGGGAGCGTAGCAGGGCAGTGCGCGGCGGGGTGGTACACAGCGCGGCGGTACACAGCGCGGCGGTACACAGGGGGGGCGTGCAAGCCGAAACGCTTGAGGCCGAGACGCTCGTGTTTGCTGGGCTGGCTGCCGACCGGGAGGAAGCTGCTACCCTGGCGCCGACTTCTGCTGTGCGTCTCGTGCGTGTCCCTGCGTGGCGGCGTGACCTGCAGGTGGGCTACCTGGCCGAAATCCACGCTGCGGGCGGCCCAGATCTGTTCCTGTTCGGGCCGGGCCGAGTGGGGGTTGAGCTGGCGGGCCGGCTTTCCCGGCGCACCGGCGGCAGTGTCGTGAGCGGTGTTCTCGACGTTGATCTGCAGTCGGACCATTTAACTGCGCGTAAGGCGGTCTACTCGGGCTACCTTCGGGCACGTTTTGCTCTCACCGGCGCCCCGCTGTGTGTCAGCCTCGACGCGGCGTGGATCGACGCGACGGCAGCCTCCGGGCGGGGAGAGCTTGACCGACCTCGGATCTTCTCCGAGGTTGTGCTCGGCGCCGCCGAGGCCGGCGCCGAGGTTGTGCCGCCGGTCGTCAGCGACGTTGAGATGCTTGCGGCAGCGTCGGCCAGCGACCTCGTCAACGCCGACGTGCTCGTTGTGGCCGGCCGAGGCGCGGGGAATCGTGCTGGAATCGAGCGCGCCGCCGCGGCGGCCCAACGCATGGGCGCCGCCTTCGGCGTGACGAGGCCGGTCGCCATGAATGGCTGGGCACCGATGGACCGCATCGTTGGCGTATCGGGGGTGCGCACAGCTGCTCGCGCCTGCATCGTGATCGGTGCTTCCGGCGCGCCGGCTTTCTACTGGGGCATCGAGCGAGCGCAACTCATCGTGGCCGTGAACCTCGACGACCGGGCGCCCATCGTGAGCCAAGCCGATGTCGCCATTATTGGCGACGGCGTCTCGGTCATCGAGGAGCTCGCGCGGCTCGCCGAGCAACGCCGGCCAGGTTGAACGTAGCGCGAGCGTTGGCCTGACTTGAGCGCAAGAAGGCCGCGACGTGCCTGCGCGGCAGCTGTCGGCCGGCGCCAGGGGGAGGAAGCTGGGGACCGGCACCAGGGGGACGGTTCCGGGGCAGGGGGATGTGTGACTGATAGATTAGATAGTCAGGGGCCATGAATGCAGTAGATTGTTCGCCAGAAATCTTGACTTGCCGAACATTTAGCGGAATACTGCGACGGCGGTCACCACTCACTGGAGGTGGGGCGTGGATGCTTTGGATCGTGCGGCTCTCTTAGCCTTGCAAGCGGATGGACGCAAGTCGAACCTCGCTTTGGCACGCAGCCTTGGCTTGTCGCCCTCGGCGATGCTGGGCCGCGTGCGTCGCCTGGAGCGCAGCGGGGCTATCCGCGGCTATCGCGCGCTTGTTGACCCGGCGGCCCTCGGCATCACGGTGCGTGCGCTTGTGCTCGCTCGCTTGCGCGAGCACAGCGAGCGCTCGATCCAGGAGTTCGAAGAGGGAATCAAGCGGGTTGTTGGTGTGCGTGCCTGCTACCACGTCACTGGGCAGTACGACATGGTCGTCGAGCTCGCCGTGCGCGACCTCGACCATCTCGGGCAGCTCATCCGCGTTGACATCGCGCGCATCCCGGGAGTGATGAACCTCGAGACGATGCTCGTGCTAGCTGAATCAGTGAGCGACAAAGGCTGGCCCGACTTATCTGAATCGTAAAGGCGATGGGGGCGCTGCGGCGCTTCGCGCCGCAGCGCCCCCATCGCCGAGAGCCATAGGAGGCACAGGCAGATGACACGCAAGAAGGGCATCCTCGAGTTCCAAGAGATGAAACGCCGGGGTGAAAAGATCACCTGGCTGACCGCGTACGACTACCCGACTGCCCTCTTCGAGGAATCCGCCGGCGTCGACATGATTCTAGTGGGTGACTCGTTGGGCATGTGCGTGTACGGGTACGAGGGCACCGTACCGGTCACCATGGAACAGTGCATCGTCCACAGCGAAGCTGTGCGGCGGGCGGCGCCCAACACCTTCGTCATCGGCGACATGCCCTTCATGAGCTACCAAACCTCCGACGCCGAGGCGGTGCGCAACGCGGGCCGCTTCTTGAAGGAGGCTGGCGTCGATGCCATCAAGCTGGAGGGCGGCGTGCGCGTTATCAGCCGCATTAAAGCCATCCTCGACGCGGGCATCGTGGTTTGCGGCCACATTGGCCTCACCCCGCAAAGCTCTGGTCAGCTCGGCGGGCACAAGGCGCAGGGGCGGACGCTGGAGTCGGCCAAGCTGCTCATCGAGGACGCGCGTGCCATCGCCGAAGCGGGTGCCCAACTCCTCCTCCTCGAGGCGGTACCGCCGGAGGTCGCTGGTTTCATCGCCCGTGAGCTGCCCATTCCCGTGCTGGGTATCGGCGCCGGGGCCGAGGTCGATGGCCAGCTTCTCATCGTCAGCGATGTCCTCGGTCAGTTCCAGGCCTTTACGCCCAAGTTCGTCAAGAAGTACGCCGACATCGCCGGCGTCGCTACTGAGGCTCTCAAAGAGTACGTGGCCGACGTACGTGACGGTCGCTTCCCTGAGGAGCAGCACGTCTACCACATGCTCGAGGGCGAAGAGGAGCGCTTCGCCGAGTTCGTGCGTCAGGAGAAAGGCCGCGCATGACGACGCTACCCCCAGCCGCAGCCACGCAGCTGGCCCTCGCCGAACGCGTCGAACGATTGGGGACGGAGACGGTCTTCGCCGTCTCGGAAGAAGCGACCGCTTTGGCAGCGCAAGGCCAGCGCGTCTATCCGTTTCATCTCGGCGACCTCAACATTCCCACGCCGCCGAACATCGTCGAGGCTGCCTTGCGTGCGCTTCGCGCTGGCAAGACGACGTACTGCCCGAATGCTGGTATCCCTGAGCTGCGCGAGGCGCTGGCCGAAGATGTGAGCCGCACGCACGGCGTCAACTACGCGGCCGCCAACGTGGCCGTTCAGCCAGGCGGCAAGCCGGTGATCGGTAAGTTCCTCTTGGCGCTCATGAACCGTGGCGATGAGGTGCTGTACCCCAACCCGGGCTTTCCCATCTACGAGTCGCTCATCCGGTTCTTCGGCGGTCAGGCCGTTCCTTATACCTACGTTGAGGGCCCTAACGGCTTCGTCCTTGATCTGGAGGGCTTGGCAAGCGCCATCACGCAAAAGACGCGCCTTCTCATACTGAACGACCTGCACAACCCGACCGGGGCTGAGTGCTCCGCCGCGGAGCTGGAGCAGATCGCCGAGCTCGTCCGTCAACATAATCTGTACGTCCTCTGCGACGAGGCCTACTTCGACGTGCGCTACTCGGGCAGCAGTCGCTCGCTCGTGTCGCTGCCCGGTATGGCCGAACGCTGTGTCATCCTCTACACGTTCTCGAAGAAGTACGCCATGACCGGCTGGCGCCTGGGGGCGGCGATCGGGCCGCGAGAGGTGATCGACGTCATCGTGCGGCTCAACGTGAACATCGAATCGTGCTCCACGCACTTCATCCAGTGGGCCGGAGTCGAGGCGCTCCGCGGCGACCAGTCGGGAGCAAGGCAGATCATCGAGGTGCTCCGCAAGCGGCGCGACGTTGCCGCAGCTATCCTCGACTCGACTCCTGGCGTACGGTGCTCCGTGCCGAACACGACCTTCTACCTCTATCCGAACGTGACCGAAGCTCTCCACGGGCTCGGCTCTACGGACTACGAGGACTTTCGCCGGGCGATACTCAAGCAGACGGGCGTCTCGATGTGCACGCGGCTGCACTTTGGCCCAGCCCTTGAAGGCGAGCAGCAGTACTACCTACGCTTTGCCTACTCGGGCCTGCACACGCAGGAGATCGAAGAGGGACTGGGGCGGCTGAAGGAGTTTCTCGAAAGGGGATGAGGTAGCGACAGGCGGGATCGAGCTGGCTGTGTGCCGGCGTGTCGGTCGCCGTTTGCCAAGAGAAGCCAGACACAAGATAGGGTCAGACGTTCAGAGACTGAGGAGAGAAAGGACGATGAAAGACGTGCCAGAACCCGGCATCGAATCGCGGCTGACGATGCTGAACGAGCAGAAGAAGCAGGCGATTTACGAGGGAGCCGTACGCATCATCAGCGAGATCGGTATGCGTGTGCCGCACCGCGAGGCGCGCGACCTGTTGGTGAAGGCCGGCGCCAGCCTTGAGGGCGAGGAGCATGTGCGCATTCCGCGCGAGTTGTTAGAACAAGCTCGCAAGACGGTTCCCTCGGTCTTCACGGTGTACGACCGTAATGGTGAGCCGGCCATGGAGCTCGGTGGCTACAAGAGCTACTTCGGCACGGGCTCCGACCTGATGAGCATTTACGATCTGGAAACGGGCAAGGCGCGGCGCAGTGTGCTGGACGACGTCGCCCGTGCCGCTCACCTGTGTGACGCGCTGCCCAACATCGACTTCATCATGTCGAGCGCCTACCCGAACGACGTGGAGCCGCATCGGGCTTACTTGGAAAGCTTCCGCGCCATGGTGAGCAACACCACGAAGCCCATGGTGATGACGGCCGAGAATGACGACGACCTCGAAGTGATGTGGCGCATCGCCTGTGAGCTACGCGGTGGTGCCGAGGAGCTGCGCGCCAAACCGTACTTCATCATGTACGGCGAGCCATCCAGTCCGCTGAAGCACTCGATTGACGCCCTTGAGAAGCTTCTCTTCTGTGCCGACTGGGGCATCCCGGCAATTTACTCGCCGGCGCCAAGCGCCGGTGCTACCGCGCCGATCACGCACGCGGGGCACATCGTGCAGGCGGTGGCCGAGTCACTCTTCGGCTTGGTGATTCATCAGCTCCGGCGCCCAGGCTCGCCATTCATCTTCGGCATGGGGCCGGTGAAGCTCGATATGTCAACCGTGCAGGCGCTCTACAACTCGGCCGAGTACTACACGACCTACCTCGGCATCGTCGAGATGGCTAAGTGGCTGAACATCCCCAACTGGGGCTACGCCGGAACGAGTGACTCGCACCTCGTTGACGCCCAGGCGGGCATGGATGTGGCGCAGCTGACGCTGCTCTCGATGCAAGCCGGCTCAAACTTAAACCACGACATCGGCTACTTGGGCTTTGGCTTGGTGGGCGCACTTGAGCTGGTCGTGATCGTCGATGAGTTGATCTCACTGAACCGGCGTTTCCTTGAGGGCATCGAGGTCAACGACGACACGCTGGCCATCGACGTGATCGCCAAGGTTGGTCCTGGCGGCGACTTCCTGGGAACCAAACACACGAACGCGCACGTGCGCAGCCTGCAGTGGAAACCAACCATCCTCAACCGGCGCACGCGCGAGAAGTGGGAGGCCGACGGCGCGCCGGATTTGCGCGAGCAGGCGCGCCGCAAGGCTCTCAAACTGCTTGCTGAACATCAGCCCGCGCCCATACCGGAAGCGACCAAAGCGAAGATGGACGAGATGATCGAAGCTTTCGCAGCGGGCAAGTGAGGCAGACGCAGTGCGGCTCGCTGCCCGTGAGATTGTGAGATCAACCCGCTGCGAGGGACGACGGTCCTGGCGTGCGGGCGGGGAGCGCCCCGCTGGCCGCGCTGACCAACCGGCGATCCAGCAGGGCTGACAGAAGCGAGGCTACGGTGGTTGGCGCGGAAGAAGTGCAGCAGATCCACGAAGCCGCTCTCAGGCTCCTCGACGAGGTCGGGTTTAGCGTCCTTGACGCCGAGGCTCAAGGCATCTTCGCGGCTCATGGGGCGCGCCTAGACGATCACCGGGTGCACCTGAGTGCGGAGCTCGTAGGCGAAGCGCTAGCGACGGCGCCGGCCGGCTACACCGTGGCCGGCCGGCGCCCGGAACTAGATCTGCACGTCGGGCTCGACGCGCCGCCGGTCTTCGGCGGCGCGTCGAGCCCAGCCTTCGTCATCGACACGAGCGGGCGGCGGCAGCCGACGCTCGACGACGTGCGCACTGCCGTGGCGCTTGTGCAGATGTCGCCGAACATCGCCGTGCACGGCGTGAGCCTCTCGCCGCAGGACGTCTCAGTTGAGCGTCGGGCTCGGGTTGTCCTCCACACGCACGTCGTGGGTAGCGACAAGGCCTGCGCTGTCAGCGTGACGCCGCCGAGTGAACTTGAAGCGGCGCTCCGCGTCGAGGAGATCCTCTACGGGTCGGATTGGCACGCTCACCCGCGCCTGTGGAGCATCATCAACACGACCTCGCCGCTGCAGCTATCGGCCGAGGCGGGCCAGGCGCTGGTGCGCCTGGCCCGCCTCGGCCAGCCGGTCTGCGTCGCTGCCTGCGCTATGGGCGGGACGACGGCGCCGGCAACGCTGGCGGGCTTGTTGGCCGTGCAGCATGCTGAAGTCCTCGCGGGTCTGGTCCTCACGCAGCTCGTTCGGCCAGGCTGTCCCTTCTTGTACGGTGGGACTTCGTCGGTGTCCTCGATGCGCAGCGGGGCCCTGCTCATGGGCGCGCCTGAATACTGGCCTCTGACCGAAGCGACCGTTCAGCTGGGGCATCACGTGGGCCTGCCTGTGCGCGCTGGGGGCGCGCTGACGGATGCACATGCGGTTGACTACCAAGCGGGTGCGGAGTCAGCTCTCGGTTTGGCAGCGGCGCTGCGTGCTGGAGCGCAGTTCATCTTGCACGCCGCCGGCATCCTCTCGTCGTTCAACGCGTATTCGCCGGCCAAGTTCGTCGCCGACGACGGTCTCCTTGGAGCCCTTCTCGTAGCGCAACGGCCGCTCGTGGTGAGCGACGAGACCTTGGCCCGTGACGCGGTCGCCGCTGCCGGGCCCGGCGGCACTTTACTGACGCAGGCGCACACCCGGCAACACGCCCGCGATCTCGAGCATCCCACTCTCATGAACCATGAGCCGTACGAGACCTGGCACGCGCTCGGTCGCCACGACCTAGCGGTCGTGGCGACCGAGCGCGTCACCGATATCCTCGATCGTTACTCGCCCCCCGACGACCTCGACTCGGTGACGCGCCGGCAACTCGACAGGTACTGCCTCACTTAATCTGCCGAGGCAGCCAAGAAGGAACCCAGAGGAGGTTACAGTGGCAGACGACATCTACGCGAAGATGGCGCAGAGCGTGATCGACGGTGAGGCCGAGGAGGCAGCCGCCCTGGCGGCCGAGGGCTTAAGGCAGGGCCTCTCGCCCACCGACATCCTCGACAAGGGCTTCGTCAAGGGCATCGAGGAGGTCGGCGACCTCTTCGGCCGGGGCGAGTTCTTCCTCCCCGAGCTGGTGCAAGGGGCCGAGGCGATGAAGGCCGCCGTAGCCGTCTTGCGCCCCGAGCTCGATAAGAGCGCCGAGGGCCGCAAGGTCGCCGGTAAGGCGATTGCCGGCACCGTGGCCGGTGACATCCACGAGATCGGCAAGACGATCGTCTGTAGCATGCTCTCGGCGGCCGGCTTCGAGGTCACCGACTTAGGTCCCGACGTCAGCGTGGAGACCTTCATCGAGAAGGTCAAAGAGCTCAAGCCCGATCTGCTGCTCCTCTCCGCCCTCCTAACCACGACCATGCCCAACCAGCAAAAGACGATCCAAGCCTTAAAGGACGCCGGCCTGCGCGAGCAGGTCAAGGTGATGATCGGTGGTGCCCCGACCACCCGTGCCTGGGCCGATGAGATCGGTGCCGACGGCTACGCCGAGGATGCCATCGAGGCTGTGGCGGCCGCCAAGCAGCTGGTGGGGGCCGAGTAAGACACGGGGGCGGGAACCGTACGCCTGCGTAGCGGTCGTTGCGGTGCCTGTGCCTTGTAAGCCGGTGAACTTCAGGGGCTCAGCGCGGTTGGTCTATACTCTGGTTGCTGTGCCGATCCTGCCATGCACGTGGGAGCTATTGCGATGAGTGAGGAACGCGGAAGCGAAGTCAGTGTCACTGAGCAAGCCGGCGTGGGGGTCAGTGTCTCCGCGACGCCGGCGCCACCTGCGCTCGAGGTCAGCGACCTCTACGTGAGCTTCCACCGCCGCGGGCGGGATTTGCCGGTGCTGCGCGGCGTCTCCCTGCATATCGGCGTCGGTGAAGCGTACGGCCTGGTGGGCGAGTCGGGCTGTGGCAAGACGACGCTGGCTCTCGCGATCGTGCGCTACTTGGCTCGGAACGGCACCGTCGATGCCGGCTCGATTCGGGTCGATGGGCGCGACGTACTCACGCTCGACGAAGATGCCTTGCGTACGTGGCGCGGCGAGCGTGTGGCGATGGTCTACCAGGACCCTGCCAGCGCGCTGAACCCGACCATGCGCATCGGCGAGCAGATTGCCGAGGTGTTCCGCTTTCACCAGGGGCTCTCCTGGGCTGAGGCGCACGCGCGAGCTCGCGAGAGCTTGGAACGCGTCGCTATGCCCGATCCGACGGCGACGCTGCAGCGCTACCCGTTCGAGCTCTCCGGTGGTCAGCAGCAGCGTGTCGTCATCGCTATGGCTCTGGCGGGCAACCCGCGGCTGCTGATTCTCGACGAGCCGACGACCGGACTCGACGCGACGGTCGAGGCGGAGGTCCTCGACCTGATCGAGGAGCTGCGCAGCTCCGTGAACGCAGCGATCTTGTTGATCAGCCACAACCTCGGTCTTGTGGCGCGCTTGTGCGAGCGCGTCGGCGTTCTCTACGCCGGTCGCGTGGTCGAGGAGGGGCCGGCACGAGCCCTGTTCACGGATCCGCGTCATC
>Ga0207433_10011676_pt1 | contig 13320 bp, 19 predicted proteins | sample YelNatPaOPGAMG01_FD_187559 | JGI IMG/M metagenome (GOLD analysis project Ga0207433, IMG submission 187559) | Hot spring thermophilic microbial communities from Obsidian Pool, Yellowstone National Park, USA - OP-RAMG-01 (SPAdes) (version 3) | ecosystem: Environmental > Aquatic > Thermal springs... | reverse complement strand
TTTCCACGTGTCCATGCAATAATAATACTCTTCTCTGCTGTATGGTGTTAAACATACAAGCCGATAAAATCGTTCAAATTTTTCAGGATCACGTAAGACACGAAAGAAATTAACCAGACCACTATCTATATCATTATAGACTTCCACCGAGGATGGTTTCTTTGCAAAAAGTAAACTTGCACCACCACCGAATACCTCTACATAAGTATGGTGTGGAGGAATTAGCTTTAAAAGTTTAGCTACCATATTTCTTTTACCACCAAACCATACAATAGGTGAACGCATTTATTTATAAACCCTCGTCAATCATTCGCGTAATAATCTCTTCCTCAAAGAGGAAGAGATACAGGTGTGTGCAATAACCTTGTCTTTGCAATCTCACAGTATTCCTTAGAAATATCTATTCCTACTTTAATCATTATCTTCCTCTATTTCCTTAATTGCTCACAAAGATTTTTTGCCAACCAAACCAACGCTAAAAATTGCGTACCAAAATTCGTGAGGGCCACCATAAGCTTCTTTCGATATTTTGAGTTTTTTAGCTGTTTCCTCGATACTCCGCCCTTCGATTTCTCTCAGAAATTTTATAATTTCAGGGTTAACATTGGTAACTTCTAATGGTTTTCTTGCCATGTTCCCTCCTTAAATCCTTAAATCCATACTATGTTTCCCTCTGCTGCTTTGCGTAAGCGGTTGAACTGGTCTTTCACTTGCTCGTTGACCTGTACGGGCCATGATACATTTTCGAACGTAAGTTGAAAGTACGGATTTTTCCCTTCCAAAACCATGACTATCCATGTTTTAGCCCAGCAGGGACCAAGTCTGATTGTGGTTTTTCCGTAACAAATATCTATGTATATCCCGGCCCTTTTTGCCCAATCGGTAAATGGACAGTAATCACATTTTCTAAAACCTTCACATAAAGGGCAGGGAACGGAAATACGATGAATAAATTCCTGCTTCTGGGTTCGGTTCTCATAAGAAAACCGGCGTTCCAGTTGTTCTTTGAATCTAATCGGGATATAAACTTTTAAGTCATTCATTTTAGGCCTCTTTTCAATCCCCCTCAATCTATCCTTCCATCAAAAACTTTATTCTTTTTTCTGCTAAATCGCAGTATTTTTTATCTGTATCGTAAGCAACAAATTTCCTTTTTGTCTTTAATGCAGCAATACAAGTTGTCCCACTACCAGCGAAAGGGTCTAAAACAATTTCACCCTCAAATGTGTAAAGCTGAATTAAGCGATAAGGCAATTCGACTGGAAAAGGCGCAGGATGGCCAACTTTTGAAGCACGCTCTGCGGCGAATCTCCAAACACTTTTGGTAAATTCTAAAAATTCCTCTTTTGAAATGGTGCTTTTTCTTTTTTGTGGATTTAATCTGGTAAAAGTATCTTTACAAAAAACAAGAATATACTCATGAACATCCCGTAATACTGGATTATTAGCTTTTAAGTATGTTCCCCAAGCGGTTGAAGGACTGGCACTGCTTCCTTTATCCCACAGGATTTCCCCTCTCATCAGAAACCCTATGGATTGCATATCTTCAATAATATAACTATGAAGTGGTATATATGGCTTTCTACCTAAATTCGCTACATTTATACAGGCTCTGCCGCCAGGAACCAAAACTCTGTATGTCTCTTTAAATACGTGTGTTAGTAATTCTCTATATTCTTTAAGAGATAAATTCTCATCATATTCTTTACCAACATTGTAAGGAGGAGAAGTAACCATTAAATGAACACTATTATCCGGAAGCTCTGCCATATCTTCACTACTTTTACAAAAAACTTTATTTATGTTTTGAGAATCAATCTGATTTTCTACATACTCAACATCTTTTCCGTTATTTAATCCCTCATAGAGTTTGCTATTATAAAACTTAGATGAATCATGACTTATCCGTCCTGGTGCACCAAAAGCGCTGGTTTGTGTTTTGTTATTTCTTTGTACTCTCATATAGCAATCATCATTTATTCACCAATCACAAGTCTTTTCTATCTAATATATTATACTGAACAATTTACAAAAATCCTTCACTGACCAAAAATTTTCTTCTCTCCATCCTTTGTCCTTATCCGCTATTACTACATAATCCCCTCTCAAATGTAACCATCTCCATTCTCCGTCCACAAATGCTTGTGCCTGAGCGTGCCAAACAACGCCACTTTCATCGCCTATCACTGTCCCAAAAGCTATCCGCACAGGGTATTTTTCCTGAGCTATCAACGCAGAAACAACCGCTTCATGTCTACATTCCATCCTGCCTACATAATAATGACTGCAGCCAAATAATATAAACAATATCAACAACAACCATTTTTTCATGACCTTTCATCCTTTCTCACAAAAACATCGATAAACTAAACCATCTGTTATTTATCACTTCGTAATACGATTCTTTGATATTCTTAAGAGTTGCTTCTTTTCCAAACACACTTTCGTAATAAAACTTATTGTTTGTCATATACCGAACAAAACCATTTAAAGTTCTCCTATCTATAGTCTCCCACTTTGATAATCTTTTTGCCTCTATCTTTGACAAATGTTTTAGCATCTTTACCTCCTACAAATTCATCAAATGAACACCATTCCCAAGGTTCTAAAAACATTCTCAAACCGCGCCACTCGATATACTCTCCCATCTTTATCCCCTTCATGACAGGGTACTTGTTCTTTACAACCACCCATACCCCCACAAAATCTATACAAAATACCAACATCACATCCACACCAAAACCAGCGGCTTCTTTCTCCGCCTTATTCCACCAACTCATAATCTCATTTCTGCTACTTTTCATGAACAAATTCAGTTTACGACGAGACTTAACTTCTACTAAAAACCGTCGAACAAGGTTCATCCCCCTTTCATCTTGCCCCCAAATGTCACCGTAACTCTGTCCTCGAATTCCCTGCGAAGCAGGTGTTCTCCACAGCTTTCCGCCCACCCACTTTTCTAAAATCCGAGCAACTTGACGTTCCCTTGCAGAACCTTTCGTTTTTCCTTTAACCATTTCTTAATTCCCTTAAATCTTCCATTACTTCTACGTCGCCTCTTTTCCCTACGCAATTCCTCCAGATCAAACCAACACCACATCTCCTTATCCTTCTCCCAAAGCCTTAACAACATTTCCTACCTCCTGCCCTATTTTATTTACTGAATCTTCTACAGACTTTAATAAGTCTGCTGTTTCTTTATCAAGCTCTCCGTACTTTTTCCCCTCCAAAAACTTCACATAATCATTCCACCCAATCGAAGTTATCTCTTCGTATAAATCTTTCTCTCCCGATACTATCTTGAATCCATATAAAATATCATTTTCTCCTGCAACAAGGCGTGCATATTTTCGTTCAAAATGTTCCTTTTCCATTGACTCAAACTGACTTCTTGTCATCTTGCCTACAGCCCGAATAATAGGCAAAAGAGAATTTATTTCTTGCACAGCGTCTTTTATCAACTTCCTCAAATACGGCATTTCAGACTCCGTTTTTTCAATCTTCAACATAATCAATTCCTTCTCCAAATCATCCTCTTCTTTTTCCAACTGTCTTTTTAACTTTGCCAACTCTATGTTTTTCTCCCTCAAATTGTAATAACATTCCATCAATGCTCTTAACCTATCGGATATTCGCAATGCAGCATGTCTATATGCTCTGTGTGGAGAATCTTCGCAATCCACAACCGCAAACCTGTTTTGAAAATCAGAATTACCAAAAGGAACTTCTTCTACTATTTCCATAAACTTATCCAGCATATTATCCTCCTTTAACTATTTCTGCATCCGCTTCGTTACACTCAACCCAGGCATTATCACTCCTCCAAACTACCACCTTCTCAAGATAAACACTTTTACCTAATTCTCTTTCCAACCTTCTATACAAAACCTTTGCTAAATTCTCTGCTGTCGGTTCACCTTCAATGGTTCTAACATCTACCCCTAACTTTTTTAATCCCTCAAACAAAAGCACATCGTTATTCCCTAATATCACCTTACGATCAAAACCATCTAAAGCAGCTTTGACTTTTTCTTTTAGTAAAACAAAATCCATTACAAAACCATCCCTGCCTACCGGACCTTCTACAACCACATCCACCCTCCAAGTATGTCCATGTAAGTTATTTTGACGATTATTCATAGACGAACTCAACCTATGTGCTATACTAAACTTTTCTGAAATCATTGCCTTCATTTTTACTCCTCCATAAATAAATTTGATATACCATTCCTTTTCTCCACTCTCCAAACTCTATCCCACCCCAATTTATTTTTTAAATCCTCGTTATGAGAAACTACCACCACACACCTATCCTTCGAAAAACTACTTAAAAAGTCGAATAACTTTAGTCTCATTGTGGAATCAAACGGAGCAAACACCTCATCTAAAAACAAAACGTTTGTTCCTTTGCCAGACATATTCAACCAATCCCTCATCGCAAAGGCAACAATCAAAGATACTAAAGACATTTCACTGCCACTGTATCCACCTTTCAGACTCTTTTTCCCGTCGTCAGTATATAAATCAAGCTTGTCATCATCCACTACACAAGTAATTTTCCATCCAAATAATTCACTATACCGCGATAAAACAGTATTCAAGCCATCTACCAAATTATTCATAACCATTGCCGGAAGCCCTTTCGGACCAAACCCATCAAACCAAAAATCCAATAACTCCTTAACTTCAGATAACGTTTTCTCCTCTCCCTCCAGTTTCTTCTTTCTATCCAATAACCCTTCCGATACTTCCCTATACATCCTTGCTCTCCCTAACTCCTCCAACAATTTCCTATACTCTCCTTCATCTCCTATTCTTTTATAAGCATCTCTTAACCAATTTAATTGAGAAGACTTTGACCATCTCCTCAATTCCGAAAACCTGTCTTCTATTTCTCTTAACAACTTCCTAATTTTATTTACTTTTTCTTCCAAATCAGCTCTCTCGTCTAAAATCTTTTTTTCTATTTTTATTTTATCTATCTTCGATCCACAAACATAACACACATTGTCTCCAAGAAACTCCAAAACTTTCCTCTTCAAACTAAGAGCATCTTCATAACTTCTTAAACTTTCTCTAAGTTTATCTTCCTCTGTCTTTACCTTTCTGTATTCTAATGATAACTTACACATCTTCTTAAACGCAGATAAATTCTTCTCAAATTCCTCACGAGAAACTGGCGCTCCTTTATACTTACTCAATTCCCTTTCTATCTCGCTCACTTCCCGTTCTACTTTCATTGACAAACTGTTTTCAATCTCCTGAAGTGATCCTCTTATAGAATCTAAGTCCGAACTAACTAACTGCCTTTTCCTTTTTACCTTTTCTCTCAGGGCATCAAAACCATTTAGCCCAAAATAACTGGCAATCAATCTCTTCCTATCTGCATCGTTCAATTCCAAAAATTTTGCCAATCTACCTTGTTCAATATAAGACGAAACCATAAACATATTATAATCTAAACCCAACCTCTCAATAATAAATCCACCCATATCCCGTAATGATTTCTTTACCGCCTCCCCGTTCTCATAATATGTCCAACTATTCTCTTTTCCTCGAATATATTCTACTCTAACCTTTTTGCCACCAACAACCATATCCAAACACAAACTTGCTTTCTTATCTTTAGATAAGACATTAATTATATTGTCCTTGACCATTCCTTTCGAATTTTGTTCAAATAAACAAGTAACAATACCATCAAACACCGATGTCTTTCCGGACATATTCGAAGTTACTTCTCCTACATCATAATTTCTACCATCCAACAACACTAAACCCGGAGAAAAATCTATCTCACACTTTCCATACGAAAAAGCCCCTTCCATATAAAACTTATCCAAATAAACCATTTTCCATGCCTCCTATTTTTGTCATAAACTTGCTAACACTTCTTTCCCTAACCAAACCAAAGCCTCTCGTTTTCCCTTATCCTCAATCTTCTTGCTATCTACATATTTTTCAATCAAAACCGACAAATCCAGTTCTTCGCCTATTTTACTACTCACAATACTAACATTCACTGGCACCCTCCCTAATACTTCGACCCAAGCTGCTCCTCTCTGCTTAGCTATTTCAGCTTCCTCAACAGAAGACAATCTGTACACTCCTCCTTCCATATCATCCTCCAACGTAACTCCAAACTTAGGACCAAATCCCTCTACCCAAATCTCTTCACCCGTATCCATATCCAACACCAAACCTCCTACCACATCACCGTCCCCAAATGACTGTCTATATGGAGTACCAACATACATCACCTTCCCGTACCTCTGCCGGCGATGTAAATGCCCTCCATATACTCTCTTTGCTGCTATCGAATCAGCCTTAACAGACGAATTAGACCAAACTGCTACATCTTGTATCAAGTCGTGCATAAACAAAAAATCCAACTCTTCTTCCGAAGCAATACCTAAATAACCAAACGCAGCAAACCCTAATTTTTTGCCACGAAACTCCATTACCCTTGCATCTTTAACAATTATTATTGACTTCCATTCTTCAAGAACACCATAGCTATTAATCTCGCTATTCTCTTTGAAATACATGTCATGATTACCTACAAGACATATTACCGGAACCCTTGCTGAAATACCCAAAAACCCCTTATCAGCATAATCTCTAATTACTCCCTCAGGATCCCTGCTTCTAAATCTGTCCCCAAGAAAAATAACCATCTCTACTTTATATCTATCCAACACACTATTTACCCACTCAAATACTTTCTCAGATGCCTCTTCAACAGGTTTTATGGAATACTTCCCCAAATGAATATCACCAAAAACAAATGCCTTCATCTTTGCCTCCTTAACCAAACCATTGTCTTTTCACCAACGCCTCCCATACCCTCTTCAACCTATACTCCCTGCACCAATCCATAACCAGTTTCTCGTTTTTCTTTCCTTCAACTAACACCAAATTACCTCTTAGATTGCCATCCAAATTCATCAAATCATACCAACACTTAACCTCCTGCTTTTCTACATCACTAATTCCCCTTTTTATTATCTCGGCAGCCTTTACCGGTCCTACTCCTTTTTTCCCCGATATATTATCAGACCCATCGCCTACTAAAGCTTTATACCACAACCATTCTTCTTTCGTTGAACAACCTGTTTCCTCTTTCACATCCTCTCTTCTAATTTCCTTGCTCCTCGATACCATAACCACATCATCTGACAAAAATAATAACTGATAGAAATCCCTGTCATTCGATACTATTGTTATTTTTCCATTCCCGAGAAAAGAATATACTAAATGAGCAATCACATCGTCAGCTTCATCCTCTTCAGAATAAGCTTGATGTATCCCTAATCCTTCTTTGTAAATATACTTTAATTCATTCAACATTTTGAAAAACATATCTTCTTTCATTTTCTCTCTCGATAACTTATACCCATCGTAAAACTCCTCCCTCTTTCTCTTAACAGCATTTGATCCATCCCACACAACCAGCAAATTCCCATTCGCACTATACTTTAAAACAGATAGAATACTAACTACCGCTCCCCCCAATCTCATGTTTCCCCAATCAAATGCTTTTACACTAAACCCTGAATAATACACATTGTTACCATCTACTAAAATCACTTACACCTCCACAGATTCTCGCCTTAGTGACATTGCATACGACATCATCATATCCTTCTTATCATCCAGCATCTTTACCACAGCAGATAAAACCTTTTCTTCTTCTACTGCCAAAACATACTCTTCCCATGCTCTTTGATATTCCTCCAAACTAACTACAGTATTATGCACAACTGTCTCAGTTATCTTTTTTCCTGCTTTTTCAGCCACTTTTCTTATTTCACTATCCAAATTTGCAGCCAACACTTCCAATGAAAATTTTGCCTTCATCGTTCTTACCCTTGCCTTCGCTAACAAAAAAGAATACCATCCAGAACAAGCCACATGGTCAATCATTGACTGATGTAAATCCGTAGGTGTCAATTTAGCTAAGTCCATTATTTCCTCTAAAGTCGGAAGCTTCGGTAATTCTTTCATTTACCTTTCTCCTTTCTCAATTTTTTCCTTTCCCAATTCAAAAATTCATAAGTTTCTACATCAACTTCTCCTCCATAACATTCATAAGTATCATATGGATACTCACTGTTTGGAGAATCGTAGACACTAACAAAGAAAGCATCCCCTCGCTTAGTAATTCTAAAATACATCGAAGCCATTTCTCATTCCCCTACACTGTTCAATTTAACCATCCTCGTTGGTTTGCCCTCTCTTACATAAAAACCAGCAAAAACATTAGCACTTACCCAACTATTGCCCTTATAAACCACCTCCCATTCTCCTCTTGCCTTATCATAGCATTCAACATAGTACTCACTTACAATCTCCCCAACTTTTTCCATAACTTACTTCAACCTCCAAAGGCACATACACTGGTGAAGGAACTTCTACTTTTACTGCTTCTCTCTTTATTATACTTATCACTTCGTCTAATTCTCCTGGATATACATCAAATAATCCTGCATCATGTTCAAAATTAACAATCTTTGTCCTTAACTCTCTCTTTTTTATCTCTTCTACTACTCTGCACATACCTAACAACGCGATATCAGACGCATCTGCTTGTATCGGAGTATTCACCGCCTTCCTGTACGCTTCCTCTCTTTCCCTAAGATCATGTGACCAAACCTCTTTCAACCATCTCACTCTGCCAAACATACTTCTAACATACCCATTTTCATCTAAAAACCTTTTCTGCCTCTCAATCCATTCCCACAAACCAGGAAACATATTAAAATATTTCTTTCTAATATGTTCTCCTTCCTCAACACTGATCTTAAACTCTCCGGCAATAGACTCAGCTCCCCTACCGTAAATAACCCCAAAATTTAAAGCCTTCGCAATCCTTCTTGCCTTTTCCCACTTCTCCTTGTCCTCCTCTCCTTCCTTAACCAATCCCATCATCAAAGCTGCCATGTAATGTATATCATTACCATTCTTAAACATCTTGATCATATTTTCGTCTCCTGAAATCATGGCAGCTACCCTCAACTCTTGCTGAGAATAATCACACTTAAGCATCAACCCATCCTCCCACCTCGAAATAAACATCCTCCTCAAATAGTCTCCCATGCGCACAGGAATGTTTTGCACATTCGGATTAGTACATGCTGTTCTGCCCGTCGCTGTATTTACAAGACTAAACTCGGGATGCACCAAACCATCTGATTTTTCATGATCTCTGATATACGGAACAATGTATCTTGAGTATACCGTTTGCATTTCTCTGTAGTTTAACAAATCATCTACAACCTTATATTTATTTCTATATTTCTCCAATTCCTTTTGACGTGTAGAATCTATAGAAAGACCACGACTCTTCAGTTTTGCTAAAACCTGCTTTGGTGAATTCAAATTCACGTCCGCAAAACCAAATTCTCTTTTCATTTTCTCTAACTCTGCAGAAACCTCTTTCTCTATCGATAACAAGTATTCCTTATCTACTTTTAAACCGTTTACAGATATTTCTACCAATAGCCTATTTGCCGGCTTTAAAACTTTTTCGTAAACATTCCTCATGCCATCATCAATGCGACTCTTAAAATAATCCATCACTTCAACCGCATAGACAGCATCCTTTGCATTATATTCCAACAACTCACCAACATTGTCTTCCCCAATCTCTTTCCAATCAACACTGTAATCAATCTTACCCAAGCAATCTACTGCCAGCCTTTTCAAAGATAAACCTGAAATTTCCCCCATTTTCAAATAGACCAGCAACAACCCATCGTCAACAATACAAGGATCCCAGCCAAAACACTTACAAGCCACCTTCATATCAAAACTGCTGTTATACATTACTAATTTCTTGCTTCTATACAAACTCCCTAAAACACTCACTACCTTCTCTTTTACCGTTCCATCCATACAACTGAGTGGAACCACAAACGCCTCTTTATTACCTGCAGACAATGCAACACTTAAAACTCTTGCATCACCAAACACGTCTAAAGAAGTTGTCTCAAAATCAAATCCTACTAACCCGTTATACTCACCAAGTATCCTTTCCATCAAAAAGACATCGCTTTCATCCTTAACAATAGTTATTTTTATATCGTCCCGTTTTCTCCCTTGATACGCAAAATCAAATGCATTCTTTATGTCTCTAACAAAATATTCCAGTGGCACTACTCCCATTTTATCTTTCTGATTTAACGAACGGCGAACATAAGACGGATGAAAAGTTGTCATTACTTCACCATATTTTGTTTTCTTTATAAGTCCTCTCTCTTTAGTAATAGAAAAGCTTTCATTTTGCGTTCCTACAAACCATTTCGATGCCATATCACCCAAAGCAATAATAATCTTCCTATTAGATAACTTGCTTAATTCCTCCTCCAAATAACCACTGCAACACTTCACCATCAAATGGTCTGGTTCTTCATCATTATCCGTATAACACTTCACAACATTCGTTATATAATACTTACCATTCACATAACCCAAAACCTCTCTCAACAAACGGCCAGCCGGCCCAACAAAGGGCCGGCCAACCTCATTCTCTTCTCTGCCGGGATTTCTCCCTACTATTACTACTTCAGCATCTAAATCACCTTCTCCCCATACCATCCTCCTTCCATTTAACTTGCATTTCTCACAAGCGTTCTTGTCCTCTTTTTTATTCTTTGTAACAACATCATCAAAAAGAAAGTTGTAAACAAATCCCCGAAGCTTCATTTTAAAAACAAATCTTTTATTTTCCTTTGCAAATCAGATTCCTCAACAACTTTATCTGAACTCCTTACAGACAAAGCAGGCTTGACATCCTCTCCCATATCTATTTTCGGAGAACGATCTGTTACACCACCAACACTATCCATGCGTTCGGCAAATGACGAATAATATACCATTACATCTTCGTCATCGCCTCCATCTCGCAACATTGCCTCCATAGCTTCATACGAAATTACTCTATCGCGAACAAACCCTTCTAAATCCACTACATGTTCCAACAACCCACTGTCCACCGGCGATACATTCGGTTTAGCCCTAACCTTATACTCCGTTCTACCTCTGTCTCCACCCGGAACTATCTTTTCTATTACCAAATTTCTCCCTTTTACCGGATCGGTTACATCACCATAATCAGGATCAAAAATAATGGAACTAATGTCCATAAACACCGTTTGTGGAGCCAAATACAACACTACTCTTTTTTCCTCATCCAAAGGAACTATGTTCATCAAATAACGCCGAACAGGCTTCAACCTCCTGTACACCTCTACAGACCTGCTATCTGTTTTCGGTAACCTCTCAATAAATTCGCAGACAGGACATTCTTCACCAATTGAACTTCTGCAATACTGCATCTTCGATCCTTTTAATCTGTAATGCAATTTTACTTTCTTGTAGTACAGTTTAGACGGGTCTTTTTGAGGCAAAATCCTGATTAAGTTCATTGAACTTGACGGTTGCCAATACTCTGTTTGAAGGGTCGTTTTTACTGCTTCCTCGTAATCTCTCTTCAATTGTTCTAAATCCATTTTTTCCTCCTTGTGTTTTTAGTTTTAACTTTACTCTTTCTCTAAAGTTATTATACTTCCACACCATCGATTTCTCTCTAACTTCGTCTCTATTCAAACATTCACCAGGGTCTTTACATCCTTCTAACTCATATATCTCTATCACCTCCTTGCATCCCCAACTAAGAATAGCATCTGCCATCTTTACCGCCGCAGACAGTGCATCCTTGTCTAATATTATACTCACCTTTCCTACTCTTCTCACCTCCTCTCTAATTTTTTCCCACTGCATTTTTGACATTTGCTGTCCTAAAACAGCTATGCCCGAAACCTTATGAGCATCTAACCACCCTTCACATATGCAAACCTCACCATCCTCCTTTTTCAAATTATCATACCCCCAAACAACCCCTTTCTTTGGAAAAGGAGGATACAAATAACGTGGTTCCTGCCTGAACAGCGCTCTCCCGATAAAATAGACCAATTTCCCCTCCTCCCAACAAGGAATAATCAGTCTGCCTTTCCAATCTCCTTCGCCATTCAAAACAACTCCTAACCTTAATTCCTCAGCTTCCTCTTCGCTAACTCCCCTCTCCCCTAACCAACTTAGCACATAGTCCTTATACACACTGTTCATTTCTTTTATCCCAACAAAACCATCCGGCAAATCTATCTTCAAGCTCTCCTCTATCGTTTTTGTCTTACTAAATCCTATATTAGACACTATATCTTTTGCTTCGTCTAAAGAAAACCCAAACTGTTCGACCAAAAACACAACTGCATTTGGTCTATATCCACAGCGAAAACAATTCGATATTCCTTTTTCTACATTAAAACTAAAATGCTTTTTTGTATCACCACACATCGGACAATTCATTCTGTATTCATTTCCTTCTATCTTCACATCAAACTTACTGACCAATATCTTAGCAAATTTAACTAACATCAAAACACCTCTCTGAAATACTGCCTTTCCCTATCAATAAAACATGGTATCGTTATATTCCTCCTTCCAAACTTATTTTTCAGTACAACAATCCTGATATAACCACTCTCCTCTTCTTCCTGCGTTTGCGATAAAGCTAATACATAATGAGCTGTCTGAGCTTTTCTGAAACTCCTCGATATCTGTTTTAAAGTAACATTCAAAGTACCCAAAGATTCCCTGCTTGCCTGCGTCGCTGTAATCATTGTCAAATCATACTTCTTTGCAATCTTCATCATACCTTCAAAAACAGCGCCCATTTCAGAAAAATCGTCCCTCATGGTTTTTCCAGACACCATTAAATCTCCATAATCCACCACTACAACTGAAACTCCTTTCTCAAGGTAACTAACAACCATCTTTTCTAACATATCTAATGACAACAAATCCTCAGAGCACAAAAACAAAGAACCAATATCACCTACATACTTCTTCTTTTTAGATATTGATTCATCCAAATTCTCATCACACCCAAACCACAGCATATCGAACCTTTCCTCGACTGTATCCTTCGAATCCTCCAAGGATATAAACAAAACATTATTCCCCTGAAACAACGCAGCAGAAGACAAATAAACCAAAAACATTGTCTTTCCTACTGAAGTTACCCCCATTACTACCGTTAATGTGCCCTTTCTAAACCCCCCAATCACCTTATCCAGTGACGGGATCATAGTATAAACACCATCATTTTGCTTTTTTTCCCTCGATAAAAACCTCTCAACAATCCTTTCTTTATCAAAAATAGAACCATACTGACCATCTTCACTAAACAAAGACAAATACCCCAAACGCCTTCTTACATCCTCTATTACCTTCCATACCCCTTTACTCCCCTTCAAC
>Ga0207433_10011670_pt1 | contig 13325 bp, 9 predicted proteins | sample YelNatPaOPGAMG01_FD_187559 | JGI IMG/M metagenome (GOLD analysis project Ga0207433, IMG submission 187559) | Hot spring thermophilic microbial communities from Obsidian Pool, Yellowstone National Park, USA - OP-RAMG-01 (SPAdes) (version 3) | ecosystem: Environmental > Aquatic > Thermal springs >... | reverse complement strand
AAAGGCGAGGCGGAAAAAGTTGTGGCTGGGGTTTTGGGGAAGCGGGGGAGAGTTGAGGAGTTCTCTGAGCACAAAACCCAGGAAGCCCATCCCTTGCTGTACGACCTCACCGAACTCCAGCGGGATGCTAACAAGCTCTTCGGGTATCCGGCGCAAAGAACCCTTGATATTGCCCAGAGGCTCTATGAACATTACAAGCTCATCACGTATCCCCGGACGGATTCCCGTTACCTCTCCGAAGACCTTCTGGGTCAGGTGGAAAGAAGCGTTGCCATGCTTGCCCGGTGCGGGTTCGCCGAGTTTGCGAGAGATCTTCCGCTCCGGGAGGCCCTCAAAGACCGGCGTGTTTTTGACCGGAGCAAGGTCACGGATCACCACGCCATCATTCCTACGGGAGAGGAAATCCGCTGGGAAGTGCTGAAGGAGGGGGAGCGGAAGGTTCTGGACCTCATCGTGCGCCGCTTCCTGGCGGTTTTCTATCCTTCGGCGGTCTGGGTGCACCGGACAATCAGGACCAGAGTGGAGGGGGAAATCTTCCTGAGCAAGGCCAGGGTTCTCGCCGAACCGGGGTGGCGTGTGCTTTATCCCAGGGAAGAGGAAGAGTTTCTCCCCGTTGTCCCCCGGAGGGAAGAGGTGGATGTTGTGGAGGTCTGGATCGAAGACAAGGAGACCAAGGCACCTCCAAGGTACACCGAGGCTTCGCTTCTTGCGGCCATGGAAGGGGCTGGGCGTTTTGTTGAGGACGAGGAACTTCGGGAAATACTGAAGGAGAGCGGCATTGGAACGCCGGCAACCCGGGCGGCCATTATCGAACGTCTCATCGAGGTCGGGTACGTGGAGCGGGAGGGGAAAACCCTCATTCCCACTCCCAAGGGCATGGAGCTTGTGAGTCTTGTGGAGAGCATCCCTATTCCGGAACTTGCTTCGCCTCAGCTCACGGGTGAGTGGGAGAAGAAGCTCAATCTCATCCAGAAAGGGCAGTTCACCCGAGAGCTCTTCATGGAGGGTATTAAGCATTTGACCCGGGAAATTGTTGCTAAGGTCAAGGCCCAGAACCTGGAAGATGTTCGGGAAGCAAAGAGCCGCATGGTGGCCTCAAGGTATCCTCTGGGTTCCTGTCCGCTCTGCGGTGCTCCGGTGTACGAGGGTAAAGTTGCTTTCAACTGTTCCCGGTGGAAAGAGGGCTGTCCTTTCACGGTGTGGAAGACCATTTCGGGGAAGAAAATCTCCCGCCAGCAGGTCCAGAAACTCTTGGCAAGCGGTCGAACGGACAGGCTTTCGGGCTTCCGTTCCCGAAAAGGGAAAAAGTTCTCCGCAGTACTTGTTCTTTCCGAAGACGGCAAGGTAGAATTTGCGTTTCCTCATGTGCCCTCTAAAGTACGGACCGAAAGAGACGATGGCGAGGATAAGGGAGATTGAGTATAATTAGCGTGGATATGGACGAGCAAAAAGACCAGACCGAAGTGAGAGAGTACTTTCGTATTTGTGGTCTTCAGCCTCTTAGGGGGAGCGTAACCGTTGGGGGTTCGAAGAACGCGGCATTGCCTATCCTTGCTGCAACGCTTTTGAGCAGCACTCCCTCTGTTATTCACAACGTCCCGGATCTCCTTGATGTTCGCACCATGGTGATGGTTCTCGAGAGTCTTGGGGCCGGTATTGAGCGCATCGGAAAACATTCCTACCGCATTTTCCCAGCCACCATTTCTCGCTTCGAGCCTCCTTATGAGCTCATCCGGAAAATGCGGGCATCGTTTCTCGTCACCGGGCCCCTGATTTCCCGACTGGGCAGGGCGCAGGTTCCGCTCCCTGGGGGATGCGCCATTGGGTCTCGTCCCATTGACCTGCACCTTAAGGGATTTGCCCACCTTGGAGTGGACGTTTCCATGCGTTCCGGGTACATCGAGGCATGGGCTCAGAAGCTCCATGGGGGTGAGGTGTACTTTGATTTTCCAAGCGTCGGAGCCACAGAGAACGTGATGATGCTTGCGGCAACCATTGAGGACGAGACAGTTATCACCAATGCTGCCCGGGAACCTGAGGTGGTGGACCTTGCCCGCTTTCTTACGTTGATGGGAGCTTCCATCGAGGGGGCGGGAACGGACACCATCGTTATCCGGGGGAAAAAGGACCTTTGGGGGTGCGAGTACACCATTATGAACGACCGTATCGAGGCCGGAACGTTCTGCGTTGCTGCTGCTATTACCCGGGGGGACGTTACGGTGCATGGCGTGGAAACCTCTCTTCTCCGGTCTGTTCTCACAAAGCTTGAGGAAGTCGGTGCGCAGGTTGAGAAGGTCGGCGAAGACGCTGTTCGGGTAGCGATGCGTGAACGTCCCAGACCCACGAATATTAAGACCATGCCCTATCCGGGTTTTCCGACGGACATGCAGGCGCAGTTCATGTCGCTTTTGTGCCTTGCCGATGGGGTGAGCGTCATCACCGAAACGGTTTTTGAGAGCCGCTTTGCCCATGTTGGGGAACTGGAACGCATGGGAGCGAAGGTTCAGGTAGAAGGGCGGAGTGCGGTAGTGGTGGGAGTGGAGAGGCTCACCGGTGCCCGGGTAACGGCCACAGACCTTCGGGCAGGGGCAGCTCTTGTTCTTGCAGGTCTTGCTGCGGAAGGCGTGACTGAAGTCAATGGGATTCACCATATTGACCGGGGCTATGAGGACCTCGAGGTGAAGCTCCAATCCCTGGGGGCGTTTATCGAACGAGTGCGAGGGTGAACGGGAGGAATCCTGTATGTGGAATAAACGATTGGGAATTGACCTCGGCACAGCAACGACGCTCATTTACCTCCATGGACGGGGGATTGTGCTCAACGAGCCTTCGGTTGTGGCCATTGCTAAGGACTCCAATCAGATTCTTGCGGTGGGGAAAGAAGCCTGGGAGATGATTGGGAAGACCCCGGAACATATCGTGGCCCACCGTCCCCTGCGCGATGGGGTGATCAGCGATTACGAGATCACCCGGAAGATGTTAGCCTATTTCATCCAGCGGGTGTGTGGGCGAAGCCTTTTCAAGCCCGATGTCGTGATCTGCGTTCCCTCAGGAGGCACCGAGGTTGAAAAGCGAGCAGTGCTCGACGCAGCGTACCACGCAGGAGCCCGTAAGGCGTACCTCATTGAGGAGCCCATGGCAGCGGCTCTGGGGGCCGGCCTCGATATCACGGGCCCTTCAGGGAATATGGTGATTGATATTGGAGGAGGGACCACGGACGTCGCCGTGCTCTCCCTGGGGGGGATTGTGGTCAGCCAGTCCGTGCGGGTGGCAGGGGATAAAATGGATGAGGCCATTGCCCGTCACCTCAGGAAAAAGTTCAATCTCCTCATCGGTGAGAAGACTGCAGAGATGATTAAGATTGAGATCGGGTGGGCTGTGCCTCCTCCGGAAGATAAAGCGGTCCGTGTCAAGGGACGGGACCTTGTCTCGGGGCTTCCCAAGGAGATTCTCCTTAGTGCTTCGGAGGTCTACAAATGCCTCACTGAACCTCTCTCGTACATTGTCGAGGCGGCACGGATGGTGCTCGAGCATACACCTCCTGAGCTTGCTGCCGATATCGGGGAGAAGGGTATCTGTCTCACCGGGGGGGGATCGCTCCTCCGGGGCATTGATGAGATGCTCGCTAAGGCTCTGGGGACCCCTGTGTACGTTGCCGAGGATCCGGTGTCCTGTGTTGCTCTCGGGGCGGGGAAGGTCCTCGATTACCTGAAGTTTCTCCGAAACGGCTTTCTCTACACCAAGGGGAGGAATACATAGCTTTTGTGGCGGCGTAAAGTCCTTCTCATTTTCTGGGTTCTGAGCCTGGTCCTGTGCGCTTTTCCGGTCTGGGGTGGGGAGATTGCTATCTTCCCTTTTTCGGCAATCCGTAAGGGCATGAAGGCCACCGGAAAGACGGTTCTTCTCGGAACAGAGGTGCAAGAATTTTCTCTCGAGGTCATCGATGTTGTGCAGGCGAAGGACATCACAGACAGCTACTTTGTTGTCCTTGTCACCGATGAGAAAATTCGCAGCCTGGGGGGTATCCTTGCCGGGATGAGTGGAAGCCCGGTGTACATCCGAGGGAAAATTGCAGGGGCGCTCTCTCACAGCTTCGAGACGCAGGATCACCTCGTGGGTGTTGTTACCCCCATTGAGGCCATGCTCAAAATATGGAAAGAGGAGGAAGTGCTTGCTCCCCTTGGAAAAGAGACATCAGTAGTGTTCTGTTTTGGGGTGGGCAATCGGGCATGGTCTCGCTTGAGGGAACGCCTTGGAGAAACGTACGCTTTGAGGAAGGTGCTTGCTTTTCCGCGTCTTTTTCCGGAGAAGTCTGAGAAGCAGGCGGCTTCTCTTGAGCCTGGGAGTGCCATAGGAGTGCAACTTGTGACCGGAGACGCGGAAATTGTGAGTGTTGGGACTCTGACCCTGCGGGATGGGGACCGATTCCTGGCGCTCGGGCATCCCTTTCTCCACCGGGGGAAAGCGCAGTATTTTCTCTCTTCGGTATACGTGAATTTCAGTCTGAAGGGAGATGAGTTCCCTTTCAAGGTGGGAACGCCCATCGAAATTGTGGGTGTGGTGGAAGAGGATCGCAGCGTCGGTATAGCAGGACGGTTTGGAGTTTTCCCGAAAACAACGGAGGTCACCATAGGGGTGAAGGAGGGGACAAGAAGGCGAGATTTCCACTTCTCGGTGGTCCAGGAAGAGGACATTCTCGTGGATTTCCTCCCCGAGCTTCTCCTTGACGCCATTGATCGGACCATCGACCGCCAGTCTCCAGGGAGCGTTGATCTGAAGTTCCGAATAACGGGAGAAAATCTCAACCTCGAGGATGAGTTTTTCTGGGTCAGCGAACCGGATATCGCAACTTTTACCTCGAACACGTTTCGCCGGATACTCGAGGCATTCCTGAAAAATCCCTACCAGCCGGTAAACGTGGAGAACATTGCTCTTGAGGTTGAGGTATTTCCTGAAATCCAGCGGGGATGGATTCTCTCCTGCGATTTCCCCCGAATCGTGAAGCGGGGCGAAATTGCCGCAGGGAAGGCCACGGTGTTCCTGTATCGCCAGGGCATACGGGATGTTTCCCTCCAGGTGGCTGTGCCTTCTGACTTTGCCCCGGGTGAGGCGGAGATCGTGGTTCGGGGGAGAGGGGGGAATAGCGGGGAGTCACGGGAGGAGACATTTACCGCAGATTTTCAGGAGTACCTCAATCAGAAGCTTGACGAGCTTCGGAATGACGGTGTGGACCTTGAGATCCTCGCCAAGGGTAGTGTTCCCCAAAAGACCACCTATACCAGGACCCATGTGTTCCTTCCATTCGTGCTTGAGGGAGATGCTTCGAGCAAGGTATGGGTAAACTGAGGAGAAAAATTTTCTGGGGGAGTATGGCGTTTTTTTTCGCTTTTCTCCTGTGGGAAGGGGGAAGGCATGGTCTTCGGCAGGTCCTTCGGGAACTCGAAGAAACCCATCGCATCGTTGTTCGCGTTGAGCGCACTGTTCCGCTCTTTCTGGGGTTTGCCCTTCGGGGGGTTCGGGTCTCGGGTGAGGGGTTCGCTTTCCAGGCTCCGGAAGTTTCGGTCCGTTTGAGCTGGAACCGGGGGATTTCTGTCGTTATTGAGGACGGTGAGTTCACTTTCTCCTCGGGTTTGCCGTGGTCTGCTCTGGAGTCCCTTCCTCCTCTCTTTGTTGAGGTTCGCAGGGCTCGCCTTAGCGGGCAGAATCTTCCTCCCTGGGATGGATGGGTGGAGAAAAGTGGTACCGTGCTCCGTTTTGGGATTGCCGCAGGCGACCTTGAGGTGAGGGGGACCGTGGAGGGAGGAAAAGCGGTTCTTGAGGGGAAGTACCGTACCCTGCCCTTTCGGGGGTCTTTTGTTCCTGCAGAGGGTCGTTTCGAAGGAGAACTTGGCGAAGGTTCCCGGAGGGTTCACCTTGAAGGTATACTCTCTCGGAAAACTCAGGGGTGGGAACTGTCTCCTCTCCAGGTAGACCAGGGAGGGCTCTTCTTTTCCGGCCGACTTTTCCGGGGAGATGACGGTCGTTTCGTGCTCTCGGGGAGAGCGCGTGTTCTGGAGGAGGATATCGACGTTTCCCTTCGAGGGAGAAATGTCCAGACCTCTTTTGAGGGGAACTTCGAGGGGAGGAGTACAACCTCCACTATTTCGGGCCGTTTCCGCGCCGATCTCTGGAATTCTTCTTTCGTTCTGGAGTTTACCCCCCAGTCGGTATGGCGGGGTGTTCGTCTTTCAGGTCGCCTCGAAGGTTCGGTGGATGATGGTCTCCGTCTCAATTTCCGCGACTTCTTTGTGTCCCCTGAGGAGGAATGCGCCCTCTTTCCTGTGCGAGGGAGTGGCAGAATCCAGGGACAGGTGGAAAGGAAGGGGGGACTGTGGCAGGGAGAGATTGCGTTTTCGAGCCCTGAGATCCTCGTCGATCGTCTGAGGCTTAAGGGGGTATCTGCACGGGTTGCCTTGGATGGGGGACGGGTAACGTTTTCAGGATCCGGGCACATGTTTGGGGGAAATCTTGAGCTCTCCGGAAGTTATGAGTCGGGCGTGATTCAGGCCTCAGGAAGGGTCCAAGGGGTCACCCTTGAGGGCATTCTGGAGCAGAGTGGTGTGCCACTTTCTGGGACTTTCTCGGGGGACCTCTCCTGCACGGGGAGAGTGGGAGATTTTCGTCTTGTTCTCCGGCTCACCAATGGGTCCTTATCCTGGCAAGGTGTGGACCTTGGCAGCATTGCGGGGGGTGAGGTTCTGCTTGAGGGGGAACGCGTTGAGGTCCGGAACCTTCTTGTAACCCGGGGTAGTGGGAAGCTCTCTGGCAATGTGACGAGGGACGCTTCAGGTATTCGGGGGAAGGGAGAATTTGCGGGGTATCCCCTTGAGGTTTCCTGGAAGGGGAAGACAGCTGGGTTCATCCTCTGGGGTTCTGTAGCCCTGGAGTGGGGGAAGGAACATTGTCTTGGGCTTTCTCTTTCGTCGCCCTCGTGGTTTTTCGGGAATCTTCAGGGTCGAGATCTCTCCATCTCTGGCGCCGTCAGGGGGAAAGAAATCACCCTGGACTGCCTGGCTCTGCAGTGGGATGGAGGGTATTTCAACGCCCGGGGGAGGGTGGTGCTTGACCGGGAAGTGGACCTTTCTGGAGAAATCGAAAACCTCCGTCTTCCGGACAACGATTTTCGGCTCAGCGGGATGATTCACAGGGCCCGTTTCGCCGTTTCCGGACCGTGGGAGAGGGTTTCTTGGAAGTTTGAAGGCGAAGGGTCATCCCTTCGAATCCTGAATGAGCCCCTGGGGGAGCGTGTTGTGCTGAAGTTTTCCGGAGTCCTTCCCCTTTCTTCGTTTCTTGGAGGAGAAGTTGCTCTTGCCGACATCCTGAACCCGGAAACCCTCAGCGAAGGGACCATTCTGGTGGAGAGGGCAAATCTCGCCCTTCTTGGAGGAAGCTTCCTCGCGAAGGCTGTGAAACCCGTGGATTTTTCTTTTGTGCTTGACCCTGGGGATCGCCTGTGGCGTTTCCATTCCGGCGAGGTTGTGCTCTCCTTCCCTCCTTACGGGGATTTTCAGGGAAAGGTGGAAGGGGTGTACGATGGCAGGTGTTTTGTGGTTGAGAGGCTTGAGCTTTCCGGTTCCCAGGGTGTGCACCTTTCCGGAAAGGGAATCGTGGATACCCTGGCAAGGACTCTGGACCTCCAGTGTGCCTTTGGAGGGGAACTCTCTTTCCCCTTTGAGGAATTTGTGGTTGAGCTTGGAGGATCAGGAACGCTGCACCTTTTTGGGGATTACGTATCGCCTGTTGCGGAGGGCTCGGTGACACTCCAGCGGTTTCGGGTTCTTGCTGGTGGGAGAGAATACCTTTCCCTGCAGGGTCTTCAGGGGGATCTCGCAGGGGGGAGGTGGCGGTTTTCCGGGGGGAAGGGAACGTTCCTTGGGGGAGAGCTTGTGGTGAGGGGTGAGGTTTCCCGAGAGGGCCTCATCCTTCATGGAACGGTTCAGGGGGATGGGGGCTTTCCTGGGCTTGAGGGGATATTCCAAGGACGGTGGAGTGGTGAACTCGTGGTGACAGGGAAGGAAGGGCAGTACACCCTTGAAGGGGATCTCGTGGTGCGGGAAGCTGTCCTGGATACGCGGGGAGGAAGAACCGGAGGATCTTTGCGTCTTGATTCCCTGTCTCAAGTGGTGGCAAAAATTCCTTTTCCTTTGAAACTCCGCCTTTCCTTTCAGGATACTCTCACGGTGAAGACGGATTTCTTGCAGCTTACACTCTCCGGGAACGTGCTGGTTCATCGGGAAGGTGAAGGCCTGGTGCTCTCTGGTCGCCTGGATGTCCTTCAGGGGACGTATGACCTTATTGCCTGCAGCATCCCCCTTGAAGGATACATCGTGTTCACGGAGCTTGACGGATTCACTCCAAGGCTTTGCCTTGAAGGCCGAAAAAGCCTCAGAGGGTATGATCTCAGCGTGCATATCGCCGGACCACTTGATGCCTACACAGTGGCCTTCTCTTCCGAGCCTCCCCTCTCGCAGGAGGAAATCCTGTCCCTGCTATTTCTGGGTGACAAGGATGCCTATGTTGCGCTCAACCGGGTGAACCTTGCGCCGGTTTTCCTGAAGATTGCTCGATTCTTGCTTGAGAAGGACTTCTCGCTGAGCCTCAAACCGCTTTTTGACGGGATCACCTTTGATCTGGGGGATTTTTCCCGGATTACTTTTGAGAAAAAGCTTGGTAGGAACGTGGCTTTCGGGTATACTCAGAACTTGAGCGATGGAGGATCAGCGGTTGAGATGAACATCGACTTTGGGAAAGAATGGTCCCTGAGGCTTGAGCGGACCGAGAGCGGTGAAACGGAGTGGATGCTCCAGTTTTCCACGAAGTTCTGAAAGGGGGAGAGGAGCTGGTGGCCGAACGGTCTTCTTGGTGGCTTGTCGTGATCGCCGTAGCAGTGGTGATCGCCTGTGGCTTTCAGGCTTTTGCCCAGGAAGTTGCACTTCCTGTCGTTGCCGTGCGAGTGGAAGGAAATGAACACGTGCATACCCAGCTCATCCTTTCGGCCATTTCCCTGGGTCTCAAAGAGCCCTTCAATCCCCAGAAGGTTGAGCAGGACGTCAAAAGCATTTACGACCTCGGGTACTTTGCAAAGGTCTGGGTGGAAACAAAGCGTTACCCTGACGGCATTGAGGTCATTTACAAGGTCCAGGAGTTGCCAGTCATCCAGGCCATAGACATTCAGGGAAATACTGTGCTCTCCACGGAGGAGATCCGTCAGGCCATGATTGTTGCCCCCGGGCAGGTCATGAACTGGAAGATTTTTCAGCGGGACCTTGAGCGCATCAAGGCGCTGTACAGCAACAGGGGTTTCCTCATGACTGCGGCCGAGGACATCCGTTTCGATGCATCGGGTGTCCTCCACTTCACCATCCGGGAGGGTATTGTGGAGCGGGTGGATTTTGAAGGTCTGCAGAAGACAAAGGAATACGTCCTGCGGCGGGAGCTGAAGTTCACCCCTCCCGTTGTTTTTGACTTCGCTAAAATCAAAGAGAGCATGCGGGCCATCTATAACCTGGGGTTTTTTGAGGATATCAGCATGAAGCTTGAGCCGGGGAGTGACCGGGATCATGTGGTGGTCAAGGTGAAGGTTGTGGAAAAGCCCACGGGGGAAGCCGGAATCGGGGTGGGCTACAACAGCGAGAAGGGATGGATGGGGTTGTCCGGTACCAGGAGTCCAACTTTGGTGGAAATGCCCAGAAACTCGAACTCCGTTACGAATTTGGAGCTCGAACCCTCTACCGTATCTCGTTTGAAGAGCCCTGGCTTTTTGGCGAACCCATTTTCTTCGGGGTTGCCCTCTATGACAGGGTGGAGAAAAAGGAACACTGGGTGGAGCAGGAGGTCGTCGGAGAGTACGAAGAGGAGCGCCTCGGGGGCCAGGTTGCCCTTGGTGGTCGTTTCGGTGACGCATGGCGCTGGCGTGTTCAGTACAAGTCGGAGGATATCACCATCACGCCTCTCTCTGGAGAAGTGCCTAAGGCGGATGGGAAGACGAATTCCCTTACACCAACCATCGTCTATGACACTCGGGATGATGTTTTCAATCCCCACGAGGGGTGGTACTGCACGCTTCAGGTTGAATTTGCGGGAGGATTCCTGGGAGGTGATTACGACTACACGAAGTATGTCCTCGATGCCCGGAACTACATTAACACTGGAGAGAATTCGGTGCTGGCCCTGAGGGTCCTTGGGGGCATTGCCGATCGAGAGCTCCCGAGTTTCGAGAAGTTCTCGGTGGGCGGGGTGAATACCCTCCGAGGGTATGACCTTTATGAGTTCCAGGGAGACAAAATGCTTGTGGCGAACCTCGAGTATCGCTTTGAAGTGGCCAAGAATACGCAGCTTGTGGTTTTTGGAGACGCTGGCTATGCTTGGGACCTTCAAGAGCCCATCGACCTCGGGGATGTGAAGATAGGCTACGGGGTTGGGCTCCGTTTTGATACGCCCATCGGGCCGATTCGCCTTGATTACGGTATTGGTGAAACGGGAAGCCAAACCTATGTGAGCATCGGGCAAACGTTCTGAATGTTTCAGGGAAGGAGAGTGTCCATGAGGAAGTTTGCGATTTCCACAATGGTCGGAATTCTTGTGGTCCTTCTGGGGAGCACGCTGGTTGTAGCGCAGGCGCAGACCAAAAAGCCTGCTCAGGGACAAACGGGTTCTGCGCCATCCTCAGGAGTAGTGGCCATTGGGGTGGTGGATATCAACAAGATCTTCGACGCCCATCCCAATACGGCGAAGATTGCCGAACTTGAGAAAAAGATTGCCGAGGAGTTTCAGAAGCGGCAACAGGAGCTGAACGAAAAAGGGAAAGGGAAGACTCGTGAAGAAGTCCAGAAGCTCGAAGAGGAAATGAACGCTGCCTGGGCACCGGTGCGCGATGAAATGCTGAAAGAGCGTCAGGCGCTCATCGAAGAGCGTTACAGTGACGTGATCAGCGCCATCCGGAAAGTGGCTGAATCCATGAAACTCGCCCTGGTTGTCCGCAGTACTCTGCGCATTCCGGTCAACCAGAAAGAAGTTCTGGAAATGCCCCTTGTGCTCTACGGCGGTGTGGACATTACCGATCAGGTTATTCAGGAGCTCCAGAACATTGTGGCTGCCAAGGAGAAGAAGTGAGCTTTTTCCGTCTCGGTGAACTGGCAGAAATCATTGGGGGTCACCTTTTTGGTGACCCTGATTTTGTCGTCAGAGGTGTTCAGGAGCCTCAGAGAGCCGAAGAGGAGGACCTGATTTTCCTCTTCGACGCCCGTGCTCTTTTTGAGGTGCTCTCGTCTCGGGCAAAGGCGGTCGTTGCGGGAAGGGGATGCAAAGAGTATCTACCCGAAAAACACGTGATTGAGGTTGACCATCCCCGGATTGCCTTTGCCCGGGTTCTTGCCCGTTTCTCTTCCCCTTTCCGCCCTCCCTCTGGTATCCATCCCCTGGCCTTTGTCCACCCCAGAGCAAGACTTGGTGTTGGGGTGTCGGTGGGGGCTTTCTCGGTTATTGAGGAAGACGCCTCCATAGGGGACAGGACGTGCATTTTCCCCCAGGTGTACATCGGGAAAGGCGTTCAAATTGGCGCTGACTGTCTCATCTATCCCCAGGTGGTTGTGCGGGAGTACTGTACCGTGGGGAACAGGGTCATCCTGCACAGCGGTGTTGTGGTGGGAGCAGACGGCTTCGGGTATGAATGGACCGGGGAGAGGTACGAGAAAATTCCCCATATCGGGACGGTGGTCATTGAGGACGACGTGGAGATTGGAGCGAACACTACTGTGGATCGGGGAACCCTTGGATGTACTCGAATTGGCCGGGGGACGAAAATCGACAACCTGGTCATGGTGGCTCACAACGTCCGTATTGGGGATCACGTCATCATCGTCGCCCAGTCGGGAATTGCTGGAAGTAGCATTCTTGAGGATGGCGTGGTGATGGGTGGGCAGGCAGGGGTAACGGACCATTGCTGGGTTGGGAAGGGAGCAAGGATTGCTGCCCGGGCAGGAGTCACGGCGAGGGTGCCACCGGGAGAGGTGGTTTCTGGATTCCCCGCTCAGGAGCACCACAAGGAACTGAGGGAACGAGCCCTGGTTCGAAAGCTTCCAAAGATGTGGCAGAAAATCGAAGAACTTGAGGAGCGTGTTCGAAAGCTCCTCAAAGAGTGAGGGTGTTTCCGTTGCAGCGCACCATCGGTTGCTCTGTGGTGGTCGAAGGACAGGGTCTCCACAGCGGAAAGGAGGTCCGGGTTACCCTTTTCCCCGGGAAGGTGAACCAGGGGATAGTCTTTCGGGTCCTTTGCGGGGAAAGAGAAGGCGTTGTCCCGGCTCTTTTCCCGTATGCAGTTTTGGGGTACCGCTCAACACTCCTCAAAAACGGAGAGATCGTCGTGGCCACGGTGGAACACCTTCTTGGAGCGTGCTGGAGTATAGGGGTGGATAACCTCGAGGTGGTGGTGGAAGGCGAAGAACTCCCTGGAGGAGACGGCAGCGCTCTTCTCTGGCTTCAGGCCTTTGAGAGAGCCGGGATAAAGGAGCAAGAAGTTCCCCGAAAGACGTTAGTGATTGATCGGGTGTTCCACGTGCAGCAGGGTGCAGGGCATCTCTTTGCCTTTCCGGCACAGCGTTTTGTGGCCACGTATATCCTTGACTGTACGGAGAAAGGAGAGTTTCTCCAGGGTCTAACGTTCCAGGAGGGAGAGGAACCAACAGGTATCCTGAGAGCCCGGACGTTTGCCTTTCTCTGGGAAGAAGAGAAACTCAGGAAACTGGGTCTTGGGAAGGGAGTGCAGGACGAGGCAGTACTTTTAGATGTTCTGGGTGTGGGCAATAAGCCCTTCCGGTTGCCCTCTGAGGCTTGTGCTCACAAGATCCTCGACCTCCTTGGTGATTTGATGCTCCTTGGGAAGAGAATTCAGGGGGGATTCCTGGGGTTGCGGTCGGGACACGCCCTGAATCAGGCCATGGTGAAGTTGCTTTGGGAGGCCGTGAAGGATGGGGATTGACAGGACGGCACGGATAGACCCGGAAGCGCAAATCGGAGCAGACGTTGAAATTGGTCCCTACGTCATTATCCGGGGGAAGGTCCGGGTGGGGGATGGGACCAGGATTGAACCCTTTGCGGTTCTTGAGGGCAAGGTGGAGATCGGTCCTTCCTGTGTGATTGGGCATCATGCCGTCATCGGTGCACCCCCTCAGGATGTGGCTTTCCGGGGGGAGGAGAGCGGGATCGTCATCGGTGAAGGAACCGTGCTCCGGGAGTTTGTAACGGTGCACCGGGCAACCGGCGAGGGGAAGGTCACGCACATCGGAAAG
>Ga0207433_10011665_pt1 | contig 13326 bp, 19 predicted proteins | sample YelNatPaOPGAMG01_FD_187559 | JGI IMG/M metagenome (GOLD analysis project Ga0207433, IMG submission 187559) | Hot spring thermophilic microbial communities from Obsidian Pool, Yellowstone National Park, USA - OP-RAMG-01 (SPAdes) (version 3) | ecosystem: Environmental > Aquatic > Thermal springs... | reverse complement strand
GATGACTAAGGTGAGGGTGAAATAAACCAGCCAGCGCCCTTCCCACTCTGCTATATCCTGTGTGTCACCCATCTATTTGAACGAGCTCATTAGCAGATCGAGCGTCCCCGATCGTAGCTCGTCTGGACTGGCATAACTGAGTACCGTTGCATATAGCGTGCTGGAGTGATAATTTGTATCCATGCAACCTCTGGACATTGGTATGACAGACCTTATAGAGTGCACCATAAAACGCCGGCTGAACCGTTTTGTAGTTGAGATACTGGTTGACGATATGCCAGCGCTTGCTTACATCAATAATACAGGTCGCTTACAGGACTATCTCCACCCGGACAACACGGGACTCTGTGTTAAGAACAGGCACCCGATGAAGACAGCTTACCGGTTGTTAGCTATCAGAGAAAAGCATTCAGCCGCACTTATTGATACTCAACTGCAGATGAAGGCATTTGAGCGAGCGGTTGCGATGAGGATGATACCTTGGCTTGCAGATTACGCCATCCTGAAAAGAAATATACGCCTCGGGGGTTCTATCATAGACTATTTGCTGACCAACCAGGAAAGCAATGTATACCTCGAAGTAAAGAGCGCTGTGCTCCGCGAGGGTCACTACGCCATGTATCCAGATTGCCCTACAGATCGGGGGCGCAGGCACCTGAGAGAACTCATACAGCTTGGGGCTGGTGGTGGCAGAGCAGCAATTCTGTTCATCGCTGCCCTCCCAGATATAAAAGCCTTCAAGCCAAATCGGGCTGCCGATCCCGAACTTGCCGACTTGCTACCTGCTGCCAGAAAAGCTGGCGTATGGCTACGAGCTATAGCACTGGTCTTCCAGCCCGAAGATTCACAGATTTACCTTTACCACCCCGACCTGCCCGTTGAACTTAATTGACACATCACCAACCGACCTCTATACTGATAGACTAAAACCAAAGTAACCGAGCGAGGCATAAAATGGGCGCAACAGAGAGTAAAATCGTTTACTTCACCAAGCAAGGAGCGGAGAACACCGATGACGTACTTCGCATTGTAAAAGCGAGAGCGGAGGAGCTGGGCATCAAGACAGTTATCGTCGCTTCCACCACCGGTGCCACGGCAGTTAAAGCGGTGGAATATTTCAAGGGGATGAAAGTGGTCGCTGTTACTCATCATGCCGGCTTCCGCGAACCTAATACACAGGAGTTCACTGAAGAAAACAGACGAAAGGTAGAAAGTGCCGGTGGGTTAATCCTCACCACCACCCATGCTTTCGCCGGAATTGACAGGGCAATGCGCAGGAAATTCAATATGTACCTCACAGGAGAGGTGATAGCCAATACGCTGCGCATCTTCGGTCAGGGCATGAAGGTGGCTTGCGAAATCGCCATGATGGCAGCCGATGCCGGTCTGGTCCGCACCGATGAGGACGTTATCTGTGTAAGCGGTACCGGTCGCGGTGCCGATACCGCCGTAATCCTGAGACCGGTCAATGTGCACGACTTCTTTGACCTCAGAGTGAAAGAGATTCTGTGCAAACCGCACTTCTAAATTCCATATACCAAAAAGGACACTGGAGAGACTTTTTATGCCTTCAAAGAAACTTGGTCCCAACTGGCTAGATAGGTTGAAGGTCCGCTTTAAAACAGCCCTGGGGATAAACCCCGTCCTGTGCGATAGTTGCAAGTGGGACTGGCGTAGCGCCTGTCACCACCCGGAACGCCCCCACGCAGTATGGTGCCCCGACTATGAGAAACGTGGCTCATAGTCCGCTTCAGGTCCTAAGATCAAGCTAGCACTGTACCATCTTATAACTGAGCTGCCCCCGGTCGCGAAACAGCAAGAATTTGACTTTCCTATTCTGCAACAGTAATTCCTCGCTCTGCCGGCGCAACTCCCTGAAGTCAGCCGTCTCCAGGAAGTCGCGAAGCAACGCCAACCTGTCCTCCAGTTCAGCATTGCTCTCACCAGCAAGAAGTTGGCGCGTTATGTCTTCATATTCTTTTTTCGCCACCGTCTCGATGCAGTGGGTAAGGTCAGGAAAAAGCTCTATCGCCGTCATATTAGCTCAATTGAACGACTTCCTTTGCCACTTCTTTATCCTATCAGCCGAGCAGCCAGCGTGGCAAGTTCAATTTTTGACACCCCAGCTAGCCAATGCTATGATGGTATTGATAATCTGGTCATAAGATTGACCAGGTTGCATATGGAAGACGCGACTGGCATATATCTGGTACTTTTCTTTGTCTGTCTGCTGATAGCAGCGTTCTTCTGTAGCGCTGAGACAGCCTTTATCAGCATACAGCGACTTCGCCTCGAACACCTGGTCCGCACCAATCATCCTAAAGCTAAAGTTGTAGCCAGGATTCTGGAAAATCCGGAAAAATTCCTTGCCACTGTACTTTTCGGCATCAATCTATTCGAGACCGCAGTAGCCACCCTGGGCACAATTATCGCTGTATCAGTCTGGGAACAAAACCTGGCTCTAGCTCTGGCAACCGTTATCATCACGGTGATAACACTGGTCTTCGCTGAACTCATTCCCAAAAGTCTGGCAGTGCGCTTCAGCGAGAGACTGGCCTTGCTCTATGCCGGCCCCATCGAGGTCGTATCATATATCTTTTATCCCTTCGTCTATGTGCTCAACCATATAGGCATCAGGTTCACCAGACTGGCTGGAGAGGATACTGAGTTGAAGCCTATCGTCAGCGAGGAAGAGCTCCATACTGCCATCACCATGGGCGAAGAGCAGGGTATCTGGGAGGAAGACGAGGCTGAAATGATACGCAAAGCTTTCGAATTCGCCGACCGTCCGGTGAAGGAAGTAATGCAGCCCAGGACCGAAGTAGCCTGGCTGAAACAGGGCTCCACCCTTGCCGATTTTCTTGAAGCCTACCGCTGCTTCCCTTATTCCCGCTTCCCCGTTTATAAAGACACCATCGATGAGGTCATCGGTGTCATCTCTATCAAAGATGTACTCATGGCACAGGCTAGCAACTCTCTGACAAAAGACAGCCTGCTCGATGAACTTGTGCGCCCTGTCCATTTCGTCCCCGAGACTAAGAAGCTGGGCGAACTCCTAGCCGAGATGAGGGACAATAACTATCATATGGTAATCGTCGTCGACGAATATGGAGGTGTGGTCGGTGTCGCCACACTGGAACACCTCACCGCAGAGATTATGGGCAAGATCGGCGATGAACTCGCCAGCAAGAAAAAGGACTTCGTCACCATAGATGCCAATACCTTCGAAATAGACGCTGGGCTGAGGATTGAAGAGGTCAACGAGGAACTGGAGCTAGACCTGCCACCGGGCGACTATGAGACCATAGCTGGCTTCATCCTGAGTCACCTGGGGCGCATTCCTAAGCAGGGTGAACATCTTAAATACAAAGACATGAAACTGACCATCCTTGAAATGCGCGGCAGGAAGGTCGAGAGAATCCTGATAACCAAGGAAAGGGATGCTGCGCTTCCGGGTAAAGTTTAGTCGTGGGGAAGAACTTAAGTTCCTCTCTCACCTTGATTTGATGAGGCTCTGGGAAAGAGCTTTGCGCCGCGCCAGAATCCCTTTAGCCTACTCTCAGGGCTATACCCCTCATCCACAAATCTCGCTGGGCGCACCGCTACCAGTAGGTGTTACCAGTGAGGCAGAACTGATAGACATCTATCTCTTCCGCTGGACTACACCACGCCTTTTCGAAGCGCAGGTGAAAGAACAGCTACCTCAGGGTATAGAACTGCTCGAGGTATGGCAGATAGGGCTTAAAGTCCCTTCCCTACAGTCACAGGTCAAGTTCGCCGAATATAGAGTCGAAATTGAGACCGACAAGACCACTCAGGTGATACGGCAGTCTCTGGACTCGCTCTTAAAAACCGATAAGCTGCCCTGGCAGCACCTTCGCGATACCGGTCCCAAGCGCTACGACCTCCGTGCCCTGATCGAAGACCTGTGGCTCATCGAACATCGGGGCTCTCTCTGTGTGCTGGGCATGAGACTGCGCTGCGATGAGAAGGGCTCGGGGCGACCGGAGCAGGTGACAAAAGCCCTCAGCTTCTCCCAGCACCCAAAATCAATTCACCGCACCGCCCTGCTGCTGGGATAGCTGAACTCGTAATCGAAGTTATGCAGTTGCCTAGCTGACTTCGATGACACTGCCCACCGCATTGAATACAAACCTGTCGCCAAACTCCCCAGCCAGTACACTGATGGCTTTCAGCCCGGTACAATGGCACAGGCTCAGCCTGCGTACGTCCAGCTCCTTCAGAACCGCAATAGTCCTGTCTATTTGCTCCCCGGAAGCACTGATCAGATGAGAGCCACCGATCACCGCATGCACACGAGAAACTCCGGTAAGCCGCTGTGCCCAATACAAAGTATTTATCATGCCCCGATGAGCGCAGCCCAGTACCACCACCAGCCCTTGCCCTGTCTTGATAACCAGCGCCTGGTCGTCGGCAAGCTCATCGGGCTTCAATTCGCCATCTTGGTCCACAACCAGGATATCGTCGATCCGCTCAAAATCGTTGACCATCGGTATCTCACCGGTAGTCAGTATTGAGTCGGTGATAGCCACTGACTTTGTGGTCAGCCGGAAATTAGCTCCAAGGCTTTCCAGTTCACGCCTCTGAAAAGGAATGCCTATGTACCTGGCTGGCTGATTTCTTCTGCGAGCATATTTCGCCTGCCAGATGTCAGGATGAGCTATCACTTCCACCTGCTTTCTCATCCGCCGCAACACCTCCCGCAACCCACCGGTATGGTCGTAATGCCCGTGACTGAGCACTATTTTGTCCACCTTCCTCAGGTCAATGCTCAGGCTATCCGCATTATGGACCACCGACCTGCCGCTTCCAGAATCGAGTAACACAGTGACCCCGTCCATCTCCACCAGCACGCTCAAGCCCCACTCCCCCAAAAAGTCGCCCAGCATAGCAGTGTTTTCGCTGAGCGTAGTTATGCGAACTGTCATTTCACCCCCTCCTTTTCAGAAACGATTAACTCGTCAAGCCTGGAGACAAGCTCACCGGCTTTTTGTTTCAGCGAAGCTATCAAGGTCTTTAGCTCGTCAGATGACATCGGCACCAATTTGATAATAGCACCCTGAGGACAAACCTCAAGGCAAAGCCCACATTGGTTACACAGATTCGCATCTATAATGGCATAGCCCCGGTGGATAGAAATTGCCCCGCTTGGACAGCTTCCAGCACACAGCCCACATCCTAGACACAGGTGGTTTCGTATTTTGATCATTTCACCGTACCCAGGAGTACACTTTACTTTCTACAACTCTGGTATCTTCCTGTAAGCCCGCTTCCACGGTTCACGCCTGGTAGCCAAGTAGTCCCGTACCGCCTCCCTTATCGTATTAGCAGCTAACAGAGCACAATGGGCACTATCCGGTGGCAAGCCACCAAGGGCATCCAATACATCCTGCTGCGTCAGCCGAAGGATTTCGGTAACAGTCTTCCCCCTCGCCAGCTCGGTGACCATGCTGCCAGCAGCAATGGTAGTCCCACAACCGTCAGTCCAGAAGGTAGCTAGCTCAACCACCTCACCTTTCACCCGCAGCCAGATTGCCATGGTGTCACCGCAAGGACCAGTTATTTGGGCAAATCCGTCGGCATCGCGAATACTACCTGCATTTCGCGGATTTTGCACATGGTCGATGACTATCTCGCTATAGCCAGCCAGTGCCTGTTTCTGCAACTCTTCCGCTATCCTGTCCATCTCTGAAGACATGACAATGCCTCCAAACACGCCTTTCACTGTCTAGACCATTGCCACAAGAGTCCCTTATCGGCTCGGCTCAACGATGACGGAGTGCTCTTCCCAGAAATCGATACTTCTTAATTTCCCTTGAACATATTTTTCCTTGCCAAGCAGGTCTGTTAACCGCAACTTACCGTTCTCCACATCTATTCGGATTACCTCATCCATTAACTTCTCCAGCCCACCATCAGCCTCGACATACACTGTAGCTATGCACACGTCACTCCTCCAAAATCCGGGCTTCAGCCTTTCGATAGCAAATTACTGACAATTTCTTTCACCTCCCCCACTATCACCGTCTCCAGACTGCCGCCACTCATGCACGCCTCAAAGATTTCTCGGTTTGCGTGGATAGCCCCGACGATATTTACGCCCCTTCTAACCAATTCAGCCGCTAGTTTACCTGCCATCTCGGTTGAGCTAACCTTATTGATGATAGCCCTTACATTTTTCACCCCAGAGCCAACAGCAAGTTGTTTCACTTTAGCAGCTAACTCCAGAGACTCAAAAGAGGGCTCAACCACCACCAGCACCAAATCGATACTGGTCTCGACGCCCCTGCCAAAATGTTCCACGCCAGCCTCCATATCCACGATACATATCTCATTTTTACCAAGTCGGAGTTTGCCCAGAAACTCACGACTTAATACACCCATGGGACAGGCACAACCTTCAAGCGCCTGAAGGATTTTGCCAATGTTCACCAGTCTCAATCCATCCCTTTCCTTGATATACTGGGGCGGAATATCACTTACCCTTATTTTTTCCAAGCTCAGTATCTCCGCCTTTGTTTCCGACTTACCTGCAGAGGAGCTACGTCCCATCCTGTCTTTTAGCCCTTTCTTACCACCCACCATCTCCATCAGCGGTATCGGTGGCTCGGTGAAACCCAGCATTCGAAAAAGCCCTGAATTTGATTCGTCTGAGTCCACCACCAGTACGCGGTAACCGCGGCTTTTGAATTCATACGCCAGTAGCGTGGCGATAACGCTTTTTCCGCTGCCACCTTTGCCGCAGACTGATATTTTCATATTTCGCTCCCTTTGCTCCTTCCTATTGTTTTGTCCTGGCTTTCACAGCCTGAATAATAGCGCCACCGAAGCCCTGCAAAAAGTCAGCCTGATAACGCTCTATCTTACCTTCGTCACAAAGCTGGGCTAACTGCGGGTCAATCGGTATTTGTGCTAACAAGGGCGCATCAGCCAGATTTGCCATCTCCTCAGCCCGACTTTTGCCAAAAACTTCGATCTTCTTCCCGGTATCCGGCAGGACAAGATAGCTCATGTTCTCCACCACTCCCAGTATCGGGATATGCATCGCTTCTTGCGCCATTTTAATTGCCTTGCGCACCACCATAGCCGCTAGCTCCTGAGGGCTGAAAACAATTATCACACCCGATACCGGTAGCAATTGCAACACTGTAAGGGGCGCATCGGCTGTCCCCGGTGGCAGGTCAACTATCAAATAGTCCAGCCGTCCCCACAGGACATCTTCCCAGAACTGCGTAATGGCTTTAGCAATCAAAGGACCTCTCCAGATAACCGCATCGTCCTCATGTGGCAAGAGCAAGTTTATGGACATAATTTCAATCCCGGACCGTGTGAGCACCGGTAACAGTCCACTCTCGCCCCCTTCGGGACGCTCACCTATGCCAAACATCTTCGGTACACTGGGTCCGGTGATATCGGCATCAAGTATGCCGACATCAAACCCGGCACGAGCCAGCGAGACTGCCGCAAGAGCACTTACCAGCGATTTGCCCACGCCTCCTTTGCCGCTCATCACAGCGATCACGCTGCCAATTTCATTAAGGTCTTTGGGATTCGCCTCTTCAAAATCAACATTTATCTCCGCAACATCAGCCACCTTCCTGACCATCTCTTGCACTTTTGCCTTAAGCCATTCTCTGGCTTCCTGATTTAACGCCGCTCCAGCAAGATAGACACCGACCTTCTGGTCGTACACTTCTACCCGCCTGACCAAATTAAGGCTCGATAAACTGCGTCTCACCCCCGGCACCAGGACTTCCTCAAGGCTCTTCAGTACTTGTTCTCGCTCTATCAAGTTCGCCTCCATTCTAACAAGTCTCTTTTCTCAAAAAGCGGCATGTTCTCTTGCCCTCTATCGACAGCTTGAACAGCCCGCCTTCGGTTACCATCCGTATTATGTCGTCTCGCTTCAGATGATGGTCGCTCACCGATAACACGCCGTGATGTTTCAACACCCGATGAAGCTCCATTAGCACTTTATCACGAGCACCCAGATGGTGAAGAACATCATACAGCAGGACTGCATCTATGCTCTCAGATGGCAACCCGGTATCACAATCTGAAAGGATAGTCTGTACATTAGGCAGCCCCTTCTTGGCAGCCAGTGCTTCGACCGCCTTAATAGCAAATGGGTTTTTATCCAGGGCATAGACCTTGCCAGCATCACCCACCAGCCTAACAAGTGGCATCACGTAACTCCCGGGTCCACAACCAAAATCGAGCACATAAAACCCCTCTTCGATACCTGCCTCTTTCAGAATCTCCATACGAGGCAGCAGAAAGTCCCTGAGTTTGTAAATCAGGGACATCAGCTTGAAATCTAGCTTAGAATTCTGCCTCCTTCTCTCTTTGCCAGTCATAATTTACTCTCCAATCTCCTTACCAACCACAACACCTTAACTAACGGGTGGCATACCTAAAATCGCCAGGACTTTTCTCGGACAGCTCTAATGGTCACAGATATTGTCACCTATTTTAAGGCTGCCATTCAAATAGTTCAAAACGGCTCTCTCGGGATCGCTCTCCACCACACCAACAACCACATTGATGCGGTTTTGCTGGAACAGCGCTTGCGCTCTCGGACCCATGCCTCCTGTCAACACCACGGAGACCCCGTGCTCCGCCAGCCATGTGGGCAGAAAGCCCGGCTGGTGCCCTGGTGAATCTATGACATGCTTCCTTGTGATGACCTTCTTGGCTGGGTCCACATCTATCAGAGCGAATTGTTCACAATGTCCAAAATGTGGCGATAACACGCCACCAATTAACGGAACAGCAAATCTCATCTCTGCACCTCCTATTCTTAGTCTTTCACTTTGAGACGGTAAACGGCCTTCCCTTCCTCCAGATAAATACTCAGGCTCACCTGCTTACCTTCAGCAAGGTACCGCTCGGCTTCATCCCGTAACTCCTGGGATTCCGGTGACTTCAAGAAGCTCACCAGCGCCTCAAACCTCTCCTCCAGCTCCTGATTCCCTGCCCCTCCCCCTCTCAGCAGCTCTAGGAGGCAATTATTCATTTCCTGCTCAGCCAGACATTTTAAGCACTTGCCCGGCACCTCAGGTGTAGAATATCTCGGGTCCAGATTTATCGGCTTCACAAAGGTCACCCCCTTCGGTCGCGATGACACCCGCCATCCATAGAGCACGGCGGTATATCGCAACGCTCTGTACTACCACAGCAGGTCGTACCCGATACTTGCGGCCCCGTTTTCACTATGTAAGATGCCGAAATTAGTCTCTCCACCCTCTCGCTACCACAGTCCAGACAGCATGTTGTCCTGCTGGAATCACGCACTAGAGACTCGAATATCTTACCACAATTCTGGCACCTAAACTCGTAGATCGGCATATAACGTCGCCCCCTTTCTCTTAGCTTCACTACTTATCGTAATTGATAACGGGCGAGAACAAGCTCAGGACATACTATTGCCGCCATTGTGAACTCACTTTATGTAGTGCATTGCTAGCAGCCTCATTCAACTGGTAAGCTAATGGGGAGGCAGTAAGCCAAGGATGAGTGCCCATAGGGAAAGTAGTTACTTCGTCCATACTCATACCTTTGGCAATACAAGCAGCAATAAGATTGCCAAACTCCCCTACAGTCGTTGTACAGCAGGCACAACCACCGAGGAGTCTGCCTGTCCTGCGGTCGAAAATAAGCCTCACCCTGAGCGGCTGTGTACCTGGCATAGTTGCTGGGTGTTTGGACGGCGACTCAGCTTCACCGACTATTATTTCATAACCCATTTGCGCCGCTTGGGAATCGGTCAGACCGGCCATAACAAATGCAGTCTCACCGACCACTGTTGAGAATACCCCAATCGTCCCGATATTCCTCCAGCGTGGCGAATAGAGATTGGCGGCAGCTATTCTTCCTTCACGAGCGGCAACAGAAGCCAGTCTTATCGGCACAGGACTACCATTATAGAAAGAGTATTTTTCAGCACAATCACCGATTGCAAAAATATCCGAATTACTGGTTCTTTGAAACTCATCCACTTTGATGCCACCAGTAGGACCTATTTCAAGACCAGCCTGCTTGGCTAATTCTGTGTCAGGTGTTACACCAATGGCTATAATGACCATGTCACACTTGACCTGCTCCCCATTACTCAGCTCGACAGACTCCGCCCTGCTGTTCCCTTTAAACGACTTAACTGAAGTGCCAGTGACCAGATTGACGCCCATGTTTCTCAGAGCTTCTTCAGCTCTTATACAAAGCTCTTCTGTGCACACCAACTGCAAACAATGTGGCAGCAACTCGACAATAGTTACCTGGTGTCCCTTTTTGCGAAGCTGCTCTGCAAATTCCACACCGATGAAGCCGCCACCGACAACCACTATGCGGTTGGCTTCATCCACAGCCTGATTTAATTTCCGCAGATAGTCCGCATCTTTCCTCACAAAATAAATATTGTCTTTGTCAATACCAGGTATTGGCGGTCTCGCAGGACTGGAGCCAGTAGCAATTATCAGTTTGCTGTAGCCCACCTTCTGTCCATCCTCCAAGGTGACCAATTTTTCCTCGGTGTCTATGGAGACCACCTCGCCAATCCTTTTTTGTGCTCCGCCCAACAACCTGTCAGGTAAGACATTCTTGTCCACATCACCCAAGGTGCCATAGATGTAAGGGATGCCACAAGGCACCATGGCTATTTGCTCACGGCGGATAACCAGAATGTCCGTCAGCCCATGATGCCTCTGTGCACATATCGCAGCCTGAATACCCGCAGCACTACCACCTACAATCACCAGTTCATGTTTTTCCATTAAATTTAACCTCCTTATTTTTGTACTTAGCTTAATCTTTGAGACTGTCCGATACTTTATGCCATAACACCTCCAAACTCTTGCCAATCCTACCGTCCGAATTTTCTATCACAGGCACGCCGTCCATAATCGCCTTCGAAAAAGCACCATCATATGGAATCTTGCCACCGATGACAAAGCCATTGCTCAAGCAGTAGTCCTCAATCTTACGGGTATTCTCCTCATTGATGTCGTATTTGTTGATGCACACCATGGCAGGAACACCGAAATGGCGGCAAACACCCGCTACCCTCTCTAAATCGTGTATCCCGGAAAGCGTTGGCTCCGTAACCAGCAGAGCCAGACTCGTTCCGGACAAAGATGAGATCACCGGACAGCCAATGCCCGGCGGACCATCACTGATTATGTAGAGCAGGTCATTCTCCTCAGCTATCTGCTTCGCTCGCTGTCTAATCAAAGCCACCAGCTTCCCTGAGTTTTGCTGTGCTACCCCCAACCTAGCATGCACCAGCATACCATAGCGTGTCTCGGACACAAACCAGTGCCCGGCGAGGTTTTCTTTCATTGTAATTGCTTCGGCAGGACACGTATGAAAACAAAAGCCACAACCTTCACAGGCTCTGCTATCGACCCTAAAGTCACGAATAGCACCGAAACGGCACAATTGCTGACACAAGCCACATTGAGTACACTTTTCTCCGTCAATTACAGCCACCCGCCCGCACCAGAACTCCTGCCTTTCGCGCACAGTAGGTCGTAGGACCAGATGGAGGTTCGCAGCATCTACATCACAATCGCATAGCACCTTGCTCCTGGCCAGCACAGCAAAGGAGGCAACAAGGCTGGTCTTCCCAGTGCCACCTTTACCGCTTAATACCACCAGCTCTTTCACGCACTATACCTCCAATCTGACTAAATAGCTTTAAAAAATGTCCACTCCACTCGGGTAAACCGGCAACCAGAGGTACACCTTTCGAATACAGCCGTGCGATTTCTATATCGAGTGGAATGGTAAGTAAAACTGGTATGTTATTCTGTTTGCAATAGTCCTCTATTTCGCCGTTTCCAATGCCAGCGCGGTTGACCACTACACCACAAGGGAGACCAAGCTCCCGCACCATTTCAACGGACAGGGCAAGGTCATTGAGCCCAAAGGGAGTGGGTTCAGTAACAAGTAAACAAAAGTCACAACCCTTTACTGCCTCAACCACAGGACAGGAGGTACCTGGCGATGCATCCACGATAACAACTCCTTCACGATTGGCAAGCTGCTTTACCTGCCTTATCACCGGGGGTGCCAATGGCTCACCTACATTCAGCCTGCCCTGAACAAACTTTATACCATCTGCATCACCCCATTCCACGACACCGACCTCCCTCCCCACCTCAGTTATCGCCTCTTCAGGACAAAGATAGCTACAAGCCCCACAACCATGACACAACTCAGGAAACGTCAACACATAACCCGGGACCACCGCAATGGCATTGTAAGCGCAGACCTCGGCACATTTACCACAATAATTGCATTTCCCCCTGTCCACCTCAGGGACAGGTATGGACACAGCCTCGCTCCCGACGATTACCGGGCTTAACAGTAGATGTGCATTCGGCTCCTCCACATCACAGTCGAGGAGTTGCACCTTTGTCCTTTCCGTCAGGGAGAGAGCAAGGCTGGTAGCCACCAGGGTCTTGCCCGTCCCCCCTTTGCCACTGGCTACAGTTATGATCACGCTCGTACCATTCTGGTACCACACTTCGGGCAACTTACGCTGTAACACGGTGTGCCCGCCTGATGCGGCACCCTATGCCCGCAACTGGGACAGACACATTCTCCACCCGGACCGGCGCCCGGGCGGTTCCCACCCATCCTTCCAGCACCCCGACCCCTACCTGTGCCCGGACCGCTTCCCCAAGGCGGTCCCATTCCGTCTCCTCGCGGCATAATTGCACCTCCTCCAGTTTACTTCACTCTTTGCCTTTGCCACGCTTTTCCAGTTCACTGATCCTTGCTTGAATATCCTCCAGTTGCTTCGCCAGCAGTTGCGACTGCGCTTTTAGCGCCGAAAGCTCTTGCTGCAAGCTTCCTGGTTGCGATGTCAAGTCCGCCGACGGCACGTTCCCTCGTGATACTTCTCTTCGCATTTCCCTACCGCACCCCACGCCAGTCGCACCAGCAGTACCAAAATGCCCCGGTACATTAGGCTGCGAACTCGCACGGTACTTGCCCTGCCTGTAAGCCTCAATGCTATCGTTTACCTTTCCGGAGACACCAGTTACCACTTCGACTCCAGCCGAGGACAGCACCCGATAGGCGTTGGGGCCACAGTTCCCGGTGAGCACCACCTTAACGCCCTTGCTGGCAATCATCTGCGCTGCCGCGATACCAGCTCCGCCAGAGGCAGCACAACCGGAATTCTCCACAGCCTCAAACTGCATTGTCTCCGAGTCAACAATGATAAAGTACCGACACCGCCCGAAACGAGGGTCCACCTCGCTGTCAAGAGTAGCACCCATAGCCGAAATGGCGATTTTCATT
>Ga0207433_10011660_pt1 | contig 13329 bp, 9 predicted proteins | sample YelNatPaOPGAMG01_FD_187559 | JGI IMG/M metagenome (GOLD analysis project Ga0207433, IMG submission 187559) | Hot spring thermophilic microbial communities from Obsidian Pool, Yellowstone National Park, USA - OP-RAMG-01 (SPAdes) (version 3) | ecosystem: Environmental > Aquatic > Thermal springs >... | reverse complement strand
TTAAGATAGTTGTCCATCCAGTTATAGGTTGTCCCCAATAGAGGTTGTACAATGCCATTACTACTATTCACATAAAATAAAGATTCATATACCATGTTTTGACCTGCCGCCAACGGTGAAAATGGATTAAAGTTAAGAGATACTTGCCACCCTGGGAGGCCTTCAGTGACTGTCCCTCCATATTTCACATTCGATCCCCAATTGAAGATTGATGGTCCCCACTCAGTTGCCGACGGTAATGTTGCTGTTTCCGCACCTTCTGATGTGAAGGCTGACATTCCAATGACTAATATTATGATCCCGATCGTTAAAAACACTTTTTTCACAAAAATTCCTCCTCTCGAAAATTTGCTCTTTTGACTAAAAAATACTCATCTCACATTCATTACAGCTACACCTGTATACGTATCAGCTGCACCATAGTAAAGTAACCACTCATCTTTTAACATTACAAATCCTTCAGCAAATACAACATTTGGAGTTTGACCGTATTTTTCCCAACTTTGTATGGGTTTAAGAAATGGCTTATCGAGACGTTCTATTACTTGAGTAGGATTGTCTTTTGAAAACAAAACGGCTCCTACAGCATATTCATGAGAATAATTAGCTCCATTGTAAATTAAAAGTATCCCGTTCTCTGTCATAATTGGTGGAGGACCTGGTTCTACAAGAATAGAATCAAACATACCAGGTCGAGGTGTTAAAACTGGATATGGAGATGCTTCCCAATGAATTAAATCATTTGAATATGCGATGTAAATATTCGAATCGCCAAAATACATTATGTATTTTCCATTTATTTTTGTGCTAAGAATAGCACCGGATTTAGACCAACCCATTTGCGAGAAAATAGGCCCCAACTTCTGCCAGTGTATTAAATCAGTCGAAACCGCTTCACAAAGTCGTGCTGTTTCACCATTATAACCTGTATAAGTCATATAGTATTTACCATCATTCGAGACTATTCTTGGATCTTCACAACCTCCTGGTATTTCATAGGAATTGGTCGGGACAATAACAGGTGTAGATCGAATCGTGAAATGAATACCATCATGGCTTACCGCTATCCCTATCCTTGACGTCCCATTCCAACTTCCTATGCCTGTCCAATCTTGAGCTCTAAAAAATAAGTAAATGGTCCCTTTCTCCTCTATAGCAGCAGGATTGAATGTTGCTTTTGACATGAAACCAATCCCATAAGGTAAAATTATGGGATCAGGATACTGTTTAAAATTATAAAGTTCATCTATATCGAAAGCAAAGACATTTCCAAATAAGCCTATCACACAAACCAATAAAATAAATTTTCTAATGAAATTCACCTCCCCTTGAAAAATAAGAAGGGAGAGTGATACTCCCCCTTCTTAATTCTTATTTACGGCACAACAGAAAATTGTACAGATCTAAATTCTTGTGTTCTTTGGTTGAGATATGTTACAACATCTTGTACATTATTTGAGTTGTAAACATTATAAAGTCTTACAAAATTTACACTGTCACCTGGAATATAATGTATAGCTAATTTAGCCCATTGTTGAGGTGTATCTGAAGGACTAAGAATATCTTTAGTTACAGGGTTGTCATAAAAATTATCAGGTGTCCATTCAAACTGACCATCTCTGAACTCTTGACTTTCATATACCCATGTATTGCCCTTCATCCATTCGCTGTAATTGTCATAAAGAGGAGCAGTATGTGGAAGAATTTCGGCTACTCCCAGTTTTAAAGAAGGTGAAAAATTAGTACGCCAATTTTCTTCAGAAGCAAATATATATGTAGCAGTCCAGAAAAGTGGATTCATTGGGTTGGTTGCAGGGAAAATTATATATGGAACATTGTTAACATACATTATAGCGTTTCTTTGTAACCAATAATCAAGAGGGCTTATCCCTTCCATGTCTGCCCAAATCAACCTTCTGAAAACAGGCAAAATATGAACAACATCATTTACATTTTGTAAATTAGTAAGTGGGTGTGTTATCATAACTTGAAGTTTCATGAGATCCTGGTATGTCTCGAAATTAAATGTCGTATTCACAAGTACATCACCATCCGGATAAATAGACGTGATCATATCTTGGTAAAGCCCTATGAAAGGTAAAGCTTCTAATTCTGTGAGGATTGTCAATCTTACAGGAGAATATTCAAGGACCTTTGAGTATACAACTTTGAATCCATTAGAAGTTTGTTCGGCATTAGGACCTACTTGACCATTAGCCCAGTAAGTGCTCTGGGGGAATCCATTAATTCTTGCAATGCCGATTTGATCGACGATATCTCCGCTCACATCATCAAATTTGGTAATATTAACAAGTCCGTGATCAGTAATACTCGCAGCTAAAGTACCATTTATATTCCATATACTGTAACCATCGCTCGTTTGTACCACTTTGAATTGATTTGGATAAGTTGGAGCTTGAATCGATATATCATCACTAACTTCAATAGTTGCTGGGCCTGTTAAAGAAAAAGCTAATATATCATTCCCAGATATTTTATTGCTCATTGCAATGTTATCAATTTGATATGGTATCTCCTTGCCATTTTCGTATATTCTTATACTATTCCAATTTGCAGGAAATGTCACACCGATCAGATTTCTCAATTGATACATAGTCATTGTGACTGGAACTGGAACACCTGTTTCATCCGTAACGTTAACACTTACCATTTTGACACTTGCCATTGTAATGGTCGAGATTACAATTAATCCGATGATCAGAAACAAATTACTTTTTCCCATTTTTAGATTCCTCCTTTTGTAATCGGTTTCATAAACATTATACTTAAAATTAATATTTATACAAACTATGATTTCATTTATTTCTGGCAAAATTCTATCATTTTTGGCTAATTTAAACGTTTATGATATTCAATCTTATAATTATTGACTAAAGCTCTAAAATACTTCGATTTACGAAACTATAATTAGATATAACTAGTAAAAATTATATAAGATGAGAAATATGTCTCTAATCTGGTATAATCGTCATAAATGGCTATAAAATGCTTAAATATTTACTTAAATAGGTTTTTCAATTTATTTGAAAAAAATGATAATATGTAAGCGGTTACATAAAGAAAGGTAGATGATTATGAACATAAAAGAAATAGCTAAAACTGCAAATGTTTCTGTTGCAACAGTTTCAAGAGTGCTAAATGGATCAAAAAGTGTTTCTGAAGAAACGCGCATAAAAGTGAACAAAGTACTCGTTAAAACAAATTTTCAAATAGATCCATCTGCAAGGCGGTTAGCCATTAAAAAAAAGGAAATTAAAATTTTTACCATTATAAGCAAAAGAATTAGCAAACAATTAAATTCAGACGGTATTATAAGAGAGTTTTACTCAAAAGTGTTAGAAGGTATCAAGCATACAGCGGAACTAAATAGAGTTCATTGTGAGATGTTAGAACTCGAGAATATTCTTGATGAATCTAAATTGAAAAACGCTGATGGATTGCTTTTAATAGGTGGAGATACCAGTAGTGAACATGTCAAATTCATTAAAAAATATGGAATACCAGTCGTACTTGTTGATCAATATATCCCTACCCTTAAAGTTGATTGTGTTGTCAGCAATGGATACGATGGTGCTTCTTATGCCATTAAATATTTGATTTCAAAAGGGCTAAAAAAAATTATTCATATTCACGGGTTCCTGAATCATTTTGGATTTAAAGATAGATACGATGGCTTCGTTTCAACAATGGAAAATTATAAATTTTTGCCAAAAGATTATGAATATAACGATGAGATTATGGAAGATATGAAACCGTTAGTCGAAAAGATTCTTAAAACTTATGGTTTACCAGATGCTATTTTTGCATCGAATGATCCTATCGCCATGAGAACTATAGAAACATTGAATGTTTTAAACATTCGTGTACCAGAAGATGTTTCCGTCATCGGATTTGATGGAATTGAAATGGGAAAAAGGTTTAATCCTTCTCTTACGACTCTTAAAGTTCCAATGTATGAAATGGGTTCTCTTGCCGTAAAAAGACTTATTGATATCGTAGCAAGTCAAGATGTTTATCCTGTAAAAATTTCATTATTTACTGAATTCATTAAAGGAGAAAGTTCTGTTTAACTTTTCATATACGGGAGGCGAATTTAGGATGAAAGTAAGGATACTCTTTTTACTAATGGTGCTTCTAATCAGTATCGTTGCAATGTCTCAAATTTTAACGTTAACTTTGTGGACTGCCCCGAATCCTTATCAAGATATGTTTTGGAGACAAATTGTATCTGAGTGGAATAAAACTCATCCAGACATACAAATAAAATGGAGTGAAATTCCAGCAGCCGGAAGTTCAGAAGAATCTATTCTTACGGCTATCGCTTCTGGTAGACAACCAGATATATGTGATAACATTTTTACTGGCTTTGGAGAGGAATTAGTAGATAGCAATGTTTTAGTTCCACTCGATTCTTTCCCTGACTTTCAAAGTTTAATTAGCTTAAGGCATATGGAAACAATAATAAAGCACTGGGATTTTGATGGTCATTACTATGTGTTTCCAGAATATGTTAATCCTATGCTTATTTGGTGGAGAAAAAGCATATTACAAAAATATGGTTTTGATCAACCACCGAGAACCTATACTGATTTGTATGAATTGGCCCAAAAGGTTGATATACCCCATAGAAGATATGCTCTTCTCTTTTATACAGGCCCTGTATGGTCTGACAGATGGTTCGATTTCATAATGTATTATTATGCTGCAAGTGGAGGACAACCCTACGTTAATACACAAGCACAAGTAGCTCTGTTTGATAACGAATATGGCAAAGAAGTCGCTAATTTCATATATACTTTGTTTAAAAATGGATATTCATCTGTTGATTTAGCCTCTCCTCCTTTTGAAAGCGGTGCAGTTGTTGGATGTACGGAAGGGCCCTGGAATATACCTTATGAACAAACACAATTTCCAGATATTTATAAGGATGTAGTTGTCTCACCGCCCCTTGTCCCTGACAATTATCCCAAAGATAAACCAATTTATACATTTGCGGATTCAAAAGGGATGGTAATATTCAAAAGTACAAAAGCAAAAGAAGATGCTGCATGGGAGTTCATGAAATGGGTGTATTCTAATCCAAATAATGATGTGTTGTGGATAAAATTGACGGGGATGCCGCCAGCTAGATCTGACTTGCTTACAAACCCAATTTTTGCACCATATATGAAGGATAATCCTATTTTCGCAGCTTATGCAAAGTATGTTCCTTACGCTGTTCCGCCTGCGCTCAGTTCAAAGACGGTTGATATTCAACAAGCAATGACAACATATCTTGTTGAGCCTTTGATATATTTAAAATCAACGCCAGACCAAGCTTTACAACAATGTGTATCACAAATAGATAATATTCTTTTTCAATAAATCAAAGAAAGGGGAAATGTTTCCCCTTTCTTTGAATTGGAGGTATAACATAAATTGGAAAAAAGAATAGGTACCATTAAGAGGAAAGAAAATATAAAAGGTTTTTGGTTAACAAGCCCATATTTATTATTTACAGTCATTTTCTTTGGTTATCCTTTTGTATGGCTTGTTATTTTGGCATTTTCTAAGTGGAATTTTATTTCTTCCCCCCAAAATATTGGGATAGGTAATTTTACCAAGTTATTCAGTGACCCTATGTTCTGGACTGTTTTTGAAAACACAATAAGATTTATGTTGGAATTTATTCCTATGGTTCTTGTATCTTCTATTGCATTAGCTATAGCTTTTTCAAAAGCAAGATATATGAGATCGTTTTTTGCCATGAGCTTTTTGATTGCCAATGTTTCTTCGGGAGTTGCTTATTCGATATTGTTTGAACAAATATTTGCATCAAATGGACCTGTTAACAATTTTTTGTATGATTCTTTTGGAATTTTTATACCTTGGTTTTCAGATCCAAACTGGGCTATGTTCTCAATAGCAATAATGGTAACATGGAAATTTATGGGATATTATGCTCTAATTTTTTTATCAGGACTCCAGTCAATCCCGAATGAACTATATGAGGCGGCAAAACTTGATGGAGCAAATAGATGGACACTATTTTGGAAAATAACTTTACCTTTGTTGAATCCTTCTTTTGTTATGGTCGTGGTTCTTGCTATTACATTGGCTTTTGGTATTTTTACAGAACCTTTCATTATAACAGGTGGCGGACCTTTGAACAGTACACAAACATTTATGATGATCATTTATACAGATGCTTTTGAGAAGTATCAAGCTGGTTATTCTGCTACTATAGCTATAGTGGCAGCAGGATTGAGCTTTCTCATGATATTCATTGTGCGTAAATTGATGGAAAAGAATGTGAGTTTTTCATGACTGCCAAAAGACATTATTTTAAGATTATAAGTACATCTATTTTTTACGCTTTCATGACAGGTATCTCATTAATATGGCTTTATCCTTATATTTGGCTATTTTTTTCTTCTTTTAAACCATGGGATGAAATTTTTACTACCTTTATTCCATCAAGATTAACACTTAAATCTTATGAATACATCTTTTCAACCGCTAATCAACTTGGCTTTCCATTCTTACTTGGACTATTCAACAGCATTTTCATGTCCGTTACAGTCACATTTTTAGTGGTTTTAACTTCAGCAATAGTTGGTTATTCTATTACAAAAATAAGATTCAAGGGGGCTAATTCATTATTCAATTTCACTATTTATCAGATGCTGCTTCCAGGTTTTATGTTTACAGTCCCTCTTTATATAGTTGTAAGAAGTTTGGGACTTCTTGACTCTTATGCTGCAATAATAGTTCCTAACATGATGGGAGCATGGGGGGTCTTTATGTTTTCTCAATCTTTTAAATCTATTCCTGACGATTACATTGAAGCAGCAAAAATGGATGGAGCAAATTCCTTTTGGATAGTGTTTAATGTCATGCTTCCTCTTTCAGGATCAACAGCATCAATAGTTGGGATTTTTACATTTATAGGGATATGGGATAATTTCATGTGGCCTTTAATAGTCATACAATCCCACAGATTTATGCCACTTTCTGTTTTGCTCGCTGTATTTAATCAATCTTATGGTGTGTTTACTGGACCTATACTTGCTGGATCAGTAATTCAAACCATACCGATGGTTTTGATATTCATAATATTTAGGAAATATTTCTTGCAAGGTATATCAATGTCACTTAAATAAAGGAGGATGTATCAAATGAGTTTAAAATTGCAAAGAGATCCAAGAAATCCGCTTATTTTACCAAATCCATTTCATCTATGGGAATCGAGGTTTGTTTTTAATTGTGCTGTTGTAAAAGAAGAAGGTGTGTTTCATTTAGTTTACAGAGCAATGGGAGTTGACGACATATCAAGATTAGGATATGCAGTAAGCACGGATGGAATACATTTTTCGAAACTCGATAAACCTATTTTTTCGCCTGCCAGCAGTTTTGAAACAAAAGGATGTGAAGATCCAAGACTGACAAAAATAGGCGATGAATATTATATGCTTTACACAGCCTATTCAAAAATAGGAACGAGGGTTTCTATGGCTTCAACCAAGAATTTCATAACTTGGAAAAGATATGGAGTTGTAATACCAGATCAGAATGACAAAGATGCTGCTTTATTTCCAGAAAAAATGAATAGTAGATACATGCTCTATCATAGAATTGAACCAGATATATGGGTTTCTTTCTCAGAGGATCTTTTACATTGGACAGATCATAAAGTCATAATGAAACCGCGAAAAGATTCATGGGATTCATTAAAAATAGGTATAGGTGCTCCTCCGATTAAAACTTCCCATGGCTGGCTTATGCTTTATCATGGCGTCGATCATAATTTTGTGTATAGGCTTGGTTTTGCTCTCTTTGATCTTAAAGATCCAACAAAGTTGTTAAAACGTTCCGATGAACCAATACTTGAACCTCAGGAAGATTTTGAATTATTTGGACAGGTTCCAAATGTGGTTTTTTCAGATGCTATGATCGTTCATAACGACGAATATATGGTTTATTATGGAGGAGCCGACAATTGCATATCTCTTGCAAAAATCAAGATAGGTGACGTAGAAAAGGAATTTTGAATTTAAAATGAGGTGATTCATATGTTAAGGATCTCAAAAACATTCTTTGTTTTAACAATTTTAAGTATGTTGTTCATTTCAATGGCTTTTGGAGGTGAAATACCATTGTCCCTTTCACATCTTAATTCGTTAGAATGGAATTTCAACTTAAATGGCGAAAATGTTACTGCATGGTGGGTTTATTCTACCCCAAGTTCAACAGAGCCGGGAAAATACATTAACATACCTGCTCAAAATGAAGGTGCTGTTTGTGTAGACGATGCAGCACGCGCCATCGTGCTTTATCTTCAACTTTACGAAGAAAATGGAGATCGATCTTTACTTAATGAAGCCAAAGGAGGACTTAATTTTTTAATGGCTATGGAAAATGAAGACGGAGAAAGCTATAATTTTGTTTTTCCAAATGGACAAATTAACAAATATGGTTCGACAAGCCAAAAATCTGTTTCTTGGTGGACAGTAAGATCCTTTTGGGCTTTATCGATGGGGGCAAGGATTTTTAAACAAGTAGATCCTTCATACTCAAGTAAATTACTTTCTCATGCCCTATTGGCTTTTAAAGCAATAAAATCTTCTTTAAATAATGGGCTTGTTTTAGGATATTCAGATTTGAGTTCGGTTTACCTCTTAGGACTATCAAATCTCTATGAAATTTATCCCTCAGATGAGATTGCAAAAACAGCTCAAATAGTTGGAGAAGGTATCTTAAGTACGCAAATAAAGAACGATGAAAACTTTATGAATGGTGTTTTTTTTACTAACAAAGAATTATATTATTGGAATGGATGGGGAGCAAGACAAGTACAAGCACTTGCCCTTGCAGGAAGAATTTTCAACATTAATCAGTGGATAAAAAGTGCAGAGTACACCGCATTGAATTTTTACCCGAAGCTTATTTTCTCTCTTGGACCCGTTTATTCGATAAATGGTTCAATAACGGAGTACCCACAAATAGCTTATGCAGATGAAGTTATTGTAAGTGGGCTTACAGAACTTTATCTTTCAACAAAAAAACAAGTGTATGATGATATGGCTTATATGGCCGCATCATGGTTATTCTACAATAATCATTTGGGAGAGTTGATGTACACAAACGACGGGAAAGGATATGACGGTCTCGAAGAGTACTTTAGAAATACTGATTCCGGTGCTGAATCAACAATATGTGCTGATCTGATTCTTTCAGATCTTGAAGAGTTGCCTAAATCCTTTGTTTTGCCCTTTCTTCAATCAAAAAGAATAGATGAAAATGGAATAAAAATTATCGATGTTTCACAAATGAATTCAAGTTTTGGGGGTATAAGCACAACGAATGCTTCCGTTGGAAATGGCACATACGCTACCTTTTCACCTTATGCTGTTGCATCGAAATCTGTGAATATAGTCGCAAATGGAATGTATGATATCTATATTTCCTATTACAACCCTTCAGCAGGTGGAAGTATAAATCTGTATCTCGATGATGTGAAATACCCAATCAGTTTGGAAACAAACTCAAATTTTGAAATTTATAAGATAATATCTACTTCCCTTTCAAAAGGGAAACACACCATAACTATTGAATATCTAAATAACAATCAATCTTCTACAACGAATTTAGCACAAATCATTATAGTTCCAGAGGTGATTTATCAAACTATTTCCGTCAATGGGAAGAATAATCTTACTATTGTTGATAACACATCTGATAAATCAATGAGTTTTGATTCTACTACAAATGGAACGATAGTCAATGTTTATTCTTTCCCTTTGAATGCAAATACTGCAAAAGAATTAAGTAACGAGTATATAAACGAAAAGAGCATAGACTTTATTCAATGGAACACAAATAAAGTCATTCAAAAAGAGATTAATCAAAGCATAATATTCAATAATAAAATAACCATTGCAAAAACATTTGGCAATTTTTTGACGCTTGATCTCTCTAACATTTTTAACGATTCAGGAATTGTTTCAATAAATTCTAATACACCTGCCAATTTTGATAATCCATCTGGTACAACGGGAGCTGCCTATCCACTCCAATTTCTTACAAATGAAATCAAGGATGGTTTTTTAGAAGTAAACATCAACAAATATCAAATTCCATTCTACTTTGGGAAGGTACTTTCCAATTCACTCGACAATGTTAGGTTAGAAGGGCAGAATATCAGTATAAATGCTACCAAAATATCTGAAATTTTCCTTTTAGGCTCGTCAGATCATGGAAATTACCAGAGAAATTTGAAAATATACTATTCTGACGGAAGTACACAAGAAACCCCGATTGAATTTGCAGACTGGTTTTTGGGACCATTACCAAATGAAATAGTTGCTTTTGAAGCACCGTATGGGATAAGTTCTACTATGGAACGAATTGAAGGTCATCCAAAACTTTATGTTCAAATCATAAAAACAGATCATTCGAAAGAAATAATTGGGATTGGATTTCCTAGTCAAATCACAATGCATATATTTGCTATAACTTTGATGGAATAATTGTAAAATATCATATAGAGTGTCCAACATTTTAGAGTCATTATAGTCTCAAGCTTTCTGTTCTTTGAAAATCCGACAGAGATATTTGCAAAGGCTACAAGATTATGGACTAACAATTTTAATCCTAAGATGGGATCTCGTCTGAGATTTTATAGAACTTTCGATACGTTTCATTTGAATGGAGTTCTTTGGCAATACCTCTCAAAGACAATCTCTTGAGTTCTCTTAGCCCCGTAATTCTGAGTATCTGCTGATTTATGAGAACTTGAATCTTTTGTCTTTGAGAGGGTCTGAAGAGATAAGGTCGAGTATGTCAGAAATAAGGTAGATGTCAATCGTATCCAAAGCAACCTCAACTTGTGATACCAATAGTGTTGGTGCCTCCTTTTTTGTTTTTTGCTAACCTTATGATACCGCATGAGGTAAAAGAAGGAGACACCTTGTTTGTAACATGGAAAACGCAAAGTCAAGGTTAACATCTTTTTCACTTTTCAATGACCATCTAAAAATCTCAAATCAAAATTGTTGGACACTCTATACCAAATACAAAGATTCTGATCCTTTGGTCTTTTCTTTTAAAAGGAATCAGATCGATAATAGAAGATACAATTTGTGATATATTAGTTGTGAGCATGGAACCACTCCTTTTTTGCGTTCAACAAAATTATAGGATGATTCCATGCTTATTGTCTAATGTTTTCAAAGATCTTTATTCAATATTCACATTCCAAATTGAAAATGCATAGTTTGAGTAATAGATAAAAAAGGCAGACAATTGTCTGCCTTTTAAAAATCGCTGTCCAATATACTATTTTAAATGGATATTCAAAGACATAGGAAGTCCATCTGAACCATCAAAGTTACCTCCTGAAGCATATGGATTGGAATTAGACGGCCATCCAACAAAATTTGCAGTTGAATAATCAAAGAAGTTTGTCCTATTTGTTAGAACTATAAATGGAACGTCCTCAAGAACTATCCTTTCTATTGTGTACATAGCCTGTTTTTGAAGCGAAAGATTGCTTGTTGATGAGAATACCTGCAAAGCAGCGGTGATAAGAGGATTTGTATACCTCGAGTAGTCACTAATGGCTGTTTCTCCTATTTTACTGGCTGAAAAAGCAGGATTGAATTCCTGATAATAAAGAAAATAAGGAGATGGCCCTGTCCCTGTTCCCCAACATATGACCATATCATATGTTGCTGACATGACAGACGATATGTAAGTGTTCCACGGTTCCTGATCTATCGTTGTGCTTATTCCAAGGCCACTCAATTCTTGAGAGATTACTTCAGCCATCGATATGAAATCTGTCCATCCGGCCCCAACGAGTATTTTGAATGTCGGAAGTGGTTTCTCATCAGGCCCAACAAGCACTCCTGATGAATTTTTCACAAATCCTATCGATGCCAGCAATTGCTGAGCTGCTTTCGGATTATATGTCGTAAGAGAAGCAGCAAGGCTTTCTAAGGTAGGATCTAACCACTCTTTCTGTTGAGCAGGAATTATGCCGGTTGGATTTTGGTCGTAACCACCTGTACTAAAATATGCGGTTTTCTCGAGAAGATTTTTGTCTATGGCCATTGAAATCGCTCTTCTGAAGGTTGGATTATCAAATGGATATTTGAGCGTATTCAGGTACAATATGTTTGCGTTATTTGTTGGCCACCAGTAATGATTCAAAGCAGGATCCTTTGCAACCCAAGCTGTTTGTGGATCCGGAATATATAGATAACTGACGTCGTACTCATGCTTTATCATATATAAAAGTGTTGTTGTGTTAGAATTAACCGATTGCATAACTATTTGATCCACATATGGTCTACCTTCCATCCAGTAGTCTGGATTCTTTACAGCTACTATTTGATCTGGCGATTTGAAAGTTTTGAACAGGAAAGGTCCTGTTACAACTGGATTAGGATTGGTATAGGTAGATGGATTTGTTATTGTAGACCAAACATGTTCCGGAGTTATCAGAACACCTGCTATATAATAGAAAAGAGGCGTATTTGGTTGTGAAAATGTAAATGTCACTGTATCACCGCTTGCTGCAACGCTTTGCAAATGATTTACGTCTGACCATATTCCAGACATATCAAGTACCGGATACTTTTTAATGTAGTTAAACGTAAAAGCAACATCCTGAGCGGTGAATGGAGTCCCATCTGACCATTTCACACCTTGACGCACACTAACAACAAGTTTCAGATTATTATCTTCCCACTTATAATTAGTGCCAAGGATTGGGGTTGTATTCCCATTTAAACTGTTAATATAAAACAGGGATTCATATAATTCTGGTATTATACCAAGGCGCACACCTGCAGGCAAAAAGGGGTTAAGATTAAATGTTAAAGGTCCCCATGGCATTACAAGTTTGAGAGTGCCTCCATACTTGACATTTGCTTCTTGTGGAAAGATATTCACAAGTTGTTGTCCAAAAGAAACAAGACTTAAGCCAATCACTAAAATGATTACCAACACTAAAAACCTTTTCACTTTATTCCCTCCTTTTCAATCCACTGTAAGGTCTTTCAAAAATATTTCTTTTATTCATGTTATCCTCCAAAGCCAGAGTCCTTGGTTCACCTCCTTTCTTAACAACAATTTTCTAAGATAAAGAAATCATCATTAGGTTGTTTGTCTTTTCTAATTTATTTTGAATATAAAAGCTCATGATGTGCGTGAATGTAACAGCAAATGTTAAGAATAGATTTAAAGTTCTTTGACAAGTAAGTTTTTTATTGAAAAGCCGACCACATTGGAATTAGAATATTCCTAACATGAAAAACCTAAGGA
>Ga0207433_10011655_pt1 | contig 13335 bp, 8 predicted proteins | sample YelNatPaOPGAMG01_FD_187559 | JGI IMG/M metagenome (GOLD analysis project Ga0207433, IMG submission 187559) | Hot spring thermophilic microbial communities from Obsidian Pool, Yellowstone National Park, USA - OP-RAMG-01 (SPAdes) (version 3) | ecosystem: Environmental > Aquatic > Thermal springs >... | reverse complement strand
ACTAGCTACCCTGACGCTACACCCTCACGGGCAAACCCACAACGAAACGCAAACCGGGTGCACCCCGGCAGACGCGGATACCCTCCACCGCAATCAAGACCCCAAGACCCCAAAGACCAACCGTCCGGCTTACCCGCGGAATCGGGTCAGAGGTAGCGCGCCGTATCACGGCGTCTCACGGCGTGGGAGACGCCGCCTCCCGCAGCGTCATCGGCGCGACATACCCGCCCACCGGAGTGCGGTGCCACCACGCCCGGTCACGCCGCAGCTCCGCAGGTGTGGTGAACCGGTATTCGTAGAGCTGCGCACGCACATGCCGGGGCGGGGAGTCAGGAAAAGGGTTGTGCCGCAACAGGCGCAGCGTCGGACGGTCGTTGCGCAGCAGCCGCTGCAGCAGCGGGCGCAGCCATGGCTGGGCGTAGCCGGGGGAGATGGCCGCAAACCACATCAGCCAGTCCAGCCGCAGGTGGTACGGGGCCCACTGGCGGGGCAGGCGGCGCACCGCGCCCGGCTTTCCCTTGAACTCGTATTCCTTCCACAGCGTCTGGCCGGTGATTTTCGCGTCGCCGGTACCTTCGATCACCACCTCGCGCCGGACGCGCCCGATGCTGCCGAAGGCACCGTAGGTGTTGACCAGGTGGAAGGGGTTGAAGGACATGTTCATTCGCTGGCGCGGGGACAGCATGTTGCGCATCGGCCAATAGCTCAGGCACACCACGGCGACGGTGAACGCCAGCACCAGGACGGCGAACCACGACGGCGGCGCAGCCGGCGCGGCGTGCGCGGGCACCGACAGCAGCACGGCCCATGCCGAGTCGTCGATCGCGCTGCACGCCAACAGGATCGTCACCCAGTTGAGCCACGCGAAGTTTCCCGAGGCCACCAGCCACAGCTGCGTGACGACGATGATCGCCGCGGCCACGCCGGCCACCGGCTGCGGAGCGAACAACCCGAACGGCACGATCAGTTGGGCGAAGTGGTTGCCTGCCGCCTCGACGCGGTGCAGCGGCTTGGGCAGGTGGTGGAAGAACCAGCTCAACGGCCCGGGCATCGGCTGCGTCTCGTGGTGGTAGTACAGGCACGTCAGGTCCCGCCAGCACGGGTCGCCCCGCATCTTGATCAGCCCGGCGCCGAATTCCACGCGGAACAACAAAAATCGCGCCATCCACAACGTCAGCACCGGCGGCGCCGTGCGGTCGTTGCCGAGGAAGATCATCAGGAACCCGGCCTCCAGCAGCAGCGACTCCCAGCCGAACGAGTACCAGGCCTGCCCGACGTTGACGATCGACAGGTACAGCACCCACAGCGCCAGCCACATCAGCATCGCTGCCCACAGCGGCGCGAGGTCGGCGACGCCGGCGACGACGGCGGCCGACAGGGCCGCACCGAACCAGGACACGCCCGCGAAGAGACGGTCGGAGTAGCGGAGCTGAAACACGCTGGGCGCCGTCCAGAACGACCTTCCGGCCAGAAAACGCGGCACCGGCAGTATTCCGTGCTCCCCGATGAGCGCCCGGAACTGCAAGGCGGCCGCCAAGAATGCCAACAGGTAGACGGCCGCGGTGCCGCGCTCGAGCACCAGTCTGCCCAGCCAGTATTCGGGTGCGGACAACCAGCCCATGGGCGTAACTCCTCAGACGGTGGCGGTGACACCACCCGGCATATCCAGTCACCAGCCGGTAAACCGGCAGCCAAGACCCGAGCCGGGCCTTAACTTCGGGCTAATCGTCACCGACGGGCCGCTGCCCGGCCCGCATCGTCACCGCGGTGTCAATGCCGCGGTTCCTCCTCGGGCCGCTGCCCGGCCCGCATCGTCACCGCGGTGTCAATGCCGCGGTTCCTCCTCGGGCCGCTGCCCGGCCCGCATCGTCACCGCGGACGCGGCGACCGCGGTGACCGAGATCAGCGCCAGCAGTTGCACATTCGCCGAATGGCCGGCATAGAAGTCGACTGACCGCCACGGATGCCGGGACAGCACGGCTCCGGCCAGGATCAAACCCCCCGCACTCAGTGCGAGCATGACGGCGTCGGAGTTCCGGTCCCGCAGCGCATACCGCAGCGCGAGCACGGCACCGGCCACCACCAGGCCCGCCGCACCGGCGATCGCCGCGCCGGCCGCCAGCACCGCGACGGCGGCCCACCCCCCGGGTGACCATGGCGCCGCGGGCGGGTCGGCGTCGGGACGGCGGCGTCTCCACCAGGCCAGCAGCGCCAGCAGCGGTAGCAGCGCCAGCCCCACCGCCAGGCCCGCCCGATACTGCGCGTCGGAGGCGAAGGTCAACGTGATGGCACCGGGATCGCCCGCGGGCACCACCCAGCCCTGCTGCCACCCGTTGACGGCGACCGGCGTCAGCCGGACCCCGGTGGCGGTGCGCGCCACCCAGCCGGGGTTGATGCTTTCGGGAACGACCAGCACCCGGGACCGCGCCGACGCGGGCGCGCGCACCTCGCGGTGGTCGGAACTCCACGCTCCGGTCGCCGCGGGCATCGGGGAGCCGGAAGCGGGGGGCAGTGCGCTGGTACCGTCGGCCGCCAGTTGGGCCCCATCCACCGCGAACGCGGCGCCCGGGCTGATCAGCAGTTCCTGCCGGCCCGCCGGCAGCGCGATCGGGTCGCGCTCGCAGGGCAGCGCCCGCACCGGGTCGCCGTCCAGCAGCGCGCCCGCGGTGGTCCGGATCGAGGTGTGCACGAACCGGCCCGCGACGGCGATGACCGGGCCGTGGCCGCAGTCGACGTCGACCACCCGGGACCGGTTACGGGCGGCGTCGGCGGGCGCTATCGGCCGGCCGTCGGCGCCCAGGACCGTGATCTCGGCCAGCCCCGGGGGTTTGAGCTGGTCGAATCCCAGCGCGTTGCGGTCGATGACATCGTGCCAGTGCAGCAGGCTGACGGTGACGGTGTCGGTGACCCGGGGCTGCAGGGCCAGTTCGAAAGACTGGGTCCCGCCCGCCCCGCCGCTCGCGGTCAGCTCCCGGACCTGCGGGCCGTCGCCCAGGTTGACGGCTACCAGCGTCGGGCGCGCCGGCAGCTCCCAGCGGCTGGGGACCAGCCGCAGCCCGGCGACCTCGGTGGGCCGCGGCAGGGTGAGGGTCAGCGTCGGCGGGACCTTGTGTTGCACGACCCGCTGCGGTGCCGTCCACGCGGTGGCCGGGTCACCGTCGGTGGCCGCATACGCGGAGCCCAGGACATCCACCGTGTCGGAATCGCCTTGTGCCCGCGTGGTATTCGGCTGCGCGATCAGATCGGCGAGCCTGGGTCCCTGTCGGGGCCGCACCCACACCGTCGGGGTCACCGACGTCGGGTCCGGCACGGCCAGGGTGCGGCTGAAGGTGACCGGCTCCTCGGCCACCAGCGCCATCGACGCCGCGCAGCGCACGCTGTCCGGAGCCGGGGCGCACCCCGGCCGGCCGAGCAGCTCCGGGCCCAGGTCCCAGCCCGCGACGGCGGCACCCGGCGGGGGTGCCGGAACCAGCGCGGTGTGCCGCAGGTCGACGGGATGGGCGAATCCCGACGCGTCGTACTGGGTGATCGACAGCTCGGTGATGCCGAACTGCACGCCCGAGGACCCGTTGTCGGTGCCGGCCGCGGTGATCCGCACCCACGGGGTCTCGCCGTAGGGCAGCGCGGCGGTCAGCGGCTTGCCGGCCTCGTCGAATCGCAGAGTCGTGCTGCCGGTGGCGGTTTCGACCAGCATGCGGCGCACCTGCGCGCCGACGGCGGTCGGGCTGGGCGTCACCGTGATGACCGCGTTGGTCACCGGGTGGTCGAAGTCGACCTGCAGCCACTGCCCGACGGCCGCCTGCAATCCGTTGGACACCCAGGCGGTCGCCGGGTCGCCGTCGACCGCGGCGGCGGGGGAGGTGGCCGCGGCGACGTCGGGCATCGCCGTGGCGTCCGACGACGAACTCGACACGGTGATACGGCCGCCCGTCCAGGCGCCGAACACCGTGTCGGCGCCCGGAACCGGGTAGTCGGGCACCCGGTTGAACGTGTGCCGGGCGTCACCGGCCGCCCGGAGGGCCGAGGAGTGCTGGTCCACCCGGCCGTAGTCGGTCTCGCGGGCCACCGGGGTGTCGGTGACGGTCACCAGCGGCACCGGCAGACCGGCGCGCCGGGCGTCCGCGGTCATCAGCACCGGACCCAGTGCCGGCTGCCCCCGCAGCCGCCGGCGCTCGTCGAGGCGCAACAGCACCTCGGGCCCGCCGTCGACCCGGGCCAGCCCGTCGATGTCGGCGAAATAGGGGGCGCCGGGGTCGTCGGATCCGCCGTTCGGCGATGCGACGCGATAGATCTCCACGGCGGGGTAGCGCGGTCGCAGCCCGCTGTCCGCGACGAAGCCCGCCACGGCGCCGGGGCCCACCGGCGCGCCGAACTGCGCCACCTTCGTCAGGCGCGGCGACCCTTCGACGGCGCGGTGCACGAGGATGGGGCGCGCCGAGCGCGAGGTGTCGGGATCCAGGTCGTTGCGCAGCACGACGTACGAGATCCCTTGGTGAGCAAGGGTATCGGCGAGGCCGGCCGAGGGGCGACCGGCGGCGAACAGTCGTTGCACCGAATCCAGCGCCCGGATGGTCTGCGGCGGGGTCAGCGGAATGGAGTCGCGCACCCCCCACGGGCTGCCGCCGAGCACCTGCAACGGCTCGTCATGGCTGGTGCCCCACATCTGGGTGGCGAAGGGCGCACCGGGCACCACGAGCACGCGTCCGGGCCGTGGTGTCCCCGTGTTGTGCTCGTCGAGCCAGGCGGCGGCGTCCTGCCAGTAGCGGGGGATCGCAGTGAACGTGCCCGGCGGCGTGAGCCGGCCGGTCCAGGCCAGCGACGTGCTGACCAGCAGCGCCGTGAAGACCACGATCGCGACCGCGAGCCGCTTGTCGCGTTCCGGGTGGGCGAACGCCCGCAGCCACTCAGCCCGCGGCGCGCCGCCCGGCCCCCCACCGGGCAGGGGCACCCGGCCCAGCAACTGGGCGAGGCCCAGCACCACCGGGATCCGGACGACCGAGTCCAGCTTGTGCACGTTGCGCAACGGCGCGCCGCCGGCGTCGAGGAACGCCTGCACCTGGTGGGCCAGCGGCGATCCCAGGCCCCCGCTGTAGCCCGCGGCCAGCAGCAGCACGCCGACCAACAGCATCGTCACCAGCCGGCCCCGCGCGGGCATACCGGGCCGGGCCAGCCCGGCCAGCCCGGCCGCGGCGACCAGGCACGTGCCCAGGATGGCCGCCGACCCCGTCACCAACGGCGCGCCCGCGGTGGCGGTCGGCGCCACGAACGGGGTCCAGCTGTCGGTGCCGCGCAGGATCTCGGTCAGCGACGACCACTGGGTGGTCACGCCGGAGGATTCGATGAAGTCCAGGAACGGCGGGCTGATGGCGTGCAGCTTCGCCAGCGCCACCACCCACCACAGCACGGCCAGGGACACCGACAGCAGCCACCAACCGGTGTAGCGCCACCACAGTCGGTTGGGCCGGTGGCAGGCCCACCAGATGACCGCGGGCAGGCAGCCGGCCAGCGTCGCGATGGCGTTGACCGCGCCCATCAACGCGACCGCCAGCCCGGCCTGTCCGCCGAGCGCCCGCACCGACCTGGCCGAAGCCGATCCCGCGCTGCCCCGCAGGGCCAGGATCGTCGGCAGCAGCACCCAGGGCGCCAGCATCATCGGCAGTGTCTCCGACGAGATCGAACCGAGCGTGGTCAGCACCCGCGGCGACAGCGCGAACGCCGCCGCGGCGACCACCCGGGAGGCCGGGCTGCCGACGCCGAGCGCCTCGGCGACCCGCAGCAGCCCCCAGAAACCCGCGGCGAGCAGCAGCGCCCACCACAGGCGCTGGGTCACCCAGCCGGGCAGTCCCAGCAGGTGGCCGGCCAGGAAGAAGGTGCCGTGCGGGAACAGGTAGCCGTAGGCCTGGTTCTGCGCCTGGCCGAACGGGAGGTCGCTGTTCCACAGGCTGGTCGCGCGGACCAGAAACCGCAGCGGGTTGGCGGTGAGGTCGAGTTTGGTGTCGGGGGAGACCCGGCCGGGGGACTGGGCGAACGTCAGCGCCAGCGCGATCGCCCCGACCAGCAGCAACCACTGCCGAGACAGCGGGGCGGCCGGCGGGGACGAGGCCGGCGCGCCGGCCCGGGCACACGCGGATGCCCGCGCCGGGCTAGCTACGGTTGCCGTACTCGACCCGGTTGAGCACTGACGACTGCGGATCGCCCCCGGGAAGTGGCGGCTTCGTGTCCTGCTGCACCATCAGCGTGACCCCGAAAGTCGCTGCTGCGCCCAGCAACAGGCCGACCACCACGCTGGCGGCGGCGGGCGCGACGATCCGGTTCATCCGGGTTCTCCTCAGGCTCCTCGGGGTGAGCAGACGTAGCGCCAACCTAGCAGACGGGCGACCGGCGCCGGACGGCGCCGATCGAGATGCCCGCCGGGTGAAACGTCACCCGGCGGGTCCCCGCGCCCGGGGGCCCGGACCGGGCCGTGACACCATGTGCCGATGCCTTTTCCGCGCACCCGGGCCGTGCTGGCCACCGCAACGTTGGTCGTGGCGGGCGCGTTCGTGGCGGGCTGCGGCCACCACGCCGCGCGGCCGCCGGCCGCCTCCTCGGGCGCGGCGGCCAAGCCGTCCCCCGCTCCCGCGCCGGTCTGTGGCGACCCTACGGTCCAGCTGTCGACGCGCGACAAGCTGGCGCAGCTGGTGATGGTGGGGGTGAAAAACGCCGACGACGCCCGGGCCGTCGTCGACGGCTACCACGTCGGCGGAATCTTCATCGGCAGCTGGACGGACCTGTCGATCTTCCGGGGGCCCCTGGCCGACATCGCCGCGCACGCGGGTCCGCTGCCGCTCGCGGTCAGCGTCGACGAAGAGGGCGGCCGGGTGTCCCGCTTGAAGTCGCTGATCGGGTCCGCGCCCGCACCCCGGGTGCTGGCGCGAACGCAGACCGTCGACCAGGTGCACGACCTGGCGGCCGAGCGCGGCAAGAAGATGCGCGACCTCGGCATCACCGTCGACTTCGCCCCGGTGGCCGACGTCACCGACGCCCCCGACGACTCCGTGATCGGCGACCGCTCGTTCGGCAGCGACCCCGCCACCGTCACCGCCTACGCCGGCGCGTACGCGCAGGGGCTGCGCGACGCCGGGCTGCTCCCGGTGCTTAAGCATTTCCCCGGGCACGGGCACGGCTCCGGCGACTCGCATTCCGGTGGGGTGGTGACGCCGCCGCTGAGCGAACTGCGAGGCGACGACCTCGTTCCCTACCGGACGTTGGTGAAGGCGGCCCCGGTCGCGGTGATGATGGGACACCTGCAGGTCCCCGGACTGACCGACGGCGCCCCGGCCAGTCTCAGCAGGCCGGCGGTGCAGTTGCTGCGCGACGGCACCGGCTATGGCGGCCCGCCGTTCACCGGCCCGGTTTTCAGCGACGACCTGTCGAGCATGGCCGCGATCTCCGATCGGTACGGCGTTGCCGAAGCGGTCCTGCGCAGCCTGCAGGCCGGGACCGACGTCGCGCTGTGGGTCACCACCGCGGAGGTTCCCGCGGTGCTCGACCGGCTGGACAAGGCGGTCGCCGCCGGCGAACTGTCGATGCCGGCGGTCGACGACTCGGTGGTGCGCGTCGCGACGATGAAGGGCCGCAACCGGGCGTGCGGGCGCTGAAGCCCAAGCAGGGTCGTTATTCTTGTCTGGAGACAGTGGGGCTGGAAAGGCGCAACGGATGGCAGGTGGTACCAAGCGGCTGCCCCGTGCCGTGCGCGAGCAGCAGATGCTCGACGCCGCGGTGCAGATGTTCTCGGTCAACGGGTACCACGAGACCTCGATGGACGTCATCGCCGCCGAGGCGCAGATCTCCAAGCCGATGCTCTACCTGTACTACGGCTCCAAAGAAGACCTGTTCGGCGCCTGCCTGAACCGCGAACTGGGCCGGTTCATCGATGCGGTGCGCGCCGACATCGACTTCACGCACAGTCCCCGGGACCTGCTGGGCAACACCATCGTGTCGTTCCTGCGCTACATCGACACCAACCGGGCGTCGTGGATCGTGATGTACACCCAGGCCAGCAGCTCGCAGGCGTTCGCCCACATGGTGCGCGAGGGCCGCGAGCAGATCATCGAGATGGTGGCGGGGCTGGTGCGTGCCGGCAGCCGTACCCCGAGGTCGGAGATCGAGAACCAGATGATGGCCGTGGCGCTGGTGGGCGCGGGTGAGGCGATGGCCACCCGGCTTTCCACCGGCGACATCGACGTCGACGAGGCGGCCGAGCTGATGATCGACCTGTTCTGGCACGGTCTGCGTGGCGCCCCGGAGGATCGCGAGCCCGCGACGGCGCTGCGCGGCGACGGCGGTCCGGGCACGCTGTCCGGGTAGTCCCTGGCTTCGTGCGCCGCAACCTGGACTTCTTCTGCGCCGTGATCGCCGTCGGCTTGCTGGCCGGGGTCGCCGGGTTGACGACGTCGGCGGTGCTGCGCTTCGTCGAGCACGTGACGTACCACTACACCTTCGGCACGCTGCTCGCCGGGATCACCGGCAGCAGCCCGGTGCGTCGCGCGCTCGGGCCGATGGTCGGCGCTGCGCTGGCGGCGATCGGCTGGTGGATCCTGCGGCGCACGACGGAGGTGCCAGAGCTCGCGCAGACCGTCGCCCGCCGGGATCGGGTACCGCGCCTGACCTGGAGCATCGACGCCCTGCTGCAGGTCGTGCTGGTCGGGTCCGGGGCGTCCCTCGGCCGGGAGGGCGCCCCGCGCCAGTTCGCGGCCGCACTCGGCGACGTGGCCATGGGTTGGCTCAGGCGGCTGTCCCCGGGTGACCGGCAGATCCTGCTGGCGTGTGCGGCCGGCGCCGGGCTCGGCGCGGTCTACGCCGTTCCGCTGGCCGGTGCGCTGTTCTCGGTGCGCATCATTCTGCGCACCTGGCGGTTGCGGGCGGTGGGGGCGGCGCTGGTCACCTCCAGCCTCGCCGTCGCGGTTGGTTCGCTCATCACCAAGGACAAACCCGTGCTGGACTGGCCCAGCCTGGGTCTGTCCCCCGTGCTGACCGGGCAAGCGCTGCTGCTGGCCCCGGTGGCGCTCGCGGTGGGGTTGGCGTTCGACCGGCTGATGGCCGCGGCACGGCCGCCGCGCCCGATGCGGACCTGGGTGCTGGTCCCCGCGCTCGGGACCGCCGGACTGGTGATGGGCGTCTGCTCGCACTGGTGGCCAGACCTGCCCGGCAACGGGCGCAGCATCCTGACCGTCAGCCTGGCCAGCGGCATGACGCTGTCGGCGGCGGCGGTGATCCTGGTCCTCAAACCGCTGTTGACCGCGCTGTTCCTGCGCGCCGGCGGTGCCGGCGGCATGTTGACGCCGTCGCTGGCCACCGGTGCGGCGGCCGGTTCGCTGATGGCGCTGATCGCCGACTGGGCGGTCGGGACGCATCTGCACATGCCGACGGTCTCGCTCGCCGGTGCCGCGGGGGTGCTCGCGGTCACCCAGGGGTCGCCGCTGTGGGCTGCGGTGTTCGTCTGGGAGCTGGCCGAGCCCCCGCTGTGGCTGTTTCTAGTCTTCCTGGTCACCGCGGTCGGCGCGCACCTGCTTAAAGCCGTCGTGCCCGTTCGCGATACGCCGCCCCCGACGCCGTACCCGCGCACCCGCTGAATCCGGAAACCGTTCAGAGCGCGCGGACGGTGCCCGTGAGGTACGGGTACTTCTTGCCGACGTTGCGCAGCGCCAGGTCCCAGCCCGCGGCGTTCGTGTCGCATTCCCGGACGTACAAACCCGCGGTGGCGGGCAGCACCAGCGGCTTGCCGAAGCGCACCGAGTACCCTACCGCGTCGGGCAGGCGGGCCTCGATGTTCGCCAATACCGCTGCGGCGCTGAACATCCCGTGCGCGATGACCGTCGGGAACCCGAACATCTTGGCGGCGATCGGGTTGGTGTGGATCGGGTTGTGGTCGCCCGCGACGGCGGCGTACCGGCGGATCTGTGCGGGCGTGACCCGCAGCAGCGCGCTGGGCGGGGGCAGCTTCGGCGGCTTCTGCGGCGGCGGTTTCGGTTCGTCCGACAGGCTCGTGCGCTGCTGGTGCAGGAACGTCGTCACCTGATGCCACGCGTCCTCGTTGCCGACGCTGACGTCCGTCACCAGGTCGACCAGCAGTCCCTTGCGGTGTTCGCGCAGGTTCTCCGCGCGCACGCGCACGCCGACCGAGTCGGTGACCGCGATGGGCCGGTACGCGGTGATGTGGTTCTCGGTGTGCACCGCTCCCAGCGCCGCGAAGGGGAAGTCGAAGCCGGTCACCAGCGACATCACCACGGGGAAGGTCAACGCGAACGGGTAGGTCAGCGGCACGTGGTTGCCGTAGCGCAGCCCGGTGAGCGCCGCGTACTCGGCCACATTGGTGTGGTCGATGCGCAGTTCGTCGACGTTGACCGTGCGGGTGGGCAGTTGGTCCGAACGGGCCACCAGGGGCAGGGCCCCGGCCGCTGCGCGCAGCATGTTCAGCATGCCGCTCGGCTGATTCATCGTGTCCTCCCGGGAGTCCTGGTCACGCGCCGAGCATGGCCTGGCCGCAGACGCGGATGACGTTGCCGGTCACCGCGTTGGAGGCCGGGCTGGCGAAGTAGGCGATGGTCTCGGCGACGTCGACCGGTTGGCCGCCCTGCAGCAGCGAGTTCATGCGCCGGCCCACCTCGCGGGTCATCAGCGGGATGGCCGCGGTCATCTGGGTCTCGATGAAACCGGGTGCGACGGCGTTGATCGTGATGCCCTTCTCGTACAGTCCGGGCGCCAGCGCCTGGGTGAGGCCGATCATCCCGGCCTTGGTGGTGGCGTAGTTGGTCTGTCCGCGGTTGCCCGCGATACCGGCCATCGAAGACAGACCGATCACCCGGCCACCTTCACCGATGCTGCCGTTGCCGACCAGCCCCTCGGTGAGCCGCAGCGGAGCGAGCAGGTTGACCGCCAGCACGGCGTCCCAGCGGGCATCGTCCATGTTGGCCAGCAGCTTGTCCCGGGTGATGCCGGCGTTGTTGACCAGGACGTCGGCGTGGCCGCCGTAGTGGTCGCGCAGGTGCTGGGTGATCCTGTCGACGGCGTCCTCGGCGGTGACGTCGAGCGCCAGCGCGGTGCCCCCCACCCGGGTCGCGACCTCGGCCAGCGGCTCGGCGGCCGACTCGACGTCGAGGGCGACGACGCGCGCGCCGTCGCGGGCGAACACCTCGGCGATGGTCGCGCCGATGCCGCGGGCGGCGCCGGTCACGATGGCGACCTTGCCGTCCAGCGGGCGGTCCCAGTCCGCGGGCGCCGTGGAGTCGGCTTCACCGATGTAGAACACCTGGCCGTCCACGTACGCCGACTTGGCTGACAGGATGAACCGCAGGGTCGATTCCAGGCCCGTCGCGGCCGGCTTGGCGTGCGGCGACAGGTACACCAGCGCCGCGGTGGCGCCGTGGCGCAGTTCTTTGCCCAGCGAGCGCGTGAAGCCCTCCAGCGCGCGCTGGGCGATGCGCTCATGCGGGCCTGCGGCGGCGTCGGGCGTGGTGCCGACGACCACGACCCGCGACGAGTGGCCGAGGTTGCGCAGCACCGGGGTGAAGAACCCGTGCAGCTGCCGCAGTCCGGCCGGCGCCGTGATCCCGGTGGCGTCGAAGACCAGGCCGCCGAACTTGTCGGCCCAGCGGCCGCCCATGTTGTCGCCCACCAGGTCGTAGTCCTCGGCCAATGCGGCGCGGATCGGCTCGACCACTCTGCCCCCCCCCCCGCCGATCAGCAGCGACCCGGCCAGCGGCGGCTCGCCGGCCCGGTAGCGGCGCAGCGTCGCGGGCTGGGGGAGACCGAGCTGTTTCGCCAGAAACGACCCGGGGCCGGAGTTGACGACCTGTGACAACAGGTCCGACGAAAGCTTGGGAGCCACTGCGCTGCCTTCCGTGTCGGTGGTTTCGCGTCCTATTGGGCCAACGGTATCGGTGCTGAACTTACTTCAGAGTAAGAATAGCGGGTAGGATGCCCCCAGTGGCCCTCAGTGGCCGACCCATGCCGACAACCGGAGATGAACGTGGCCCCTGCACAGGCAAACAACCAGGCCGCCCCGAAGAGCACGCAGACCAGGCGACGCGTCGCCGTGCTGGGTGGCAACCGGATCCCCTTCGCCCGCTCGGACGGCGCCTACGCCGAGGCGTCCAACCAGGACATGTTCACCGCGGCGCTGGACGGGCTGGTGGACCGGTTCGGGCTGGCCGGCGAGCGGCTGGGCGTGGTGGTCGGCGGCGCCGTGCTCAAACACAGCCGCGACTTCAACCTGACGCGGGAATCCGTGCTGGGCTCCGCGCTGTCGTCGTACACGCCCGCGTTCGACGTCCAGCAGGCCTGCGGCACCGGCCTGCAGGCGGCGATCGCCGCGGCCGACGGGATCGCGGCGGGCCGCTACGAGGTGGCCGCCGCGGGCGGGGTGGACACCACGTCCGACCCGCCGATCGGGTTCGGCGACGACCTGCGCCGCACCCTGCTGAGGCTGCGCCGGGCCGCGTCGCACGTCGAGCGGCTGAAGTTGGTCGGCAAGCTGCCGGCCACCCTGGGCGTCGAGATCCCGGCCAACAAAGAGCCGCGCACCGGGATGTCGATGGGCGAGCACGCGGCCGTCACCGCCAAGCAGATGGGCATCAAACGGGTCGACCAGGACGAACTGGCCGCCGCCAGCCACCGCAACATGGCCGCCGCCTACGACCGGGGCTTCTTCGACGACCTGGTCACGCCCTTTCTGGGGCTCTACCGCGACGACAACCTGCGCCCGGACTCCAGCGCGGAAAAGCTGGCCACCCTGAAGCCGGTCTTCGGGGTCAAGGCCGGGGACGCGACGATGACCGCCGGCAACTCGACGCCGCTGACCGACGGGGCGTCGGTGGCCCTGCTGGCCTCCGAGGAGTGGGCGAGCGGGCACTCCCGGGCGCCGCTGGCCTATCTGGTGGACGCGGAGACCGCCGCGGTGGACTACGTCAACGGACGCGACGGCCTGCTGATGGCGCCGACCTACGCGGTGCCGCGGCTGCTGGCGAGAAACGGACTGGGATTGCAGGATTTTGATTTCTACGAGATTCACGAGGCGTTCGCGTCGGTGGTGCTGGCGCACCTGCAGGCGTGGGAATCCGAGGAGTACTGCAAGGAGCGGCTGGGCCTGGGCGCCGCGCTGGGCTCGATCGACCGGTCCAGGCTCAACGTCAACGGTTCGTCGCTGGCCGCGGGCCACCCCTTCGCGGCCACGGGGGGCCGCATTCTCGCCCAGGCGGCCAAGCAGGTCGCCGAGAAGAAAGCGGAGCGCAAGGGCGGCGGCACCGTCCGGGCCCTGATCTCGATCTGCGCCGCCGGCGGTCAGGGCGTCGCGGC
>Ga0207433_10011652_pt1 | contig 13339 bp, 11 predicted proteins | sample YelNatPaOPGAMG01_FD_187559 | JGI IMG/M metagenome (GOLD analysis project Ga0207433, IMG submission 187559) | Hot spring thermophilic microbial communities from Obsidian Pool, Yellowstone National Park, USA - OP-RAMG-01 (SPAdes) (version 3) | ecosystem: Environmental > Aquatic > Thermal springs... | reverse complement strand
AATTGGAAAGCCTTTTATTTATCCTTTGCTGGGATTGGTCGGTGAAGCAGGGGAGGTAGTGGAGAAAATAAAGAAGCTGATGAGAAACAAAAGGGGCAGGGTTGATAAAGAGTTTTTGAAAATGATAGAATTAGAGCTTGGTGACGTCTTGTGGTATTTAGCGAATTTGGCAACCGAGTTAGGATTATCTTTAGAAGAAGTTGCTAAAAAAAATCTTGATAAGCTTTTTGATAGAAAGAAAAGAGGCAAGATAAAAAGTGAGGGTGATTTAAGATAAGCGTTTAAAAATTTAAATATTCCGGAGTAGCTCAATGGTAGAGCGACTGGCTGTTAACCAGTGGGTTGTAGGTTCGAGTCCTACCTCCGGAGCCAATGTGCACGAACAGAGGTCAAAGCCTCTGTTTTTGCTTTATTTATCGGCATTTTTGTCGGTTCTAACCTTAAGTATTCCGCTTCCAATGCAGGGTAGTCATTTTTGATTGGAACAAGCCATTCATTTGGTTCAATAACGAGCTTTTTATCTTTAATTATTGGCGTTTTTCCGAGTGCTAACAAAATCTCCTTTTTTAGTTCTAACCCTGCCTTACCCATCTTGTTAGCTCTCAAGAAAGCGGCTCGAGCGTAAGTGGCAAAGGCAAAAGTTTTTTCGGTTAACTCAAGCCACTTCTCGGCTCGTGTTTCGGTCTGTCGCAAATTTTCTTTCATCTGGGCTATTTTATTGGTGAGTATATTTTTCTCCCTGATAAAAGTTTCATCATCAATAAGCTGGCGGTATCTCATTCGGGTAAGTTCGTCCAGCTCTTTTTGGGTCTCAACCAAAGTTTTGTGTTGCATTTCATAAACTTTTGTTCTATCCTCAATTTCTTTATCGTTCTTTTTATTCAAACCTTCCAATGCCCACTCTAAAAATTCTGGCAGGATAGTGTATTTTTCTATTTCTTTTTCAATCATTAAATCTAAATCTTCCGCTTTGATATTGTATCTTTGATTACATTTTATTTTCGTTGCTCTTCTTGTGCAGTGATAATAAGTATGTTCTCGTATCTCACCAGATTTAAGAAGCTTCCTCTTTGTTTCGGCGGTGTAAAGACAACCGCAAACACCGCACCGTATTGAACCAGTAAAAGCAAACTCGTGATGTTTGGGTCTTGGTTTACCTTTTCTTCCAAGAAGTATTTGAACTCGGTCGTATTCCTCAAGCGTAATCATTGGTTCGTGTGCTCCTTGATATTGCACGCCAGCGTTTTCAATAATTCCTGCATAAAACAAACTGGTAAAAATTTTGTAAATCCCGCTTCTTGAAAGAGGGCAACCGCCAATTCTTTTAAATTTCCGTGTCCTGAAGCCCCATTCATTATTCGCAATATCTAAAATTTTTGGTGGTGTGTAATTTCCTGTCAGCATTAAGTCCCACATCTTGCGGACAAGATTAAATCGTTCTGGGTCTTTGATGATGATTTTATTTTCTTTGTCGTTGAGATAGCCGAGAGGTGCTACTCCTGTTTGCCAGCCTTTTTCCAACTTGGAGAGCATACCCCGCTTGGTGTTTTTACTCAGGTCCAAAATATATTGGTTGGCGACACCACTCTCAACGCTAAAAATCAGCACATTATCTTCTGGAAGATATTGGCGGTCTATGGTTTGAATTGATTTAAGTATTCCTTGTTGTAAGAGCCAGCTCAACTTGCCGCTATCAATCGGATTGCGAGATAATCGGTTTATTTGCCAGCATAAAATTCCGTTAGCCTCGCCGTTTTCAATTCGTTTTATCATCTCATCAAAAACAGGACGATTATTGGGTTTTTTAGCCGATTTAGCTTCGGTATATATTTTTTTAATATCCAAATTAAAGTCGGTGGCAAACTTTTTAAGTCTATTCACTTGGTCATCAATAGACTGCACCTGTCGGTCTTCGCTCTCCGATGATTTTCTGGCGTAAAGAAAGTATTTAATTTTATTTGTATCTTGTTTCATAAACTTAAAGGGACGGTCTGGTAGCCCCGTCGCTTATCCACAAGGGATTGGCTTCTGGCAGACCGCCCCTTCAAAGGCGGAAGCCATTAAAAACCTTGTGGATTTGTTGCGACTTTGGGCTACATCTATATCATATCACTTCCCGTATTTTGAAGCAACTTGCCACCTTCAATCATGCCCTTATATCTTCTTTTGCGGTAGTCAAGTTTTAAGCAGTGTCTGCATCCAACTGCATTGGTTAAAGGGTGCTTGAATAAAACTCCGACACGCCGATCGCATAAGGGGCACTTGAACCAAAAACGGATTCCGTTGTAGCAGGTTTTTGAGATAGTCAGTTCTATTTTTAATCCCAGTATTTCTAGCTCTGACTTTATAATAGCTTCTTTCAATTTATCCCTGCATTTTCCGAGAAAATCCGAGATTTTTATTTTCTGGCACTCCTCAACTAAAAGTCCTAAATTATTTGGGTTCAATGATTTCATCTTGTTGTTGCTCATTTTGTTTATTTACATTAAATTGCTGATTCTGTCCTATAAAAGCGTTTTCCGTATTTACTTTAACATTCAATTTTGGCTGTTTGAGTTCTTTCAAGAAAAGTATGCTTGTATTTAATTGCCTACTGGCAGATTCCAATCCCTTGCTTAATTCTCTTATAACATTCAATTTTAAATCATCAAAAGAATAACGACCGTCCTCTGTTTCTATAAGACGGTTAAGTATCATATCTAATTTCATTGAACGCCAGTAGTTAGCCACGATTCTATCAACCAGCATAAGTTCCAGGGGTGTTTTGCAATCATATTCTTTTACCAAATTGCTTCGTGTGGTGGCTAAAAAATTAAAATACTTTTCATAGCTAAGATTAGCCGCCCAAATGCCATTTTGAAGTCCATTTGCTTTTGCAATTTCAAGTTTGAGTTCATCCCGTCTCTTTTCTTCTTTTTGAGTTAATTTCTTCTTTTTAGTTAAATCAATATATTCTTCTATCCCATCATGGGAAGCTCCCATACTCTCAGTAAAGATATTAAACACTTTTTCTATTATGTCTTTTTTATCATCTTTCTTTACCAGCTCCTTATTTTGGTTTTTTGATACTTTGTCCATTTTTTATTGTTATTACCTGTTATTAACCTGTTTTATCAGGGGACGACCTTTTATGGTGTCAGAAAACTTCTAAATCTGGAGTTACCCCACCGCTCATTTCATTATTGTTTTTCCCGCTGGTGCTCACCCCACCCCCGTTATCACTATTTCTGCTCTCTTGGGATATAGTGAGTGGCACAGTGGGATAAACTAAAACTTTCCTTTTATCGTTTAGGTCTGTCTCTTGGGTTATTAACCCCGCCGTCTCCAACATTGGCAAGATTTGCTGGCGGAGCTGGTTTGTGTCCAACATTCTGCCATAGACCTCGTAATGCTTCTGGAGTATCTCTTGGCGGGACAATCCAAGCACTCCTGTTACTTCCGCAAAGTCCTGATTGCGGTTTGCGTTTTTGTCCTGCCACGCTTTCAAAATGACTTCTTGATACAGGTTGTATATATACGGCGGCAGGTTCAATTCTTGACTTGTCGCTATTTTGTTCCAAATCTTAAACGCTTGCTCAATATCATCCTCATTGGCGACAATCGTTGAGCCGTTGCGTTCCCGCCACCAGAGATTAAGCAGAGCAAAGGATTTAATGAGCGAGAGAAGCCGTTTTATATCCCGTTGGTGTCGGGGCTTGAGCATTTTGTTCGCCCCAAGAAACCGCTCTTTGATTTTTTCTGGGTTGGCAATTTTTATTTCTTTGATGTTCTCCAGCTTGATTGCCCGTATCCGCTCTTTGAGCAGTTTCCGCTCTGGATTTTCTTCCAGCCACCCTTTGTAGCTTTCGTTGTCCGCTTCTTTTTTGATTGCTTCAGAAATACCCTCTCGTATCTTTTCTTGGTTAATCTCTGGGCTTAACAGCAAAAAGCGTGTTGCTTCCTGCTCGTCAACCCGCAATCCTGCGGTGCAGAAGATTACCGAGGGATAGCCCTTGAGCAATACATTCTTGGTTTTCAATCCAAACTTCTGTGTTTTGTCGGTGATTTTCAGTGAAATCTCTTTTTCGTCGTGCGAGAGCAGTGGTCTCAATCGTGCCAAAAGTTCGTTATGCGGTTGGTCAAGAAAAATCAAAATCTTTCTGGACAAATCCACCACATAACCCTTCATCTCCTTGTCCCACTCGCCGACATCGTGAAAAAATGCCGTAGGACTGCAGTAGGCGAGCTCCAGCACATCTTCTTCTGGAAACAGACGGGCAATCTCGGTTGGTATGTAGCTTTTACCAGTTGCTGATGGTGCATTATAGCTGATGTTGAATTGAGCATTTTCTGTATAAGCTGATAGTTCGCATAAAAAAGTCACAATTTTATTTTCCTCATCTTGTTTAATTGTCAGCCCCAGTATCTCCACCAGCTCCTGCGATGAGAGCGGCTTAAACTGCGAGGTGTCAATTTTTTCTGGATACTCTTTTGCGTATTTTCCAAACAAGTCATCGGGGTTGCCATTGAGCTTTACGAGGTAATCGGTTATGTCTCCGCCATCGCCAACCTCTTGCGGTAGCGAAACAATAAAGATTTCATTTCCAGTAGTTCCCAATAATTTTGCCGTCTTCTCCGCTCCTTTTTTGCCTGCGTCATCATTGTCATAGCAGATATAGATTTTTCTACCTTTTCCTAACTTCTCGCACCACTCCTGTTTGAAAGTCATTGCTCCGTGCGTTGAGGTTATTGCGGGTATGTTTTTTGAAAGCAGGGCTAACCTGTCCAGCTCTCCCTCGCAGATGACGAGCGGATTGTTAGCATCTGTTAGCATTTCCCAGCCGTAAATCTGGGCTTCAACTCCTTTCGGGTAAGTTATCTTTTCATCGCCTGCGTTCGGGTCTCTCCTCAACTTGAAAAACTGAAATGCCCCGTAAATATCTTTTATGGGTATGGTAATCCAGTTTTTGCCATAGAACTTGCCCCAGCCGAGCTTATGAGCGTCTATGATGGCATCAGAAACGCCTCTGGCGTTCAAATACTGGCGAATATGGGCTGGAAGTGCTAAATGGCAGGTTTCAACCAGTTCAGCGTCAAACCTCGTAGATTTTGAGGAGTTATGAGGAGTTATCGGGTTAACGGCAATCTCCTGTATCCCGTCTCCGAAGTGTTTAGCGAGCGTTACGAGGTTGCCTTTCTCGCCGCATTTCTTGCACTCATATTGTCCCGTCTCTACATCAAAGTAGAGATGGGCTTCATTGCCTCTGCTGTCCTTATCACAGCCATTGAATAGGCAGTGGGTTATGATTTCTTTTCCGCTCTCACGAAAAGCAATGCCTTTGCGTGTGAGATATTCTTTAATGGTAATAGTTTGTAATTCCATAGTTTTGTAATGTTAAGGTTTGTTAAGGTTTTAAGTCGCCAGTTTCTCGGCGGCGTTCTTGCAGGTTTTGATATTCGGCTTCGGTCATTGGCTTGTAAATCAATTCAATAAGTCGGATGAGTTTCGCACCCTGCTCATACGTTTCCTCTCTGCTTATTTCTTTGCCAAAGCGTTTTTTGTAAAGCGTCTGGTATTTTATTATTTGCTCATCCGACAGCATAGTTTTATTCCGAACTGAAGATTTGATTTTTCAGCCGCTTAATCTGATTGAAGTAGCTCTGGGCATCCACCGAGGATTTGAAGTCCCAGTATTTTTTAACTTCGGTGTCTATCCCATCGCCCCGTTTCAGAATAAAAAGCACTTTATTCCGCACGGCTTTGTCCAGACCGACCAATTCAAAATTCTGGCAAAGCAAATACGCCACTAATCCGATGTCGTGGCTATAAAAATAGTTTTTTGTATCATCCAAAGGCAGATATGTATATTCCTCTGGTTGACCAACACTTTGTTGTTTTTTGGTCATATAATTTTTGTTAGTTAATAATTAAAAGACCTTTGGCGTCTTTTCAGTAAAATAAAAAGACACTCTTATTATTTCAGAGTGCCTTCATTCAATTTTCAGTTATGAATTGATTTTCTTTTTATTCTGTCGGCTTAAAATACCATCCTTCCCCTTTTTGATTAAAAATTACATCTTTTCCAAAATGAATTTTCAGTAAATTGTGGAGTTCGCTAACATACTTGGCAATTGTTGCAAAAGATGTCAGCGTTCTCCTATCTGCTTTGACGATTTCATCTTTTATATCGTCAATTGTAAGCAATCTGTTGGGATGTCGCATAAAAAGCCTGCAGAGGTCTTTCAACTGATTTCTCATCTCTAAAATGTTTTTTCCGTATCTTATTGTCCCATCGCTGTAAGCGGCGAGTTTGCCAGCAGTAATTTGTGGTTTTAGTTCCTTTGTGAGCAAAAGATTATCTTACCGTGGCGGTTTTGTTCTCTGCCTTTTTGAAATACCCAAAAATTGAGTGAATTGGTCTTTAGCGATTTTTCCTTCAAAAGTCAGGTAGTCGCCCTCGGCCACTGTTTCTTTTGGTTTTGGTTTAGCTGGCAGGGGTAATTTGAGATAAATCCTGCTAAATTCTCCTGTAATATCTCTTTCAAATTTTATATTCCATTTGGTTACTATGCTTCTGGTATCCGTATCGGCTGGAGACGCCTCAAACAAGTGGTAAAGTTTTTTTACCAAAAACAACCCCATAGTTTGAATTTCGGGAGATTTTGCTTGAAGTGCCTCGTAAAGCAATTCTCTTATCATTCCGTTTTCTTCAACGCCGCTTAAATAAACAGCAAAGTAGTAATAGATTGATTTTTCGGTTTCGGTTTTTGCGTTTCTAATATGTCTTTTAATGTCATCCAAAGTAAAACCTAAATCTTCAAAGGGGTCTATTTGTTCCTTTACATATGCTTTATAGAAAAACGCCAAAGGTCTTAAAAATTTGGCCTTCGGGTCAGTGATGATTTTGTTAAGCTCTGATTGAAAACCAGTATGGTCTTTTGCAAAAGGTGGAGCAGAGAGAATTTTTAGCAACCAGAATTTAGTCCAATCCGTAAGTGAATTATTGGTGTATGTTTTCCAAACTTTTTCATATTTTGAACGGATAAGTTTTTCATTTGCTTTATAGAAATCCTTATCAACATCAGAAAAATAATATCCCAGATAGCGACAAATTAAATAAATGAGTGATGGTTTTTTGGGTATCAATGAAATCAAATCATCTAACATTTCTGGGTTACCAATGTTTGCACCAGCTTTTAAGTAATATTTTAAGCCACTTATCTCTGTCTTTTTTGTATCTTTGCCGTTTTTGATTTTTCTTAAAATAGTCGGTAATTTCTTACTTATTTTAGCTACTTTTTGTTGAGATGTTTCGTTAAGTTGTCCATACGGATTATAAAATTTCAACTCCTCAATGCCCTCCGTATTTTTTAGCCGCTCCAACTTGCTTTTCTCGTTAAGTTTTAAGTTATATTGCCGTAGAAATACAACGATTTGTGAAACGATGTGGTGGATTTTATCAGCACTTTTTGCCATTAACACAATGTCATCGGCATAACGAAAATACTCAAATTCGGCATTGCCCTTTAAGTCATCAAGAAAAGTATCAAGCGGATAAAGATAAGCGTTGGCTAAAATATGCGAGGCATTTGCTCCTTGCGGTATGCCGCAAAGGGTAAGGTTCTCTGCCCAAGTTTTGAGTTGTTGGCCGAGTATATTCAATAAGCGTTCGTCTTGAATTTGGAAACACTCTTTGAGTATTTTAATAAGCGTCTCAATATGGATACTCTCGTAATAAGTTTGTAGGTCAAACTCTGCTCTCCAGATAAACTTTTTCTTAAAAGCATCCGTTTGTTTATCACAGAATTTAGCCCACTGATTTTTGTATGGCTTTAGGTATTTATCTTTTCCGAGCACCCTGTTGCCCAAACACGAATTGTATAATTTTTTGTCTATGATGTTGCCTAAAATCCACGGATTTAATAATGCTTGAAAAATTATCCTATCTACTACGGAAAAAACACAAATGGGGCGAACATCCATGTTGTCCTTATCGGCATAAATATAGTCAGCTTTATCGGGCTGATATTTGCCTTGCCGTAGGTATTCTTGAAGTGCTTCAAAAAACTCGTCGCCAAGTTGTGCAACAGCACTGAGAGCTGGTCGCCATATTGGATCTAAGGGCAGGGTGCTTTCATCCGCCTCATCCTTGATGTATAAGAACGCCTTTTTTAGGTTTTCTTTTGAGGAAAAACTTTGAAATAAATCCATTGATTTAGGGTAATTGTCATTTAATGTTGCAGATTATTTCTCTCTGCTGTATAATAATGGTATCAAATGTTAAGTAAAAAATCAATGTCAGAAACAGCGAAAAACAAAGAAGAAATACCAGAATTGCTTACACTTCAAGAAGCGTGCGATATTTTGAAGTGCCACCCCAACACTTTACGCCAATGGGATAACAAAGGCATTTTAGTTGCTGTTCGTTTTGGCGAGCGAAAAGACAGGCGTTATCGCAAAGAAGATATTTTGAAATTGCTAAATCAAAAAAGAAAATGAAATAAACCATTAACAATTTAATTGCCTAACCCTCGTAGATGGTCTGGGAGGTATGGCACAAAAACCCAACCACGATAGCAAGCTCCTCATTGAGCACTCGTGGTTGGGTCAATAGCCGAAAGGTTATTGGGTAGTCCGAAAGGGCTATCGCTCGTGGGGAGCTTTCTGTTTCCACGAGTATAAATCCCAACCACATTATGACCAAAAAATTACAATTACAATCAATTGAAAAAGCCAAAGGCAGACCAATGCTTCAATGGGCAGGTAAAAAGCCTTTGGATAAAATAGAATACTACCCAGCCCAAGAAAAAGAAGTTTATGGCGATAAAAATTCCAAAGAATTTAATAAACTCTTCTGGGGCGACAACCTTCAAGTTTTAGCCCACCTCTTAAAAGAATATCGGGGCAAGATTGACTTGATTTATATTGACCCGCCGTTTGATAGTAAGGCGGATTATGTAAAAAAGGTTCAAATCCGAGGTAAGAAAGTAGAAGGACAGCCGCAAAGTTTGCTTGAGGAAAAGCAATACACTGACATCTGGGAGAAAGATGAGTATTTGCAGTTTATGTATGAGCGTCTCTTGTTAATGCGAGAGCTTCTTTCAGATACGGGGAGTATCTATCTGCACTGCGACTGGCATAAGGGGGCGTATTTGAAATTGATAATGGACGAAGTTTTTGGAGAAAACAATTTTATCAATGAAATTGTATGGAGTTATAGAAGGTGGACTGTGGAAACAGAGGGTTTCCAAAAAATGCACGACACGCTTCTTTTCTATGCGAAGAATATAAAAAATTATAAATTCAATCATCTTTACGAACCTTTCTCGGAAAAGACAGCCGTTGCGAAATATGTCAGGAAAATAGAAGGTGGTAGAGCTGTGCAAGATAAGAGCAAGTTGATGGAGCGTAATCAAGAAGAAGGAGTAGCAATGCGTGATGTTTGGGATATATCGTATTTACACCCCGTTGCAAAAACACGAGTGGATTACCCAACGCAGAAACCAGAAGCACTTTTGGAAAGAGCAATCAAAGCGTCATCCAACGAAGGCGGTATTGTCGCCGACTTCTTTGTTGGCTCTGGCACAACCCCTGCTGTTGCTCAAAAACTCGGCAGAAAATGGATTGCCTGTGATATTAACTTGGGGGCGATACAGACAACTGCAAAACGGCTTAATCAAATTATTCAGCAACAATTAAAAGAAAAACAAAAACTCATTAAAGAAAATTTCAATGGCTTATATGCTTTCAAGATTTACAATGTTAATGACTATGATATTTTCAAAAATGAGTTGGAAGCAAAAGAAATAGTAATGGAAATGTATGGCGTAGAACCGATAAAGCGAAGCTATTTTGATGGCGTTCTGGATAACAATTTTGTGAAGGTAATGCCGATGAACCGAGTGTTGAATAAGTTGGATATTAAAACAGCGTTGAAAAATATTGAAGATAAAATTGATACTTTCTCGGTTAAGAAAAAATCAAAATCAGGCGAGCCAGTTTATGAAGAAGGTGTTTTGATTATTTGTTCTGGAATGGAGTTTGATGTTTCAGATTATTTGAAAAAAGAAAACAAGACGGGCGTTAAGGTTGAAATCCGAGATATTTTAACTGATAAGAAAAATCTTATTTTCAAGAAAAAGCCCGAAGCCAAGATTGAAGTAAAAGCCAAAGACAAAAAATTGTCGGTAGAAATTAAAGAGTTCTACTCGCCGATTTTGATGAGGAAGCTGGAAATTGAAAATACCAGAACGCTTAAAAAAGAGTATCAAGCCAAAGTAAAAGATTTCAAGCAGATTATAGACAGCGTGGCAATTGATGTTGATTATGACGGTAAGCTCTTTAATGCCGAAATTACTGATTTGCCGAGCAAAAAAGAAATAATCAAAGGCAAATACGATTGGGATTACAAGCAAAATGGCAAATATAGCGTAGCTGTAAAAATCGTTGATGTTTTGGGCGAAGAATACTTTGAAACTTTTGAAGCATCTGCATAATTTTATGGAAAATCCCTTTTTACAACACATCCAACAAAAAGTCGCTCTCTGGCGGGATGGCGGTTATAGGGGCGTAGAAAAAGAAACACTCAATATCTTGACCCACATTAAACGAGTGGGCTTTTTGCATAAGCCGCAGGTAGAGGCATTGGAAACCTATATTTACTTGAAAGAGGTTGTCGGCAACAAGCCGTCTCTGGAAGTGTTTAAGTCGCTTTTTGAAAATAAAAAAGATATGCTTCTTGGTTTAGGCATTTCCAAAGAGCAAGCCTTTGATTTAATGGACGATGAGGAGAAGATTACCGAATTGATGGAAGACCGCTTTGGCATTTCCGACTATCCCAATCAAGTTTACGCTCTCACAATGGGAGCGGGTAAGACAATTTTAATGGCAGTGATGATGGTGTATGATTTTGTTTTATCGTTTTATCATCCCGAAGACAAACGATTTGCTAAAAACGCTCTGGTGTTTGCTCCAGATACGACAATTATTGAAAGTTTGAAAGAGATAAAAACTTTTGACTACACAAGAGTAATCCCAAAAGAATATCAGAACATTCTTTTGAACATTAAATATCACTATCTTGAAGATGTCGCCACGCCATTGTCTCCGATTGGCAATTATAATGTCATTGTTTCTAACTCCCAAAAGATTATTCTAAAAACCCAGCGAAACCAAAATACCACCCAGCGATTATTTGCCAATTGGCAGTATATGGAAAAACGAGAGATTGAAAATAAGCGCTTGCAAGCCATACGACAATTAAAAGACTTGATTGTTTTTGTAGACGAAGCCCATCATTCTTACGGCAAGACGCTGGAAGGCACATTAAAGAAGACCCGCCAGACAATTAACTACATTCATCAAGAGGGCAAAACACCCGTTGTGGGAGTGATAAACCTTACTGGCACGCCGTATGTGAATAATAAAATGATTGCCGATGTTGTTTATCACTTTGGATTAAAACAGGGCATTGAAAAAGGCATTTTGAAGCAAGTGAGGTTCTTTGAATACAGCAAAGTAAAAACCGAAAAGTTTATTGAGGATGTGGTAGATAAATTCTGGAGCGAATATGGAGAAAATCGGCTTGAAGGACGCCTGCCAAAGATAGCTTTTTACGCCGCCAGCATTGATGATTTGCAAAAAGATTTAAGACCAAAACTGGAAAAGATTTTAGCCCAGCGAAAAATCTCTCTTGATAAGATTTTGGAATATCATACCGAAGCTGAAGAAAATAAAGATGAGTTTGTTGCTGTTGATACGATTGATAGTAGAAAGCAGTTTATTCTGCTTGTCGGCAAAGGCACAGAGGGCTGGAATTGCCGTTCGCTCGTTGCTTGTGCTTTATACCGCCGACCAAGAAGTGCCATCTTTGTTTTGCAATCCTCAACCCGTTGCCTGCGGAGCATTGGCGATAATTCAACGCTGGCTTCAGTTTTCCTTTCCGAAGAAAACTACCGCATTTTGGACAAAGAGCTTAGAAATAATTTTGCCACTGACATTGAAGAATTATCAGCCCAAAACCAGAAATCTATTGAGCATACCTTAAAAATAGAGAAAAAAAAGAAGTTAAAAGTTAAAAAAACCTTGAAGGAAATCTTGGCGGTTCAAAATCAGGATTTGGATAAAATTAAAATTGATTTCAAAAGTTTCAAGCCAGAAAATTATTTATCTTTTATTGCTGAAGGCGGGATATTTTTGGATGAAAACAAAGAAGCTGGTTATAAAGAAGCGAGAATAAAAAAAGAAGTAAGAGAAATGGGCGACTTTACTTTTTACGAAATTATTGAAATTATCAACCGCTACACCCATTTATCTTGTTTAGCTATTGAGCAGATTTTACAAAATAACGAGCTGTCAAAAGAAGACATTGTGAAGCGAGTAAATAAAAATGTGGCTTTCTTACCATTTATAATCCAAAGTATTTTAGCAAATGCCTATCAATACCAAGAAAAGACCGAGACCATTGAGGAAGAAATAGAGCTGGCAAAGCTCTACCCGTTCAAAATAAGCATTGAGCAGGGCAAAAATATCCTCGTGGTCTATAAAGAGCAAATGGAAGAAGCATACGGCAGAAGCCGCATTGGATTTCATATCAACCCGTATAATTTTGACAGCACCGATGAAAAAGACCTGTTTAAGTATTTGCGAGATGTGCTGGATAAAGACGAGGCGATTGTTGATGTTTATTTTACTGGCGGAGCAACCGACCCGACGCATAACGATTTTTACTTTGAATATTACAGCCCAGAGAAAAAGCGTATTGCCCGCTACTTCCCAGATTTTCTTATAGAAACAACAAAAGGCAGATTTTTGGTGGTTGAAGTAAAATCCAATAAAGAAAAAGAGACTTACGAGAGAAATAAAGAGAAATACAAAGGTAGGGTAGAAGACCTTTTTGACGAGGTGTTTGCTAAAGAAATTGGCTTTAAGGAATTTCAGCAAGCCAACAAAAACTTTGAATACCGCATTATCTTTGATGCCTCGCTCCAAAAACGCCAGCAAGAGTTATACGAAACAATCAGAGGTCTTGAGAAATAGTGAGTAGCAGGGTAGGGTAAGTTTATGCGTTGGTGTATTCTCTCAAATCTGGGATATAAATATACTCATTTTGCCTCTCAATTATCGTTCTAACATTGTTCACAGTGCGGAGCCAATAAAAAATCGCCTGGTGGGCGATTTTTTGGTAGAATAAAGAGATGAGTATTACGCCGGTAACTCCTTTGGGTAAATTATCAGTATGGTTAAGCACCTTTTTCTTGGTAGTAATTGCTGCTTCTTGCGTGCTTGTTTTGTTGCTTAAAATACTTAATTTTGGCGATCGCTGGTGGGATGTAACGGTAGCCGTTACATTTCCAGCCA
>Ga0207433_10011644_pt1 | contig 13347 bp, 15 predicted proteins | sample YelNatPaOPGAMG01_FD_187559 | JGI IMG/M metagenome (GOLD analysis project Ga0207433, IMG submission 187559) | Hot spring thermophilic microbial communities from Obsidian Pool, Yellowstone National Park, USA - OP-RAMG-01 (SPAdes) (version 3) | ecosystem: Environmental > Aquatic > Thermal springs... | reverse complement strand
GATGAAACCGCCAGTCCGTATCAAATGGTTGGATGTGTCTATTTCCCCCGTTCCTCACATCCCCGCGGATCATCGGGGGAATCAATAGCCCAATGATTAAAATGTGTTTGAAATTCAACATAGGATGAATCCTTTCTTGAGTTTTTCGTTTTGTTACTATTCATTGTTGAACATTATTTTCCAAATAAACTGCTTCATCTAAATATCAATTGTGCAAACTGGTATAGTGATCTTCTCCATGTTTGCCATTCATGAGCAGTACCTTCCGATACATAATAAACATATTTGATGCCCTGCTTATCCAGCATATTTCGGAATGCACCCACCGACCCCGGAAATGGAGATGGTTCTTTACTACCCAAACTAAGAAAAAAAATCTTGATTTTCTTATTAAGCTCCTTAGCATTTTTAAATTTTCCGCCTAAAAAAGTATCCGGGTCTATTTCTTCAGAACTTGGATAATTGGAAGTACCACTGAATCCGCCATAATGAGAGAAAACATCGAGATTATTCATAAAAATGCGCATAGTTTGGTTTGCACCCATTGATAATCCCGCAATTGCACGATACTCGCGGTCAGCAAGAGTGCGAAATCGTGAATCGATCAAAAGGGATGTAATACACTGAGCATCTCAGCGATTGTTAATACATATCAGCTGGCATCAAAACCTCGATTTGAACTAGGTGGACCTAATATTCTTTTTATCTTTTGTGCTAGATATATTCTATCCACAAATCGATTGACTAATATTAAACCCTTGCGTCGTATCAGTCGTTCGTCTGTGCGTTCAAATTTTATCGCCATACGAAAAAAAGTCCCTTCTTTTTGCGATTTCTCCTAATTGATGATTTATTCTATTATTTAAATACTTCACTAAGTTTAATTGCACAACAAAAATTTACAACTTCTATAACTACCCTAATTTTAGCACTTCTATGTCGGAATTATGGGTTCATCTTAACTTGATAAAATGACATTAATTGCTTAAATTGATTTTAGCGATGGAGTTCGCTTTACGATTATCCCCTGATAAAAGGGATTGATAACTCCTACTTATGAAAGGAATCAGAAGTAGGAGTTTTTTATTGCAGATATGCAGTTGAAGCAAGAAAAATACATTGCAAATAAATATTTAAAAAGCATGACAAAATTATGATGCCAAAAATTGTCGTAAAGTTCAGACGCAGAAATGGCATTCCTTATGCAATAGAACAGTTCACCGGCAAGCAATTTCGCTGTCGGCACTGTAATCAAGTCTTTTGGAAAGAAAGCGAACTTGAAAAACATATTGAATTTATTAGCAAATCTAAAAAGACCAAAAATTTACCTGTTGAACCTCATGTGCCAGAATTGAATCAGATGTTAGAAGTAAAAGTCGGTTATGTATATGATATTAACGATTGCATGAATCGTCGTTATTTGAAATTGAAAAAGAATGAAATATATGATGGCATAACTTTAAAATAAAATAGAGGATAATTATGATGAAAATAAAAGAAATAATTGCTAGACAAGTCCTCGATTCACGAGGCAATCCAACAGTTGAAGCCGAAGTAAAACTCGAAAACGGAGTTATCGGCAGAGCAATTGTTCCATCAGGTGCTTCGACAGGAGAAAAAGAAGCAGTAGAATTGCGCGATGGCGATAAATCGCGCTATCTCGGTAAAGGAGTCCTGAAAGCTGTTGAAAATGTAAATAAAAAAATTGCACCAGCACTTATTGGCATAGATGTAACCGACCAGCGTGCAATAGACCTTAAGATGATAGAGTTGGATGGAACTCCAAACAAATCAAAATTAGGTGCAAATGCTATTCTTTCTGTTTCTATGGCATCTGCACATGCAGCTGCAAAGGCTGTTGGTTTACCGTTGTATCGTTACCTTGGCGGTGCCAATGCATCACTTCTTCCTGTTCCATGTATGAATATTATCAATGGCGGCAAGCATGCTGATAATAATGTGGATTTCCAGGAATTCATGATTGCTCCGCACAATGCACCAAGCTTTGAAGAAGCAATTCGCATGGGCATTGAAACATTCCATACCTTAAAAGGGGTTCTGAATAAGAAAGGTTATAACACAGCAGTCGGAGATGAAGGCGGATTTGCTCCAAGTCTAAAATCAAACGTCGAAGCAGTCGAAGTCATTCTCGAAGCAATTACAAAAGCCGGTTATAAACCTGGCCAGGATATTTCCATATGTCTCGATCCAGCTGCAAGTGAAATGTGGGACGATGGCAAATATGTCCACTTCAAGTCTGATAAATCAACAAAGACGTCCGAGCAAATGGTTGCACTGTGGGTTGATTGGGTGCGCCAATATCCCATTGTGCTATTGGAAGATGGTATGGCGGAAAACGATTGGAACGGTTGGAAGATCCTTACAGATGAACTTGGCAGCAAGATTGAATTAGTTGGCGATGATGTATTCTGCACAAATCCAGCAATTCTTGCCAAAGGCATTGAAGCTGGCATTGCAAATTCAATTCTAATCAAGCTTAATCAAATTGGAACAGTCACAGAAACACTCGAGACAATCGAGCTTGCAAAGAAGAATAACTATAACTGCTTCGTTTCACATCGTTCAGGGGAAACCGAAGATACTACAATCGCAGATCTTACAGTTGCTGTATCAGCTGGACATATAAAAACAGGCTCTGGCTGCCGTAGCGAACGTATTGCAAAATTCAATCAATTAATACGTATTGAACAAGAACTTGGTAAGCAAGCAGTTTTCGCAGGCAAAAAAGCATTTAAACATGCAAAATAAATAAGCAAATACCTGGCGATGGAGTTCGCCTAATATATCTCGATAATGTAAAAATTATCGTGATTGATAACTCCTGTATTAAAGTGATAGCACTTCAGTACAGGAGTTTTTTATTTGTGAGTATATGTGAATTACATCGGGTAGTTTTAGTATTTTATATCAAAATGATTAATTTAGTTTCATGTGGCAAACATTGTAACATTACATTCTATGGCTGTTTAATCTAATTTTAATCATACTATAATGTGGACTGTATTTCTTATCATTGGTATAGTTTTCGGAATTGTGGCTGGCTTAATGGCTTATGTTATTGCATACAATGAATATAGTAAACACTATCCTGAAAAAAATACGCCGCGCAGACTGGCTATGCAGTCTGGATTGTTTACATTCTCTTTTTTCTTTGGTATTTCCTTACTCATAGGTTTATTAATATTGATCTTCCAATCGTAATTAGTAAAAGAAATGGATTATGCAAGCAAACTCTAAATGGCTGAATCGCAATGTTGTTGGTATGGGAATCACAAGCTTCCTTTCCGACGCTTGCCACGAAATGGCAACGGCTGTATTGCCAGGATTCCTTGCAGTTATAGGTGCACCACCATCTGCACTTGGCTTCATTGAAGGCACTGCGGATGCAGTCTCGAGTTTTGTTAAACTGTGGGGCGGATGGATTTCGGATAAACTTGGATTTCGCAAACTACTTGTTACAATAGGCTATTTCCTCACAGGGATCTCGAAAGCCATGTTTGCTTTTGCCTACACCTGGCATTTGGTCCTTGTTGGACGCATAGTAGGTTGGTTCGGTCGTGGATTCCGCGGTCCCATCCGCGATGCGATGCTTGCGGATTCAATAGATCCATCTGTGCGGGGAAAAGCTTTTGGATTCCACAGGTTTGGCGATACACTGGGTGCAATTATCGGTCCATTACTTGCTGTGTGGTTATTACAATTCTGGCAACCGCTTGCAGACATCAATTCTTCACAACCTTTTAGAAACATTTTCTTAGTAACTCTAGTTCCTGGACTGCTATCCGCTTTAGTATTTGCAATTATGGTTATTGAAAAAAGAGCAGTCGTAAATCGTGAAATCAAATTATGGGGTACTATTCGCACTTTTCCAAAATACTATAAGCGTTTTCTTGTTAGTGTGGGAGTATTTGGCATTGGGGATTTTGCTCCAACGTTGCTCATACTTGCTGCAACTCAGCTGCTTTCCTCAGAATATGGTATTACCACAGCAGCTCAACTTGCAGGTTTGATGTATGTATTTAGAAATTTTACTTATGCAGTGGCATCTTTTCCAATAGGTGCATTGAGCGATAAAATGAAGAGAACTACATTGCTTACAATAGGTTATTTTATCGCTGTGATAACAATTGCCGGTTTCGTTTTAGCATTTGTTTTTAGCTGGACAAATCTTATATATCTGTTCTTCCTGTTTGGATTGGCTGGTATTTTTATTTCCGCTGAAGACACACTAGAGTCTGCAATCACTGCGGATTTTATATCAACAGAAAAACGTGGAATTGGTATGGGAATGCTCGGTACGGTTAATGGGCTTGGCGATTTTATATCCAGTAGTGTAGTTGGATTATTATGGAGCGCATTTTCACCAATAGTTGCATTTAGCTTTGCTGGCATAATGATGTTGATTGGATCTTTTATATTGCTTACAACAAGTGCAGTAAGAAATAATGGAATAATTACAAAATGAAGAAAAGAAAAACGGAAAAAGAACTTGCTTTTGGTAAGGAAATAGAATTGAATTATTCTGAAGAGATTTCCCATAAGAACAGCAATATAGATGAAATATCGTATCTCGAGGAAGCTCTATCAATATTGAAAAATATTGCTCAGCAAAGGAACGATAAATCATCGTTCCAAAATATTTTAGGTATGAATAAAACAATTGAGCAGTTAAAGGATCGAATAAAACGAAATGATTTACCATTGGCTGCAATTCATAAGACTTTTCATGAAGTAAGATTAGAAGCTCTTCTTTTGTCAGTTAATATCCAAATTCAGGCAATGTATGATCGCCAGATACTCATGGCGCCTAAACCTGAATGGCGAGAGCAAATTAGAGCTGAACATAATGATTTAACTTGTTGGTATGATCTTGAAAAAGATGATATAAAGAAAATAAGCGAGATGCTCGAGAGTCAGTTGCAAGCTGTTTTAAAAGCAAATAGTATACTTTTAAAGCCTAATGAAGTACAATGAACAAAATATTGAATCGAGTTTAGAAGAATTGGAATTTGCTTTTAAGAACATATTAATAGTTGCAAAGAGAAGAAAAAATTCACGCTTTATAGAACAGACAGATGCATTATTACAAAGAATCAAGTTTTTTATTCAAACTCGAAAAGAAGGTAAATTACAAAGTTTGGGAAATGCTGAATTAAGGAACATTTGTATTGAAGGATTGTCACTAGTTGATTCTTTAGCTGCGCGTACAATGATTGAAATACGAGAAGTGCTCTTTCCTTTGCCAGAAGTCAAAAGGGATGCGCGCAAGTTTGGCAGTTTATTTTTTAGTGACTATTTCAGCTGGAAAGATTCAAACATTATCTATTCTCCAGAATCTTTAATGGGTATATTGGAAAATGATTTGAACTTGCTTAATATCGCTCGTGATATTTTAAGTAAGAACGAAATTACTGTCAAGAAAACTAAACGAAATATGTTTTGAAGGATAAAGATAAATGATTGAAAACATTTGGTTTGCCGCCGCAATATGGATAGGATTGGCTTTTTTGGCAAGTATCATCTCTATTCGTTTAGGTATCTCTGTGGCACTAATAGAAATACTAATCGGTGTCTTAGCTGGAAATTTTTTAGGGATTCATAGAACAACGGAATGGATAAATTTTCTTGCCATGCTGGGAAGCGGCGTTCTCACATTTTTATCAGGCGCTGAGATAGATCCCGTATCGTTGAAAGCAAATCTTAAAGCAAGCATAATTGTTGGAGTTCTTTCTTTTCTTCTTCCCTTCTTAGGCGTATGGTTGTTTGCCCAATTTGTTTTAGGTTGGAATCTTCAACAAGCGCAAATAGCAGGCATAGCGCTTTCTACAACATCGGTAGCAGTAGTTTATGCTGTAATGATAGAACGTGGTTTTAGCGATACCACTATGGGCAAAATGATACTAGCGGCTTGCTTTGTTACTGATTTCGGAACTGTGCTTGCGTTAGGAGTTCTTTTTGCTGAATACAATGTTTGGTTGTTAGTCTTCATAATTGTTCTTGCACTAGCATTATGGGCTATGCCTAAAATGACCAAATATATTATCAACCGATTTGGTGCAACAAAAGTAAGTGAGCCAGAAGTTAAGTTTATTCTTTTTGTACTCTTCTTTATGGGGGGAATGGCAACTACTGCGAAAAGTGAAGCTGTATTGCCTGCTTATTTAATCGGACTTGTGGTTGCAGGTGTATTTATTCGCGATAAAACTCTAGTGCATCGCATGAGAAGCATCGCCTTTGCTATGTTCACTCCATTTTATTTTATTAAAGCGGGCTTATATGTATCATTACCTGTGTTGTTGTCTTCATTTGGTATCATCATTATACTGTTAACTCTAAAGATTGGAACAAAGATTTTTGGTGTTTGGCCCTCTGCTCGTTTGTTTAAAATGAAGACTAAGGAAGCAAATTATACAACTCTATTAATGGCTACAGGACTAACCTTTGGAACAATTTCCGCTTTGTTTGGACTCAATAATAAAATTATTAACCAGAATCAGTATACTATCTTGGTAACAGTTGTTATACTGAGTGCAGTTGTACCAACGATAATAGCGCAAAAGTTTTATGAACCTTCTAAAGAAAGGATGATTGAATGGGGGAAACATTCAAGTCAAGAATGAAAAATAGAATTTTATTTATTACAAAATATGTGAGGAGATTAAATCATGTATAAGAAAATTTTAGTTGCATATGACGGTTCGGAAGGATCTAAAAGAGCTTTAGAACAAGCAATAAAACTTGCGAAGGAATTGAATTCTACTATCACGGCTTTGTGGGTGCGAGGCTCTTTGCCTCATTATCCAGAGACAATTGATGAAATAGAAGAAGAACGAGAAGCTGCTGATGCATTTGTACAAAAAATCACAAAAGACATTATGAGTTTTTCAAAACAATATAATATTGAAATAAAAGGAGAAACACTAGCAGGACATCCTGCAAAAACAATAGTTGACTACGCAAAGCAAAACAGCTTCGATCTTATTGTTATGGGTCACCGTGGACATTCCGGATTATGGGGAAGTTTTTTAGGACATACAACAGATAAAGTAAGTGAAAATGCACATTGCAGTGTGCTCATTGTAAGATGAAAACATCTATTATAAATAAATTTCTTATTATTAGACATGAATCCTTTACATAAAATCTTAACTACACATAAAGGGAAAGGAGCTAGTGTTAACAATAGAGAATCCCAATGGTACGGATGGATGGTAATCGATGTAGATCCGTCGAAAACTCAAAGAGACACTGTTTCAACTATTGAAGATGTGACTGAAGACTTGCTCATTTTAAATTACTATGATTCGAAAGAAATTCACTACATTCCACTGGAAAAAATCATCAAAGTAAAAGTCAAGATCGGCGAAGTGCATGATGAAGACGTTGATTATTTTTGATGTCCACGCTAATTTTCCTGCACTGGAAGTTATTCTTAAGCAGGAAAAAGATTTCGATTCCTGTATACTTCTTAGTGATGTTGTTGACTACGGACCCAATCCGATTGAGTATATAGATTTCTTACATAAGAACATGACGTACGGTGTAATGGGCAATCATGACAATGCGATTGTTAGTAATACTGACTGCGTTTGCCGCGGTGATTTTAAAACCTATTCAGTTGAAACACGCAAGTGGCATTATTCACTGCTTCAACTGGAGCATATTCACTTCTTGCAAAATCTTCCATTGCTGAACCATATAGAAACTGAAGAACGATCAATCTATATGGCACATGCATCTTCTCAAGGCGATCTTTTTCGATATCTTAATGGAGATGAAATGGAAATAGAAATTCAAAATATTACTGCGGAAATAATTTTAGTCGGTCACACTCACATTCATTTTAAAAAACAGGTTAACAACACATTGATTGTTAATTCGGGCAGTGTTGGTTTAGCCAGAGACAGTGCCGGAGCATGTTACGATACACTGGAAAACAATATTATTCATCTTCATCGCATTCCATACAATGTTAAGAAAACGATTTTAACATTGCAACACAACCCAATCTCTAAAGAAACTAAGCTTGGTCTCACAAAAGTATTACAAGAAACTTGGAAAGGAGAATGACGTTGACAAATACAGACTACGAATCACAAAAATCAATTCTCATTTCATCTTTAAAGAATTTAAGCACAATTGCATCACAAGTTGAAGCAACGGCTTCATGTGTAAACATTGAAAAAGAAATTCATAAAATATCCGAAGAGCGTTTTCATCTTGTTGTTCTCGGACAATTTAAGCGTGGAAAAACCACTTTTATCAACGCTATTTTAGGCGAACAGCTTCTGCCAGTGGCGGTTGTTCCGCTTACTTCAGTTGTAACACTTATCAGGTATGGCGAGGGAAAACAAATTGACGTTGTTTTTGAAGAAACAGGCAGAAAAACAATTTCTAAGGATGAGCTTTGGGAGTATGTTACCGAAAAAGGCAATCCTATGAATGAAAAAAAGGTTTTGTATGTTGAAATTAAGCACCCATCCGATTTTTTGCGCGAGGGCATTGTGCTTATTGATACTCCGGGCATAGGTTCTATGTTTCTTCACAATACTGAGACTACTTATGAATTTATTCCTAATATAGATGCTGGCATTCTGGTTTTATCGCCAGATCCTCCATTAACTCAAACAGAGTATGAATTTCTTGAAGATGTGAAAAAGTATGTTGATCATTTGTTCCTCGTTCTCAATAAAGTCGATTTGATAACACCTAAAGAAATGCAAGATGTGGTGGCATATATAGGTAAGGTTCTGCAAAACTCCTTTCCCGCTCTGCCTCCGATTTTCCCGATTTCAGCCCGGTTAGCACTCGAAGCTAAAGAAAAGAACGACAACAATCTTCTTCAAAAAAGTCAATTGTTGCCTTTGGTCGGTGCTATTACAACTTTCTTGAAAGAGAATAAAGGCCTAATAATGCTCAAGGCATCGAAAAATCGGATTCTTGAGATTCTAAATGAAATTAAATCTAATCTCGAGCTGCAAATAAAAACACTCCAGACTCCATTGATTGAGCTGGAAAATAAAATCAGAGAATTTAACAAAGAAGCAAATCGAATAAAAAGGGATAGAGAAGAATTTAGTTATCTTCTACAGGGAAAAATTAAATCAAATCAGGAAAGGATAGATGAAGAAATTCATTCATTCGGTGCACAATTATCGAAACAATTACAAAAGTCTCTGCTAACATTGTTGGATCCGATAAAGGATTTACGTGAAAAAGCTGTTCTTGATCCAATCAAACAAAAAGTTCAAAAAATGATGATTGATGAGTTTGAGAAGTGGAGAAGTGTAAAAGAGCCGGAATTACGAAGCCAATATGAAGAGATTATTCGAGAATATGCCGAAAAAGTTAACCAGTGTATAAAGAAATTGATTGAGTTATCTACTCAGATATTTGATGTCCGTATTGCTCCATTTGTTGAAACAACTGCATTAAAATGGAAACAGACATTCACATACAAAGTTGGCGCCGATCCATTGTTGTTCGATATAGATACATTTCAGACATTTGGTAGATTTTTGCCATCACGATTTGTGAGGCGCAAGCAAGTGCAGCAAATATTAGATGAACTCACTCGAAATGTATCACAAAACTGCGGCAGATTAAGCTATGAATATCGCTATAGTATGCAAGAAAGTTATAGAATGTTTCAGTACGAACTTAATGCCAAGCTCGATCAAATTCTTGTTGAAATGAGAAAAATATTTGATAAGGCAGTACAGCGAAAAGAAACAGATGCTAAGTCTACAGAAGAAGTTGTAAAACAGCTAACTGAATTGTTAGAGAAGCTGCATGAGATAGAGCTTGGGCTTGGCTAGTTAGGCAATATGATTCCTTACAAGGCAGATTTGATAGAATGGGAAATTGATTGTCGATAGAACTTTTTATCAGCACTTTGAGGTTACCCAAACACATGCTAAAGTATACAGTTACTGCAGAATTAATTCGTTGTAGGACAAGATAAAATCTTGTTCTAAAAAAGGAATGCAATCATACATTATACTGTGTTTTTCCATTAATGATGATTCAGTTGCTAGTCCTATATCGCACCCTATCATAATAGTACCGCTAGCATCTTGCTGGCGGGAAACAGGCTCAGTCTTATTTTCCCGAAGCAAGGATGCTTCGGCTACCTTTTAGTGATGGCGGTTACTTCGATAGCCTCAGTAACCGTGCTCGGGTTACTGGTTAAGGCTCTCGAAACCAGCATCCAGAGGTTACTCGAAGCAAGTTGGAAGCTGGCCGCAGACTTTGCATAGGGCATGGGACAGCCATAGCCTGCGAAATGAGACCATTACGGATTCGTTTCGTGCAATTGTTCACAAATATAAATTTCCGGTTTTGGCTGTAATCGCACCCTGGAAAGTGAGGCTACATGCGATACAAGATGAAAAAAACACGCTAGATAGAGATGCTTTCACTCTTCTTTCCAGGTTACAATGTATTCTGTTCTTTCTGGAACAGGAATACCTGGATCATTGAATATCCAATTTCCTGTTAATCCCAATGTTCGCGCAGTTAGCTCGAAGTGACACATCGCTATACCGATATCGACTTTTTGCAAATCGGGGAGTCGTAGAACCGCAAACAATAGGCTTCCTTTACCATATCCCTTGGTTCGTTGTAGATAAAAATGCCACATATTATCAATGCGAACTACTCGCCACGGTTGCTTATTTGATGCCGAAGGAGCAAGTCGCACCATCTCTAGCACTTGAGCATACTTCCCTGATGTTTCAGCAGTCAACGGAATATTAAAATTTTTGTCAAAAAATAGTTGCTCAAACGGCAAACGGGTGTGACCTTTTGCATACCGACGTATAAAACTATTTTTCGAGTCCTCTTCTTCATATCCGAGCGAGATAATAGCGGGCATGATCTCATTTTCTTCAAGATTTATCCTTTGAGCAAATCTACTTCGTGTAAAAATGCCGCCAATCCAGCATGTTCCAACGACAATTTCCGTTGCTTTCAATACAGCCTGCTCAAGCAAGTAGCCATACTCGGTAAGTGCATTCTCTTTGTTTTCGATTGCACCGACAATAAATCCTTGAGGATTCCAAACCGAGCCATACGCTCCAAGTCCTTTCAATGCTTCCTGATCACCTTGCTGTGATGCAATAATTTTGAAACGGGCAAAACTTCCAAATGGTCCTTCAGATAATCCTGCGAGACACTCAGAAAGAGTTTGAATATGCTCTTCTCTCAGCGATTCATTCCTATATGTTCGGCATGAATACCGCTTCCTGATAACTTCGCAAATGTTTGAATCCATAATGCTTATTTGTAAACAATTCAATCTTCTATCAAAAAATATAATCAAATAATTGAATATGTAATTTTCTCATTCCCAAAATATTTTCAAGGTCATCCTTACGCTACTATTTTCTTTTCAGCTGACGACACTTTGGAAAACGCTTCTTCAACCGCCTGCATAAACAACGCTTTTGCCTCGTCTTCTTTAAGTGTTCGAGTGGCTATCATGTGCTTTAAATCCTCAGGGCTTCGGTTGGTTTCGAGCACTAAACTTGCTGCTCCAAGCACAGTTTGTGCAGCTGCTACTTTAGCATCATCGGACTTTAAACCAAGCTTTGTTGATACTTCAATTAACGCTTGTATAATAGGGAAAATATAGGTCGGACCTACTGCAGTAAGTGCGGTAATTACATTCATCATGGATTCTTCTATTCTTATCTTCTTGCCAAAAATATCCAGAAAAGATTCTGCAAGCTTAAGGGCGTCATCATTCACATATTTTCCGACACAATATGGATTCATTCCTTGTCCAACTAATGATGGTGTGTTAGGAATAACTCTAATAATAGAGACTTCCTTGTTGAGCGTTCCTTCCATAAACCAGGTTGGCACTGCAGCTGCCAGCGATATGATAACCTGCTGTTCGGATATGGATTGGAAACTTTCTGATAATACGGTTTTTACAGCATTTGGTGGGATAGCTATCACTATAAAATCTCCAAATTCAACACCATCTTTATTTGTTGTACTAACCTTAATACCAAACAAATCGTGCAATCGGTTAAGCTGGTCATGCTTGATGTCGGTAGCAAGTATGTTATTGGGTTTCGTGATGCCAGATTTGATAAGGCGTTCCATAAAAACTCCAGCAATAATTCCCGCACCAATGAACGATATTTTTTTCGATTTCAGTTCTTCGTTTTGCATATCATTTCCCTCCACGTATTTTTATCTTGGCATGTCTTTATTAATAATGTCACTACGTATATTATATAGATCATTGAAAATAAATTTGTAATCTCTTAGAAGTGTTATCTCTAGAATGCTATTTGGTTCACTATTCAAAATAAACCTGCTTAATGAATCTGCCATTGCTTCGAATCTATCGATATCCTCCTTTGATACGGGTTTACCCTCTGCTCTAAGCGTTCTGATTTTATTTTCCAGGCTCGCCTGTTCCGCAGGAAAAACGCCGGACTTTAGATGAACATCATACGCCTCGCCAGTAGAAATTCGTTGAATGATAAATCCGTCCCCAATGCGGTTATCTATTCTGAGTGTCTGGAAATTAATTCTTGCGCCTGTCATGATTGCAACTGCATCGACCCAGCAAGGACCGTTTTTTGAAACCGCTCTTAGATCGGTTCTATCAACAATTCCATTGGGGAAAAGTTTTTCAAGAACAGCTTTAATCTCGACAAATGCAATCACCAATCCATCACATAAATGGCCATGGACTCGAGCAAGATCTTTGAGTCCAATTTGCTTGGTCTTTGTCGCGTACCGGCCAAGCGCACTTTCAGTATCGAGAACTCTGATTGGCTGATTGTATTTTGCATTCGCTGCCCATTCTGGATAAAACCAATCTGGTGTGTTATCGGTTTTGCCATCGTTTTGGGATATATAAGCAAAACCAAAAAATATGAGTCCGCCTACAATTATAATTAGCACAGCTACTTTATATTTTGATTCGTACAACATTATTAAACCTATATGTTTAAAAAAGCATGCATTTTAGAAGTGCAAGACTTCTAACTTAATTCATTAATAACAAAATTACACGATAGACTGCCAACGCAACCAGAACAAAAGCAAAAACCTTTGCTAACGTTTTCGATTTAACACGTTTTGCCATAAACAGCGCACCGAGTTGTGCAGAAGCAACGCATAAAACCGAGCTTATTCCAACCATCCACCAATCGAATTTTGCGCTCGGTAAGTGTGCAATGAATGCAGAAAACGATGGTAGTGTAACAATCACGGCGTTCGTGGCTGCAGCAATACGTGCTGTGTAACCCAACAGTACCAACGTTGGCATCATTAAAAAGCCTGGACCGACGCCAAGGAATC
>Ga0207433_10011637_pt1 | contig 13352 bp, 9 predicted proteins | sample YelNatPaOPGAMG01_FD_187559 | JGI IMG/M metagenome (GOLD analysis project Ga0207433, IMG submission 187559) | Hot spring thermophilic microbial communities from Obsidian Pool, Yellowstone National Park, USA - OP-RAMG-01 (SPAdes) (version 3) | ecosystem: Environmental > Aquatic > Thermal springs >... | reverse complement strand
ATTTGACTTTCTTCTATCCTTTTTTTCTTCCTCCCTCTCTTGGATACGGATATTCCCCTCTCTCTACATACCTCCTATACAATTCTCTCACCCATCTCGCCGTTATTCTTTGGCTCTTCGCTATCTTCCTCACTGATTCTTCTCCCTTCTCCATCTCTCTTATGCTCTACCTTACTTTTCTTTAGTTTCCTCATCTTCTCAGGAGAACTTTTACTTTTCTCCGAGAGGAAGTAATTTCGGGATATTACATCCAGTGTAGAGCAAGGAAAATTATAAATACCAAATTGCAAATGTCTAGCTGGTGATGAAGTCCACCATAATTGCAGGCGCGTGCTGATGACTTCTACTTTTCAAACGCGCTTTGAACTAAAAATATAACTGGAGTGTCCGATGGATGTTATGTTAGAGATGTATACCGTAGCAGCAGTCTGGCTTATTCTGGCTGTTATCTCAACCATTTTAGCAAGTTATTTACGAATATCTATGGCTCTTATGGAGATTTGTCTTGGTGCATTTGTTGGCTTGGTAATTTCATATTTTCCTGTAATAGACCTCCAAGCCAACTCTAATTGGTTAAGATTTATCGCAGGCTCAGGTGCTATTCTTCTTACCTTCCTTGCAGGCGCTGAACTTGACCCTGTATCTTTTAAAGAGAAATGGAAAGAATCATTAGTTGTTGGTATGGTCGGGTTCTTCGCGCCATTCATAGGTTGTTCGTTCATTGCAAAATATATTCTCCTCTGGGATACTCAGGCAAGCCTACTCGCAGGTGTTGCGCTTTCCACGACTTCTATGGCTGTTGTTTATGCGGTTATGCTCGAACTTGGTTTCAATAAGACAGAATTTGGTAAAGGAATTTTAGGTTCTTGTTTTATAAATGATTTAGGGACCGTAATTGCGCTAGGTGTGATATTTGCTCCTTTTGATTATAAGACAATAATATTCATTCTTTCTATTCTTGTTTCCATTCCCTTATTACCAAAAATTACCTCAATTTTAACAGAAAAATTCGGATATAAGACCGCGGCAATCAGAACAAAATGGATATTGTTTGTCCTCTTTTTACTCGGTGCGCTTGCTCTCTGGTCAGGGAGCGAAGCAGTCCTCCCTGCATACATTATAGGTATGGTCCTTGCAGGGACTGTTAGCAAAGACAATTTCTTTATTAGAAGGCTTAGAACTTTGACTATCGGGTTCTTAACGCCGTTCTATTTCATTCGTGCAGGTTTCCTTATGTCTATACCTGCGATAATTTCAGCACCTTTGATATTTGTCATCCTATTCTGTGGAAAGGTAATTTCTAAGATATTTGGGCTAAAACCTATCATTAGTCTATTTAGAAAAGAGAAGAAAGAGACATGGTACTATACTCTGTTAATGTCCACTGGTTTAACATTCGGAACTATATCTGCTCTTTATGGATATACACATGGCATAGTTACTAAAGAACAGTATTCATATCTTGTTGCTACAGTTATCGTCAGTGCAGTAATCCCTACACTTATTGCTAATAAGTTCTACTGTCCGACATATCTTTTGAAAACGCATATTTCCGAAGAAGAAGAGATACACGAACCTAATGGAAAGAAAAATGGTACAGATAACAAATGCCAAACAACCACCAAAAAAAATTAATGCACACACACGAATAACTCCATAGATACGATAGATATGACAAACGAAGGAAAAGAGAGCCCGCAGGCAACAACACCAGAAAATGCTGATGGGTATTACCGGCTTGGAAATGAGGTTTACGAGAAGGAAAAGTTCGAAGAGGCTGCGAATTATTTTAGAAAAGCAGTTGAATTAAATCCTAAACATGAGCGTGCCTGGCATCATCTTGCTCTTGCTTTAGCATGTATAGAAAAATATTCAGAATCCCTCGAAGCAATCAATCGAGCAATTGAACTTTCGCCGAATCTCGCAGAGGCTAGATACATTAAGGGCTTGGTGCTTGAATATTTAAATAGATATGAAGAATCTAAGATTGCTTACGAGGAAGCGCTTAGGCTTAATCCGAATTATGAAAATGCAAAAAGAAGACGTGAGATGCTTTTAATTCGACATTTCAAGAAAGATAACGAAAAAATGGAAAAAGTAGAAAAAACAGAAAGAACAGCCCCTACTCAATCTGAGAAGAAAGAGAATATAATTTGTTCACAGAACGACCCGATAATTGAATATTATAATATGATGTGCGAGCAAAAGCAGAACGATGTTCATGTGCTAAATTCGTTCGGCTGCTACCTCGCAATGAAAGAAAAATATGAAAATGCAGAAAAAATCCTTTCTAAAGCAGTTGCGCTAGATAGAGAGTATGCAGAATCTTGGTATAATCTAGGATATGTCCTTTACAAAATGGATAGGTTTTCTGAATCTGTAAGATGTTTTACAGAATCTTTGACAAGAAATCCAAACATAGAAAAGGCACATTTTTACAAAGGAAAAGCGCTTTTCATGTTGGGAAGGATTGAAGAAGCGATAAGTTCATTCGAGAAAGGTATTAAAATAATGCCTACTGCTGAAGGCTATATTGAGATTGGGATTGCCTATATGAAATTAGGTAAAAATGCAGAATCTTTGCAATATTTCGACAAAGCAATAGAACTTTCGCCTGATTGTGAAGAGGCTTGGTATAATAAAGGAGCGGCATATGGTAACCTTGGTAAGAATGCAGAAGCAATTGCATGTTATCGAAGGTTCTTTCAGTGCAAAGGAAGATAGCACAAATGTAGAGCATACGAAAGATACGAAGGGTTTATAATGGGGCATTCAATTACTCCTTTCTACGTTCAGATATATAACATACTCAATCGTGTTGCATGGTCGAAGGTATTGCGATGGTAAGATTTAACGGAACTGCATTTGCAAAATACACTGTCATATCATTCTTAATACTACTCTTAATTGGAACAATAGGAACAAACGCAGAGTATATAATAAATGGACCAGAAGGAGAACAGAAAGAAGTAAAACCAGGCGAAAAAATAACTTTCAATTGGACAATTGAGAGTTTCCTTTATGAGCCTGAACTTGAAGGTAATGTTACCTATTATGTTATAATAGAAGCGAATGCTACAGGTGGAAAAAATTGGAATTGGTCGATTTCGCATCATGAATTTACACTTATGCCAAAGATTCCTCCTTTGAGAAATAGAACTGTATGTCTATCTGTTAATGCACCACAGGCAAACGAAAAATCGACTATCACAATCACAATCAAGTTCATAATATTCGAAATGAATAGCACGAAACCACCTGTAGTTATCGAAAGGGATGTTACACTTACAACCTCAGTTCCCAAAGTAGATGAATTTTTATCTGAGATTGAGTTTCTCATAAGGTTTCTTGTGGCTTTAGGTATAGGTGCCATGATTGGGATTGAAAGAGAACATCATTCCGATGACAGAGTTATTGTTGCAGGCGTGAGAACATTCCCCCTTGTTGCAATTTCAGGCATGGCGCTTACCTATCTTTCTACTGTTGCCAACTTACCTTATCTAATTCATATTGGGGTCGGCGTGTTCGGCGCATTCGGCATCGCATTTTTCTTCATTAGACATACAATGAATCTTACGGGCTTAACCTCGCCTATTGCATTCGTGGTAACCTTTATAATAGGGATGTTAGTCGGGCTTGGCATGCTCCTTGAAGGTGTAATTTGCGGCGTGGCAACTACTGCACTTCTTCTTACTAAAAAGAGATTACATACCGCCGCTTCTACCCTTACAGAATCAGAAATGCTCGGTGCTCTTCAGTTCATTACTATAGCATTCATACTATTCCCTCTTATGCCTGCAGAGCCAATAGACCAATTCAAAATATTTAATCTTCAGTCTATCCTTCTTATAGTTATAATTGTCTCCTCGATTTCGTTCATATCTTTCCTTGTTATGAGATACTTTGGAGCCGAGAAAGGCTTGGCATTCTCAGGACTTCTTGGAGGTATTGTAAATACACAAGCGGCTACGGTTTCATTATCGAACATAGCCTCAAAGGATGATAAGTTGACGAACATTGCTATTATGGGTATTGTGCTTGCAAATTCGACCATGCTACTTAGAAATGTTGTTATTGCTGCGTTCATAGAGCCCACAATGCAGGTTGCAAAAGGGATGCTCATCCCAAATCTAATCATGGCGGTTGTGGGTATTGCATACACTTTCGCAACGAGAGAAAAGAAAAAAATAGAATCTGTAAAATTAGAGATTGAGTCACCATTTGCAATTAAACCTGCCTTGAAATTTGCACTATATTTTGCAGGCATCTCTGCACTCTCTTTCATTCTCAAGTTTGCATTCGGCGAATATGGAGTTTATTTTTCAATGATTGGTGGCTTGGTATCCAGTTCTGCAGTTACTGCTGCAATGTGTACCATGGTCTTTACAGGACAGGTTGCTCCAGTCGTAGGTGCTCAGACCGCTGTAGGCTCATGTATAGTTAATTCATTAACTCTGCTCATTTGGGCTTGGACCGAAAATAAACCACTTGCAAAGAAATCTGTATTCCCACTGACGTTATGCTCTGCAGTGGGCTGTGTTGCAATCGTGCTTATCGCATTCGTGAATTTATATTGAGTATTATTCGCTGTATCATTTACATTTAATTTGGGGATAATACAAATTAATACAAATTTCGTTTAATGACAAAGAATAAATAAAGAGTAATCAATCTCTCGATGGGTTCAGTTAAGTTCAGTTAAAAATGAAGGGCGAGCATGGCTGAAAAGAAAGATATTGAGGAGATTAGGCAACATCTCGAACAGAACGATAAGAAAGATAGTATTAACACGGATAAGAGTGCAGAAAAGAAAGGCAAAAATCAGAATGTAAAAGGTCATTCTCATAATTCTCATAGGAATTTGGAATTATCGAAAGAGTTATCATCAAAGAAGACGCAAAAGCAGATTGAGTTCCCCAAGGTGGTGGACTCTTCACAAGACGTTTCTGTGATGCACGATAAAAAGTTGTCTAAGATTAGTGATAAGGTCAGTGATAACCTCTCTAAGGATACAAATATAAAGGATACAAATGAAGATAGATGCGAGGATAAAGTGGGTAAAAATTTGGAAATAAAGGAAGAGGTTTACGAGGTGGAAGTAGTAGAATACTTGCACATCCCCCACATACCTAAATTTCATTCTGCAAGAAAGAATGTCAAGAGTAAAGGTAAGGGAAAGAGAAAATTTCCGTTGTCTTTTGCTGCGGGCGTTATTCTAATTGTAGTATTCTTTCTTGGTTTTGCAAATGCACTTGCAACCTTGGCAAATGAAGGAACATTATCTTCGCCATCTACATTGATAAGAGATAGAACGCAGACCGTATCAGGAATAGTGCGAAGTTCTGAAGGTGAACCAATCGAAGGTGTACAAGTTACAGTACTCGAAGGAAGTATGTGTGATGTTACAGACATGGAAGGATGGTTTGTTATAAAAGGAATCTCGCTTGGAAAACATAAAGTAAAAGCAGAATTGCCCGGATACAAAACAGTAACAAAAGAGATAGAACTTTCGAACGCGTATCCTAGAACTGTCGATTTCGTGCTCGAGCCTGGCGATGGATACGAGTATATACCACTCGAAGAGAAAAGTTCGACAAATAATCTAGAAGGTCAGAGTGTAACCTCAGCAGGTATAATGCTTACATTCTCATTTTTTGGAATTGGAGGTGCTGCGCTCTCGATGATGCGGAAGTACTATCAGTTTGCGATATTTCTCTCTGCGCTCTCTACACTATCTATAGGATTTATATTCGGAAGTGTGTTAGCATTAACTGCCCTTGTCCTTATATTCGCTGCACGTAGTGAATTCCCCATGGATAGAAGAAAAATAGTCGATGAAACAGAAGAAACAGAAACTGAACAGATGAAAGATAAAATGATAGATGATAACCAAGAGATAAAAGATACGAGCATAAGAAGCATGATGCCAGAGATGCAAAATGAAATAAAGAGTAATGTTAATATCCAAAAAGAAGATAACAAAGATAGTAACGAAGATAAGGAAAAAGAAACAGAACTTACCACACTTGGGAGTTGCAATATATGCACTCACGAAATTGTCAGCACAGAAAGTGTGTTCACTTGCAAATGTGGCACTGTTTTGCATAAGTCCTGCCTAAAACGTGTGGGAATATGTCCGGATTGCAAACGCAGATATGCACAAAAGAAAGACGTTGAGAAGATGAAAGCAGATTTGAACAAAATAAACAAAGCAGACTAAAAGGAGATGGAAGGTATCAAACAATAACAAAAAAGGTGAAAGGTTGAATACGAAGGAAAAGTTGATTTCGTCGATTAAAAAGAGGTACCACTTCTATCCTATAAACGCCATTATTTTTATCTGTGCGTTAATTTGGGCTTTATGGATTATTCTTATCCCGTATTATTTTCCACCTGGGACTATAGACAATCTCGATGGCAGGTCAAATGCAGTTGACAATTCAAATGTTACTGATTCCATGCCGCTTATTGCAAAGATTCCATACTATGTAGGCGATATGAATTGCCATCAGAAACATAACAGGTCATTCTATACAAATGGAAATCAACAACCATTTTGTGCAAGATGTACCGCAATCTTTGTTGGCTTGGCTATTGGCGCATTCTTTTGCACATTCTTGAGATTTGATATTCGATGGTATTGGCTGATATTAGGCTTGGTCCCTATAGGGCTCGATGGTGGTATTCAACTGTTTGCAAACGGTCCTATTCCTACACATTATGAAAGCACGAACCTGTTAAGATTAATCACGGGTATAATAGCAGGGATTACAACTATGTTTGGAGTTGCAATACTTACATACGATATCGACGAAACTAGAGAACGCGAAAAAAAGATGAAAGAGCAGTCCAAGCCGCCGTATTATGTAGGAAACGATACTAATACTGCAAAGATGCTACTTGAGAATATCGAAAAGAATATCGAAAAACCGAACGCAAACGAGCCAAACAACACAGAAACCAACAAAGAAAACAAGATTGAAGTAAAACAAGATTGTAGTTAAAAATGATAGTTTGGAAAGAAATAGCGAATTAAAATGAAAGTTAAAATAAAAGTAACATAGTGTGAAGATAATGGGAAAGGATAGAAGATACTTACGGTAAAGAAGGGGAAAAGCAGAACAGCAAGTTAATTTTTATTAATTTTTGGGCTCTTTCACGGTTACAGTAACTGCGAACGAATCCTGGAAATTCTCAGTCATTTTACTACCATAACCAACAGCCTTTATTTTTACAGTCCACTTTCCACTTTGAGGCGTGAGGATTTTCCCTGAGGTATTATGTGTTGTCTCATAAGCCTCCTCGGTCCAGAATACTTTTCCATCAGGGCTGTACAACTCAATCTTAAAGTATCTGTCAGGTAGCCCAGTTACATTAAATTTGTCGAGTATATCCTGCAACCCTTCGGGAAGTTCGTTAAATATTACGCTGTAATCGACTACTAAAAATTGTGTGCCGTTGATAACTTCGGTTGTGTTCTCGCCCTCTTTTATGAAATCGTCGAAACTTCTCGAAAAGGCAACTGATACAAGATCAACATCCCAGACGCCCGAAAGTGTACCTTTTATCTTAATCTGGTATTTTATTTCTTTAGGAGGAGGTTTATAGAGTAAAGACTTTGCATAGTATATATCAATACAACCTGAGGTGCTTGCTACTAAGGTAAGTATAGCAAGAAGTAATATGAACGAACTTAACTTATTTTTTATTCTCCTTTTTTCGATTTTTACTCGTTTTAGACTTATTTCATTCATATGTTCACTTGCCCTTCTCTACACCTTATTACCCTTATTGGCGTCGCTACTATTTGTAGTAATGCCAGAGGTATCGTTAGTATCTTTCTGAGCATTTGTAGCGTTGTTCGTATCGTTCCTTATCTTCGGCTCTTCTACAAACTCTTCGAATTCTTCGATTGCATCCTCGGAATCTGTCAATTTATCTATCGAACTCGATTTTCGGTATTTCCTATATAGATAGAATGAGAGCATCACACCACATAGGATTACCGCAAGAAGGAGTGCAATATCAAGACAACCTCCACCTGTGCTATTCGTCGGCTTTTCTGAAATCACGATAGTACATGTTGCATTTGAGGTTACTGGGAATTCTATAGGGCCAGATGAGGTGCCCTTTATAATAAAATTATATCTGCCGTTTCTCGCATTGTTCGGTATGGTAACCGTAAGTTCAAGCACATTTCCTTTAGTTTCAGATGCATTTATGGGAATTGGTTTAAGGTTAATTATACCCCAGCCAGTAGCATCTTCAAGTGCAATGGTAATTAAATCAGGACCGTTTCCAAAATTCTTAATCGAAAGTAAGAAAGTCTTTACGTCGTTTCTTTTTGCATCTTTAATTTGTTTAGGTGGCTCAATTGTGAAATTGTATATTTGTTTTATTATGGTCATTGCAGAAAGTGGAATGAACCCTCCTTCAGCGCCGACTGAAATGTTAAATGTATAATTACCAGCCAAGCCGGCAGTCGGATTCGTAGTTGAGAATGGCACCCAAACGGGTGTCTTTATGCGTAAGGTTATCGTAGTGTTAGATAATGCATTTAAAGTAAGTTCAGTGATTTTAACTCCTTCTTGCGTAAACTCATAATTCCAAGCGTGAGGTAGTGCAAGCATTGCAAGAGTAATTCTTTCGATGCCGTTACCTTTGTTTGTGATATTTATCGTATAATTAGCGTATTCGCCCGGATATACGCTTATCACTGGTGGAGATATAGTTGCATTTATTTTGTGTACCTGATTTGCAATTGCAGTTAGGTTTAATCTATCAGTTTTTGTAAAATCCCCTGCAGATTGTGCATTTATTTCTGAAACAAGTTGTTCGAGTGCCATTGCATCATAGGGGACTGCTACTGTATATGTGAACTCAGTTGCCTGTCCTACAAGCAGATAGACGCTTCTTATAGAAATCTGAGAAACCCAATCTGTGCGTCCTGATATCTTCGAGAAATTAATTAGCGCAGTGTCGTTCAAATTGCCAATGTTTCGCACAGTAACAATAAATGTAGTTGTGTCTCCCTGGTCAACATAGTGGATAGGGTCAGAACAGTTGAGTTTTATCATATAGAATGGATTTACATGAACAGTAAAGTTGACAGGTACCCTATCGTTTACTGAATCCGAGATTACTACTCTGATTGAATAATTGCCTGGAGGCGTGCCACATGGTATAGAGGCTTCCATCGAAAAAGTCCCATTTGCTCTTATTGCAAGGTCCATCGAATCTACTACTTTACCCCAATTGTAGAATGTATATGACCAACCTGTAGGACCATCTACAACCTCAGGACGAACAGTTTCAAGCCAGTTTCCTTTATTTGCAACATTAATTGTGAAATAAGCATTCGAACATGGGTCGACAGATTGATAGGCAGGATATCCATCAGCCTCGATTTTATGCACCTGTTTAACGATAGTTGTTGTGGTAATTCTATCAGTTAATTTTCCGATAGACCCCGGAGGAGCGCTAGAATCTGCCCTGATAATGATTTGCTCCTTATCGTTAAAGAGCGCATCGCAAGATGCTGTAACTGATAGGACTAAAGTTGCAGAACTTTTTGGTGATATTGTTAATTGATACGTTGATAAAGAGAAAGTCCAGCCTGCGCTAAGTTCTCCATCTGTGGTTACTGTGAATTTAAAAGTATCAGAAACAGTGCCAAAGTTAGTTGCAGTTATGTTGAAGATTGCAGTTTCGCATGGATAAACATATTTAACCAATTCAAGCCCTTCGAGAAGCACAAAATAAGGTGTGTTTGTAATCACAGCAGGTATAACTTCATCTCTTTTTGATGGGTCGCCGAGCGAGGTCCCTCTTACGCGAATGTCTGCTCGTTCACTAAGTCCTGCGGATTGCGGCGAGGTTACATTAAGCATAAAATAGGCTGTTGCACCCGCATTAAGGTTATTTATTTTTGTAACAGAAAGAGAAGCACTCCAACCTGCTGGGACGTCTAAAGTTTCAAGCGTGAATGAGTCTATAGTCGTGCCTTTGTTCGTAAGTGTAAGGTTAAAGGTGGCTGTTTTACCCGGAAGAACATATTGCACATGTTCCGGACAGGTAATTGGGTTAAAATCGACATCAACGCCATAAATCCTCGATATTATGGTTATGGTAACAACAGTATCCTGAACTGTGGGCTGACCTTGAGAACGGGCTGTAACATTCACGATAGTAAAATCGCCATCTTGACCCATTGGAGCAGTAACTGTAAGTTGTATAGGTTCTGAATCGCCTGCTAATAAAAATACAGAATTTGTGCTCTTTTGTGCACTCCATAATGGGTCAGGGACGCTGTTCAAGATTGAATATGTATCCTGAACATCTCCATTGTTAATTACATCCATGTTATATATAGTAGATGCGCCCGGGGCAACTATATGAACCATTGGGGGCGTTTTATGGTTGCATATTATGGTAAGAACCGTTATTTTATTCGAACAATCAACCCATTGTCTTCCTTCTACATTTACCTGGACATCCCCTGCATCTTCACAACCGCATGTATCTTCAGGCATAGATTCCACTGTTGTTAATGCATATGGGTCGCAATTTGAACTTGAAGATGGTGCACGCACATGAAGGGTAACAGACCTAACCTCATTTGGTGATAGTTGGAACGATACAGTTCCAAGATAGCCTGTGTTATCCTCGAGATTTGCAGACCAGGGTGCTTTTGGTGGTGAGGATATACGAACATTGAATCTTGCATAAGTTGTTCCCACATTCTTTACAAGTATATTGAATGTAGTTTCTCCACCGTAACTCACTATATGAGTTGTAGGGGTGTTTTGGGCATTGCTTGACACAGTTTCTGGGGTGTATAGAATAACGTCATAGTTTCCTTGTCTATCTGCATTGACGGCATGCAAATTAACAAGAACCAGTGAGGAGATTATAAAGACAAGCGCACCAAACCTTAAAGAGTTAAATTTCATGTTCTGCACCCCCGCAGGTTGATATATATGATAAGGTCCCTTAAATAAGTTATGATGGGAAACCTTGGGAAGTCCGCTAATAGAAATGAATAGTGCGCTGGTTATTGTGCAGTTTATAGAAAAATTAATATCGATTGATTGCAATTCATTTCTCAAGGGCCCATAGCTTAGCTCGGATGGAGCGCCCGGCTGATAACCGGGAGGTCGAGAGTTCAAATCTCTTTGGGCCCACTATGCCATTGTGTAACCTTAATTGTGAATTGTTTTTGCAGAATTATTTTTGCATCATCATCTTTCCTAAAGTATAGAATGCCTCCTCTACGCCCACACCAGTTTTTGCGCTTGTCAAGAAATGTTTTCCTGAATATTTGTTCGCAAGGAATTTAACTTCATTTTCGCCAAAGAGTTTTTTGTCTTCAAGGTCTATTTTATTAGCAAGGACAACTATTGGAATTTTACCTGTAATCTTAGTAAGAGAAATAAGCCAGTCAGGCAAATGGTCTAATGTCTCGCTTCTTGTAACATCGCAGACTGCAATAGCCCCTTTTGCGCCCACAAAGTATGAATCTAAAACTCTCTGATATCTTTGACCCATAATATCCCAAATAACCATAGTCATCTTTGTGTTTTCTTCTTCGTAATTAACTACCTTTTTAGTTATTTTTGTACCTATCGTATGGAGATAAACATCATCGAACATATTAAAAACAAATTTCCTTATCAAACTCGTTTTTCCAACTGCAGGGTCTCCAACCATGCAAATTTTCTTAACAAGTTGTCTTCCTTCAGACATACATATCTCTCCATGAGGTATATTGCTCATGCCCTATATCCTTTTTATGGCAAGCAAAGATTGATACCGTCATAATCAAAGAGTTAGGAAGTTTTATTAGGCGAAATAACAATTGCTAACTATATATTTGTGAGGGGGTGTATGCATTCGAGAAGAGCATTTGGGAGCACAGGAAGAGCTTCTAAAACTGCTTGAAGAATGCGTTAAAGAAAATGAGAGAGAACCCTCGGCTTGGTATGAGTATGGTGTTGCTCTTAGAGAGATGAAAAGATACGAAGATGCTATGAGATGTTTTAAAAAGGTGCTTGAGATTTCGCCTGATTTTGTCATTGCAAAGATTGCGTTGGAAGAATTGGAAAATTCAATTAAGGAAAAGCCTGAAAAAGATAGAGAGCATAAAACAGATACAGAACCCACGTTAGATGATGAGAAAGTTCACTATGAAAATGGGTTGAGGTATCTTAAAGAAGGGAATTATGAGAATGCGGTAAAAGAATTTGACAGATCGATAGAACTTGGATGCGAAAATACAGATGTTTGGGTAAAGAAATTGGAGGCGTTACAACGGCTTGGGAAAGTAGAAGAAACAAAAAAATGTAAAGAAAATCTTGTAAAAAAACTGAATCGTGAAGTTGCCACTTTGCGTGCAGAGGGGATGCATGAGGAGGCTCTGAAAATAATAGATACTATCCTTAATATAGAGCCTAAAGATGTAGATGCTCTTAACAGCAAGGCAGAGACCCTGTCTGCTCTTGGTAGGCACAAGGAAGCAGCAATTTGGTATGAAAATGCTATAAAAAGTTCGATTGAAACAATGGAACAATTTACAGTATCGTACGGTCCTGGTTATGTTGAGGTTCTTGATGATAACGTTGAGAATGTAAAGGAATACGATGTAGAGCCTGGAGATAGTGAGAAAGTAGGCGAAGTTGAGGAAATAAATGAGATTGGGGAAAAGACGGAAATAAAAGAAAAAAGAGAGGATGAAATAAAAGAAGAAATAGAAGAGAAAATAGAAAGAGAAGTTGATAAAGTAGAAATTAGCCAACTTGAAAGTAAGGTTGATGAAGAGAAAGAAACTAAACAACTTGAAAAATTGGAAATAGAAGAGAATAAGGAGATAATCAATAAAGAAAAAATGGAAGTAACTGAAGTTAAGGAACCAAAAATGTCAATTGAAATAGGACTTTCCAAGCCTATTACCCAGAAAAAAAGCAAGAAAGTGGATGACAAACCAAAGAGAACGAGAATGGGAAAAATTGGTTTAACAAACGGAAATGGATTCATAAACGGCACTAAACTTTCTCTGCGTGTAGGATTGACTAATGGAAACGGATTCATTAATGGAAATGGATATACGAATGGAAGTAAAGCAGGAGTGCATGTAAAAAGGAAGAATTTGATAAATGATAACTTGAGAAAAGGGATTGTAGTTTTTGTACTTTTATTTCTAATCATTCTACCATTTGCGTATATAAACATATCAAACCTTATAAAGAAAGAGCCGAAGATAGATGGTGATTTTTCTGATTGGGCAGATATTGAGAAATATGCGGATTCTAAATCAGATTGCGTAACTGACCCAGATGTGAATATAGTCGAATACG
>Ga0207433_10011634_pt1 | contig 13354 bp, 10 predicted proteins | sample YelNatPaOPGAMG01_FD_187559 | JGI IMG/M metagenome (GOLD analysis project Ga0207433, IMG submission 187559) | Hot spring thermophilic microbial communities from Obsidian Pool, Yellowstone National Park, USA - OP-RAMG-01 (SPAdes) (version 3) | ecosystem: Environmental > Aquatic > Thermal springs... | reverse complement strand
TTCGTATTCTTCTTTGTCTTTAATGCCTTCTTCAGACAGAGCAGAGAAAAATTCCCATCTGTCTGTATCATCAGAACGAACAAACTGTAAGTTTTCGCCCATATAAGTCTCATATGGTGGAAAATCATCACTTCCCATTGTCTCTCTGCATACAAGATATCCAACTCCACAACTAAGCTTGCCAGGGATAAGTTTGTTTAGATGGAATAAAGCACCACCGAAGATTGACGCAACGATATTGTTTTCTCTTATTTCTCTTATTCTCTCTAATACATCTCTGACTTTTAATCCTTTACTTTTTTCTTCCTTGCCTTCAAGGTTGCCACCTGAGGTAAGGAAAAGAAGTTCCTTATAACCAAGCCGATTTGAGAACTTCTCAATAATGTCTTTTGCAATGTTATCTCTGATATTGCTTCGTATTGTGTTGGGGGATAAAAATGGAATATTTTTAATCTCCCCCTCATAGTGAACACTTATTTTCCTTGTCTCCACAACATTGGTACTTTTGTCCATTGGGTTTGATGAGCAAAATGGTGCTAATGTTTTAAACTCTCCTTCAAATACTACTTGTTTCATTTTTGTTTCCTCCTTTGGTTTTTTTATTTTTTGTGTTCCTATATTATTAATGCATTTCATGGTAACTACTTTTTAAAAACAGTAGAATGCGAACAGCAAGAATCAGATTCGCATGTCAGTTCGTCCAAAATTTTTTGTTTTATTTGGTTGACAATTAATAATGCAATTGACATGATAAGCATATTTTCCTGGCTATCTATAAGTTCGTTGTGAATGTCAGATATATAGTCAATATCAGATATGTTCATCTTCCAATGGTTAAGAGTCATTAATTTGTCATAGGATTTTTGTCTTTTTTCTTGAGACTTTTGTAATCCAATCCGTAATTCTTCTTCTACAGATTCAACATAGTTGAGAATTTTTTGTAGTTTTTCCATGTTAATTCTCCTTTGGTTTAGTTTTGTGTCTCTATATAATTAATGCATTTGTGGTAACCAATTTTTTGGAATAATAGGTAAAATTTAAATTTAGGCTGGTTCGTAGAGTTTTGTTTGATTTTGTTGATGGCTAATAGTGCGATTGTTGTTCCCATATAGGTTAAGTTAAAACTGTATTTTCGTCTCTTTCAGGCTTCCCCACGCTCTTCGTTTTGATCCCATAATGGTTAAGCAAAAACAAACTCAGTTATAAAAAGACTCTCAAGAGAAATTTCGCTTTTATCCCAGAATGGTTAAGTCGAAACAAGTTGCCCCTTTAATGCCCCTTTATCGCCCGTTTAGTTTCTATCCCATATAGGTTAAATTAAAACTTAAAAAAAGTATTTTTGTCATAACGGTTCGCTTTATTTTTATCCCATATTGGTTAAGTAAAAACCATCCCATTTCTTCATAACTGATTTGAACGCAAATGAGTTTCTATCCCATATAGGTTAAATCAAAACCCTGAAAATTACCCGACTGTGACCTCAGAGTTACCTGTTTTCCATCCCATATAGGTTAAACAAAAACGCATAGCCATTCTTCGGGTGCTGTTTTTCTGTTTTCTAGTTTCCATCCCATATAGGTTAAACAAAAACTTGTTACTTCTACTTTCGACTCAGTCACTTGTGCTAAGTTTCCATCCCATATTGGTTAAACAAAAACTCTATTTTTTCCGTTGTTCCTATTTTTATTGCCGAGTTTCCATCCCATATAGGTTAAATCGAAACTTACTTAAAAAGGAGGGAGACAATGAATAGGCAAGAGTTTCCATCCCATATAGGTTAAATCAAAACATGTAAAGGAGAGCAAATGAAACTTTTCAGTTTTGCAGTTTCTATCCCATATAGGTTAAATTAAAACTAAAAGCTCTAAAGGCAGCTTTTGATGAAGTCGACAGTTTCCATCCCATATTGGTTAAATAAAAACAAGAAATAAAATAAATTAATCTTTTGTCATATATGGTTTTCATCCCATAATGGTTAAATCAAAACATACTCTTCCCGAGTCCACCAAGCCCGTCAAGAAGTAGTTTCCATCCCATAATGGTTAAATCAAAACTTAATAAATTTACAGGCACAACTTTTTGCTACCATTGGTTTCTATCCCATATAGGTTAAATCAAAACCCATATTTCATCGCTCTGGATCAAAGAAAATTGCTCGTTTCCATCCCATATAGGTTAAATCAAAACCAATACAACAACTAATAAATGTGAGACTGCTGGATGTTTCCATCCCATATAGGTTAAATCAAAACCTCTGCATCTTTTCTGAGAAATCTTTTAGCGTCTTGTTTCCATCCCATATAGGTTAAATCAAAACCCATTCTCTTCAAGCAAAATCAATATTTTCTTGATTTTGCTTGTTTCCTTATCCAACCTTGTCAAGGATCAAAAATCTAACTAAATCAACAACTTCTTTTTCGTCGATCCCCCTGTATTTTTACCTTATCAGAGATCGACGAAAATTTTGCTACTTATATGCAATCCATAGTAACCAAATCCATCAAACATCTTCTAACTCCTCAATCTCTCTTTGCACTTTCTATACATCCAAACCCACAGGCATTCTTTGCACCGAGCCCACACTCATAGGCAACTCTTATCAAGTCTTCGTCTCCGTAGAGAGTTATTTCTCCTACTACTCCCTGAATTTGATATCCTTTGAAAGTTTGTTTTGCAAACTTTAAACTATCTTCAAGATTTATCCCTAAGACAGGATTTTTTATTTCTTTCCCATAAATTGCCTGATACTTTTTAATTAGATTAAATTTTATTGTTTCATAAATTTTATTCCTGTTGCTTAGTGCAGTATAATCCACACCTGTCTTTAAAACCACAGGAGAAAGTGTAAAGAATTTTACAGTATTACGGAACTGTCTAACATCTATTGATATAACCTTTAAAACTGTATCTTTAGTTTGGTTATGCAGTTCAGGTTTGCTTGCCAGAGATTTTGACAAGGCAAAAATTATCTCAGGAACAGGAGTTGAAATTTTCAGTGCAGGACCGTATTTAGTTTGATATAGTCTTGAGAATACAAAAGGTTTGATAGGTTTGTATTGTTGGTTTATAGTGTATCCTTTGTCGTGGATGGTTTTGGATAGTGCAGGATTAGTATGGGCAATCAGGGCATATATCCATTTCTGGATATCTTCGTTGTGAATGTTTTGCAAGTCTCCCATTTTTTGGTTAAATAAAACCTTGAATCTCATGCTTATTTCCTCCTTTGGTTTGGTTTTTATGTCTCTATATAATTAATGCATCGCAGTAACCAAAAAACGGGAAACAATTGACATGAACTTTTTGTCAGAAAGCCCACGGCGAATAAAGTTACTTTACTTTACTCTTTTAAAAAAAATTGTAAAATAGTTATAAAAAATAAAAATTTTATTAATTAAAATTGAAGGAGCTAATTTGCAAGAAAATAGCCAATATTCTCAAATAATTAATTCTTGGCTTGAATATATTGCGCTTGAGGAACTCTCAAGCATAAAAATAAATAGCAGTGATATAACAAAATATAATTTATATCAAATTGCCAGTAGTAGTTGTATTTTTTCTCTTAATCAAGATAATTTAAAAATTACTTTTTCACATGAACTATTAAGCAATCAAGAATTTATAGAATCTCTTTCCCAAAGAATTAACCAATCAGACTCATCAGGCAACGAAAATGCTCAATCTATAGATTTTTTTGTCTTATTCCCTGTCATTGAAACAAGATATAAAAATCTTGAAAATAATGACAAACCAGAAAAAGATATCTACTACATCCCCTTTTTTGTTTTGAAAATATCAACAAAAATAAACGAAGTTCTTGCTGTTGATATAACCAAACATAACAAAAATTTAGCTTCGCAAAATGCTTTAGCTTACCCTTTTATTGAAATTAATCTTGAAAAAATTACTGACTATATAGTTTGCAAACCATTTTTTATTAATGCTTTAAAAATGAGCGATGATGAAATAAATGAGCTTCCTTTAGGCAAACCTTTGCTTACATTTTTAAGGGAATTTTTGAACCAAGAAAGCAATAAAAACTTTTTTGAACTCATCAAAGTTTTGAAAAAATGGATTGGAAATAAAATAAATTACAAACAATATAGAATAACTCCTTATGATTTTATATTCCTTTGGAATGTGACTTGGCAAGACATAAACACTCAAAAAATAAAAAACCAACTAAAACTTTTAAGTAGCGAAGAGTTTAATCCTGAGTCATATCAGTTGACGGCTGTTCATGAATATCTCTATGGCAGACAAAAAGAAAAATTTGAACAATATAATACTCCCGATGACACATTTTGGTATGGAACTTTTGACAATTTCCCATTAAGCAAAGGGCAAGCAATGGTTTTGCAAAAACTTGCAAAAGGGGAAAATTTAATTGCCTGTCAGGGTCCACCTGGAACAGGGAAAACAACTCTCCTTATGGCTTTAGTGGCAGATATATTAACAAGAAGAGCTTTAAGCATAGCCATTAATAAAAAGGACTTCCCATCGCTTATTCTTGTTTGTTCAACAGCAAATAAAGCAGTGTGGAATGCAGCAAGAGATTTTGCTTCTCATGATAAATTTGTGTTTAGCGAATTACATAAAAATGGTGGTTTTTATTTCACAGGAGGGAAAAAGGAATTTATCACCAAATCAATTGATAAAATTGACAAAGTAAATGAATGGCTTATTTCGCAGAATATAGAAAAAACAAAAGAAGAGATAGAAAGAGTCAAAGAACAACTTATAACAGCTTTTGAAGACTATATAAAAACTATAAATCAAATTAAAAAATTAAAGGAAGATTATATAAAAATAATCTACGAAATAGGGAAATTCTATGAATCAAATCCCGATATTGATGAGATAAACTTTATTTTAAAGACTGAACAAAAAAAATTAAAAGAAATTTTTATTAACAATTATGGATTAAAAGAAGAACAATTAAACTCTGGGCATCTTTTAAATGAAATAGATAAAGCAAAAGAATGGAACAATTTATATAAATCTTCAGACTTATATAAAAAAGGAATTACAAAAAGTAATTTTTGCTACTTAAATAATCAAGAACTAAAAAACAGCATCATTGAATGCTATTCTTACTTTAAAAACATGTCTTTCTTTAAAAAAATTATTAACATTTTCACAGGAGAAAGCAATAAAATAATAAACAGTTTTATTTCTAAATATAAAGATGTAATAACACTTACTGGCTATAATTGGCAACAAGTAGTTAAACAAAAAATTTTTGTAGATTATATTGAGGAACTCTCTACTCTTATTAATCAAATAGAAAAATTAGACCTTGTTAATGTCAACGATATTTTTTTACAAGATGAAGTCGTTAACTTAGCAAAAAACTATTTGAGCATATCAAAAGAGTTAAAACAAATAGAAATATTAATAGAAAAAAGAGATTATCTTTTACAGAAAAAAGAAGAAATCACACAAAACTCCTTATATAAATGGGTAAAACACGGAATTTTTGAATTTATCAGACAAGAATACAAAACAACAAGAAAATTGTTCCATTTGTCAGAAAAATTCCTCAGTCTGTATGCTGTTTTAAACAGAGATGAGATTGTTCGTTGTACTAACTTGTTTAAACAATTAAAAGGAGATAACTCTTTATGGTTTAAAGCCAGAGAAGAAATTATCAAAAACATAGGGATAGAAAAATTTTATTTATACATTTCTTTAATATTCCCTATTCATTTCTCAAGCTTACATTCTTCTTCATATATTTTTGACGATTTTATAAGACCTAATTCCCCCTTGCCACAAGATTTTCTCAAAGAAAACTTTAAACCTATTTATTTAACCTTTATAGATGAATCAGCTATGGCTTTGCCACAAATTGCCTATCCTGTTGTCTATTGGTCTCAAAATGTAGTTGCAGTCGGGGATCCATTGCAAATCCCTCCTGTTGTTTCAATTGACAATAGGGCACTTGAACTATACCATGATGAATTTTATTCAAATATTGACAGAAACAGACTCTCCCCTGCTATTACAACTGTTTATCATAGAGCAGCAAAATGTAACACAGGAAATCCCACAGATATCGGGCAAGCTTGTTTTATTGATTATCATAGAAGGTGCCAAAAACCAATTGCAGAACTATTCGCAAAGATTGCAGGCTATAACAATCTTGTAATAGACACTCCTCCGTTAAATGAGGAAGATCAACAGAAATTAAACAAAATGGGGGGGAAACATTTGTTGTTTTATGATGTTCATGGAATTCATGGAGATAAGAGAAACACAAATATAGCAGAAGCTATATCAATAAAACATCTTATCAAAAAACTTTTGGATGCTGGATACCAAAGTAAAGAAATAATAGTTATAACCCCTTATAAAAATCAAGAAGATTTGTTGCAAAAAGCTTTATGTAACGAAAATTTATTACCACTTGCAAATATAGGAACTATACATAAATTCCAAGGTTCTCAAGCAAAAGTTGTAATATTTTCTTCTGTAATCTTTGCCGAAAACGATTCTTCAAGCTTTATTAATAGTGCCCCCAATATCCTTAATGTTGCAGTTTCCAGGGCAGAGCAATTATTTATTGTTGTTGGTAATTATGAAAAATTAAAAAGTAGCGGCGGCAATTTAAGAAAAATTATTGATGCTTGTGAATCTCAGGGAAATGTAATTCGCCATGTAGAATTCGATGAAACAGAAGACAGAAAGAAAAAATATAAAACAATGGTTTCAGATATTAAAAAATCATTAAAAAACAATATAACCTTACTTAAAGGTCCTATCGAACACATGAAAGCATTTGAAGATTTTGTTAACAATGCTAAAAATGATTTTATTATAGTAACCCCTTGGGTCAAAATGCATAATCTTCAAAATTTTTCATTAGATTATTTAAAAAAATTAAACGAAAAAGGGATAAAAGTAAAAATAATCTACGGTTATTCTGAGAATGATTATGGAGAAGACGAAGCATTAGCATTACTTAAAGAATTTAAAAACATATCTTTAAATAAACATCCCAACTCAACACATTCTAAATTAATTATAACAGACAACAGTCAAGCTATAATTGGAAGCTTCAACTGGCTTTCTCATGCATATTATAAGAAAAATTTGCCTGACTACGTTCTTTTAAGAGATGAGACAAGTGTGGTTGTTAATGATAAAAATGTTATAGACAAAATAATTAATGGATTAAATATTGCCCAATGCTAATTAAATTAACTCAACAACTTAAAAAATCATTCCTTTTAAAAATTCAACTCCTTCAACCTTATCTCCATTGCCTCTTTCGATACCATAAAAACTTCAGCAAGCTTATCTATATCTCCGTACAACATCCCATAATATCTTTTTACCAGATGTTTAGGCATAAGAAGTTCTGATGCAAAAACATTTGCAAGCCTTTCCATCTTTGCTTTTGTGTTGTCAAGTTGTGCAAGAGCAGAAGAATGAAGTCTTTTTTGACTGTAAAATTTATCCAATACAACATGGTGCCTCAGGTAAAGATGCCCGATTTCATGTGCGACAGTAAATATTTTTCTTGTGTCTGAAGTGAAAACGTTTACCACAATAACAAACTCACCATTTTTAAGAGGCAAGAGACATCCAAAAACATCATCAGGGAATTTTTCTGAAAGAACCACTTTTGCCTTAAAATGTTCAGCAATTTTAAGAACATTTATAGGAGGTTCTCTTATGCCAAGCTTACTTAAAACTGCCCTTGCATAAACTCTAACAGTATCAATCTCTTGTGGATTCATCTTCTTTATTTAAAGTTTTAAGTATGGTTTCAATAGCAGATATCATTTTATCCATACTTTCAGGAGGAAGTTTTTTAAGTGATCTCATAAGCTCTACCACAGATTTTCTCCCAAGCATATTTTCAAACTCTTCAGGTATATACTCTGCCTTTACAAGATACTCATTTACATTTCTCCCCATTAAATTTGCAAGTTTTATTACTTCTTCTCTGCTTAACCATGCTTCTCCATCAAGCACTTTCCTTATAAATCCATAAGGAATACCTGCATTATCAAAAAATTCAGGAGTTCTTACAGCAACATCTTTTCTTAAAACATCAAGAAATGCTTTAGGCATAGGACCTCTTACAATTTCTTCTTCCTTCTTTACTTCTTTTTCTCCTTTAAGTTTTAGCTTATTTCTTATCTCTTTTGGAGCTTTAATCTGAGCAAGATAAAAGAAAAACTTTTCTCTTAGTTCTTTTTCTTCTTGTTCATTTTCTGCAAGTTCATGAGCAAGTTTTGCAAGGAGTTCGTCAGAGGGAGCTCTCATTCCTTTTTCAATGTAAGAGATGTGCGTATAGTTTACATCAACTTTCTTACCTAAATCTTGTAGCAGCAGCCCTCGCTTTTCTCTGTACTCTCTTATCAAGTTGCCTAATTTTTCCTCTGGTGTCATGTTCAACTCCTTAAAATTTTTGGTTACTAAGCTGCTTATATTTTTTAAAAGTATAACATATTTTTTTCTGAAAATGTGCTGTTATTTTAAAACTTGATATATGTTTTTTGCTTGTTTATATAGGTATAAAAAATTTTTTTAAAATATATTGACAACATAACTTAACATGTAATATAATCCAAAAAGGAGGATTAAATGACAAAACACCTAACAGAAAAACAAAGAGAACAACTAAGAAAAGAGCTTGCTGATGTAATAAGAAACCTCAGGGCAAGCGGAGTCAGATACGAGCAAATGGCACTTGAAATAGGACTCTCCATAGACTCCATCAGAAGGTTCATCTACGACTCAAAAAGAACCCCTGCAGAAATAACAATCCGAAAAATCCAAAATTGGCTGAAGAACAAAAAGCACTTGAAAGGAGAAGTAAGTGTTCTATAAAGAAGTAGAACTTTCAAGGGATGCAATATTTGGCACAAGCTGCGAGGCAATACGAAGTAAACCAAAAGTTCAAGGAAATACAAAGCAAATACATAAAAAAAGGAGGTAAAAGCAGTGGAAAAGAAAAAGAAAAAAATGACCTATGAGGAGTTAATCGAAGAGTATGACGACGATGAAATCTGGGACATGTACATGGAAGAGCATCTGAAGGAAGAGGAAGAAGGGAGAAAAAGGTTTAGCAGAAACAAAGAAACAAAAAACAAAAAATAAAAACCTATAAGGAGGGGCAATGTCAGTTTTAACAAAAGAAAAATGTAACAAAACAACCTTACTTACAAATCTTTCAAAAAACCTTCCTGAAGAATTCGCTGCAGAGGAATTCCCTGAACTTCCTGAGGGAATATGGTTTGAACTAAACAAATTTGTGATTACTGACCATGAAATTCAAAAAGTTATAAGAAGTAAAAGGGGCTATATAACAGGACTTGCCTACGAAGATTTAAACGATGAGGCTCTTGTATCAGCGATAGAAACATACCTGAAATGCCAAGAAATTTTTAAATGCCCTGAATGTAATGCAACAAGTTGCGACATTTACAAAATAAACTTTTTATCTAATTTGCGTAAAAAGCTATATAAACTCCAAAATCTCAAAAGACGATACGGACAGATAAGCTACACAGAATGCGAACATGACGAATATGAATATCCAACCCACTGCCGAAAAGATTGGAACAAAACTATAAACTCCGAAGACACACCTCTCACCGAAATGATTGAAGAAGAGGAAGAAGAAGACAGAGAAGAAATCAGAAAACAAAATGCAGAAAAAATCCTCTTCGCACTTGCAAAAATGAATGAGAAAGAAAGGCAGATATGGGAACTCTACCTTGCAGGAGTAGATATAAAAGAAATTGCAGTAAGACTTAAATATAAAAGCATGCAAGGGGTATACATGGTTCTAAGAAGAAGCCTGTGGAAAGTAAAGATAAGGATGTAAAAGGGAATCATGCAAGACACTCTATTTTTAACAGAAAAAAAAGAAAAAACAAAAAAGAATAAAACCCCGCACATAAGGTGCCCCTTATGTGCGGGAAAATTAAAAGCCTCAGGTGAAAGATTATTTTGCAAAAAATGTGGATTTTATGGGACAGAAAAAGATCTAATTGAAAAAATTAGCCATATTTATAAAACGGATATAGTAGAAAACGATGCAGAAAATAAAACAAAATCTACAGAAGATAAAACAGAATCTATAGAGTCTGTTTCTCAAAATATAACTGAAGTAAGCTGTCAAACTGAACCACCTGTAATTTTTTACTGTGGAACAAAAACAAAAGCCCTTACACAGAAAATAAAATCCTTTGGTTATAAAGCATATTGTTATGTTTCTGAACTTCTTTCGGAAATAAAGCCTGAACAAAAGGTATATTTTGCTTATGATGAAACAACTAAAGATGCAGTTTTCTTTAATATAGCAAATAAAATCTTACAAAAAACTCAAAATATTCTTGCCATAAAAGTTCAAGTAGAACAAGTGTTAAACATAAAAGACAAAGAAAAACTAAACACGCTTTTTAAAGAATCTCTTTTTAGTGCCTATAAAAACATGATTTTTCGGATGAAACCGATGATAAAAAATCTCAAAACAGAAAAACAAAAACAGCTAATTGATTCGTTCCTTGAACTAACAATTTATATAGAAGATTCAAAAATTACTCCCTTTGCTTTTGAACGGTTACTTAATGCCAATTATAACTGTATAGCAGAAACAGTCTTTAAATAAAAAGTTTTCTCAAAAAAGGAGGAACCATGGATTACTTAAAAATTTACGAAAAATATTTACAACTTCAAAAAAAAGGCAAAAAATATTTTGCCCTCTGCCCGTTTCACTCTGAAAGCAACCCTTCATTTACGATAGATCCTGAAACAGGTTTATTTTACTGCTTTGGCTGCGGTGCGAAGGGGAATTTGTATCAATTTTTACAGGCAATGAAAAAACAGGGAGTTGAGATAGATGAAGAAGATTTGACTGCTGAAAAGAAAAACATAAGTTCTCAAAAAATACAAAACTTCTCCAAAAAAGAACAGCAAAAACAATTGGATGCAAAAGCTCTTGATGAACTTTATGCCGAAAAAACTTTTTATCACTATATAGATTTCTACGGAAATTTGTCTTACATAAAAATACGATATGAAAAACCAAAGCAAGAAAATATCAAGTCAAAAACATTCATTATAGATCCTGTTGGGGCAAAACTTCGGTTTTACAACGAATATAGACTTTCAGAAATCAAAGACGATAAATCTGCAGAGATTTGGATCGCAGAAGGAGAAAAATGCTGCGATGCTGTTGAAGAAGCAATTGAAGATGAAGAATACAATGCGGTAGTTTTAGGTTTTGTAAATTTCAAAAATGAATTTGATGTCTTGTCTGATGAAGCCAGAGAAGTATTTAAAGGTAGAAGAATAAAAATTTTTCAAGACAACGATGAAGTTGGCAAAAAGAAAGTAGAAGAATCAATAGAGGTCTTAAAAAAATATGTTTATCAGATAGATGTAATATCATTTAAAACAAAACCTGAACACTATGATATTGCTGATTTTCTTGAAGAGGGAAACTCCATTTCTGATGCACTTATGCTTGCTGAAACTGTCTATATTGACCCGATTTCCTTTATTGAATGCGGTGTGATTCCTTCAATGCAACCAGAGGAAGAATGGATACTTGAACCACTTGTACCAACAAAAACAATTATACTCCTTGATGGACTGGGCGGACTCGGGAAGAGTATTTTCACGATGGAAATGTCTTTTGCCGTTTCAACTGGCAAACCATTCCTGCTTGAAAATATCACTCCTGTGGACAAATATCCTGTTCTTTACCTTTCGGCTGAGGAAACACGGTATAGATTCAACGAAAGACTCAAAAAAATTCAAGAAGCATACGGAGTAGCAACAGACAGATTCTTCTGGATTTCAACTCTTTCTGAAACTTTTAAATTAAACACAAGCCGAATTTTCAGAAAAGAAAATAACCAAATAACTCCTACAGAAGTTGCTGATTTCCTTGATAAGGCAATAGATAGAATTGGACCAAAACTGGTTGTTTTAGACTCTTTCATCAACTTTTACGGCTTAGACGAAAACAAAACTGAGGAAGCTGCAAGTTTTTACGATTACATAAAACAAATTATTAAACGATACGGTTGTTCGTTTATTTTCCTGCACCATCAGACAAAAGAGGCAATGCGTGGGCAGGCAAACATATTCCGTGGAGCAATGGTTTTCCGTGAACAAGCAAGAACAAGGATAGTAATGTGTAAAAAGCATGGGCAAAGAATAGTTGAGATAGAGAAATCAAACTACTATTCGGATTTGTTGGGGGTCTTTCCTGTGTCAATAGAACTTCATGAGGGAGTTTGGGCTGTGACTGGGCAAAAGGTTGCTATTGAGGAAGAAGAAAATGGAAATGGGAGTGGTAAAAAAAATAAGAAGAAAAAAGAAAAAGAAATCATAGAAAAAAATACAACAGACGAAGAAGGAGGATTAAAATGGTAGAAAAAAATACAAAAAAAACAGAAGAAAAGAAAAGTTTAGCAACTTCAACAAGAATGGAAAATAGAATGCCTATTTTCCAACCAACAAATAGGCCCCAAATGCAAACTGTAGAAATCACAACAAAGCATGGGACTGTAAAAATTACAGGCAGGCTTGGACAGGTTCATAAAGATTTACTTGAAGCTGTTAAATACACTGCGATAGACTTCGGATATACAAAAGATGGTAGATTCGCAATTTTAATCGATCCATATAAGCTCAGAAAAGCTTTAAGTGGGAATAAAGGACTATATAATTATGAAACTATGCACAGGCTTTTTGACGATCTTATACAGACCATTATAGATATAGATACTCCTACTTATAGGGAAAAAGGTAGTTTTTTGCATATAGTTAGAGAAGCAAAAATGGAAGTTATGCACTCAAAGTTAAAAACTCCAAGAAAATACATGGCAATAGAATTTGGATCATTAGGAACAAGCTTAATAAAAAAAGACTTTGAAATTTTTTATGATCCATTACCAATAATAAACTTAAGACATGGGGTCTCAAAAGCAATCGCAAGGCATGTTTTATCCCACCCAAGTCAACCAAATGGTGGCTGGAAGTTGGACACTTTAATTTACGCTGTTTTAGGGGAAAATGCAAAAAGTCAGGAAGTTAGAGACGCAAGGAGAAGAATAAAACAAGATGCTGAAAAATTAAAAGATTGCGGGATTATTATAGATATAGATAGCAATAGAGTATTTTTAGCAAAAGAAATGATAGCCATTGACACCGATTCTGTTAACACTGAAAGCGTTTCGCAAAAGCCTGAATCCGTTTCATCCAGTCCTGAAAGCGTGGCACCCAGTCCTGAAAGCGTGGCACCCAGTCCTGAAAGCGTGGCACCCAGTCCTGAAAGCGTGGCACCCAGTCCTGAAAGCGTGGCACCCAGTCCTGAATCTGAGGC
>Ga0207433_10011630_pt1 | contig 13356 bp, 16 predicted proteins | sample YelNatPaOPGAMG01_FD_187559 | JGI IMG/M metagenome (GOLD analysis project Ga0207433, IMG submission 187559) | Hot spring thermophilic microbial communities from Obsidian Pool, Yellowstone National Park, USA - OP-RAMG-01 (SPAdes) (version 3) | ecosystem: Environmental > Aquatic > Thermal springs... | reverse complement strand
ATTATTCTTTCGATAATTGGCGACCTTTCGACCAAAAGGTTTATATAAGTGATATAAGAAAGGCTAAAAAAGAATTTGACTGGTCACCACAGATATCAAAAGACGTTGGAATTAAAAGACAGTACAGCTGGATTGTCTCCGGTGGCAGGTAATTATTATTTTATTTCTAACTTTTCTAATATAATCCTTCTCTCATTTATGTACACCTTAACTCTGTCGCCTTCTTTTATTCCTAAACTTGTTCTAATTACTCTAGGTAGTGTTACTCTACCTCCAACTGTTACTTTTGCTATATCCACAAGTTTCATAATAAATATATGAACCTAAAAGGTTAAATACTTTAAAAGTGAAAAGGTATATAGGTAAAGTGGTAGAATGCCATATAAATTTAGTAAAGACGTAGAAAAGAAAATAGTAGAAATTTATTTGAATAATGAAATAACTATTGGAGAATTAGCTAAAAGATTTGGTTGTTGTGATGAAACGATTTCTAACGTTCTTGAACGAAATGGTATAAGCAGGCAATTTAGATGGAAAAAGTCTAGAAAAATAGTTACTAAGAAAAGAATTATTCCTATTCCTGAGAGTACGAAGAGTTTAACATTAGAAAAAGCTTGGGTATTGGGTGTATTAGCTGGAGATGCTCATTTAGATATTAAAAATGCTAGAATTATTTTAGAAAGCGGGTATAAAAATCCTGATAAAAATTTTATTCAAATTTGGAAAGATACTTTAGAGAAGTTGTATGGAATAAAATGTAGACCTTGGAAACGACTCGATAAAATAGTCGGCTATGTTCTTACATCCAGGGGTGCAGCTAATGATTTAATAAGATACGGTTCATTTGGGAGATATAAATGGATTGTTCCATCTGAAATAATCAGTGCAAATAGGACTGTTAAATGTTTTTATCTTCGTGGATTCTTCGATAGTGAAGGGTGTGTACCAAAGAATAAACATGAAATTACGGCTAAATCTGTTAATTATGACGGGCTAGAACAAATAAAGAATTTATTAGAAGAAGTTGGCATACATGCTAAAATTACAGGCCCTCACGAAGAGAAACAGAAGAGATGTTTGAAGTGTCATAAACGATTCAGTATAAATAAAAACAAATGTAGTTTTTGCGGTTCTACTAATTTGGAAGAAGTGTCAAGAAGCTTTTACTTATTAAGAATTTGTGGGTATATGGATACAAAAAGATTTTTTGATAATGTAGGTTTTAGGCTCAAACGTAAACAAAAACTACTTGAGAATAATCTCAAGATTATACCGAAGTTTTTACGAAAGAAATAATTCATTCTACTGACCACATCTTGATTAAGCTAGAGGAAAGTGCCGAGCGATTGATCAAATGGGTTTATGAAAATAAAGAACTTTTTGTTTAAAAATAATTAAGAATTAATGAAAGTTTCAATAATAGTACCAGCTCATAACGAAGAGAGAATAATTGGAAAAACACTTTCTCTACTTTATCGTACTTTAAAGCAAACGAGATTAGATTACGAAATTATAGCAGTTGATGACAATAGTACAGACAAAACTTTAAAAGTTATGAAGAAAATTTCAAAGAAGAGTAAGAAAATAAAAGTTTTTCATAAAAGTGACGAAAAAGGACCTTCTGGACTAGGCTCGGCTTTAATTTTCGGATTTAATCATGCTAAGGGAGATGTGTTAATTCCTTTCATGGGCGATTTATCAGACGATCCTAAAGATATAATTAAATTAGTTAAAAAATTAGAAGAAGGGTATGATGTAGTATGTGGTTCAAGGTTTATTAAAGGTGGGAAAGCAATAGATTATCCTTTTCTCAAGTTTGTTGCCCATAGAATTTACAATAAACTTTTTTCTTTTATTTTTGGCTTGGGTTTAGAGGATTTTTCAAATGCGTTCAAAGCTTATAGAAGAAAAATTTTTGACTCTATGAAAATTGAGTCTAAAGGTTTTGAATTTAATGCAGAGGTTTTATTAAAAGCACATATTTTAGGCTATAAAATAGCAGAAGTTCCTGTAAGTTGGTATGGAAGAAAGGAAGGCACTTCCAAATTGGGTTCATTTTCTCCAACTTTAGATTTTATTCTTTTAAAGTTACCAAAAATCGGCTTGGCTTATGGAAGAACTGCAATTAAACTCTATTTTAAGTTTTTGCTTTCTAAGATTAAAAAATTAACTAGACTGTAAATTAACTTTGATTCGTTTTCTGATGAATATATAGAGTCTAATACCAATCAATACTCCCATAATATTAGCGATGACATCAAAAAACTCATAGCTCTAAATGGCACAAAATATTGATGAATTTCATCACTAATTCAATAAAAAGTTCCGATAAAAAAGGAGGAATTTTTGTTGGCATGTGTGTTCCTTCATCGGCTAGTAATGGGTTAAACTTAAAAGTTGAAAAACAAAAAAATGAATAGAAAGATTATATAATCGAAAATCGAAATAGTAATTAACTATACTTTCGCACACCCTCATAGGTGATATCTCTATAGAGATAAATTTAACAAGAGGAGAAAGAATGAAAAGAAATAAGAAATTTCCACTTATTTCGGTTGTAGTGCCATCATATAATGCTGAGAAAACTCTTGGTAAAAATATCAATTCACTTTTAAATCAATCCTATAAAAACGTTGAAATAATTGTAGTTGACGATGGTTCCTTGGATAAAACTCTTAAGGTTGCATTTGGATTTAGAAAAAAATCTAAACGCGTTAAGATTATATCTATTTCACATAGTGGTTCTGCTCGTGCAAGAAATATCGGAATAAAAAAATCGAAAGGGAAATACATTGTTTTTATCAGTTCTGATATTTGGGTAAAACCATCCTTCATAAAATCCTTAATTTCACTACTAGTTAATAATCCTGGCATCTCTGGTGTTGATTGCTATTTCGGTATCGATAAAGCATACTCCTATACTTTTATCGAATTTTTGCTTGCTCTCGAACGTGTAGGGGCTGTATACGCAATGAATAAAGGTAATGAGGACGATTCCAAGGCAGCTATATTTTTTAAAAAGAAATCAATCGGGCAAACGAAATTTGATGAAAAATTATCTTTTGGTGAAGAGTTTAATTTTTGTAAAAAATTAAAGGATAAAAATTGTAAATTCATAATTTCGAAAAATACAAGAGTTTATCACCATGAAGATAAAAATATAGTGTCTTTTGTAAAACATTGCTGGAAATATGGAAAATGGAAATCTGAAACTTACAGGAACATCTCTGACATAAAACTTTTAACGAGTGATATTTTCTATTTTGTAACATTCTTCTCTTTAGTTTTTTCCATATTTTTTAAATCACTTCTATTTTTTCTCTTTCTATTTTTTAGTATTAATCTTTCATGGATGTTTAGGAAACTGTATTTTGCCAATAATTTAGAAAAATTAAGAATTCATCCACTAAAACTTTTATTTTACTCAATATTACTTGTCTTATTAAGGATGTGTGGTTCAATGTTCTCACTAATTTCATTCATAGTTACTTTGGTGTGTAGTAAATGAAAATCCTACTGGTTAGTCCACCACTATACAGATCATTTTCACCTTCATTCCCACCACTAGGTATTGGTTATATAGCTTCTGTTTTAGAAAAACATGGTTTTGATATAAAGGTAATAGATATGTTCAACTTTAATTGGAAGAAAGTACGCAATACTCTTAAAAAAGAAGACCCCGACATTCTAGGCGTGAGTTGTTTAACTGACGGAAGAGTGAATGCCTTTAAACTAATCCAAATAAGTAAGCAAATTAATCCTAATGTTAAAACTATTATAGGTGGTCCACATCCTCATTTCATGTACAAACAGATACTAGAAAATTACCCTATAGATGTTATCGTTTTTGGTGAAGGTGAGTTAACCTGTTTAGAACTATTGAATACTTTAGAGAATGAAGGCGATTTAAAAAATGTAAGAGGAATTGCATTTAAGTCAAATAAGAAAATTTTCTTAACAGGACAAAGACCCCCAATTCAAAATTTGGACTTAATTCCATTCCCTACCTATCATTACTTTAATTTTTCTGCATATAAGCCGATAGAAGATGCTAAGCGAAAAGAATTCAGGCATATGAGAAGAGCCGCAGTTATAACATCCAGAGGATGTCCATATAATTGTCAATTCTGTTCTACATCTGTCTTCTGGAATCATTGTTGGAGATGTCGAAGCGCAGAGAACGTTGCAGATGAATTGGAATTACTTTATAATGATTTTAAAGTAAGATATATAGATTTTGCGGATGATAATTTTGCTATCAATAAGCAAAGAGTTATTGATGTATGTAAGGAAATAATTTCAAGAAAACTTGATATTACTTGGATAACGGAAATGAGAGTAGACAATGTTGATAGGGAAATGCTGAGATGGATGAAAAGGTCTGGTTGCCACCAAGTTCAGTATGGTATAGAATCAGGCTCACAATTAATATTAGATACCATAAATAAAAGAATAACACTTAATCAAATACTCAAGGCATTCAAAATTACCAAAGAGGCCGGAATAGAAACATATGCATTGTTGATGGTAGGAAATCCAAATGAATCTGAGAGGACAATAAATGAAACTGTAGATTTGATTAGAATGATTAAACCAGATTTTATTAATGTTTCACTTACAACTGTTTTTCCAGGTACTCAACTTTATGAGATTGCAAAATCTAAAGGTCTCCTTAATGACAATTACTGGTTATCGGAAAAACTGGCACCTGTATATACGTGTGAATTACCAATTGAAAAACTTGAACAGCTTAGGTTTAAGATAATTTCTGAATTTTGGAAATCTAAGGGGTTTTATTTTTATTTCAAAAAAATATTTAGAAGAGGGGTTTTGAGACCATCGCGTGCTTTACAGTTTATATCTGCTTACTTAAAAGGACGGTTTAGATCTGTGATTTAATGACTGATACAGAAAGGATAAATTTCATTAAGAAACATATTATAGGTAAATGTTTAGATGCAGGCTGTGGTAGCGGACACAGATATTCTGGTGTAGGTTTGGATAGAGAATTCGTAATAACTAACCGATTAAAGAAACCCATAGTAAAAGGAGATCTTGAGCATCTTCCTTTCAAACAAAACATTTTTGATACAATTATAATATCAGAGGTGATTGAGCATCTTTTAAAACCATATGAGGCTATGTTAGAACTAAGAAGATGTTTAAAAGACAATGGACAAATTTTGTTAACAACACCATCTGCCTTAAGTTTACATTGTGCGCTCAAGAATGGTTATCCAAAGGTCCATTATTTTACTTTCTTTCCATCTCAACTTAAACACTTTCTAAGCGATTGTGGATTTGAAATAAAAGAAATGAAAATGATAGATATTCACAAAAAAAACATTTTATTTAGAATAATTACAACATTAATTCCTATAACAAGAAATTTTATATGTGTCATTGCAGTTAAAAAAAATTAAATCATTTTCACAGCCTTTAAAATTATAACGTCACCAAATGTTTTTGGGCATAAAATACTTGGTACTATTTTCTTTTGTTTTAGAAATATACCATTAGTCCAAACCCCCTTCACTTCAAATTTACAATTTCTAAGTAATCTTAAAACAAGTGAGAGATTGAAGTCTCTAATATGCCCCGGTACACCGTATTTTATTTCAAAATCCTCAGCATCGGCACAATAGGTCGGGAGCATTCCAAATAAAAGCTTAAATCTATTTTTAAGGCATGCTATGTTTGGAAACGATAGAATTAAAATTCCACCAAATTTTAAAATTCTATAAACTTCTTTAAGAAATATAGTTGTATGGTAAAGATGTTCAATAATTTCCCCGGCTATTGCAATATCAAACACATTGCTTCTGAATTTCAATTTTTTATTTAAATCTTGGATAACATCTGCATCTTTTAAGTCTACTGTAATAACACTGAAACCCATTTTTCTTAACAAGATTGTTAGTGGTCCCTTGTTTCTATCCCCCAAATTTACCACTTTCCTTCCAATACCCGACTCTTTCTTCAAGACTTTAATAAAAATTTCTAACCTAGATTTATGAAGTTCTGTTAATTTATGCAATTCCAAAAAATTCTGCATATTTTTTACACCATATATCATAGTTGAAATATTTTTTAACATACCAGTACCCATTGGTTGCCACCCTTTTTGCTTCTCCCTTATTTTCTAATAAATAAGTTATTTTTTTAGCCAAGCACATAGGGTTTACTTTAGAAATAAGGCCATTAAAATTATCAATTACTATATCAAGCAGACCACCAACATTCGTCACCACAACTGGCCTCCTTGTTGCCATTGCCTCCAAACAAGAAAGTGAACACCCCTCTCTGCCTAAACTCGGAATTACCACTAAATCGGATGCCGCATATAATTTTGGCATATCTTTGAAATGATCTTGATGGCCTATTAAAGCAACATTATTTTCAAGTTTATTTTCTTTAATTAAGAATTCTATTCTGTTTTTTAATGGTCCGGTACCAGTCATTATTAGTAATACTTCGGGATATTTTTTAACAATGTACTTCATAGCTTCCAAAATAAGTAAACTTCCTCTAACAAATGTAAGGTTTCTAGGAAAAAGTATGATTTTTCGATTTTCATATTTTTTCTTAATTTCTTTTCCCTTTACTTTTGGATTAAATGTGTTGGTGTTTACGTAACTATAAATTATTTCAATCTTATCTCTATAGTTTGGCATTTCTGATTGAACAAATCTTAAAAGAAAAGAGTCAACAGAAGCTATTTTATTAAGAAGTTTTATTGCTTGCCTAGCTAGAAATTTATGGAAAAAATTGTGAGATTTCCAATAAATTGAACCATTGGTTGGTATATCCCATGTAACCCCATGGCAAGTCCCAGTCATATTATTGGTTGCCAATGGGTAAGCATATTCAAAATCGTGAAGATGTACATGGTCTGAATTTTTTTCAATTTTCTTTTTCCAAGCAAGGTTAAAAAATCTTTTGTTTATTACTTTAAAAGTCCTTATTTTCATTTCTTCGTAAAAAAAATCTTTTTCTTTTTTTCCAGCTAGCAAAATAGTTACATCATTCCCAAGTTTGATCAATAATTTAGCTAAATCATATAGATAAATCTCTTCCCCCCCAACAAAACTTTTTGTTTCTACGAAAGTTTCACTTTCGCTTAAGAACGAATGAGAAACCAAGTTGAATTTCATTTTCATCATCCATTACATATTAATTTAATTTTATTATTAATAACTATACAATATGAAGATTGCAACAATACTTGGAACAAGACCGGAAATAATTAAAATGTCCCAGTTAATATCTTTATTAGACAAAAGATTTGATCATACTTTTATTTTAACTGGGCAACATTACTCGAAAGAGATGGTTGATGTTTTTCTCGAAGAATTAAATATAAGACAGCCAGACTTTTTTTTAAATTCCCAGAGCTCTGAATATTCCATATTGTTACCGCTAATAAAAAATAAAGTAAAGAACTTGGATATTGATTATGTAATTGTATACGGAGATACTAACTCAACTTTAGCGGCAGCACTAGCTGCACAAAAATACGATAAAAAATTGATTCATATTGAGGCTGGTCTCAGAAGTTTTGATAAAAGAATGGCCGAAGAGCTAGTTCGTGTATTGGTCGACCATTTAAGTGATATTCTTTTTCCTCCTACCAAACTAACTGCTTATTTTCTAGAGTTAGAGGGAATTAAAAATGATAAATATGTAGTTGGAAACACTATTGTAGACGCCTGTTTTAATTATTTACCAATAGCCGAAAGGAAGAGCAAAATATTAAATAAACTAGAACTTGAACCAAACGAATATATACTTGCTACAATACATCGTGCCGAAAATACCGATGATGTAGTTAAGTTAGTTAGACTTTTGCAAGCTTTATCATTACTAGAGTACCCGGTGGTTTTACCAGTTCATCCAAGAATTAAAAAACGTTTAAGTGAATTTGGTTATAGATTTCCAGAATCCATAAAAGCAATAGATCCTGTAGGTTATTTTGACATGTTAAAACTTATAAAAAATTCTAAATTTGTAGCGACTGATTCTGGTGGTCTTCAAGAGGAGGCGATAACTCTAAAAGTACCCTGTTTAACTTTACGAGAAACGACAGAAAGATGGGAAACCATTTCTATAGGTGCAAATTTTTTGGTCGGTTCAGACCCATTACTAATTAATTATAGTGCAAAAATGATTTTAGTAACTGGATTAAAGGAAAAAATCAAAAAGCTTCCAAACCCGTATGGTGATGGGAAAGCATCTGTAAAAATAGTAGAGATTTTGGAGAATAAACTACATTAGTTATAAAGACTATGCACACTAATATATAAATAAATCTTTTCCGAATCTGAATGAATTTATGAAGGTTTGTATAGCAGCAAGTGCAGGTGGACATTTAACTGAGGTACTACAACTTAAAAAAGCATTTAGAAAATATCCACACTTCTTCGTTACATTTAAAAGAGAAGATGTGGATAGACTATCTAATGAAAAAGTATATTATATCAAAGATCCAAAAAGAAATCTTTTCAAACTTTTTTATAATTTATTTCGATCTTTGAAAATTTTCTTAAAAGAGAGACCGAATGTAATAATAACAACAGGAGCAGGTGTTGTTGTTCCAATTTGTTACGTAGCAAAAATTTTTAAGTCTAAGATAATTTTCATAGAATCGATGGCAGCAATTTACAAACCATCACTATCAGGTAGATTTGTATATCCCATATCAGACTTATTTGTAGTTCAATGGAAAAATTTATTAAAATACTATCCAAAAGCGATTTATGGCGTATTATTATGATTTTTATAACAGTAGGAACTCATACACAACCATTTAATAGATTGTTGGTAGAAGTAGATAATCTAATAAGTAAAGGTTTTATAAAAAAGAGAGTTGTAGCCCAGATTGGTTACTCCACATACAAGCCGAAGAACTACGAATTTTTTAATTTCACTTCTTATAAGAAGATTTTGTCTTTAAATAAGAAAGCAGATATAGTAATTTCTCATGCAGGTGTTGGCAGCATTATTATTGCACTTAAATATAAAAAACCTTTGATAATAGTCCCCAGACTTAAAAAATATAATGAACATACAGACAACCATCAGTTACAAATAGCGAAGGCGTTTGAAAATGAAAATAAAGCTATTGTTGTATACGATATAGAAAAATTAGGAAATGCTATTAAGAATGCCAAGAAATTTAATTTTAAATATATCTACAAGGAAAACACGCTTGTTAAGGAAGTTAGCAAAATTTTAAGTGAATGGGAAAAGAAATTCTTTACCTTAAATCAGAAGTATTAAAGTTGCTTCTGGAGAAATTCTCATTCCATTCATGGGAGATTTATCAGACGATCCTAAAGATATAATTAAACTTGTTAAAAGAGGAAGGTTATGATGTTGTTTGTGGTTCAAGGTTCGTTGAGGGAGGAAGTGTAGAAAATTATCCTTTAATTAAATTGATAATAAACAGGTTTTGGAACAATGTTTTTGCCTTTCTTTTCAAGTTAAATGTAAAAGACATTTCAAACGCGTTTAAAGCTTATAGAAAAGAAGTTATAGCTAAAACTAAACCAAAATCAAAAGGATTTGAAATAACTGCCGAAATTGTACTTAAGGCTCGTATAATGGGTCAGGATAACAGAAGTTCCTGTTTCTTGGAGGGGAAGAGAAAAAGGGAAATCAAAGTTTGTTATGACAAAAATGCCTGAAATAGGTTATAGGTATGGAATGCTTGGGCTAAAACTTTGGCTTAAATTTTTATCTAAGAGCCTCTCGAGGATTTTTAAATTCTGAGCAAATTTTTTCTTTTGTTGCACAAATATAGTTGCATATCTTTTCTGGCTTACCTACAAAATTTTTGTTTCTTATAATCAAGAATTCTTTAAACTCTCTTTCAACCTCAAAGTTTCTTGATTTTGTTATGTACTGGTAAAAATTTTGAAGCTTATCTGTTTTTAATTCTTTTGAGGCAATGACATATTCTATCCCGAATTCTTTTATCAAATCGTCAAAAGTGTTGTTGTAATCTTCTACTAGACAAGACCTGAAAACTTGATGCCTAAATCTGTCAATTCTTGCTATTTCAAAAATAAATTCTGAGCCAGTTCCTAATTCAGTTGTCATTAAAATATTTCCCTTACTTTTTTCAACAACATATTCACTTATTTCTTGAATATCGCTAGCTCCTTTTGGCAAAGAAGTTAATGCAAATAGAAGTTGAGAAACAATTAAGGCGAGAAAGACCCAAACAAAAATTTTTCTCTTTTTTAAAAATGAATAAATTACAAAAGAAGAAGGTATCACAAAAGCAGGAAGAATGTTTATATCGTATCTCGCATCTTTATTGTGAACGAAAACCATTATAACAAAAACCGTTGCTATCCATATCAAAAAAAGTTTCCAGTTTTTCTTTTTGTTTTTAATATAAAGGCAAATTGAGAGTAATAGGATCAAGCCAATTGGGAAGAAGAATTGGTTTAACACTAATGCTTCTAGATAATACGTCCAGCCTCTTAACTCTAGCCATGTAGGATCATGCAGATCTGCTTCTAAATTCGCTTTTAACGGAACTGATAACAAATTAGTTTTCCAGAGAATAAAGTAATAGGGTGAAAGAATTAAGGCTGCCAAACAGAAAGAAAAAATCAAATGCTTTAAATTCTTTTTTTCTACAAGAAAACCATAAATTAGCACTACTGGGAAAATTGTTACAGCTTGCCATTTTGATAATACACAAAAAACAGTTGATACAGAAGCTAAAACAAAATTTTTCAGGTTAGCCTTTTCAAACGCTTTTAAGAATAAAAAGATAGTTAGCAAAAAGAAAAAAGCGAATGGAATTTCTTGTAAGGCTTGAGTGGAAGTTAAAACAATTATAGGTGATGTTATTAAAGTTGAAACTGCTAAAAGAGCTATTTCTTTTTTTCTGAAAATTTTGTATGCAAAAAGGTAAACTAAGATTGCTAATCCAATTGAAAAAAGGAGTACAACAATTCTACTAACTATTAAAGAGGGTTCAAAAACAGAATAAACTAAAGCAAAAAACATCTGCGGTACTGGAGGATAATGCAAAGATATCTTTGGATAATAGGCCAAATACGCAATTGCATAGTTATAAATCTTTTTAAAAGAAAAAGTTGGATTTGAAAACCAATCTTTGGCTAAATCTCTCAAAAATAAGCCGACAAATGAATGCGTTGACTCATCAACAAGATGACCTTGAGTAAAAATTATGACTAAGATTATCAAAGCCCAAATTGCCAAAAGGGTAAATATTGCTTTAATCTCCATATTACTTTATTAATATAGAATGCTTATTTTTAAGTTAGTAATATGAGCATAAGCAGAAAACTAATCTCAAACACACTTTATTTATTCCTAGACTGGTTTATCCTAACTTTAATGGGATTTCTCTACTGGTTTATTGCAGGTAAAACTTTGCTTCCAGAAGAATATGGAATAATAGCAACTTCAACTAACTTAGCTATGGTATTATCTGGAATAAGCTTGTTGGGTTTAAATGTTTCGGTAATGAAACTTTTGCCAGAATATTTAAGCAGAAAGCAAAATAAGAAAATAGTTTCTCTTATAAGATTTTCTCTTAAGATAATAATTTCAACAAATTTAGTTATCGTATTAATTCTCGTTCTATTTTCAAATTCAATAGCATTTATACTTAAAGTTTCTACAGAAGTTGTTTGGATTTCAGCAGCAATTTTGCTTGTTCTTTCCTTTTCTTCTCAATTCGGCTCAATAATTTATGGCTTTCAGGAAATGAGAAAATTTTTCACCAGCGATTTTCCTGGTCAATTAACAAAAGTTATTGTTTCAGCTTTGCTAATCTTTTTAGGTTTCAGATATTTCGGCTCTTTAATCGGATTTCTATTAGGATTTTTGCTCATTACATTAATAAGGTTTAAGCTTTCCTATCCTCATTTTTCTATTTCAGTAAAAAATGCTATTACCAAAAGAGAAATAATGTTCAATTATGCTTTTCCCGCTTTTACTTCCTTTCTAGTATGGACTTTATTTTTAAACGGTCAATACGTCTTGCTAACGATATTAAAAAATCCAGAAGTTACAGGAATTTTTACTATTGCGATGGTTTTGACTTCAATAATAGCAACTTTTCCTTCAATTTTAAATTCAGCTCTATTTCCCATCATTTCCTTTCTTTCCGTAAACAAAAATTCCGAAAGAAGACAAAGCTATTTGATTCAACTAGTTTTTCGCTATGGCCTATTTCTAGCTTTACCAATAGCAGCATTTCTAGTAATTTTTTCTAAACCAGTAATTTTAATTTTCTCCAGAGCAGAATATCTAGGAGCTTCAGAGCTATTTCCAATTTTAGTTGTAGGATCTTTAATTTATGGTTTAGGAAGCATATTCCTTTCAAGCTTGTATGCAATAGGAAAAACTAAGATAAACAGAAACATTGTAATTTTAACAACTCTTACTTTCCTTCTTTTAGCAATACCCTTAGCTTCTATCCTTTCAGGATTGGGGATGGCTTTAGCTTATACTCTATCTGTAACTCTTCTAGCAATTCTAAGTTTCCTTTATATTAGAAAATTTTTGAAAGTTGAGTTGCCATTAAAAGATGCGGTTAAATGTGTTACAGCTGTTTTTATTTCCATTTTATTCTTATATGTAACAACAGGTTTTACTACTGGACTTCTTGTTGGAATTCCTTTAGCTATAATAGCTGGATTGATTTACCTAGAAGTTTTAATATTGTTAAAATTTTACATTAAGGAAGATATTAGAATTCTCGAAGTTTTTGCTTCTAAATCTCCTTTATTCAAAAAACAAATTTCATTTTTAGCTAAATTCCTTTCAAAATATACCTAAAATGGAATTAGAGAAAATAAAGCTATTATGAGAATCATTATTATTGTAACTTGCATTTCGGTTAATGGTCTTAAATTCATTATGATGTGAGTAATACTGTATATTTTCTTTCCGTATGGAGGATTTAGTCTACCATCTTTTCTCAATTTTCCCAAGCAGCTTGCTTTAAATCTTACTCTTGCTTTTAAGAAAAATTCAATTATAAATGGAAGCAAAACAATCACACCAACTTTTTCCATATTCCCAACAACCACACCACTTGCTACAATTGAGCCGAGTAAGTAAGTTAAAGAATCTCCAGGCAAAATTTTCGCCGGATACAAGTTATATTTAATAAAACCTAATAAAGAAGCAAAAGAAATCAAAAATATAATTGAGCCAATGCTTCCATGAAGCAAAGCATACAAGCCTTACACGACAAAAAAATGAAAAAGCTTTATGGTGCTGTAAAATACTCCTTAAAGATTCTACTTTTAGTCAATTTAACAGTAGCAGCAATTGTATTTTCCATTTCACCTACTTTAGCAA
>Ga0207433_10011628_pt1 | contig 13360 bp, 15 predicted proteins | sample YelNatPaOPGAMG01_FD_187559 | JGI IMG/M metagenome (GOLD analysis project Ga0207433, IMG submission 187559) | Hot spring thermophilic microbial communities from Obsidian Pool, Yellowstone National Park, USA - OP-RAMG-01 (SPAdes) (version 3) | ecosystem: Environmental > Aquatic > Thermal springs... | reverse complement strand
GGCCAAAGCTGCCATAATTATAGTTGAATAAATCCATAAGCCAGTTTTGACTCCGAACCAAAAAGGAATTCCCAAAACTAAAGTATAAACAATAACAAAAATACCAACGCGGGTGAGAGCGATATTGATGTCCATTAAGCGGTATTTGAGGATGGCGTAGGTAACGATTCCTAAGGAAATAAGAATTGCCAAGACACCTAATGGATAAAATTCAATCCCATAATTAACAATGAAATCAGAAGAAGCAAAACAATATATGAATAATGCACTAACCAAATATTTTATTTGATTAGCTTTAATCCCACCCCAATGTATTTTTCTTCCAAAAGAAATTAGAGAAAAGAAACAATGAATGGCAATAATTGTTAAATAAATAAGGTATACCGGATGAAAGAAGCCAGCCTTAGGGTAGTAACCCCAAAAATAAGTATAATACCCTTTAATATATGTAGTTGTAGTCCATAAAAGTACTAGAAAGACAAAGCCAATAAAATAATAAAAATTAATCCATTTTTTATTCTTTTCCAAATCTAAATAACAGCTGTAAAAATGGAAGAATGTTACGGGTATAAAAATAATTCCTGAATAACCAATCCTAACAAGAAAAAAAGCAAGAATTTCATTTTTTATATTAAATAATATAAACCAAGTAAATTGCCACCAGAAACTAGATAGACAATTTAATATAAAAGCGATCCTAATAGAAAGTGTTTCTTTACTTCTTAGAAAGACTATAACGCCTAATGAGATAAATGCAAGCGCAATTAATAATGGTGGGATTGAATATGGATTCATTTGTTAATATCTTTAGAAGCTAATTGTTTTTCATCTTCACATATTGCTAAAGCTAATTCTCGAATAAAACTAGGTATAGCAGTTAAACTACCAGTTCTCAAATCAGCAAAAGTCAATCTCTGCCAACCCTCCCCTAAAAAAGTACCGTTCATCTTATTATAATAGCGGAAAACAAGAACAAAACTACAATGTTTTATTTCTCTAGTGGTCATCTTGATTTGTACAATATCACAAAAAGTTGTCTCTTGCACAAATCGATGATAGAGACTATGAGTAATCATTTTTATGTGTTTATTCTTTTGCATCTCTTCAGCAAAATTTGGATGAGTCATTAAAATCGCTTCTCTTATTTCGCCCTGCCACATTATGTAGTTTGCAAAATATGTATTACCCATAAGATTAGTGTCTCTGAGAAGAACAGTTTTCTCCATTACGAAACAGTTATCAGGAAAATTAATTAAAGTCTTTTTCGGAGTTATCTTTTCTGTTTTAGGCAATTCTATTTTTTTACCCTTTATACAATTTTTTACTGTTTCTAAAAAAATTTGTGTGTCAAATGGCTTAATTACAAAATTAGTTATTCCAAGTAAGGCACTTTCCTTTGGAGTATCATCATCAGCGTAACCCGTTATAACCATAAATTCGCTTTTCAAACCACCGCTCTGATCTTGATATTCCTTTATTTTTTTAATTGTTTCTATTCCATTGAAATTGGGCATCCTTATATCTGTTATTATTAAATCGAAACTGTCTTTTTTTGCTACCTCAACAGCTTTTGAACTATTATCTATAGCACTAACATTATACCCTTCTCTTTTAAGTAAACTATCTAAGCTTCTTAAGACTTCTTTATCGTCGTCTATTAATAAAATTTTATTTTTCATGACAAACCTCCAAATTTAATACTATTATTAAGGACCTGCATTTTCCATCATCAATCATTAATATCTTTTTGCTATCTTTTATTCTCTTTAGTTATAGTAAGTCGACGCCTCTGTTAATCTCTTTACAGTGTCTTGTAGTGTTTTCACGTCAAAAGGTTTTTCAATGTATCCAGCAGCATTGAGCTCTTTCGCCTTTTGATAAATTTCTTCTTTTGCATAGGCTGTAATAAAAATCTCTGGGATAGGACTTTCCCCCTTTTTGTGCCAGCAGCTCTCTTATCTTCTTTACTGTTTCTATGCCATCCATCTGGGGCATCTTAATATCTGAGATAATTAAATCAAAACCATCGTCTTTCATTTTTCTTAGTGCTGTCTGACCATTGAGGGCAGTGGTGACCTGATAGCCATCGCGGGTGAGAAGTCTTTTTAAGGTCATAAGAATCAGTTTATCATCATCGATTAATAGGATATTCTTGTTCACCTTACATTCTCCTGCTTCTTGAGCCAGGCATCGAGCCTCTTTTTCCTAAATCTCCAATGTCTACCAACTTTAAAAGCGGGAATTTCTTTATCACCGGCAAGTTTATAGAGGCTGGAGCGAGGTATTTTTAAATATTTACATACCTCTTCGGAAGTAAGGATTTCGTCAGTCATATTTTCCTCCAATTCACAGTTATATCAGTTATGCTAAATTAAAACTCAAGCTTTGTCAAGCGAAAACTTCATACCATTTTTTATTAACTTATTGCTATTCAAAGACTTTAGTGGCTGTGAAAAACAAAACTAGACTTCGTTCACAATTTATTATATAGCTCGCTTATAAAAATTTTTCTTTTTATTTTATGGCTTAATGTATTATAAATCAATAGCTTACTTTTACCAGATACAAACCGCATGCCGGAGCAGTTGGCCCGGCAGTTTTACGATTTTTTGCCTTTAATATTTTTTTTATATCTAAAGGTTTGCCTCTGCCGATTTCAATAAGCGTACCTACGATACTGCGAGCCATACCGCGGAGAAAACCGTCTGCCTCTATATTAATATAAATAATATTTTTCTTTTTTTGAATGCGGATATCTTTAATAGTGCGGATAGAATTTCTCTTGACTTTATCCGCAATCTGAAAAGAACGAAAATCATGCTTGCCTTTTAAAAAACGCGCCGCTTTCTTCATAAGTTGCAAATCCAAAGGATAGGGATAAAAATAAACTTTATCTTTTAAAAATGCGGATGGGTATTTTTGATTTAAGATTATATACTGATAAACTTTGGATTTGGAAGAAAATCTGCTATGGAAAGCAAAATTCACTTCCTTGATTTTTTTAACTACGATATCCGCCGGCAAAAGAGAATTTAACGCTTTTTTTAATTTAGAAAGACCTATTGCGGAATGAGTCTTAAAATTGGCTATCTGCGCCAAAGCATGGACACCGCGATCAGTCCTGCCGGCTCCGTTCAACTTTATATCATGTTGTAAAATTTTTTTTAATGCGTTTTGGATGGTTTCCTGAATGGTCTTAAGATTTTTTTGGGATTGCCAACCATAATAATTTGTACCATCATACTCGATGGTTAATTTGATATTGCGTATGGGCATAAATTGGAGAGGAACTATAACAACAATTCAGCAATCTGCACAGCGTTGGTGGCTGCGCCTTTTCTTAAATTGTCCGCTACCACCCAAAGCCAAAGACCAAATTTATTAAAGGGGTCTTTACGAATTCTTCCCACAAAAACATCATCTTTGCCTTCTACATCTACAGGTTGGGGATAAAGGTTATTTTTGGGATCATCGATTAGTTTTATTCCTTTGGCTTTACGCAGTATCTGCCGACATTCATTTACGTTGAGGGACTCTTCCGTTTCTATATATACGGATTCCGAATGGCCGGTTCTTACCGGTACTCTTATAGTGGTGGCAGAAATTTTGATTTTTGCATCGTGCATAATTTTATGCGTTTCATTTACCAACTTCCATTCTTCACTGGTATAATCGTCTTCGGCAAAACCGCCTATATGGGGAAAAACATTAAAAGCCAACTGCTGCGGAAGGGCTATCTTTTGCATATCTATATGTAAATCTTTAAAATCCCTGTTTGCAATCATACTAATTTCCTGATTGAGCTGTTCCACTGCGCCTCTTCCCGCTCCCGAAGCAGCCTGTAAAGTAGTAATAATTACTCTTTTTATCCCTGCTTTTTTATATATAGGCCATAAAGCCACTACCAATTGAATTGTAGAACAATTGGGATTAGCAATTATACCTTTATGTTTTTTTGCATCCTGAGGATTAACCTCCGGCACTACCAAAGGCACTTCGGGTTTAAGCCGAAAATCCGCGCCATTATCGATTACAATTGCGCCTCTTTTTATGGCTTGCGGTGCATAAGTAACCGCTGCTCCCTTTTCACCTTCGGTCCCGGCAAATAAAGCGATATCTATACCTTCAAAACCGTCCGCAGAAATTTCTTCTACATGATACTTCTTGCCATCTATCTCAATATCCCTTTTGGAACGGGCAAAAATGCGTAAATCATTAAGAGGAAAATTGCGCTCTTTTATGACCTTAAGCATCTCTATCCCAACTGCGCCTACTCCTACAATTGCTAAATTATATCTTTTCTTTTTCATAAATTCTCCGCCACTAAATCCCCTATCTCGGAAGTAGAATATCCCATTTTGCCTGCTGCCAGTGACTTTATTTTTGTCTTTACCACTTTTATCACTGCGGATTCTACTGCTTTTGAAGCATCAGGTTCTCCTAAATTTTCCAATAACATAGAAAGCGCACAGATTGCTGCCAAAGGATTAATAACATTTTTACCGGTATATTTTGGAGCGCTGCCGCCAATCGGCTCAAACATCGATACGCCTTCTGGGTTGATATTGCCGCCCGCGGCAATACCCATACCCCCTTGAATAATAGCGGCTAAATCAGTAATAATATCCCCAAACATATTATCCGTAACGATTACATCAAACCACTCAGGATTCTTTACCATCCACATACAGGTGGCATCTACATGGGCATAGTCAGTCTGAATATCAGGATACTCTTTGGCTACCTCATAAAATACCCTTTCCCAAAGATCCCACGCATAGGTCAAAACATTGGTCTTTCCGCATAAAGTCAACTTCTTTTTCTGATTGCGCCGACGGCAATATTCAAAAGCATAACGGATACAACGCTCCACGCCTCTGCGGGTATTATAAGAAACCTGAATAGCCACCTCGTCTTTGCTTCCTTTATTTTGAAACTCACCTATCCCCTTATACAAACCTTCGGTGTTTTCTCTTACTACCACAAAATCGATATCTTGAGGACTTTTATCCTTTAATGGGCAGTATTCGGAATTATAAAGTTTAACCGGCCGTAAATTTATATACTGGTCTAAATCAAACCTTAATTTTAATAAAATTCCCCTTTCCAAAACTCCCGGCTTTACTTCAGGATGACCAATGGCTCCTAAATAAATTGCATCATATTTTTTTAATTCTTGGATATCCTCATCGGTAAGGACCTTTTTTGTTTCCAAATAATACTCTCCGCCAAAAGGAAAGATTTTAGCTTCGTATCGAAAATTATACTTTTTGCTTGCCGCTTCTAAAACCTTAAGCCCTTCGCGAATTACCTCAGGGCCAGTTCCATCACCTGGAATTACTGCAATCCTGTGCATCTCTGTTAATTTTGTTTAGTTCGTTAATTTCGTTTTTATTCTTCTATTTTAACCCAATAACCCAAATGCTACTTTTTAGAGCTTATTTGCTTTAATATAATTAATCAATCCGCCATTTTGAATAATTTTTTGCAAAAATTCAGGAAATGGCTGAATCTGGTAATTCTGATTTCTGGTAATATTTTTTATTATACCTTTATTTAAATCTATTTCAAGCAAATCTCCATCGTAAATCTGTTGCGTATCCGCTAATTCCAAAAAAGGCAATCCAATATTTATGGCGTTACGGAAGAATATCGCGGAAAAACTCTCGGCAATTACTGCCGAAATCCCACTTCCTTTAATAGCCAAAGGAGCATGCTCCCTTGAAGAACCGCAACCAAAATTTTTGCCGGCAACAATAATATCGCCTGCCTTTACCTTTTTTACAAAATCCGATGAAATATTCTCCATACAGTGCTTGCCTAGTTCTTTCTCATCAGTAGTAATCAGGTATTTGGCAGCAATAATATCATCGGTATTTATATTATCACCAAATTTGTGGGCTTCTCCTTTTATTATCATAGTTATTTTCCTTTTTCTATTAACCCAATAACCCTATAACACAATAATCGCTACCTATACTCACTACTATCTGCTAAATTAGCGTCTAACTTAATTTCAGATTTCTTCGGGATGCGTAATCCTTCCTGTAATTGCAGAAGCGCTGGCTACTGCTGGACTAGCCAAATAAACAAATGATTTTGGACTACCCATCCTGCCAATAAAGTTACGGTTAGTGGTGGCAAGACATACCTCGCCTTCAGATAAAATCCCCATATGCCCACCTAAACAGGGACCGCAAGTAGGCGTAGAAAATATACCGCCGGCTTCTATAAAAATTTTAGCCCAACCTTCCTTTATGGCGGTTCTATAAACTTTATGCGTAGCGGGAAATACAATCAATCTTAAACCCTGTTTTATTTTTTTCCCTTTCAAAATACCAGCAGCAATCTTTAAATCAGAAATTCTTCCATTAGTGCAAGAACCGATCACTACCTGATTAATTTTAATTTTTCTAAGTTCGCTTACCGGTTTTACGTTGCCGGGAAGATGGGGACAAGCAACCTGAGGCTCTAAGCCGGTTAAATCCCATTCATAAATTTTTTCATAATAAGCGTGGGGGCTGGATTCATAATAAATTGCCTTGCCAAAATAATTTTTTCCCAACTTATTCACATACTCTTTAGTTATTTCATCGGGTTCAATAATCCCCGCTACTGCACCTGCTTCAATTGCCATATTACAGATAGTAAATCTATCATCCATTGAGAATTGCTTTATCAGCGGTCCGCTAAATTCCATCACTTTGCCTAATGCTCCGTCCACTCCTATCTTGCCAATGGTAAAAAGAATAATATCTTTTCCGGTAATCCATTTATTTAATTTCCCCTTATAGATAAATTTTATAGAAGCAGGGACCTTAAACCAGCATCTTCCATCCATAAAAGCCCTGGCTAAATCCGTAGAACCTACCCCGGTAGAAAATGCGCCCAATGCTCCATAGGTACAAGTATGCGAATCTGCGCCAATCACTAAATGTCCCGGCAATACCAATCCCTGTTCCGGCAATAAAGCATGCTCTATCCCCATTTCACCTAACTCAAAATAATTCTTTATCTTAAACTCCCGGGCAAAATCAGCCAAAATTTTTGCCTGATTAGCGCTTCGTAAATCCTTAGCCGGAACAAAATGGTCAGGAACCAAAACTATTTTATTTCTATTAAATACCCTTTTGAAGCCCGCTTTCTTAAATTCCTGAATGGCTAAAGGCGCAGTGATATCATTGCCCAAACAAAGGTCAATTTTTACCTCAATGAATTCACCGGGTTTAACCTCTTTTTTACCGGTGTGTGCCAGCAATATTTTTTCGGCAATCGTATAATTCATCTTACATTTTTAAAAATGGCTGACTTTTTAACAGATTAATCTTTAAATTTTCTTACCACCAAACTTACATTATGGCCGCCAAACCCCAAGGAATTGCTCATACAAACTTCTACCTTTGCTTGTCTGGCAACATTAGGAACATAATCTAAATCGCATTCGGGGTCAGGGTATTGATAATTTATAGTAGGCGGGACCACTCCTTCTTTTATAGTTAGGCAACAGACAATAAATTCTACCGCGCCTGCCGCACCTAAAAGATGCCCTGTCATTGACTTGGTAGAACTTACCATTATTTCCTTAGCCCTGTGCCCAAAAGTACGCTTTATCGCTTGGGTTTCTATTTTATCATTAAGCTTTGTAGAAGTGCCATGCGCATTGATATAATCTACATCCTCAACAGGGATCCTTGCGTCCTCCAAAGCCCATTTCATTGCCAAAGATGCTCCATAACCATCCGGGTCAGGAGCGGTAATATGATAGGCGTCACAACTAGCGCCATAACCTACTATCTCTGCGTATATATTGGCTTTACGTTTTAACGCATGCTCGAGTTCTTCTAAAACTATCACCCCTGCTCCTTCTGCCATTACAAAACCATCTCGCTCTAAATCAAAAGGGCGTGAAGCCTGTTTTGGTTTATCATTACGCGTGGAAAGCGCCCTTAAAGCACAAAAACCTCCCACTCCTAAAGGAGTAATACAGCTCTCTGTGCCACCGGTAAGCATAATATCTGTTTGCCCCCTCTGAATAATTTTAAACGCCTCTCCAATAGAATGCCCACCTGAGGCGCAAGCAGTGGTAATACAAAGATTTGTTCCTTTTAAGTTATAGTTTATAGCTACCTGCCCTGATGCTTCATTTACAATCAGCATCGGGATAAGAAAAGGGGTTATTTTTTTAGGACCGTGTTCTAAAAGAACTTTATGTTGTTCTTCAATAATTCCTAAACTTCCGATCCCTGAACCGATGAGCACACCGATACGTTCTTTATCTTCTTTTTCCAAATCCAAACCTGAATCATTTATTGCTTCCTTGCTTGCGCAGACAGCAAACTGCACAAATTTTTCCATTCGATTTACTTCTTTTTTTGTTAAACCAAAACTTAAAGGGTCGAAATTTTTTACCTCTGCGGCAATTTGGCTATCAAAGCCAGTGGCATCAAAACTGGTAAGGCGGTCTATGCCGCCTACCCCTTTTTTTAAAGACTCCCAAAAAGCCAAAACACTGTTGCCTAAGGGAGTAATTGCTCCCATGCCACTTATCACTACTCGACGTTTCATCTTATTATACTTTTATTTAAAAAATTGCAAAAATTGCCCCACCTTATTGAATCAGGTGGGGCAAAATTTTTTTATAATAGATTTTTATTTATTGGCAATTTTATCTTCGATATACTTTATGGCGTCGCCCACAGTGGTAATTTTTTCTGCATCCTCATCAGGAATCTCAATCCCAAACTCTTCTTCCAAAGCCATTACCAATTCCACTGTATCCAGAGAATCTGCGCCTAAATCGTTCACAAAAGATGCTTGTGGTGTTACTTCCTCTGCTTTGACTCCCAGCTGTTCTGCAATAATAGATTTTACTTTTTCTGCTACTGACATATCGCTTCCTCCTTTATTAATACATTACCATTCCCCCATCCACTATAATCGTCTGCCCTGTAATGTAAGAGGCATCTTCGCTTGCTAAAAATAAACATACTTTTGCTATCTCTTCCGGTAGACCAAAACGCCCTAAGGGAATCTGCTGCAACATCTTCTCCTTTATCTCATCAGGCAGTCCTTTAGTCATCTCTGTAGATATAAATCCCGGAGCAACCGCATTTACATTTATATTTCTGCCTGCTAATTCTCTGGCTGCAGTTTTAGTAAAAGCAATCAGTCCTGCTTTGGAAGCAGAGTAATTTGCTTGGCCAACATTACCAATTAGCCCCACCACTGAAGCGATATTAACTATTTTGCCAGATTTCTGCTTAAGCATTATGCGAGAAACTGCCTTAATGCAATTAAACGCGCCTTTTAAATTTATATTAATTACTTTATCCCAGTCCTCTTGACTCATACGCAAGATAAGCGTATCGCGCGTAATTCCCGCATTGTTTACTAATATATCAATCTTTCCAAATTTGTCAAGAATTTTATTTACCGCCTCCTCTGCATCATTATATGAACTCACATCCAGCTTAAAAATCTCTACCGAAATTGCCTCTTTTTCTAAATCCTCTTTGGTCTGTGTTGCTAATTCCATATTTACATCACAAAGCGCAATTTTTGCTCCTTCGCGACCAAAAGCAATAGCAATCTCTCGGCCAATTCCCCGGGCACCTCCGGTAATTAAAGCCACTTTGTCTTTAAGTTTCATTTTTGCTCCTTTTTAAAATAATCTAACGATATCCTGTGCGCTCTCTATATTAATTACCTCTACGCCAGGATTAATTTTACGGATTAACCCCTTAAGGACTTTGCCTGCGCCTATTTCATAAAAAGAAGTTACCCCTTTAGAAATTACAAATTTTACCGCATCTTCCCAAAATACCGATGAATAGATTTGACGGATAAGCGCCTCCTTTATCTGTTCGGGTTCAGTTTTAGGTTGAGCATCCACATTACTTACGAGCGGTATCTGTGTAAAGGAAAAATCAACCTCTTTTAAAAACTCTTTAAACCTTTCACTTGCTTCTCGCATAAAAGGAGAATGAAAAGCTCCGCTTACTTCCAGTTCAATTACTTTCTTCGCTCCTTTTTCCAAACATAGTTTTTTCAAAGCTTCGGTCTTTTCTTTTAACCCGGACAACACTATCTGGTCCGCAGTATTTAGGTTAGCGATATAAACATCCTTAAGCTCCCTACAGATATCTTGTAATATATCTCTATCCAAACCTATAACCGCCCACATCGCGCCTTGGGATTTTTTTGCTTCTTCTTCCATTAATTCTGCCCTCTTTTTAACTAAATATAGAGCATCTTCAAATTTTAATACTTTAGCAGCTACCAACGCAGAGTATTCACCTAAACTTAACCCCAAAACATACGCAGGAAATATTGGTAATTTTGATTGTAAAGCTGATAATGCCGCTATACTTGTCACAAAAATCGCTGGCTGGCAAATTACGGTTTTTTTAAGAACTTCTGCTGGGCCATTAAAACAGTATTCTTTTATAGGTAAATCCAAAATTGCTTCTGCTTTGTCAAAAATCTCTCTGCTTATCGGAAAATTATCATAGAGGTCTTTGCCCATTCCGATATATTGACTACCTTGGCCGGGGAAAACAAAGCTTACGGTCATATCTGCTTACCACTCTATCACACAGGCGCCCCAAACTAATCCTGAACCAAAAGCATCCAAAAGCACAATATCGCCCTTTTTTATCCTTTTTGATTTCACTGCCTGACATAGAGCTGCGGCAGTAGAAGCAGAAGAGACATTGCCATATTTATCAATATTGAGAAAAATTTTACTCTCGGGCAATCCCAGACGTTTTACTATAGCCTGCAGTATCCTTAAATTTGCCTGGTGGGGAATAAAACAATCCACATCTTGACATTTTAAGCCTGCCTTTTGCAAAGCGATAAGCGCGGATTCTGTCATGATATTTACCGCCAACTTGAAAACTTCATTTCCCTGCATCTTTACATAATGCATCCTTTTTTCTACTGTCTGGTGTGTGGCAGGATAACGTGAGCCACCGGCAGGAACCATTAACAGATCTGCTTTGGAACCATCCGAACCCAAATATACGGAAAGGATGCCTCCTCTTTTTACTTCTGAAAATACCGCTGCGCCTGCTCCATCTCCAAAAAGCACGCAAGTACTGCGGTCATGCCAGTCCGTAACCGAAGAAAGGGTTTCTGCGCCAACCACTAAAACATTTTTGTAAACTCCATTAACAATAAACTGTTGGGCAACTACCATACCATATACAAATCCAGCGCAGGCCGCAGAAATATCAAAACAGGAAGCTTTTTTTGCTCCCAACGCATGCTGGACTAAACAAGCCACAGAAGGAAATTGCATATCCGGAGTAACGGTAGCGACTAAAATCAAATCTAAATCTTGGGGCTTAAGGCGTGCATCCTGCAAAGCAGAACGTGCTGCCTTTACCGCCAAATCGCTCGTGGCTTGCCCCTGCGACACTATATGCCTTTCTCTTATGCCGGTGCGGGTAACAATCCACTCATCAGAAGTATCCACCATCTTTTCAAGATCATGATTAGTAAGCACTTTTTCGGGAAAATATTCACCCACCCCAATAATACCGACTCTTTTCATTTTACTTCTTTTCATAATTATTTCTTATTGCATTTAATATCTTTGTGTTTACCTGGCGTGTCACCTCTTGCTGGGCTACCCGGATAGCGTTTTTTATAGCTTTGGGGTTAGAACGACCATGCCCAATAATTACCACCCCGTTAATCCCTAAAAGAAGTGCGCCTCCGTATTCTGTATAATCTACCTGATGTTTCGTCCGTCCGCTTGTCAAACTCATCAAACCCCACCCTAAAAAACCCAAAGGATTGTTCATTAAAGATTTTTTTAACAGGCTGCGCGCAAATTCCAACATGCTTTCGGAAATTTTTAAAGCGATATTGCCCACAAAACCATCGCAAATAATAATATCACATTTGCCTGAGAAAAGGTCCTTGCCTTCAATATTTCCTAAAAAGTTTACATTGCTTTCAGAAAGGAGCTGGTAGGTATGGCGCATAAGCTCTGTTCCTTTGCTCTCCTCCTCGCCAATATTCAATAACCCTATAGAAGGATTATTTTTATTTAACACTGTTTCAAAATAGGCTTTGGCCATAATAGCATAATGCAAAAGATGGATGGGTTTAGGGTCGATATTTGCTCCGACATCAATCAATATAGATTTTTCTTTTAAGGTAGGAATATGGATAGCGATTCCCGGTCTTTCAATGCTTTCTAAACAATCCAAAATTAAAGCAGAAGCACAAACCACTGCGCCGGTATTGCCGGCGCTAAAAAAGGCGTCTCCCTTGCCCTGTTTTAACATTTCCAGCCCCACCACAATAGAAGAGTCCCTTTTTTTCTTTACGCTTAAAGCCGGCGACTCGGACATTCCAATTACTTCCGTGGCAGGATAAAATTGAATTTTTTCTTTTGGATAACGATACTTATTCAATAAAAACTTTATTTTCTCTTCATCCCCTACCAGAATAACCTGCAAATCCCATTCCCTTACTGCTTGCACTACCCCCTCTATTACTGCTTGCGGAGCATAATCTCCGCCCATCGCATCTACAATAATTTTCATTCTCTTATTCCCTTTTATTATAAATATGGAAATTAATCCTTCTTCTTCTCTTTTTGCTCTACCTCAATGATTTTCTCTCCTGCATAATAACCGCAAACCGGGCATACCCGGTGAGAGAGCTTAAGAGTTTTGCATTGAGGGCAATTTACCAGATTTAAAGGATTAATTTTCCAGTGAGTACGGCGTTTACGTCCACGTGATTTAGAATGCCTTCTTTTTGGTAATGCCATAATTAAATCCTTTTTTTAATGATTACAATTACACTTACCCTCGTTAAGGTCCTTGCCGCATTTAGGGCAAAGCCCCAAACATTGCGGACAGCAAAGGGGCTTTAGGGGATAATTTAAAATTATCTCTTCCCTTATATCGCTATCTAAATCAATAAATTTCTGTTGCGGCAAAACCATATAATTCAACTTAAGATGCCCTTTTAGAGGAAATTCTATCTCTTTTAGGCAACGGCTGCACGACATACAAAAAGAAGATTTAAAATCTAACTCTACGGAAACGGCGTTTTTTATTTTAAAAGCATGCGCCTCTATCTTTAAAGGAAAGGTAAATTTTAAATCCGCGGTATTTAAATCTAAATCTTCCGGATTTAAATCTTCGAAAAGCGCAATCCCTTCCTCCGTTATTCTATTTATTTCAATTCGCATCTATTCTTAAGCTTATCTTTCAAAGTCTTCTCAATGAAATCAGGCAAAAAATTAGAAAGATCACCACCCAAACAGGCAATCTCTTTTATAAGTTTAGAAGATATATAAGCGTAAGATTCATGCGGCATAAAAAATACGGTTTCT
>Ga0207433_10011626_pt1 | contig 13361 bp, 6 predicted proteins | sample YelNatPaOPGAMG01_FD_187559 | JGI IMG/M metagenome (GOLD analysis project Ga0207433, IMG submission 187559) | Hot spring thermophilic microbial communities from Obsidian Pool, Yellowstone National Park, USA - OP-RAMG-01 (SPAdes) (version 3) | ecosystem: Environmental > Aquatic > Thermal springs >... | reverse complement strand
GGAACATGGCTCTTGTGCTTATGGTTAGTCTCGCGGAGACCCCACTGACTGGAGAGCCGGATGCGGGAGAACCGCTCGTCCGGTTCGGAGGGAGGGGTGGCGCTAATCCCGCCATCCCTACCCCTATCAAAGGCCACTGGGCAAAGGTTGGCGGTTGTCCAATGCAGAGCGGTTCGATTGTCGGCCGGCGTAGGCGCAATGGTTTCGGCGGGCCGCCGAAACCAACCGGCCAACGGCCAGTGCTCCCCATGCCCATCGTGGGCTGAGGCCAAGCAGCGGTAGTCTGGTGGCCGGGATACGGGGGGAGCAGGCAGGCTAAAAGTTCTTGGACCAACGGTGGTTTCTGCCTATAGTGCAGACCGCCTGGCTGGATGGCTGCGCGCGTTGCGGGCGTAGTGCCCACCACACGCGCCCCAAGCTGGGCTGACACAACAAGACCAAAATTTCATGGGCGACACTATTCCGACATCCGAACCCAAACGGCGCTGTGGACTCCGGCTGGTAGCGTGGACTGCGGCGGGCCTGGTGGTGATATTGATCGTGGCGTACTTTGTCGTCAGCAGCGGCGCGTTCTTTAAGGCAGTGATCTTGCCCAAGGTCAGCCGAAGCTTGGGTGCCGAGGTGACCGCTGCCGAAGCATCGGTGCGCCCGTTTTCGCAGGTGGTGCTTCGTGGCCTCAAGGTGCAGGTGCCGGGCCGACAACCGGTGTTGACCGCCCAACAGGTCCGGGTGCGCTACAGCTTGCGCGATATCCTGCGCGGCCATATCAAGCTGGACGAATTGACTCTCGAAGCTCCGGTGTTGCAGGTGGTCTATGAACCCGACGGAACGAGCAATGCTGACCCGTTTCTCCGCCAGGCACCAGCTACCGCCCCGCAACCGGCTCAGCCTCCGCAGCCGGCGCCGCCTCCCCCAGCTCGACCGGCTCAGCCCACAGCGCCCCTACAGGTGGATATCAAGCAAGTGGCACTACAGGATGCGACGCTGCGGCTGGCCAGCCGGAGCAAAGAAGGCGGACGCGACGCCAAGGAACTCACCAACCTCCAATTGACGCTTCAAAACATCAAGAACGGCCAAACTGGCAAGCTGACTCTGTCGTCGGACCTGGCTTGGGAGGCTGTGCCGCCGCCTGGCACCAACGCCAGCTTGCGCGCCAACTTGGCGGCTGAGTTCGACTTTGGCTTAACGGCGGAGCTACAGCCCCAATCAGTCAAAGGCCAGGGCCGACTGACCGTGGCCCAAGCTAGTGGTGGGTTGGCCCAGGCCGATGGCCTGGTGGCTAGCTTGGCTTGCGAGCTGACTCCGACCGAGGTCAAGACCTTGGGGCTTGGCTTCCTCAAAGGCACCACCAACCTGGGCTCGGTGCAGGTCACCGGCCCGTTCGATTTGGCCAAGCAGGAGGGCAGGTTGCAACTGCAACTGGAAAGAATCGACCGGAACCTGCTGAACCTGGCGGGTGGACCGGCCGGCTTGGATTTTGGCCAGACGCTTGTGACGGCGCGCAGTGACGTCCAAATTGCAAATGCCGGCAACACCCTCAGCCTCACCGGGCAAGTGGCGCTGGCCAACTTCACGGTTGCCCAACCCGGCACCACCACGCCGCCGCTGAATTTGGAACTGCAATACGCGGTGGCCGTAGATCAGCCCCGTCAAACCGCTCGCTTGCAGTCATTCAATCTGGTCGGTGTTCAGAACCAACACCGTGTTCTAGAGGCTGCCCTGACTGCCCCGATGACACTCACCTGGGCCAAGACCAATCTGGCCCAAGCCGCCGGCGACGCCACCCTGCGGGTGACGGTAACCAACTTGAATTTGGCTGATTGGAAAGCGTTGGTGGGCAACCTGAGCGGTCGGTTGGATGCGCGGCTCCAACTGGAGTCACGCCGCGCCGGCCAGGAACTGGCCTTCGGGTTGGAGGCTCAATTGGCTGATTTCGCCATGGTGGTGCAGACCAACCAGGTCCGTGACTTGGCGTTGCGCCTCAATGGGCGCGGTGTGCTGACGGATCTGAAAGTGGCGACGATGCCGGAGTTTGCCTTCGAGCTGAAGCGGAAGGCTGAATCGGCTCTGCAAATTTCCGGCTCGGGCCAGGTCGATCTGACTCACACCAACGCGGACTTGCGGCTGAGCCTTCAAGGTGCCCTGCGGCATCTGCTGGCTGTGGCGCCACTGCCCGGTTTGATCGCCAGCAGCGGCACTTTTTCGGGCCAAGGCACGATCGCATACCGCCCCGATAGCCAAGCGGTCAACGGTAGCCTATCCCTCAAAGGCCTGAATGGATCCTACATCGACTATCCCCTCAAAAACGTCGATGCGGACCTGGAGTTTGACACGATTCAAACCGGGCCGAAGCTGGAGTTCCGTCGGGCGCACCTGGCTTTACCTGCCACTGCCCGAGCCCAGAACCGGCTGCAGCTCACCGGCCAGGTAGATAGCACCCACTCCAATGCCATCACTGGCTCGCTTCAGCTTCAAGCCGACGCGTTGGACCTGACAGCCTATTACGACATGATCGTGACCAACCTGGCTGCGCCGACTGGACCTGCTGCGGCCGGCGCTGCGCCTGCGCCCGCTCCAGCTCAACCGCCCTCTGCGCCCTCCACAACTCCACCTGCGCCCAGCCCCGCGCCATCGGAGCTGACAGTCCTGCCGTTCAAAGACCTGAGCCTGCGCGCCACCGTTGGCCGCTGCTGGCTGCGCGAGGTGGAAATGACCAACCTCACCGCCACACTCACCCTGAACAGCAACCGGATCGATATCCGTCCGGTGCAGGCAGCGCTTAACGGCACCCCCGCACAAGCCACGGTGGAAGTGGACCTGAGCGTGCGCGGCTACCAATACGCCCTCGAGTTTCAAGCCCGCGATGTGCCCTTGGCTCCATTGGTCAACAGCTTTCAACCCGACTACAAAGGCGCGGTCAGTGGCACCGCCACGGCCTTCTTGCAGCTCAAGGGCATCAACTTCGCCGAGTCAGGCCTGCAAAAGAACCTAGCCGGCCAATTCGACCTGCAAACCACCAACCTGAACCTGGCACTCGAAAGAGCTAAGATCCCCGTCTTGGACACCGTCATCGGCACGGTGCGCGAATTGCCGCAGCTACTGACCAAATTGCCGGGTGGCCTGGGCGGGGTGGTGGGGGCGGCCTTGGGCGCGCGGCCCGAGTTTGTGGCTTGGACCAACGCGCTGGCCCAATCCCCGATCAATGCCATTGTCGCTCGAGCCACCGCCGGCGCCGGCAGGGTCCAATTCCAACGAGCCTCAGTCCAAAGCCCAGCTTTTATCGCTGACTTAAGCGGCACCATAACCCTGGCGCCGGCGCTGACCAACTCGACTCTGGACATGCCGGTGCAATTGGCCCTGCACCGGTCTTTGGCTGAAAAGATCAAGCTGGTGCCAGCCGGCACGCCGCCGGAGGCATCGTTTGTCGCACTGCGCCCGTTCTTGAAGGTGGGCGGCACTCTGGGCCAAACCAAGCGCGAGATCGACACCAAAGCGCTGTTGGCCATGGTGGCCGAGTCGTCGGCAGGTATCCCAGGCCTCAAAGACACGCCGGCTGGTGACCTGTTGCGCAAGTTCAGCGGCGCAGCCGGCGGCGCTACACCGCCCAGCCCCGCAACGGTCACTAACGGGCCAGCTACAAACAAGCCGCCTGTCAATCCGCTGGACCTGCTTCCCAAGTTCAGGCGATAGGGTCAGCGGTTCGGGTCGATGCGTTGATCGGGTCTGGCCGGGTGCGACTCGAAGCTGGGCAGAAGCGCAAGGCTTGTGCCGGCGGGCCAAGAGCCGCGATCTGGCCTGCGGTTCTCCAGCCAGACTTTTGGCTGGGCTGACGCGGGTGTCGAGGCTGAGCCAGGTTGGGCTTTCACTGGCGGTGGCCGGCTGCTAAACCTGAGCCGTGCAAGCGCTCCAGCAATATCTCAAGCAGCACGAGGCGCGATTCGTGCAAGAACTGTGCGAGTATGTCCGGTTCCCCAGTGTCTCGGCTCAACCGGAACACAAGTCTGACCTGCTGGCTTGTGCGGAGTGGGTTCGAGAACAGTGCCAGCGCATCGGGTTGGAGGCGCAGTTGTGTCCCACCTCAGGCCACCCGATCGTTTGGGCACGCACCCCACGCAGCCGCTCGGCTACTCGCCCGCATTTCCTGGTCTATGGCCATTACGACGTTCAGCCGGCCGACCCCTTGGAGCTGTGGAGTTCGCCCCCATTTGAACCGCGGGTCAAGAACGACCTTCTGCGTGGCCGGGGTGCTAGCGATAACAAGGGTCAGCATTGGGCACACCTCAAAGCGGTGGAAGCCTGGCTGGCCACTGGCACGCCGTTGCCGTGCGACTTAACGTTCCTGATCGAGGGCGAGGAAGAAGTCGGGAGCCGGAGCCTGGTCGAGTTTGTCAAGGCACATGCCGCCGAACTGAAGTGCGATGCGATCGTGATCTCGGACAATGGCATCCCCAGTTTGAAGCACCCGGCGCTGACCTACGCGCTGCGGGGTGTGGCGGCCATCGAGCTGGAGGTGCACGGGCCGAGTTCGGACTTGCACTCGGGTATTTTTGGCGGCTGTGTGGATAATCCGGCGATGGTCTTAGCGCAAATGCTGGCCCAGTTGCGCGACCGGCACGGGCGCATCACTGTGCCGGGCTTTTACGACGATGTGGTTCCTTTAACGGCGCGCGAACGGAAGCAACTGGCTCGGTTACCCTATCGCGACGCGGCGTTGCGCAGGCTGTTAGGTGTGCGGGCGCTGTTTGGCGAACGAGGCTATACCAGCACCGAGCAACGCACCGCTCGACCCACGCTGGAAATCAACGGGCTGACCAGCGGTTACCAAGGCCCAGGCAGCAAAACCATCATCCCCGCCTGGGCCCGAGCCAAGATCACCTGCCGGCTGGTGCCCAACCAAAGGCCTGGCACGATCCAGCGCCTGTTGGTGCGGCATCTACGCCGGCTGTGTCCACCTACGGTGCGGCTGAAAATCACCGGTGGTCATGGTGCCGAGCCGTATCTGGTCTCGCCGGACAGTCCTTTGGCCCAAGCGGCCTTGCGCGCGTTGCGCACCGCATTTAAGCGGCAGCCGGTGCTGATGCGTGAAGGCGGCTCGATCCCCATCGTGACCGAGCTGAAAAAGATTCTGCACGCCGACAGCCTGCTATTGGGGTTGGCGTTGCCCGACGACAACGCTCATGCACCCAACGAGAAGTTCGACCTAAAGTGCTTCCGATTCGGCCTGCAACTGGGGATGCACTTGTGGCCTGAGCTGGCCCGCGCGGTCCAGGCCAGTCCCGGTGGGCTGCGCCGATCCAAGCGCAACGCCTAGCTCTTTGCCTATGCAACGACAAGACCTCACTCACGGCTCCATCGGTTGGCTCTGCCGGTTGGCTCTGGCAACTGGGATGGTTGTGGCCGGTGCAGCCGGCTTACCCGGTGCTGACCAGCTCCAGCGCGGTTTCCAACGACCGCCCCCGTCGGCGCGTCCGTGGGTCTATTGGTTCCCGCTGGACGGCAACCTCTCCAGCAACGGCATCACCGCCGACCTGGAGGCCATGGCCCGCGTGGGCATCGGCGGGGTGCTTTACATGGAAACCGACCAGGGCGCGCCGTCCGGCCCGGCCCGGTTCGCCGGTCCGTTGTGGCGGGCGCTGTTCAAGCACCTCTGCGCCGAGGCGCACCGGCTGGGGTTGCAAGTGAACATGAACAACGACGCCGGCTGGTGCGGCAGCGGCGGGCCGTGGATCACCCCGGAGTTGTCCATGCAACGGGTGGTCTGGGCGGAAACCAATCTCACCGGCCCGATGCGCTTCGAGGGTGTGCTGCCCCAGGCCAGGCCGGTGCGGGATTTCTACCGGGACATCGCTGTGCTGGCTTTCCCCACGCCGGCCAGCAACTACGTCATTCCACACCTGCGCGGCAAATCCGCCGTGGTGCGCCAGGAGATTCCGCTGCGGGCCACGTTCCCCACCTTGGCGGCCGAGGCGGTGGTGCCGCGTGACCGCATCGTCAATCTCACCGCCCGGCTCGGCCCGGACGGGCGGTTGAGCTGGGAGGTGCCCGAAGGCCGGTGGACGATCCTGCGCCTGGGCCACACCAGCACCGGCCAGCAAAACCATCCCGCGCCCCGGGACGGCCGCGGGCTGGAATGCGACAAGCTCAGCCAGGCGGCTGTCGAGGCGCATTTCGCCGGTCTGATGGCCAAGTTGGTGGCCGACAACAAGCCGCTGACCGGCCCGAACCGCACCTTGGTGGCCACGCACATTGACAGTTGGGAGGTCGGGTCGCAGAACTGGACGGCCCTCTTCCCCCAGGAATTCCAACGCCGGCGCGGGTACGATCTGCGGCCGTTCTTGCCCGTGTTCACCGGCCGGGTGGTGGACAGCCTGGAGGTGTCCGAGCGGTTTCTGTGGGACGTGCGCATGACCGTCAACGAGCTGCTGCTGGAAAACTACGCCGGCCACATGCGCACCCTGGCCCGACGCCACGGCCTGCGCCTGTCCATCGAGGCGTACGACGGGCCGTGCGACGACATGAGCTACGCCGGCCGGGCGGACGAGCCGATGGGCGAATGGTGGTCTTACGGGCCGTATGGCGGCGCGCATTGGTGCACCGAGATGGCCTCCGCCGCCCACGTCTATGGCAAACCGATCCTGGGCGCCGAGGCGTTCACCGCCACCGACGCCGAGAAGTGGCAGGCGCATCCCGGCTCGATCAAGGTCATGGGCGACTGGGCTTTTTGCGAAGGCATCAACCGGTTTGTCTTCCATCGCTACGCCCTCCAGCCCTGGACCAACCCGGACCGGCCGCCCGGCATGAGCATGGGCCCCTGGGGCCTGCACTACGAACGCACGCAGACCTGGTGGGAACAGTCCCGCGCCTGGCACGAGTATCTGGCCCGATGCCAGTTCCTGTTGCAGCAGGGGTTGTTTGTGGCCGACCTCTGTTTTCTGGCGCCGGAAAATTCGCCGCAGCGCTTTCATTCGCCGGTCAAGTCGGGCCTAGACCGGCCCGGCTACAACTTCGACGGGTGCACGCCCGAAGTGGTGCTGACGCGCATGAAGGTCAAAGACGGCCGTCTGGTGCTGCCCGACGGCATGAGTTACCGCCTGCTGGTGTTGCCCCGGGTCCCCACCATGACGCCGCCCCTGCTGCGCAAGATTCGCGACCTGGTCAAAGCCGGCGCCACCGTCGTGGGCGCGCCTCCGGTGAAGTCGCCCAGCCTCACCGGCTACCCCACGTGCGATCAGGAAGTGCAGGCGTTGGCGAAGGAACTGTGGGGCGAGCCCAGCGCGGCTGGCGGGCAGGCTGCGCCAGCCCAGCGCCCGATTGCCGGCGGGTTCGTTGAGCGCCCGTTCGGCGAGGGCCGCGTTATCTGGGGCGGCGAACTTGGGGATCCGACCGATCGGTCGGATCGGCCCGACCAGCCCGAGCCGCTGGCGGCCGCCCGTTGGATTTGGCGCAAGGAAGGCGATCCAGCCCGGGCCGCCCCGCCCGGCCGGCGTTACTTCCGCAAGGTGTTCACGGTGGACGCCGCCAGCCCGCTGGCCTCGGCGCAGTTGGTGATGACCGCCGACAACTCGTTCGAGTGCTGGGTCAACGGCCAGCGCGTGGGCGCCGGCGACAACTTCACCCGCGCCTACAGCATGAACATCACCGTGCGGCTGAGGCCGGGCACCAACCTGCTGGCGGTGGCGGCGGTCAACGCCACCGACCAGCCCAATCCCGCCGGCCTGATTGCCGCCCTGAGCCTCAGGTATCGCGACGGGCGCTTCGAGCACATCCGCACCGACGCCAGTTGGGAAGCGGCGGCCAGCACGCAGCCGGGTTGGACCACCAACGCCACGGCCACCAATGGTTGGGCGCCGGCCCTGGACCTTGGCCCGTTGGGCATGGAACCGTGGGGCGACGTCGAGTCCGGCCCGGCCGCCGCCGACCCGACACCCGACATCCGGGTCTTGAGCCGATTGCTGCAGGCGATGGGCGTGCCGCCGGATTTCGCCGCCCGCTCGGCCAGCGGCGGCGATCCTGGCCTGCGCTACATCCACAAACGGCTGGATCGGTTGGACGTCTATTTCGTGGCCAACAAACACCCGCATCCGGTCCAGGCGCTCTGCGCCTTCCGCGTCACCGGCAAACGACCGGAATTGTGGTGGCCTGAAACCGGTCGCATCGAGCGGGTGGCAGCCTACGAGGTGACCAATGGCCTGACCTGCCTGCCGTTGGACCTGGAACCGGCCGGCTCGGTCTTCGTCGTGTTCCGACCCGGCCGGCCCGAGCCGGAACGGGTGGTGGCTGTGACGCACAACGGCGAACCGGTTTTGGACCTTGCATGGAAACCCACCCCGTCGGCTGCAGCCGACAACCACGCCAGCCTCACCCAAAACTTCACCATGGCCGTCTGGGCGCGGCCGGAGGCTGAGACCGAACTGCCGCGCCAGACCAACCACGGCATCGTCGGATTCAACGACCGCCGCAACGACGCGCTCTTTCCGCCGCCCGGCCACGAGGTTTATGGCGACGATGCCCATGCCGGCGCCGGCCTGGCCGTGGGCCGCAACGGCGTGGTGGTCTTCGAGCACAGCGCCGACTACTTCGCGCCGGTGTTGGTGGCTGCGCTGCCGATCACCAACTGGACGCATCTGACGGTGGTCTATCGCGAGGGCGAGCCGAGCCTGTATGTGGATGGCCGGTTCGTCCGGCGCGGCCTGCGCAGTGAGCATGTGGTGCATCCGGGCGTGGGCGTCAGCCACAACCGCCCCGTGGCCGGGTTCAAGGGCGAGCTGGGCGAATTCGAGCTGGTCCGGCGCGCGTTGAGCGAAGGGGAAGTAGCGGAGCTGGCGCGCATCATGCCCCGGCCGGCTCACCGGTTGCCGCCCGGCAGCCTGCACTTGGCGCGAACGGCCACTGGCCAGTTGCAGGCGCAGGTCAGCCTGCCCGGCACTTACCAGCTCCGACGCGCTGACGGCCGCACCTGCTCCTTTGACGTGCCCGCGTTGCCCGAGCCGCTGGACCTGAGCGGTGCTGCCGAGCCGCTCGCAGATGCAGCGCGTTCCTCCCCAGCCGGCCTGCGAACACCCTCTCCCCCGTCGGGGGAGAGGGATGGGGTGAGGAGGCACGGTTCGTGGGAAGTGCAGTTTGACCCCAAGTGGGGCGGGCCAGCCCAGCCGGTCGTGTTCGAGCACCTGGACGACTGGTCCAAACGGCCCGAGGAAGGCATCCGCTTCTATTCCGGCGCGGCGATTTACCGCAAGCGCTTCACGCTCCCGGACAGCATGCGTTTGACGGATCCCGGATCACGCCTCGTCCTGGACCTGGGGCGCGTGGCGGTGGTGGCTGAAGTGAGGCTCAACGGGCGTGACCTGGGCATCTTGTGGAAAGCACCGTTCCGAGTGGACGTGACCGAGGCGCTCAAGCCCGGCGCCAACACGCTCGAAATCAAGGTGGTCAACCTGTGGATCAACCGCATGATCGGCGACGAGCATTTGCCCGAAGACAGCGACCGCAATCCCAACGGCACGCTCAAGGCCTGGCCGGCCTGGCTGGCCGAGGGCAAACCCAGTCCCACCGGCCGCTACACCTTCACCAGTTGGCGGCTGTGGAAGAAAGGCGATCCGCTGGCCGAGTCCGGCTTGCTCGGCCCGGTGCGCCTGCAGGCCGCGCGGCGGGTGAGTCTGAGCGGTTTCTGAAAGGCCCCGTCCTTGAATGCGTGGCGGCTGCCGACTCTATCTGCCTCCACCCCGCAGCGGTCCGCTTGGCCGCACCCCGCACGGCAGGCAGTTGGCTGTGCGGCTCTGGCCGCGGCGCTGGTGGTGAGTCTGCCGAGCCCATCGCTGGCGCAAGAAGCGGTGATCGAAGTGCAGGCCGACCGTCGGTTGCATCGGCTGTCGCCCTACCTGACCGGTGCATGCCTTGAAGATGTGAACCGCCAGGTCTATGGCGGTCTCTACAGCCAGATGCTCTTTGGCGAGAGTTTTCAGGAGCCTGCCCCAGCACCCGCCCCGCAAGGTTTCACCGCCTATGGCGGTCGATGGACGGTACGTGGCGATGAACTGCATTTCTCCGGCACCGCCGGCGACAAACTGGTGAGCGATTTTCCACCCTTTGCCGACGGCGAAGTGGGCGTGGAGATCTTCATCGCCGATGCCCGCTGGTGGAACGTGGGACTGATCGTGCGCGTGACCAACGCCGGTATGGGTGCGGACCGGTTCGACGGTTACGAAGTTGCCCTCAACGCCGCCGCGCAAAACCTGCGTCTGGGCCGGCATCGGCAGAATTGGGAACCGATCAAAGACACGCCCTGCACAGTGCCGGTGGGCCGGTGGGTCGAGTTAGTGGTCAGGCTTCAAGGCCGGACCATCGAGGCCCTGCTCGATGGCCAGAGTATTGTCCGGCACAACGACGGCCTGGCCACCTTGCCCGCAGGCCGGGTTGGGCTGCGGGCGTTCCAAACCGAAGCCCGGTATCGGAACCTGTGGGTGAAGATCGACGGCCAGACGCATCGCCCGAATTTTGCCGCACCGGCTGCTGGGGCGCCTGAAGTTAGCGGTATGTGGCGCCCGGTGCGGACTGGCAGCGCGCAAGGGCTCTGGCAGCTTGAACATCAGAGGCCTTTTGCGGGCCGGCAAAGCCAACGACTGACTTTCCTGGCTGGGGAAGGCGCGGTCGGCATCGAAAATCAGGGACTGAACCGGTGGGGCTTGGGTTTTGTGAAAGCCCGACCCTACGAAGGCCTGCTGTGGGCTCGGGCCGAGCAGCCGACCAGCCTGACAGTGGCGTTGGAGAGCCGCGACGGCTCAGCCGTCTATGCCAGTCAGCCCCTCAACCTCAAGGGAGGCGATTGGGAACGAGTTACGTTTAACTTGACACCCAAGACCGGTGACCCGGCAGGCCGATTCACCGTGCGGCTGCATCGGCCCGGGCCGGTCTGTCTGGGGAACGCTTTTTTGCAACCCGGTGCCTGGGGGCGGTTCAAGGGCTTGCCGGTGCGCCGGGATGTGGCCCAAGCGTTGGTTGACCAGGGGATCACAGTGCTGCGCTATGGCGGCTCGATGATCAATCACCCCGAATACCGCTGGAAAAACATGGTCGGTCCGCGCGATCGGCGGCCGCCTTACCGCGGCACCTGGTATCCGCATGCCTCCAATGGATGGGGATTCTGGACTTCTTGGATTTCTGCGAGGCGGCCGGGGTCCTGGCCATCCCAGCCTTCAACATGGACGAAACGCCGCAGGACATGGCCGACTTTGTTGAATGCGTCAACGGCCCGGTGGACAGTCCCTGGGGCCGGCGCCGCGCAGCCAATGGCCACCCGGCACCCTACAACTTGCGTCACTTGCAGTTGGGCAACGAGGAGCGTGTGGACGAGACTTACTTCCGCAAGTTCAGCGCGCTGGCCGAAGCCATCTGGGCCAAGGATACCAACATCATTTTGGTGGTGGGCGATTTTGCCTACAGCGCGCCCATCGCCGACCCGTTCCAGTTCACCGGCGCAGCTTCCGGCATCACCACCCTGGCAGCGCACCAGAAAATTCTCCACCTGGCCAAGAGCCGAGGGCGCGAGGTGTGGTTCGATGTGCACGTGGGCACCGACGGCCCGCGCCCGGATGGCACCCTGAGTGGCATGTTCTCGTTCCGAGACGCCTTGGGGCGGATCGCCAACGGCGCCCAGCACAAGGTGGTGGTGTTCGAGCTGAACGCTCAGAACCACACCCAACGCCGCGCCCTGGCCAATGCGCTAGCGTTGAACGCCATCGAACGCGACGGTCGTATCCCAGTGGTCACCTCAGCCAACTGCCTCCAGCCCGATGGCCAAAACGACAACGGCTGGGACCAAGGCCTGCTGTTTTTCAATCCCGCACAGGTCTGGCTCCAGCCCCCCGGCTGGGTCAGCCGCATGGTTGCGCGTCATTACCAACCTTGGGCTGTGCCGGTGGAAGTGGCCGGGGCAAACGACATCCTGGATGCCAGCGCCAAATGCAGCGAAGATGGCCGCACGCTGGTCTTGCAGGTGGTCAACCTCAGCGACCGACCTCAGCCAGCGGCTCTCCACCTGCGTGGTTCTAGCCCGAGATCCGACACAGCCGGAGTCGAAGACCTGGCCGCGCCGCTGGATGCTCGTAACACCGCGCAGCACCCAGACCAGGTGGTCCCCAAGGCCAGCCGATGCCGACACAGGCTAGTTACCGGCGTGGCGCAGTACACCTTCGCGCCCTGCTCGTTCACCGTGCTGACGTTCCAATGAGAATCAAACTTGGGCCCGGCAACTTGCGCTCGATACCGGCCACCCCGCTGCATCCGCCCGCATGAACACGGGGCCTGGCTGTGGCCAGATTGGGCCTTACAGCCACGGACGCCGTGGCTAATGCGCAGGTCAGAGAGAAATTCGTCTGCGCTCCGCTCAAATGGCTTCGCTACCGGCCGATGCGCAGGTTGTCCAAGTAGAACACGGCGTTGGTGGCAGCGGTGCTGCTGAAGCCCAGCCAGTGCACTTCGTGGAAGTCGCGCCCGGCAACGGGCAGGTCGCGGAAAGTCTGCGGCGCGCCACCGGGCGGGGTCAGCCTCAGCGTGAACGTGCGCGGGGCGTCCTTGCCCACGGCGGCTTCGATCTCGACCCGGAACCACGCGCCCACCGGCATCCGGGCCAGCACCCGGCCGCCTGCGCTCACGTCGCCATTGGCGTCGAACCGCACGCTGGGACCGACGTTCCGGGGATAGTCGCCCGCGTCGCGCCATTCGGTGAAGAACTGCGCGTTGGTGCCCAGCCACACGTCGAACCGTTGCCGGACCGTGCCCGTGGTCAGGTGCGGCTCGTAGTAGAAGTGCGGCTGCCAAGCGGGCTGAAGCGTGGCGGAATCGGTCACCTTCAGGCTGCGCCGGCCGGCCGCTGCGCGCTCGTCAGTCACGCGAATGGAGGCGCCTTGTTCCTCGCCGCTGACGTGCGCCCGGGCCGGGTGCGCGCCGACCGGCGTGTCTTCAAAGCCGTCGTCCAAGGTGAGCGGCTGGGGTGGCGGCGGTGGCGGCGGCAGCGGCCGAGGTTTGCAGCGCGCGTGGCTGGCTTCGTTGGCCCAGGCCGGGTCGCCGTAAAGCCCCACGCGGCTGATGTCGAACGGCTGAAAACCCAGCCGCAGCGCGGGCGAATCGGGCTGGAGCCGGAAATCGTGCGCGGCCGGATCCACAAACTTCGGGTCGGCCACCAGCGAGTGCCGGTCCAGGCCCAGCGCCTGCCATTCGGCAAAGGTGCGGCGGTAAAACCGCAGCCGGTCCGGCCCGCCGGTGTGCCAGTAAAGGTTTTCGTCCCAGTCACCCGGCGACTCGCCCGCGGCCAGGCGCTCGTTGAGCGAGCGTTCGCCCAGCGGGATGAGCAGTTCGCCCTGGGT